>Ga0315552_1000136_pt1 | contig 47404 bp, 41 predicted proteins | sample SalMarSW160170MG_2_FD_203102 | JGI IMG/M metagenome (GOLD analysis project Ga0315552, IMG submission 203102) | Salt marsh sediment microbial communities from the Plum Island Ecosystem LTER, Massachusetts, United States - Salt Marsh Sediment SW1601-70 ...
TCTCGGTGGGGTTCAAATGAACGAAATGCCCTTTTTGATTGGCGAGAATCCGGAAGCCCTCGGACGTTTCTTTGATGGCCTCATCGACGATGTACGTATTTACGACAGGGCGTTGTCTGCGGATGAGATTAGTGGGCTTGCAGTCCCGGAAGCCGGTGGCGCCAGCCTCATCTCGGCTGTTGTTCGATCTAACGGTGAATCCGGCGATAGAGACCCCATCGGACCGTACGACGGTGCCACGGCACCGTTGGCGACCGAGCCCGGCGGTCTGATGGACGGCAATCTCGTCTTTTCCGATCGCACCTATCCGTGGGCCGGTGTGCCCGCCGAGTATGTCGGCACCGAGTACATCCGCACGTTCAACAGCGACAAGAACGGCGGCATACTCGATGTCACGTATGAGGTAACGATTTCTCGGCCCGCAATTGTTTGGATCACCGTCGACGACCGCATCCCCGCCGAATGGGATGCCGGCGGCGTCATCACATCGCCGCAGGATGCAGCAGACTATGTAACAGCGGCCTTCGCGGCGCCCGGGACGTTTACCGACACGGGCATAGATATATTCGTTCGCGAGGCTTCAGACGGCAGCAATGATCGTCCGATGAGTGTTTACGCAGCAGAACTGCCCGCTGGAACCTATGTCTTCGGTTCGATGGATTCGGGCAAGAACTTCTATAGCATCGGAGCTATTGAGTAATCGAAGGAATGACAAATCGGGCTGACATGTATGGCCCGGTATGATGACGTTGACGGGGTTTGGGGGTACTGTAAGTGCCCCCAAACCCTTACTATTTAGTTACTGTTGCGGAAACAGTATCTGTCATTCCTGCGAAAGCAGGAATCCAGATTGTTAGAAATGGATTCCGCATCAAAGCCTGCCCTGAGCGACAACGAATGGGTGCTGAATGGCTGAATGACAACAACTCAAATCATGCTTGACAGAGCGTTAGGCTATACAGGGATTGATTCTATGCAATTTATGTTGAGCTACCGCCTCTGCCAGCCATCCGGTTATGGCGGGCTTGTAATCGTAATCATCGAGGTCATGTAGGTCATCAGGATCTAAAGGTCCGACACCACCGATGATTTTTCCGAACGTATCGCTTTCGACAGCGTAAATTTTGCCGTTTGTATGCTGCCAAAATCCTTTTATCGCTCCCATAACGTCTCCCCCTAAATTTTCAGCAATTTTCTCTTATATATGCACTGACCTCCTGCGAGCTTTCTGCGGGGACTCCCTTAAAACAATGCAGAGCTCCCTTAATAATATAGTAAATACATCCGCCGAGAGCAAAAATGGCTATTTTCTATATCTGGAGGAGGATGAAAGCTGCAAGGAAATGCCTTAAAGTACCATTTATTATAGGACTTATCGTCTGTTGTGTTGTGGAGTCGAAAAAATTAGTCCATACGGCGGGCGTTCTAAGTGAATTCAAAGGACAATTTCTACGATTTATTATCCTGGTGAATTTGTATCTCTCAAGCCATTTCTTATATTTTAATCAGGGGTAACTATGAGTCGGACCGAGCTAATAATCGGGTTGATAATTTTGCTGATAGGAACTATTGCGATAGTGCTAATAGCGATTAAATGAAAAAACAGGTAATTGTCAGGAAGCGAGCCGCGCTGTGCGACTTGCAAATCAATATCAATGTTTCTTAATAAGGGGGCTTATCATGGCCAATAAAAGAAGAATTGTTATCGACGTGATTGTTGTATTTGCAACAAGTTTAATAATCACCGGATGTGGAAATTCTGTCGCGGAATTTCACCAAGCGGTGAGGTCGGGAGATCTTGAAACGGCTGAAGCCTTGTTGGCAGAGGAGCCTACACTTGTGGATACCGAAGAAGGTGGCCAGGCTCTCCTGTTCGAGGCACTCCGGGGGGAACAGAAGCAAATGGTTTTGCTTCTAATTGACAACGGCGTGGATGTAAACGTTAAAGAACAATGCTTTTCACCCCTGCACTGCGCGGCCCAGCAAGGCCATGCAGAGATTGCCGAGCTTCTCATTGCCAAGGGAGCCAATCCCAATGCAATAGATATGATGGGCGAAACCCCTTTACACACAGCAGTCTTAGGAGGCCACAAGGATGTAGTCATGGTTCTGCTTGCCGGGGGAGCGAATGTTAATGCAATAAATCGAATGGAACGAACTCCTTTACACTTTGCAGCCAGAGAGGGTTATTTGGATGTGGTCGAGGTTCTGCTCGCCCAGGGAGCGGATATTAATGCAAAAGATAAAAGTCCAAGTCGTACTCCCCTCCATTATGCGGCTCAACAGGACCACAAGGACGTCGCTGAGCTCTTACTTGTCCAGGGAGCGGATGTGAATGCAAGAGATTTATTGTCTCGTACTCCTCTGTACTGGGCGTCCACTAGGGTCAGTAAGGAAGGTGTTTGCAAAGATGTCGTCGAATTACTTCGTGAGCACGGAGGTCAGTATTAACATAACTGGTCCTCGGAGTGTGGATGGATCTCGATAATAACTCCTTAATTGGGGAACAAAGAAACTCAATTTTTTAAGGAGTGGAGCAATGAAAAAGAAAAATCATATTAAAATGAGATTCTCGACACTTTTATTGTGCTGTCTGACAATTGTGTTGTGCGCCGCACCTCGCAGCCGGGCCTTCAGCATGTACTGCGGTTATAGCAATGTAGATTACTATGATGTCACGGAAGATATGGTCAATGAAGCACGGGCCGAGCAGGGACTGGACGAGGGAGGTCTGGATTATTTGGAAGTAGGGACTGGTGCGACAGTGAATCTTTATACCGATGTTTCACAATCCATATATGTTTATCCTGGCGGCATTTTGAACATCTATTCCGGCAGTGTTGTTTGGTATATCGCCATTAGCCAAGATGGGCCAAAAGCGCAAGTGACGGTCTACGGCACGGGCTTTGAAGATAAGCTTGGGCCCGTTGACTATGGTCAATGGACACCTGACGGTGGTGCAGATACATTAATGGGCCAATATGAGGATGGAAGCCAAATCAACCTATTGATCTGGAGCAACATATCGATTAGTCTGCAACCACCCCCGAGTGGCGACCTTGAGAAGATAACGATCGACATCAAGCCCGGCAGCGATCACAACAGTATAAATCTCAAATCCTGGGGAGTCGTACCGGTAGCAGTTCTAACTACAAGTGATTTCAATGCCGACACTATTGATCCCACTACCGTGAAATTTGCAGGAGCCTAACCATTGCGGTGGACATTGCGGTGGAAGTGGAAAATGACGAAGGATGTGGATGACGATGGTGATGAAGATATGCTGTTTTTCTTCAGAACGCAGGATTTGGATCTGGATGAGAACAGCACAGAAGCTGCGCTAACAGGCAAGACAACTGATGGAAAGGAAATACAAGAAACCGATGACGTGCGCATCGTACCAAGGAAGAAATACTACAAACCAGGACAATATAGCAGGAACCGAAGGGCGCGTATCGGGCCACAGAAGAAGAAATAGATTTTTTCAGTCATAACCGTCAGTTTGACATTGCAAAATCCTTTAACTACAAAACTATTCCAGGGCTGTGAGCATTACGCTTGCAGCCCTTTTATCATTACTGAAAACCACAGACTTTCTCCAAATTTTGCCCTTACTGTATAGGATACCAGGTAGAGATATTATAGGTCTAAAAAGATTTTTTCCGCCACTTTTATAAGAAAACGAAATCTTCAATCAACGTATTGTATAAAAAACGTAATCGCCCGGCAAAGCACTGCTTCCTAATGGCCGATATAGGATATAACTGTTATGTTTCTTGGACTGGAGAAATGAAAGAAAAGGCTTTTACGCTCGTCGAAGTTATATTAGTTGTAACCATCCTGGGCATCCTTGCTGCAATGGTTCTACCCACATTTCAGGGTCATATTGCGAAAGCTCGGGAGTCAGCCGCTAAAGACAATCTCAGAGTAATGCGAAACCAGATCGAGCTTTATAAGTTGCAGCACAAGGGAATCCCGCCGGGATATGTAAATGGCTCTGGGGCGCCAACGGCTCTGTTAGAGTTACAATTCACTGGGACCACCGCTGAAACGGGTGCAGCTTCTCCATCCACCGTGCCTTCCGCCCCTTACCTACACGGCCCTTATGTTAAGAAACTACCCGGAAATCCCTACAACAAGTTATCCAATATCACCTATGTAGACGAAGCGACCGCCTTTTCTGCAGCGGTGGACGGCACCTCCGGTGGATGGTTATACAAGAAAGAAACCGGCGAGTTTAAGATTAACTGGACTGGCACCGATAGTGAAGGCATTGCCTTTTATGATTATTAAATGCGGATTATTCTGCCACAAATCGGCAGGCATAAGGATGCCAGGAATCCACACAAAATTTTATATGGACTCCCCCACCGAGAGGGTTTTTTAGTCCGTCACAATGGGCGAATCCAAGTGGGGACTATCAAGGACCTTAATGAGATGAAAGCCGGCAGAAGCCTTATTGGTTTGAACAACTTTTATAACGCCGTATTTTTGCGTTCTTTCATTACTTTTCGTAAAATTTAATTGGGAGCTATGAGTCTGACAGAATTTCTTATGCTGACTTTTTACGGGTGTAGGAACAATTGCTATCGTCCTTTTGGCAGAGCGGAGGAACGATGATGCTCGGAATTATAAAAGATATAGAAAAGGCCAAAGTAAAATCTGATATTGAATTAGCACGTGCAGCCGAATCATTGGAGCAGATTGCCAATGATATGGACGACTGGATTGGGCAACAAAGGGATAGATTTAATCGCACCACCATAGCTTTTCGTAAAAAGTGGATTTCACGTTGGTTCTCAGATTTTTTCATTATGGAATTGTTCAAGGATAAGGTACACAAAAAGCATTTTGGTGATATCGTAGATACGTTCCGCTTGTATATGCCTGATATCGCTGAGTCGCTGAAGGAGATATGGCACAATTTCTTAAATTGCGCCAATTCTATGCGACAAATCCGACATGTTAAGAACCGGGTAGAGGATAATCATGACCTTGAGTATTGGTGTGTCAATTTTTTCGACACAGCAGCGACCCCAACAGTAGAACGCCTTCGGCATTTAGCGGAACAGACAAGAGAATATTTAGCGGCTCCAAGGCAAGCAGAAACAGTAGAGAAACGTCCTCAGGGAGTATTGAATAAGCAAGTCGGTAAACTCTTGAAGTCTTCTCCCTCAGATATGTCGGCTTCCGAAATAGCAAAAATACTAAACGAAAATTATGTTGGAGTATATCGACCGACCACTCCCTGCTTAGTCGGAAAAACAGAACATTGGAAAAAGCATCATGAGAAGAAAAAGAGTCGTAGGAAAAGCTGAGCAAGGGGAGTTTTGATGGTTCAAACTATTCACAACATACCGCTTTTAGCTCAAGAATTCAATAACGTCTCCTTGACAAATGTCTCAAAATCTCGATTTTGCTTTCCCATTTATGTGAATTAATCCCGGTCGGCAGACTTTGGCCCGATCGCCACAATCCGCGCCAACATTTCCATACAAATTTCAACACTCTCATATCACGACCCTCATCTCAAATGCTGATAGGTTCTTACCATCAATATATTGTAATACATCCTTCTCTGGAAAACTAATCAGTGAGAACTCTAAATAAGTGCCACCGTTGATACCAGATGTAACGTTTTTTCCGCTTTATCAAAGAACACATTCCAATACATAAGCCAAATATTTTGCCTGACGGAAAAGTGGCTAATTTGGTATGAATAGAATTGGTGTAGTTTGTGCCTGCATAGAACCTGCCCTGAGCGAACAAAAGCTTGCCCTTAATTAGCCGTAGCCCTGAGCCCGTTCGGCTACGCTCAGGGTAAACTCCGTCGAAGGGGTAGCCGAAAGGGCCGAATGGGTCGAAGTGTCGAATACAAAAAAACTTGTCCGCCGAAGCCTTGGCGAAGGCGGATTTCGCACCACTTTAATTATATCGATCCATTCTCCAACAGTATGAGAAATAACCTCAAAATTAGGAGGGTTACGATTTTCTTTGCTCTATCTAGCAGCGAGGAAAGGTTTTCGCTGAAATCCGAAAATTCGAAATTGACATCTGTCCACAGCATATTGTATTGTGCTAATCCTTAACAATGATTTCCGCAAAAAAGGTGCGATGAATGACAAAATGGCTTCATCCGAGGACAGGTTAAAAAATACAAGTCATTTTTAAGCAAGGAGAAACAGATATGGGCGATAAGGGAAAAAGAGATAAAGGCAAAAAGGAAAAACAGAAAAAGGCCAAGCTTAATCCAAAGGAAAAACGAAAATTGAAAAAAGAAAAGAAAAAATAAATAAATGCCCCGTGCTGTCCGGTAGCCTTAAATCAAGCAAGTAAGTTGTCTGCCCGTGTGGTACAGAAACTCATATTAGGAGATAGCTATGAAAGCGAAGAGAACCCTAAGAGCTGTTCTTCCCATTATTATGGGATCACTGGCGCTTGGCCTCGCAGTGGTTTCCCTCAACGTGGCCACGTATGATGTGCTCAGGCGAGCGGCTCAGCAGGGATGCAATCTTGTGATTACACACGAGCCGACATCTTTGGATGGAAATACTTCCAAAAAACAAGAAGAGAATCTGTACTTTGAGTTTCCGAAGAAGCCGGCATGAAATCCTGTGGCAAATGGCTCAAGTCATTTGTGAACGAGGTACAAATCAAGTTTATTCCAGCCGGTGATCCGTTCTGGACACCTTGAGATTTCTTGGGTCGGTCCTGCCGGTATATTTAAACCAATACGCACGCACGAAACTTGCCTTTTGGGGGCTATTCTGGCTCTCACCAAGTTCGCCGGATGTGACGCCAAAACAACAGGGGCCTATATTGAATCAGTCGGTATAGGCCCCGAATTGCCTGCACTTGCGTAACTGCACCTGCGCCTGCGTTATCCCCCTTCTTACGTTTGCACCTGTGCCTGCGAGACCTCCGTTCTTGCTTTCGCAAGAAAGCACGGGAGTGCAGGCAGGTACAAGCGACGCAAATCTATATCAACCGCGCCCCCATATCTTGCTTCGCAATCCGAAATACACGAGATGTCTTGCGGCAGAAGCAATGGGGACCAACTAAATCACACGGCTTAGGGCGCCGGAGGATACAGTCGAATATCGTCAAAGTACATCGTACCTGAGCCACCAGCTATCGGATTCTTCTTGTTACCAAGACCAAGTGCAATCGTATTGACATTGGCAAGATTCACGCCCTGGTCGGCAAATCCGCCTGGGGCGGACAGGTCGATAGTCCATTCCGTCCAGGTAGTTATCTGCGCCGCATCAGGATTATCATGAGAGACGACCGCACTGCCATTGAGAGCAACATACAACGTCTCAGCAGCATTATCTGAATTGCCCCTGAACCAAATCGATAAAGTGCTAACACCATTCTCGGTCCAGTCACGCGGATAAGTCAACATCTTCTCCACCTCTGAATACCTGAGGATGCTGTTGTCGTAGAATAAAGGCATCGCTTGGTTGCCTCCGTGAACGATAGTCTCCTCGGTATAAGAAGGAGTGCTTTCGTCGCCTACGGCTGAGCCGGTCCCATTACCGGCAAAGTAGGGTTCAACACCCGGCGTACCATAACCAAGCCCATCATGCCATGCGTACCATATCTGGTTGTCGTTAACATCGTAGTTTTCAAAATCATCCACGACAAGGAAGTTGGCTGTGGTAAAGCTCCAGAGGTTGCCTGTCCACGGACTGTCGGGATTGACGTCATTGGCCTCATCAATACGCCAATAGTAGGTAGTATTCCACTGGAGTTTTCCGGGGTCGTAGCTTTCAGAACCAAGGTCCCCAGCACCTTTATACTCCGTTGAACCTGTATCGGCATATTTCACGGCATCTTTATCAGTGCCGAAATAGACCTGATGTGAAGCTCCATAGACTCCCGGTGTCCAGTTGAGAATCGGTGTATGCTTTACATCCACAGCACCATTAGACGGGTCCGGGCTCCCGACAGCGCCTTGAGTGGTAAAGCCCCAAACGTCACCTTTATACGTGGCGATAGCATCAAACTCATCGACACGCCAGAAGTAAGTCTTAGCCAATTTAAGTGTGCCGGGAGTATATGTTGCAGTTCCCTGAGGAAGTCCACCGGCGGCATTGTCGACATCTTCAACATTGTCGCCAAAGTACACAGTGTGCAATTTTCCACCGAAACCTGGCGTCCAGCTAAGCTCAACATTCGGGTCAACAAGCTCGGCACCATCAGCCGGGTCGGGATTGTATGCTGTCTTGGGAGGAATACAAAAGCTCCAGACCTCACCTTTCCATGGACTATTCGGCTCAGCATAATTGACCTCATCGATCCGCCAGTAGTAAGTTGTACCCGGGACAAGACCGTCCGGAATCGCAAATCCGGGAAAGCCGATAGTTAAAGAAGTTGTGGCCTGGTTACCCTGAAACGTACCTTCGGCTCCGTCATTCACATCGTCAAAATTATCGCCGATATAAATATCGTGCGAAACCGCAAGAGCTCCCGGCCACCAGCCAAGATTCACCCATGTATCCAGATGCATGGTGCCATCCGCCGGGCTGGGGCTGTAAGCATACGGATAGGGTTCACCCCCACCCCCTTCGATGATTTGTTGAATCTCTTCCGGCGTCAGTACCTTGTCGTAGATGAGGACCTCGTCAATGATCCCGATGTGGTAACTTCCCTGGTTTACGGGATCCCAACCTATACCGACATCCACATCAGCAACAATGTTCAACGAAGTAAACGATTGGGCTGTGCTCGTAACATCTTGGCCGTCCAGGTAAAGTGTCGCCTGGTCCTGGTCCTGAACCTTTGTCACGGCAATGTGATACCATTCATCCAGGCTCAGATAGATGTCACTCTCGACCCTGCCGGCGAAAGTCGACATCCGTAGCTGGCCATCGGCGCGGACCAGGAAACGCACTCTCGCACCGTCGACGAGCTGCCCCCACGCTACAATCGTGCCGGTATTGCCTGCCGTCTGCTTTACCCAGGCAGCTATGCTAAAAGCGTGCGAGCCGAGAACGCCCTTGTATCCATCGATGCTCACGTAATCGTCTCCGTCGAATTCCATCGCCTCATTAAAGACGCCCACAGTAAACTGCGGGTCCCCATTGATGGTACCATGGCGGTCATTGCCGGAAGAATCAAGGGCATGGCCATCAAACGTCCACCAGCCCATAAGATTAGGGTCGGCAGCATTTGCCGCGCTCGTCAGGACTAAGCCCAGCGCAAACACAAAACAAACCAGATAACTCAGTTTCTTAGACATAATAATCCTCCTTCAAAACTAAATATAGCTTGTCAATTGAAATGTGAAAATATCTTCACCGAAAAGCGTAGAGTCCCCATTCCAACTCTGTGCCTCATATAATGCACAATAACCCATCCTCTATTTGGAAAACTATAAATGCTCCACACCTCAAAGGGCCAAAATCCACAGATACCCACCCATGCGACCCTTCGGCTACCCCTTCGACGGAGTTTACCCTGAGCGTAGCCGAACGGGCTCAGAGCTTCGGCTAATTCAGGGCAAGCTCTTATTTGCTCAGGGCAGGTTCTATGCTGGCATAAACTATACCAATTCTATTTATAACAAATTAGCAACCTTCCCGTCAAGCAAAAGCTCTGGATTATGTATTGGAATGTGTTCTTCGATATAGCAGAAAAAAACGTTACATTTGATATCAAAGGTGGCACATAACCATAGTTTTTGCTGATTAGTTTTGCAATGAGGGAGGTGGCACAGTGTATGGAATATACACTATCGCTTAAGCCTCTGCTTTGTTCAATCTATTCTCTACAAAGTAGGGGCTTTTTTTAATTCAGCTTTTTGGCAGGAACACGTCTTCTCGATGAATTTTTCCAAAAATCTGCAAAAGTTTTTTATTGATTTGCGCCTGTGTAAATGCTATAATCATTAAATAGTCCCCAGAAATACCAGAGTACAACAATAGGAAAAGAGTCATCCAATATAATGTGGTGTCTCTATGTTTTCGTCCTTTGCTATGTATTCAGGCAATAGCGTCCTAAATGAGACCTCCGTTTCTACATGCAAAGCGCCTCTTTGCCTGTCCTGATACGGCTTCGGCCTTCGCCGAGACGACCGGGCTTAGGAGCATTGCTTGCATGTTCCTTGTAGGCTCTGGCGGACCTCAGTTGGGCACATGTCGCGGCTTGGCACCCCCAAGCGGGCCAAGACGGGCGAAGTAGTAGTGCCAATTTTGTACTTGTGCACCTCGATTATCAGGTGACGAAGATTCCGAAAGAAGAAAGGAATAGTGGAAAGCTGAACTATCGGAAGTCGTTCTCAACTAAATAAGCCCTCGCCGATTGCGTAAGATAATATTCTTACTGTCGCTGTGGCTCGGGCGCCCTTTGTGAAAAGACCTGACTACCTGAAAGCCTTCCACTAACTCTTTTGTTGATAAGTGGTTATGATATAGCGAGATAAGCCTAAGGGCTAATGCAGGCCCCAAGTAGGGCCAGGCAAAAGCCCGCGAGGTTCCAAAGGCAGTGACTTGCTGGTAAAATTGTGGAAAAAACGTTATATTTGACCTCTTTGGTGGCACTTAATTATAGTTTTGGTTTGTGCGATTAATGATAACAGGATCCCTGTATGGATCAGCAGTTGTGTCAAATCGAGCTGATCAGGCGGGCTCAGCTCGGCGATAAGCAATGCCTCGGTCAGTTGGCTCAGCAGGCAAGAGAACGTCTGCGCACGTATGTCTTCCGTCTTACTCAACGGGACGACTTGGCGCAAGAAATCGTACAGGAGAGTTTGTTGGAGATGTGCAAAGTGTTAGGTAAGCTGAAAAAAGCCGATCGATTCTGGCCCTGGCTCTACGGCATAGCAATTAACAAGCTGCGGCGTCACTATCGAACCGAGCAGAAACAACAAAGACTGGCGGTCTCCAGTGCAAAACGCAGGGGCACTCTGAAAGAACGGCAGGATGGGCTGGAGAACCTCGTCAGCGAAGAGTTAAAACAAATCATTTCGGCGTCAATGCAAAAGCTCAGGACCCGGCACAAAGCCGTCCTGATTATGCGATGCTATGACGGGATGACGCATTCGGAGATTGCTGAATCAATGGGCTGTAGCGAGTTTAGTACGCGTATGCTGTTTTTGCGCGCGAAAAAGGCCTTGCAGCGAGAGCTTTCACGCAACGGCTTTGGAAAGGGCTCTCTGTTAGCAGCTCTCGTGCTGTTCGGAAAGATGACAGCCCCAAGTAAGGCCGCTGCTGCACAAGTGACAGTCGCGGCCTCCACAATGAAGATTGGGTTACTGACCGGAATCGTCGGCCTGGCAACCACGAAAACGGCGATTGTATCGTTCACTGCGGCTACCGCCTTGACTGCCGGCACGATAGTTTCAACATCAGGACCATGGAAGCAAGGTACCGAAGGTCCTCGCCCCTCCGTGGCCAACCAAGCTATCGGCCAGTTCGACCAGAACAGCAACGCCCAGGAAGAGTATTGGTACTATTTTCCGCAAGGTCTGGAAAAACCAATGATGCTGCGGGCAAAGTCCGGTACGGCCGGTGACAAGTCGTACTGGCAGATACTGCAAAATGACCGCGCAAATTACTACTACCACAACAATAGTGTCCATATTAACAATTACCGAATGTGGGCCAAAGACCTTAGCGTGCTGACCGTCCCCACGGACAATCCTGAATTGACCGATTTTCTCTGTAAAGTCCAGCCAAGCACAAAGGCTATGAATCACATCGCGGCCAACGGTAGAGGGCTGCTGCTCATTGCCGTCCGCGGCAAAGCCAAAGACATAAATCAATCGTGGGCTGTCCGTCATTACAACGTCTTGGAAGAGGATTACTTTCAGTCTGACTGGCCGGCCACAGCCAAGGTCTTTGATAACCGCGATGCTATGCATAAACGCGGCTGGACTTACTTTAGAGTCAGTGGTCAAGTAAACGGCCAGAACGTTTTTGGGACGGGGAGAATACCATTTGTTTACGCTACCAGTGAACAATATAGCCCCTGGCTGAATCTGCAGGTGGGCTCCCTGATGATAGTTGATACGTACAAGGAAGCTTATCTGAACCGTTTACAATCTGATCAGTTTGAGACATACCCAGGCGGCAGCTTCTTTAAGGGGCTAACCAGACCTTGGATGGGACTTCATACAATCGATACAGTCCGCCGAGACGCGGCCGAACAGCGTATTTCGTTTGAGACAAAACATACCCCGGGCAGCCAGTTCGCACAGGTGGAGCTAATCTGTAAAGGTCTCAGACTAATCTACAAAATCGACCTGGAAATGGACGTCATTGACGAAATCACCTTCTCCACCGACCAAGGCAGCTCGGGAAATCTGAAGTTCTCATATCTTCAGTCCATTGAAGGAGCTGGAGCTACTGAGGAGTTTAAACCTCCAAGACCAAAACGACGGAAGGCCTCTAATAGCAGTCCGGGTCTGTTATGGCTTGCGAAGTTGGTGGAAGGTTCAATGGGGTAAACCAGCGGGATTGTACGCACACAAGGTTATCCCGAAACAAGGAGGACGGCATTAATGGACAGGATGTATTATATCTGGTCCAACAGGGGCAAAGTAAATGAAACAGCTAAGAAGAGGTTGGGTTCTTTGGACTACTACTATTTTGGTTAACGCAATAGTTTGCCTGACCTCCAGTCGGGTTGAGGCTGATTGGACCTACGAATATCGGGAAGATTTCAGCACTAACAGCGTGGAAAGAGACAGCTTCCTCCACTCGGTTTTTTGGCCCCAAGGGGCCTTTCCTCCTCCCCAAACGCATCTGTACTATCTTGATACGGGACTGCAGCGAGAATTAGGCTTTGGAGACTACAACAAGGACCCTGCCCTTCTGGGTTATTGCTTCCCGGTCGGCTCGGTCCCGGCCCAGAGTGCCATTAGCGGATACCTGCAGATTGACGTACGATTCCTTGAAAGCACCGACATGGTGTCTGGCTCTTTAGAATACTCGCTCTCGGACGATGGTGTCGTTTGGTCATCGGCACGGCAACTGAGACCAGGAAGCCATAACATCCCTATCGAGTCGCTCAGGGGCACCTGCTACATCAAATTCCGGGGAACTGAGGTCCTGATTGATAATATCGTAGTGCGTTTGAGCTCGTCCTCTGCTACGATTTACGTGCCGCGTGACTTTGCCACGATCCAGGGAGCGATCGATTCTGCGACTAACGGTGACATCGTGGAGGTCTCTGCAGGCACTTACACGGGCGATGGCAACTGGGATATCGACTTTCGGGGCAAGGCAATCACTGTTCGCAGTGAAGCTGGGCCAAATCGTACGACTATCGACTGTACAGGCCATGAGGGCCACAGAGGCTTCTACTTCCACCGGGGAGAAAGACAAAGCTCTGTTCTGCGCGGCTTTACGATCATCGGAGCTATCGTGCCTGGCTCAGAGATTTCGCTGGAATCTGGGAGCTGGAGCTCAAGCCCCACAAATCCGGTCGGTGGCGGCATATACTGCGAATTCAGCAGTCCAAGTATCATTGACTGTGTAATTAAACAGTGTTCAACGGAACTGGGAGGGGGCATCGGGGCTGTGGGCGGTGCTCCGGCGATCATCGATTGTACAATCGAACAGTGCCAGGCCGGAGGTCTCGGACCAGCCGAATCCGGTGGATATGGGGCCGGCATCGGCCTGATAAGGGGCTCCGACGCCAAGATTGTCCATTGTACCATCAACAGGAACTTCGGTTATTATAACAGTTATGGGGCAGGTGTTTATTGTCGGCAAAGCGGAGCTCTGTTAGCGAATTGCGACATTTCCTTTAACAACGCACAGGGAAATAACAATGGCGGCGGTATCTACTGCGGAGGGTCCTCTACAAACGTCGTATTGGAGCGATGTATCATATCGAACAACACTGCAGAGGCTGGTGGTGGCATCTTCGCGAGTTCACCTGCCTATGTACGCGTGACAAATTGCACGATTGCTGACAACAGTGGGGGAGGGATTCACTCGGCCGGCAGCAACATTGCCATCAGGAACAGTATCGTGTGGTATAATGACGGCGAAGCCGTTGTGCTAAATAATCCGGCCTCGAGCAGTCCCGTTCTATACTCAAATATCCAGGGATATTATCCAGGACAAGGTAACATCGATACAAATCCTCTGTTCGCATCAGCAGCAGGAAATGATTATCACCTTCGGTCAGTCTTAGGCCGTTATTACAATGGTCAATGGGTCACAGACCAGGATAATAGCCCTTGTATAGATGCCGGTGACCCCCAGGACCCGGTTGGCTCAGAGCCCTTCCCGAATGGCAATCGTATCAACATGGGAGCGTATGGCGGAACGCCCCAGGCAAGCAAAAGTATCGGGCCTCTTATTTTTCACGTTGATGCTTCAAGGGGCAGAAAATTCAACTCGGGCCTGAGCAGGAATGAAGCATTTGCAAAAATCCAGGAAGCAGTTGAATGGGCTATGGATGGCGATACTATAATGGTCTGGCCGGGGGTTTATCAAGAAGCAGTATTTATCATCGGCAAAGCAATAACTATTCAGAGCGCCGACGATGCAGCCGTGGTTGTGGCACCGGCTAATGATTATGCATTTACTTTTCAGTTCGCTGAGAATTTAAGGTGTGTCCTGCGTAATTTTGTTATTAAGAATTGTGGTCAAGCAGCTATCATTTGCCATAGCGCCTCACCTGAGCTAACTAATCTGACTATAGTTAATAACCAGTTTGGGATTACTGCTTATGAAGGGTCTAATCCGAGCATAACCAACTGCATCCTTTGGAACAACGAATTTGGCGACTTAGAACAATGCTATGCTCGCTACAGTTGTCTGGGAAAATTGGAGCCTGGAGATCAAGAACGCGGAAATATAAGCAAAGACCCCATGTTCGCTGACCCTGACAATGGCGACTACCATTTGCAGTCCGAATACGGCAGATATTTGCCGAACAATGTGTGGGTAACGGACTCGCAAACAAGCCCTTGCATCGATAGTGGTGATCGCAGCATGCACATCGGACGCGAGCAGAAGCCTCACGGCGGTAGATTGAATATGGGTGCTTATGGTGGAACGCCCTATGCAAGCAAGAGCGGCCCGTCATGGTGATTATCAATCGTGATAGTCAGTTACCTGTTCACAAACCTGCAGCGAAAATTTGAGATTTCTTCTGCCTAAAGGTCTCAAAATGACATAAAAACCTCTGTTTTGCCCCCGTGAACGGGTTAAAAAAAATTTTCGTGCACCCGATAAAAACTACAATTTTAAGGGTTGACAAGGGATTGAATGTCGAGTATAATATAGAAAATATGCTTAATGCGCTGAAATAGTGCAAATAGAATGGTCTGACCACGGTTAGGAGGATAGAGAAATCCGCGCCCAACACAGACACATGAAGGTAGAAAATGTATGGAGGCAGGGATTTACGCTGATAGAACTGCTTGTTGTTATTTCCATCATCTCCCTAATGATGGGTATTACGCTGCCGGTATTCAGTCGGGTGCGACTTCAGGCCCGGACGATGATGAGCATGAGCAACATGAGGCAGATCACGTCCGCAATGAACCTCTATGCATCAGACCACAATGAAAGATACCCCGAATCGGTTGCCACTATAGGAGCTGGTAATACCTGGAACTGGACAGACTCAACCAGGTTAACCGGTAACAGACGCCGTAGCCCACAACTATACCGAGCTATGAGCGAATATTTGCGAAGATACATACCCGATGCGAGTACCATGTATTGCCCAAATGTGCCGCATAAATACGAATATTTACAGAAAGCGTGGGATGCTGGCGACAATTGGGACAATCCCAATACCTCTTTCCCAGCCGACCCGGTTGGTGGTACATATTGTTTCTATTGGAACTACAGAGGATTTATTGGCGGACGGAGGATCGTTTTCAGAGGACCACAAGGTCCGGCAAGTAGTGGAAGATACAGCAAGTTGCTTGTTAGCGACTATTTTGGCTATGACCACTGGAGAAAGCCCGGCTCATTCAGTAGCTGCGAACCATTCGATGGAGCTGATATTACTCCCGAAACATACCTCCTTTCATCCTTTTGGTTCCGCAAGAGCGATGCTGATGATTTTCCTGTAATCAAGCTGCGGGCAGGATACACCGATGGACACGTTGAGACCTATTCGGCCTCGAACGTCGTACCTATGAAGGTTTCCATTACTGCCGATGGTACTGTCCCATACCCTGATGGTGTGGGTCCAGGCACATTTTTCCTGCCGAGGAATGCTCTCCACTAAGAGCTTATCCGAATAACCGGGTCGTTATGAGGCCGAGCGAAAAGTCCGAGGCCAAGGCGGCAGGCCAAAAATGCTCGGAGGCGTGGCTTTCTCCACGTTGAGAACATTTTTGGCCGACAACGCAGGCATCGGGCTTTGCAGGCGGTCGCAATAGAGCGGGTTATTTGGATAGGCTCTAAGCCAGGGCCTTGAAGGAAATCGTTACTCTCTATGTCTGGCCCAGAGTACAAACAAAACGGTAGCTTTTGTGTTCTCGACCCCCTGCCGATATCAAATCGTACGCCGCAGAGAAACTATACTGGTAAATAAATGACTACGTTTATATACCCGCTCGTAATGGAATCCAGGTTTATCTTGTTTACATATCATTAAAGTAATGTCTCATTCTCCCCGCCTCCCGCCGACCATGGCTGTTTTACATGCTGATTAACAGTTGATCTCGAGAAACAACCTGAACATAAGTTCTATTAGCACAGGCCGGGGCTGGGCACCAAAGAAGAAAGGCTGTGAGTGAAAATCACTCACAGCCTTAATTTGCCTAAATCAGATATTCCACAAAGTTACTGCGGACAGTTCTCAAGCCAATCGGTAGTGAAAGTCGCCAGGTCTGCAAGGTTAATTACCCCATCACCGTTAAAATCCTCGCATGCCGTGTAGGTTGTCTTAGGAGTGAAGTAGTAATCTTCCGTTTCACCATACTCGTATCCCGTCTTTGGACCGGAACCGCCGTTGCCTCTCGTGCCGGGATTACTGCCGCCCTTCCAGGGCTGTGCAGAAAGAGTAATCCTCATCCATATCTCCTTGCGACCACTCTTCGGATGCCAGGACAGGAACGCCGGTGTGGTGAGTTGGTTTAATCCGGCCGGGAGATTGAAAAGATATTGATTCCTTACAACCCATTCTGATACAAATCCTTTGGAGCAGGCGAGAGTGGGATTAGTGTTTCCGTCGTCGTCCCAGTCGCCATCACGGTTCCAGTCACACCAGACATTGACCCAAAGGCTGGTACTTGGGTTGATAATGTTGACAAAATAGTCAAATGTTGTCCAGCGACATGTGGGCATATTGACCGGGAAGATAACACCATCGTCGCCCTGGTCCCTGTCCGGTGAGTTGGATTGTGGACCGATGTTGTTGACGCCATCCTGATCCTGGCCCATGTCAGCTTCGGCTTCATTAGTAATAGTGCTGCCTAAGTAAGCCACTGCCTGAGGATTTAAGTGAACCGGCCCATAAGGCCCGGCACCACTGGCATCGTTGAAGACAGTGGGGTAATATGCTCTCACTCCTGAAGGGCCTCCCTTGGGATATGCGGTCATGTTTCTACTGGAATTGTTACTGCTGTCCGGTGCATCACCGAGGTCTAATGCCTTTGTTGGAGGTACTCCCTCAGAACTAACACTTATCACACCCTGACCGGTGCTGGAGCCGAACCCGCCAACATCGAAAAGGTACCGGCTGCCGGCGGTTGCGGCAAAGGTAATCTGTGACTGCCAACCACAGAAGTCATCATTGCATTCGATTCGGTCACTTGGGCTCGGAGGGCAATTGACTCCCCTATAGACGGCGAGCTTTGTGTCGTAGCTGCTGCCGCACAAGCTGACGGTAACCTCACCTGTGCTTACAGCGGTATAGCGGTACCAGATGTTTGGGCTTTTCACACAGTCATCGGGGCCATCGAACGTTGCGTTGGTGGTGTTAAAGGGCAGGTCAGTCACGTTGCCGATGGGCTTTGCATTATTACAATTATCGTTTGATAATGTTGGAGGCCATCCCTGACAGTTGATTGTCAGCACACCTGGACCGTGATCCGAGTCGGTGGCGCCCCCGACCTCGATTAGGTAGTGATGGCCGGCGATTGCGTCGAAGGTGACCTTAGACTGCAGACCACAGAAGTCGTCGTTGCGTGTGATCATGTCCGCATACGCCGGGTTACAATCCCAGCCGTCATAGACGACGAGCACGGTGTCGTAGCTGCTGCCACACAGGCTGACGGTAACATCACACGTGTACGGAGCGGTATAGCGGTACCAGACGTTGTCGGTGGTATTATAGTAGCCGGGACCATCGAACGTCGCATTGGTGGTGTCGAACGGCAGGTTCGTTACGTTACCGACGTGCGTTGCATCAAAGCAGTCGTCGTTGGGCGGCTCACTGGGCCACCAACCCCAACCGGAATTGATATTCAACACACCCTGGCCGGCTTCGCCGTTGTACGCCCCTACCTCAATAAGATAATGGCTGCCGGCGATTGCTGTAAAGGTGATCTGGGCATCCGTACCGCAGAAGTCGTCATTGCAATCGATCAAGTCGTCCTCATCCGGGTACCAACCAAACCCATTGTGATAAATGGCGAGCTTAGAGTCGTAGTCGCTGCCACAGAGGCTGACAGTGACGCTACCCGTGTAATCAGCAGAATAGGTGTACCAGATGTTTGGGCTCTCCATGCAGTAGCCGGGACCATCGAACGTCGCAAAAGTGGTGTCGAACCTCCGGTTTGTTACGTTACCGACCGACATTGCGTTATCACAGTCATCGTTGGAGGGCCGTCCATCCGGCACCATCTCGTAACTGATATTCAGTACACCCTGACCCATGTGGGAGCCCCACCCTCCAACCTCGATCAGGTACTCTCTGCCGGCGTTAGCATAGAAGACGACCTCCGACTGCTTGCCACAGAAATCGTCGTTGCATCTAATCATGTCCTCCTGCTTCGGGGGGCAATCGCCCCCATCATATACGGCAAGCGCGGTGTCGTAGCTGCTGCCGCACAGGCTGACGGTGACTCCACCGCTCTGGGTGGCGGTATAGACGTACCAGATGTTCGGGGCGGTCTCACAGGAGCCGGGCCCATCGAACGTCGCCGATGTAGTGTCGAACGCCAGGTTCGTTACGTTACCGACCGACGTTGCGTTCGCACAGTTATCATTGGCTGGAGCGCCCACAGCGAGATTTGCCATACCGAGCAGTAACGTCAGCACACAAACCAACAATACCTTTGGTTTAAATCTTTTCATAATTTAAGTCCTCCTGAAAAAAGAATTTTTGATTTTGAAACACTTTTTCCGTACACCAGACGCTCTGTGAGGAATAAAGATTCAAAAATGAGAGAAAAAAATGTTGACACTCCTCACTAAGTCTATTGTTTACAAGTAATAAGATACCACATTATTGCTCTAAAAACAAGGAAAAATTCCGGATTATCCCGTTTTTTTTTGTTTGTTGAATCGCATATGTAGTAACTTTCTTTGTAGCAAGCAGATACACAACCACATCGCCGAAATTCAGTTTTACTTCCGGTAGGTTTTTTGGGGGTTATAGACCTTATCTGCGATAAATTTCAGCTTTTTGTCTGTGTTCTTCATCAATGCGCGGTAAAAACAGGACCGATAACCAACGTGGCATTGGCCGGCATCGACTGCTACTTTTAGAATCAGGCAGTCCTGGTCGCAATCGACCAGTATCTGTTCTACTTTTTGGACGTGGCCGCTCTGCTCGCCTTTCTTCCATAGTTTTTGTCGCGACCTGCTGAAGTATGTGGCATAGCCGGTTTGGATTGTCATCTCAAGTGCCTGACGATTCATATAAGCGACCATTAATATCTGCCCGGTCTGGCTGTCCTGAGCTATAGCTGATATCAGGCCGTTAGCATCGAATTTCGGAATAAACTCCACGCCCTCTTCGATGTCTTGTTTTTTACCCACTTGTTTGGTCTCCTATCTCGTTAAATGGTTAAATACTCACCACTCACTATTCACCAAATATCATCTTGCCAAGATAAGTTTTACCCGTTATTATCTTCGAAAACAAGTTTTTTTCAAGGCAAGCTACTTCAATGCCCAAGGCGAAAACTGAGAAAAGTAAATACGTTTTCCTGTTTATGCGTATTTTGGTGGTTGTGGTTGGTGTCATTTGGGCCATAGTGTGGGTATCTCGTGGGCAGAGGTGGAGCAATTTAACGGCGATTTTTGCTCGAATGAATTTGGCGATTTTTGCTGCAGCACTCGGTATTTTTGTCATTGGCCAGGTTATGATAGGCTTCCGCTGGTTGCTTCTTCTCAGAACTCAATCTATCTTTATAAATTTATTTTCTGCCATAAGGCTGATTTTTTTAGGTCTTTTTTACAATAACTTCATGCCGGGTTCGGTAGGGGGTGATTTGCTTCGTGCCTGGTACGTTACAAAACACACGCCTAAAAAGTTCGAAGCGGTTTTGAGTGTATTTGTTGACCGGATTATTGGGTTGTTAAGCACATTGATAATCGCGGTTTTTTTCTACGTGCTTTTCCTGCGAGGCAAGGCGGATGCACTAACCTTTACCGGCCGCAGTGGGCCTTTTAAGTTTCTCGCTGAATACAAAGGAGGTATTATTTGGGTGGCTGGAGTATTGGCGGCGGTTTTTTGCGGACTGTTGTTGCACAGGCGGGGCAGGGTTTTGCTGCGAGCGACCTGGCTGCATATTCGAATCCACAGCGTCAGGGCGTTTGAAAAGCTTAAAGATGCGGTTTATATTTACTGCAGTAAACCCCTGACAATCCTTGCGGCCTTTGGGCTGACTGTTTTTATGCAGATTATAACGATAACAGGTTTCTGGTTTCTTGGGAAAAATCTTGGGATTACCGCAAGCCTCAAATATTACTATGTTTTTTTCACACTGACGTGGGTGTTGGGGGCTCTGCCTGTCAGTGTCGGCGGTGCCGTGGTAGTGGAAGGTACACTCGCCTACCTTTTTATCCGTTATGCCGGTGTCGAAGCAGAGGCGGCGTTAGCTCTGGCCTTGTGCCAGCGGATAGTATGGATGCTCGCTTCACTGCCGGGGGCGGCGGTACATTTGATTGGTGCACATTTGCCGAAAGACTTTTTTGTTGACTATGATAAGCCGATAACTTAATATATGGTGCTCTGTGTAAGAAGCCGTGTTGTAAGCGGCTTTGGTTGCACAAAAAACGATAAATTGATAATAATCAGGGGCTGTTTTTAATAGTATCCGATGGCGGGACGGTTTAAAAGTTACTTTTTTCGTGGATTAGCCGTACTATTGCCGACTATTCTGACAATAGGGATATTTGTCTGGGGCTACAAGTTCATCCAGAACAACATCAGTGTCCATATAAATCGTGGTCTGGTTCGCTTGACAATGTTGGTTAAGGGGCTTGAGTGGGACGACCCAAGTAATGAACTCGTCAAGCAGGTTTGGAACAAGTTCTGGGTTGATGGATGGGGCTCCATAGCCGGCTTTTTGATAGCTCTGGTTGCTGTTTGCGTAGTGGGCGCATTATTGGCCAGTGTCATGGGCAGGACACTATGGCGAATGGTCGAAAAATTCATAATGAACACACCCGTTTTAAGGAAGGTTTACCCCTATGTGAAACAAGTTACTGATTTTTTGTTTGCGCAGGAAGAGCAGGGAAGACCACCCTTCTCAAGAGTCGTTGCGGTCGAGTATCCCCGAAAGGGTATATGGTCTGTAGGTTTTGTTACAGGCTCCGGACTTGAGAAGGTCGTGAACAATGTTAAAAAGGAATTTCTTACTATTCTTATACCCACTTCCCCGACACCTTTTACAGGCTTTATAATAATGGTTCCGAGGAACAAAACCATAGATTTAGATATGACAGTAGAGGAAGCATTTAGATTTACCGTCAGCGGCGGGGTTATTACGCCGGGTCAGAAGAAGGGACTGGCTGCTTTACCGAAGCCTGATTCGGAATATCATGAATAGAAATGGATTTTACTTTCCGAAAATAGTTAAGGAGAATAATCTTGCTTTTTACAATCACTGGTAAGCACATTGAAATAACGGAAGCTATCAGAAGTCACGCAGAAGAAAAAACTTCCAAGCTTCCCAAGTACTACAATAGTATAAATCAGATTGAAGTGATTATAGACGGCAATCAGGGCGGTGGTACCAGCGTGGAGATAATTGCAAGGGCCGAACACAGCAAAGTTTTCGTTGGCACCGAAACAGGTGAAGATGCTTACCGCTGCATTGATATGGCCGTCCATAAGCTTGAACGACAGCTCAGAAGAACAAAGGGTAGGGAACGAGACGATAAACACAAAGGCAGCGCAGAGCTAACAGAGCTGACGTAGCGGTTTGTCATGTGTGGTTGAGTGGTTGTCATTCCGCACCCATTCAGCTTTGCTTCCCGTACATTGATGCGGGACAGCAATGACAACCAATCAATTGATCTGTGACAGAGCAGTAGGTTGGTTTTGTGATATGTGTTTTTGATTTGGCCTGTTAGGCCGTTGTGTATGATTTTGGGCAGATAAGATGAAATTTGCAGATTTTGTCTGTTTTGAGGCAACGGTTCCGGAACTGCAGATGAGCGACCGTGACGGTGCAATAGAAGAGATAGTGTCGTCGCTTGATAAAGCCGGAAAACTCGGAAAGGGCATGTGCAAAGAGATTGCCAGGGCGGTGATAAAAAGAGAGAAGGAAGCGAGCACGGGGATGGGTAAAGGCGTTGCCGTGCCTCATGTGAAGTACAAATTAGTTAAAGATGTGATTGCCGCGATAGGACTGAGCAGTACCGGTATTGATTTTTCCGCTCTCGACAAGCAGCCGGTTTATTCGGTAATACTTTTAATCAGTCCTGTGGATGAGCCGGACAAACATTTACAGGCGATGGAGAATATTTTCAGGCATTTGCAGCATGAGAAGTTCCGTAAGTTTCTAAGGCAGTGCCGAAGCGCCGAGCATGTTGAAGACCTTCTCAGAGAGGCCGATGAAAATTCGTCTTTGTAGTGTAGTGATATAGATCAAGACTTTTGCAAAATCGAGGTTAGGCATACTTTGAAAAGAAAAAATTGTTTTTTGATTTTTTCTTTTCAAACAGTAAATTATTGTCTAATAAGAAGTTGGCTAATTATTTAAGAAAATCTAAAAACCTGATTTTCTTAAATAATATGTGCCTAACCTCAATTTTGCAGAACTTCAGGTATATCTACAAACGTAAGGCGAAGGGACCTGAAGATGCAGGCAGAGCAGGATTCATTGGAAAAAGTGGTTTGTGAAACGGAAGTTGAGATAAAAAACGCGGATGGCCTTCATATGCGCCCCGCGATGCAGTTTGTTGATATTGCAAACCAGTTTAAAAGTGATATTACCGTCAGCAATAACGAAACTGAGGTGGACGGCAAGAGTATCATGCAGATGAGTATGCTCGCTGCGACTTGTGGGACCAAACTAAAAATCAAGGCTGAAGGTTCCGATGCCCAGAAAGTTATCAGTGCTTTGCGTGAGCTCGTGGAAGAGAAATTGTTTGGTGAGCCGCCTCCGCGAAATTGATTCAGCCGCAGGCGGTTCTGCGATATTGATTTTGGTTATTGAATATGGAAATAAAAAAGGGCGTAGCTGTTTCGCCGGGCATTTCTATTGCCAAGGCGCTGATTATTGATTCCGAGGAATATCGCATTCCCCGCCGCGAAATAAAAGCTTCAGAACGGACGACTGAGATTCAACGTGTGAGAAATGCCTTCAGAGGTGCTATCGTCGAATTAACCAAACTTGAGGCGGCACACGGCAAAACCGAGGGCAGTAAGATAAAAGATATTTTTGCTGTGCATATGCGTTTTTTGCACGACAGAAGCCTGCGAAAGAGGATAACCGATTTGGTTCACTTCGAATCGGTAACGGCGGAATACGCCGTATCAACTATACTTCGGGAAATTGCATCACATTTCAGCAAGGCAAAAGATGCCTATATCAGTGAGCGGGCGGCGGACATTTACGATATTGAAAGGCGTTTGCTCATACAGCTTCTTGACAGGAAGCGCGAGGATGTCGAGCATCTGACCGAAGAGGTTACGATTATTGCTCGGGAATTAAGCCCTATTCAAACCGCCGGGTTCGACAGGAAGTTTGTCAAAGGTATTGCCAGCGATGCCGGTGGCCGAACCAGCCATGCTGCTATTGTTGCACGCTCTTTAGGTATTCCTGCGGTAGTGGCACTCGAAGACCTTACCGAATCCGTCAGCGGCACGGATACCGTCATTGTCGACGGCAATCGCGGCATCGTCATTGTTAATCCGGACGACCAGACAATCCAACAGTACCGGGAATACTCGAAGGAGTTTGCAGAGCTTGAGCATAAGCTCGATGCGATAAGAGAAAAGCCGGCGGTAACTCGCGATGGTGTGAAAGTCACATTGTTGGGCAATATCGAATTTCACGATGAGGCCGAGGTGGTCCTGCAAAAAGGGGGCGAGGGTATAGGATTGTACCGTACCGAATATTTGTATCTTAACAGGCAAACCGAGCCGACAGAAGAAGAGCATTATCAGGCCTATGCAGAGACTGTCAGTGTTCTTCAGGACAGACCTATGATAATAAGGACTTTGGACCTTGGGGCGGATAAATATACTCAAAGGAAGCGTTTTGCACCTGAGCCGAACCCGTTTTTGGGGCTCAGGTCCATTAGATTTTGCCTGCAGAACCTTATGATGTTCAAGACGCAGTTGCGTGCGATTATGCGGGCCTCGGTCCTCGGTGATGTCAGGATTATGTTTCCGCTGATTACAAATCTGCAGGAGGTGATGCAGGCAAAGATGATTTTGCGGGATGTTATGGATGACCTCGACGAAGAGTCCATAGCATACAACAGGGACATTCAGATAGGCATTATGATTGAGACGCCATCGTCGGCATTGACTGCTTATTCGCTCGCCAGAGACGTAGATTTTTTCAGTATCGGAACAAACGACCTTACTCAATATACGTTAGCCGTTGACAGGGGCAATGAATTAGTCTCTACGCTGTATTCGTCGGCGGACCCTGCGGTGCTTCGGCTTATCAGGACGGTTATTCAGGATGCGCACAAGGCACAGATAGACATTAGCGTTTGCGGGGAGATGGCTTCTGAGCCGGAGTATGTTATGTTGCTGTTGGGGATGGGCATTAGAACGCTTTCGCTTACTGCGCCGATGATACCTGAGATAAAGCAGATTATCCGCTCGGTAACCGTGGAGGACTGCAATAACGTGGCCAGAAAGGTACTTGGGATGAACTCCGAAAGGCAGATTTCAAACTACCTTCGGGATGCCGCAAGAAAGATTCTGCCCGAAGCATTTTGATTATTACGTATATGACTCATCAACCGCAGAGCTTCTGGGTAATCTCAGCCACGTGTTTACCCTGGAACCTCGCAATTGCTAACTCGTTCTCGCTCGGCTGACGAGACCCATCGGCACCGGCAAGAGTCGTTGCTCCGTAAGGTGTTCCGCCTGTTATTTCCTCCATATTAAGCAATCTCTGCTCGGCATAAGGCACGCCGACAACAATCATCCCGTGATGGAGCAGCGTCGAATGAAAGCTCGTAATGGTTGTCTCCTGCCCTCCGTGTTGAGTCCCTGTACTGGCGAAAACGCTGCCGACTTTCCCGACTAGGGCACCTTTGAACCACAATTGGCCGGTCTGGTCGAGGAAGCTGCGCATTTGAGCACACATATTGCCGAACCGCGTCGGCGTCCCGAATATAATCGCATCGGCCTCGGCCAAAGTCTCTGGCTTTGCGATTGGAATATCTGCGAAAGCCTCGCGAGCGGCCTTGGCACCCATTTTTTCCAGCGCTTCATCGGGAACCAGCTCAGGAACCTGATATAGGGTAACTTCCGTTCCGGGAACCTCACGCGCCCCTTCGGCTACAGCTTCAGCTAATCTATACACGTGTCCGTACATGCTGTAGAAAACTATCTGTATCTTTGCCATCTTATAAACCCCCTGTTTTTTATCAGTTACTGGCTTAAATATATTTATACGGTTATTTATACGAAACCAGAGTAGGGTGGTTCTATAATAAAATAGACCTATGAACCAGCCGCAAGTTGTAAATCATATGAGACTGATGAAAGCCGAAGGTACGCTTATCTTAAGATCATCTTGATTTTTTCTTCTGGGGCTTCAGATGCTGAGACAAACCGGAGAGGTGAAGACCTACCGTCAAGACGTCCGAGATATTGAAGACGTTCATATATCTGGTATCCGGTGATTTCTTTTGCAGCATTATGCCCAACGTGTACATATAGTTTCTGCGTACCATCCTTTAAAGTTCCCGTCTCCCAGCCAACTCCATTGCTTTCGTTATCTATGCGCCCTGCAAAGATACGTTCGTCCTTAACTCTGACTAATCTAAGTGTTTCTCTCTTAGCAAAGTCAACGAGATACTCTCCCCAGCGATCTCTCATAAGTAATAAGGGATCAAAGTCATTCATCTGGTCAATCCAGTAGAGGTTTATTAAAGTTCGCCCCCCAACGTTGACAGGCAACATGCAGTCAACCTGTTCGCCAACCTGGCTCACAAGCAGTACTTTTCGGCTGTATTCGGCCATGAGAGGATGTAAACGTCGGCGAAGGAACTTCAGATCGCCATATCTCTCGGGCAGTGGGACAGAAACTTCAATCCATGGTTGTTTTTCTGCATCAAAGCTTTCTATTCTTTTTATTTCTCTCAATATAAATATGACTACTATCGCTACTAAGCAAACAACGATGAGTAATATCTTTTTCATGTTTAAATCCTGATTATATTTTTTTGTAAAAGAGGCCAAATGATGTTGATTCTGGAATGTAACACATCTGCGTCTGGTCAGCAAGTTGTAAATCCTACGAGACTGCTGAGAATGCAAAGAAAGTCAGAGACATATTTGGCTAAACTGGCTGCTGGAATCCTGCTTCACAAGGGAAGTGTGTACTCTATTTTTGGCAAAGGGAGTAACGATTAAGCTTGGCGGCGGCGATTGGCTGTCCGCTTCAGAGATTTGTTAGCCGCCTCGATAAATTGAATCAATTTACACACAAAGCCCCGGCTTTTCTCAAGCCGATGATTTTGCGCGACTGAGCTTTAACTTTCAAAATAGACCCCGCTTTTTACAAGGGCCTTTCTCAGTTCGCCATATCGCAGCTCGCGCGTTCCGCAATTTTTAGCTGCGCAAAGGGCCGCCGCAGTACCCGTCGCCTGTCCCTGTCCCATACAGCTTACAGTATTTCTCGTGGACATATGGGCGTCATGGTCGGAGGTTATCATCATACCGGCCGCGAGGAGATTTTCGATTCCAGCCACACGCAGCGCTCTATAGGGGATTCCGTATGTGCCGCCGTTTTTTACCTGCAAGCGGGGCGCACTATCGTGAAAACCGTAAACCATCACCTCATCGTCAAAATGTCTGGCTTCAAGCACGTCTGAAAGCGTGATGTCATAATCGCAGGTTATAAGTCTGCCCCGCCTGATGCAGAGTTTTGGGCTCGTTCTGGTAATGAATGCCTTTTCGCAGCCGGGGACATATTCTCTGAACAGTTCGATGGCCTTTGCCTGCCGGCGTCTCAGCTCAAGTTCTGCCTTGGCGACCTCATCTCTGTTTGTCGGACTGACCGGCATCTTGAAATTCAGCTTGATGAACATAAAGTAATTGTCGTGAACAGTTGTCGTAACCATTGACATTCCGATCTTGGATGCTCCCTCGCTGAACCCTGAGGGGAGATTTACCCTCCTGCCGTCCAGCCGCACGATTTGCCCGTCCTTGCCGCTGCGAATGCCTTCGGCAAGCTGCGTCACTGCATCGTGCGATTTCATAAAGTCGTAGTACTTGTCAATGCTGACGTTGGCGACGCCGATACTGTTGACCACCGGGTAATCATTCGGCTCGGTGTAGTCGGCGCCAGCGTAAGCGGCCAGGTCGCCGTATGCCGTGCAGTCCACGAACGATTTCGCGTAGAACGCCTCCCTGCCGGAGCGGCTCTCGGCGATTACGCCCCGGATGTGGGAACCGTCCATAATCGCGCCGACTAACAGCGTATTGACGCAGACGAAAACGCCCGACTCGACGAGCATCTCGAATGTAACGAGTTTATACATTTCCGTGTCAATAGCCGTGCATACCGAATCGTAGTTGTACCCTTTGGACATCTCGGCGTGGCCCGATGTGCCCCCGACTTTCAGAAGGCGGTCGATAATCTCCTGTGGAATCCCTCGCACAACCTGACGCTTTTTAACGCCGGGAAAGGCCTTCCACAGGTTATAGAAGCTGTGAAGCGCGGTGCCGCCTTCGGTGGCGGTCCCGCCCGGATAACCTTTTACCTCTATCAATGCCGTCTTGGCGCCCTGACGTGCTGCGGCTGTCGCCGCCACGACCCCTGCCGTGCCGCCGCCTGCTACGACGACATCGAACTTTCTGATAGGCAATTTTTTCACCGGCTCCTCGTAATAATCCGTAGGTTGATACCGTGTCCCTGCCGGATTGCCTTGCGCAAAGCCAGCTTGAGCGCCAATTCCAAGCATTAGAACGTTTTTCGAAAACTCTCGACGATTCATTTCTGTCTCCTTATATAGTGCAGTCCCAGAGTGGCTACAATCTGCTCAGCCCGGAGGATGGAAAAACGGCTGATTCCGAATCTCGTCAAATGCTTCTTCTATCGACAGGTCGGTGAACACTTCGCACCACTTGCCGGTGTGTCGCATGTACGCCAGATTGAAACGCCCGTTCGCCATGTATGCAAGCCGCGTAAAGCTATCTTCGAAAAACGGCGATAGTGCATTGGGACCCGGACAGGCGTACTTGGCGCGGAAGAGCAGGCAGTTCTTATGCCACTTCGTGTAGATATCAACAATGTAGTTAAATCTTGCATTCTTGGCTGGCGGCTTTATGTATTGTGGCTTAAACACCGTCTGTACGATTTCGTCCGCCTTGGCTGTAACTTTCTGCTTCACCGCATCCGGCACGCTTGAAGCAGGCCTGGGCGAGTAAATCCATTGTCGTGGTATTTTTGCCATATTCAAATTCTCCTTGATTGGTCATCGTTATTAAGAACGCTCACCGTTTTCTGCCCAACGTCCCCATCCATTAAAACGTGGCTGACTGAAATTGTTCAGTGATTCACCGGTCAATTTTTCTCAATACTTTAACTGGCGGAACCAATAAAATCTCCCAAAAAGGTTTATTTGAGAGGGATGAATCGCCGCTCCAATATTGATAAGCAAAATACGAAGTAAAAAGCAAAGAATTCGCCAGAGTCAACAAAGACATATCCGCACGAAAGTATAATTCAACTTCGACTTTCCATATAGGAGCATCTGGATTTCCATATTGGGATCGAAATTTCTGAGCATAATCTATGGACTCAAATCCGAAAAGAGACTGAAACCGAGAAGGACGAGATGAGAAAAAAGCTCTACGGACATATTCCAAAAGTAATTCGATAGCGGGACTAATAATAATACCTTTTGTCGTATTCCTTAAGAAATACTGTTCACCATGGAGTGTTACACCATCAGGAAACATCATATCAACATGTTTTTGTAAATAATCTGGTTTAATGTCATTATATTTCTGAAGCGTAATTTCAATACCTTGTTGGAGAGTTTCTTTTCGATCAACTGTATAAAATTTTGGCATTTTTCTATCTATTTATTCTGAGTATTGTATATATTGTTTCCGCATAACATCGTGCTCAGCGGTGCCGCATATGTGGCGTTCGAGTGCAGCCGTTTTGTCCTACGCGTAGCCTTGTGCGAAGCAAGGGCAATTCGGACAGCTTCGTATTGCGTTTTGATACCGCATTCAAATAATTTTGGTGTGCAGTACACACACTACCTAAGCAATAGATTAAGGGCTCACAACTTTTTGAGAAAGCTGTCGTACTCGGCGTGGGAGCCAATCCAAAACCAGACCATCACGTCCCGATATTTAACGCCAAGCGCTCGCCAGCCGATGCCGACCCTCACGGAATACACCTGTCGTTTCTTCCCGACCCTTTTTAACTGAAGACTTGGGTGCTTCGGATTCTTTTGCCAGAGTTGATAGCTTCTGCGGGCGCTTCGTTTTGTGTGGTCGGGAAGCCGCTGAAAACAGTCTATGAATTTGGCTGTAAGATGAGATTTCAAAGCTCGTCAAATCCCATTTCCTTAGTCCGACCAGCCCGGTAGTCCTCCAGTGCCTTCTCGGCCATCCTGTCGAGCTGGTCAGAAGACTCGGCAAGCGCCTGGTCCCAGCGAGCCTCCCAAGTCAGCTCGTCAATCAACGCTCTGGCGAGATCGTCCTGAAGATTCTCAGGGAGTTGGGACGCCTTCTCGAAGGCTTGAGCAAGTAACTTGGTCATTGTTTAATCTCCTGCCCGCACGATTGTTGTATTATACTCAACGATCGGCAAAATATCAACCGTGCCGTGTATAACCTGCGTTTATTCAAGGTTCAGTTCTTTTTTTACCTGGTCAAATGAAGTAGTATCTGCATCAGCCTCCTTTGATTTTGCTTCACGAAGAGCTTTTAAGCATTCATAATCATCAAGCTCTTCCTGAATTTGTATTTTATCTTCCATCGTTTAAATTATACCATATTTTTATAAATCTTTTATTTATTTTCGTCTAAACGGCACAGGTCGCTGGTTCCGATGTACCGGGATCCGAATGCAGCCAGTTTATCCTGCGTAGCCTCGTGCGAAGCAAGGATGGTTCAATTTTCATCTCTCGCGTCTCGTAACGCGTAACGCGTGAACCCTGCAATTTGTCACGATTCTAACTAAGGTTGTAAATTATGCACCACAGGAAATCTACGCTGTAACAGCGAGATTTGCAAGGGAAAAAGTGCTTGTTTTTCGAGCTTAGATGGGCATAATGCTTAGTTATATATAGCAAACGCTGTTAAGGAGGTGCACATATAGCAGTTTCGCATGAAACTATCTTGCTGGTAGTAAGATTCAGAATAGGCGGAAGCCTGAGGTTTCTTTCGCACGCCCAGACGCTCAGGGTTTTTCAGCGTGCCTGCGTTAGAGCGGGTCTAAAAATCCAGTACAGCCAGGGTTTCAATCCCCGTCCGAGATTATCATTGCCCCTGCCGAGGCCTGTAGGGGTTGCCTCGGATGATGAGCTGCTCTGTCTTAGAGTACATAAAAGCACAAGTGAACAAGAGCAAATGTGCATAAACGAACAAGTGTATAAGAGCATAATTGCACAAGTGCCTGAGGGCTGTGAGCTGCTTTCGGTGAATGTTGCCAAAGCGAGTGCGTCATTTCAGCCTTGTTCGGCAACATACGTATTAGCGGTGCGGAAGGAATATCTCAACGAGGAGCTGAAGGCCACAATTGAGCACGTGTTGGCAAGCGAAAGTCTTGTTCTGGAACGACGGATAGAGAAAAGAAAATCGAGAATCGAGAATCGAGAATCGAGAATCAAGAATATTGATGTCAGAGGTTTTTTGAAGTCGATTGAACTGGACAGGAACAGTATAATTGTTGAATGCAAAATTAGTTCGGCTGGTTCGATACGTGTTGATGAAATTTTGAAGCTGCTCCGGCTGGATGTAGAAAAGCTGGCATCACCGATTAGACGCACAAGGGTACAGTGGCAAAAAGTATAATATGAAAGATAAGATATGAAATTCGTTTTTTTACAACATACAATATACGACATGCGAGGTACGAAAAAATGGCAAGAGAAATGCTCATAAATGTCGCAGAGAGCGAAGAGTGCAGGGTGGCCGTAATCGAGGACGGTTCGCTTGAGGAGCTATACGTCGAAAGAGCGAGTCTGAGCAGCCACGTCGGGAATATTTATAAAGGAAAAGTGGCAAATATTGAATCCGGCATCCAGGCGGCGTTTATCGACTTTGGAATAGGCAAAAACGGATTTCTTCACATCAGCGACCTGCACCCTCGATATTTTGCAAAAGCGGACGGTAAGCATGCCGAGAACATTGGACGAAGGAAATCGCTAAGGGAAAGGCCGCCTATTCAGGATTGCCTTCGCAAGGGGCGGGAACTGGTCGTCCAGGTGACAAAAGGAGGCTTAAAGACTAAGGGGGCGACACTTAGCACATATCTTGCTTTGCCGGGTAAGTATCTGGTTATGATGCCATGGATGAGAAAACACGGTGTTTCGCATAAAATTGAGGATGAGGACGAACGTAAGAGACTGCGGCAAATTCTTGATGACAGCAAACCCCCGAAAGGGCAGGGCTTTATTATCAGAACGGCCGGGCAAGGATGCTCCAAAAGGGATATACACAACGATTTGAGGTATCTGGGGCGTTTGTGGAGAACTATTGAAAAACGGATAGAGACTGAAAAACCCCCCGGAGAGCTTTATCAGGAATCGGATTTGGTTATCAGGGCGATGAGAGATGTCTTTAACAGTAAGATAAGTAACATAATATGTGATTCGGAAAGCGTGGTTCGCAAAATCAGGGAATTTTTTACCATAGCTGCGCCGCGTTTGAAACGAAGAGTAACGTATTATGACGGCAAAGTTCCGCTGTTTCACAAATATCGAATTGAGGATGAGATTGCAAAGGTCCAGTCTCGCAGGGTTGAGCTTAAAGGCGGCGGTTCAATTGTGATTGAGCAGACCGAGGCGTTGGTTTCGATAGATGTCAACAGCGGGCGGTTCCGCAAGCAGAAAAGCGCAGAGCAAACTGCTTACGAGAGCAATATAGAGGCGGCGAGTGAAATTGCCCGCCAGCTTAGATTGCGAGACCTTGGGGGGCTGATAATTTGCGATTTTATTGATATGCATACTGTCAAACACCGCAAGGCCGTGGAAAAATCTTTTCGAGCTGCTGTCAAGACCGACCGCGCTCGTTTCAGGATATTAGGCATAAGCAGGTTCGGTGTAGTGGAAATGACACGCCAGAGAATGCGTCCTTCACTGCAATCGGCTACCTATCTGGCTTGTCGGTATTGCGGCGGTACGGGTTTTGTTAAGAGCCGTGAGTCGTTGGCTATCGAAATTATTCGCCTGTTGAATTTGTCGGCATCGAAAGAACAGATAAAGCGCATTGAGCTGTTTGTCTCGCCTGAAGTCGCTGATTATTTGCAGAATACAAAGCGGGCGGCGATTGCACAGGTAGAACAGCTTAACGACAAACGTATAGTTATTCATTCTGCGTCCAATTACGCCGGCGAAAAACACGACTTGGTCTGCTACAATGACCGGGGAAGCGTGGTAAAATTATAAATCGATGTTTTGAATAACTGTGTGGCCCCAAGGCGGTAGAATAATGACACGGGAAAAGGTAGTAGGCATTTTAAGAAAAGAGCTGCCATACTTTATTTCTGAATAGGCGTAAAGCGAATAGGTCTGTTTGGCTCTTATGCAAAAGGAACACCGACTAAGGCAAGTGATGTAGATATCCTGGTCGAATTTGAAAAACCAATAGGCCTCAAGTTCGTTGAGTTCGCTGAATATATTGAGAGAATATTGGGCAGCAAGACGGATATTTTAACGCCTGCTGGTATAGATGGAATACGGATTAAAAAAGTTGCTGAAAGTATTAAGGACAGCATAGTTTATGTCTAAAAGAACAGATAAAGATTTCCTTAATGATAGTAAAGAAGCTATTCTGAGGATTAACGTTTACATAGAAAAGTTGAGCTATGAAGAGTTTTTGAATGATATTAAAACTCAGGATGCTGTAGTTCGTAATCTCGAAATCATAGGGGAAGCAATCAAGAATACATCTAAAGGATTGAAGAAGAAATATCCACAAATACCCTGGAAAGATTTATCAGGGGTAAGAGATAAATTGATACACCATTATTTGGTGTGAATCTCGACATTGTATGGAACATCGTTAAGAAAGAATTGCCGGAAATTATCTTGCAACTTGAAGCAATCCTCAAGGCCGAGCAGATTTAGAAATTCAATAACACTTAGACAGCAAAAGTTTTTGGAGTATTTGTCAAATTATTTATGTGGGATAAGTGTAAGTTGGGTGGATTTAGGAGATCAATGATGCCTGGGATATGCGCGATTTGTGGCTGCAAGCTTAATCGTGTTAAAGGTGTATGCGCTACGCCCACCATTGAAGGGCGTTCTCACGCATCGCAGCATCATTATGTTGCTGAACGTTTCTTTGGCCGCTCAGCGAATCGGAGAGGTGAACAACGGGAACCGATCTTCAAAAGATGTCCGTGGAGTGTCGAGGGGCAGACCGAAGTATTTTGTTATGAATGCCATGAAGAGCTTCTCCACAACCCAGTGTTCCTGTTTGTGGATATCAGGCGACTTTCCGAGTTGGTCAAACTTAGGAACTTGGACGAAAAGGAGAAACCAGCGAGCCGGGAAAGGTTAGCTGGCCGTATCATGCTCCTCAACGAGATAATGGAGCGAGGGATTCAGGAATTGCTGGAGGCTGAGAAAGGAAGAAAAGTCGTCTAATATGTGTTAGGGCATGCCCCGGTGTGTTATGAGGTGTTAATAATACGTGGAATTTGACCTTGAATATGCTCGAAAAGTAATTGAAGCCGAAGCGGATGCGATAAGCTCTATAACGCCGATTGTTGATGCGTCTTTTCTGCGGGCTTGCCAGATGATTTATAACTGCAGCGGTTCTTGTATAGTAAGCGGCATCGGCAAGGCGGGTATAATCGGGCAAAAGATTAGCGCTACTCTGGCTTCGACCGGCACGCCGAGCCACTTCCTTCATCCTGCCGAAGCCGTCCACGGAGACCTGGGCAGGCTCCGCGAAAACGATATTGTAATTGTCCTGAGTTATGGCGGCGAAACGGATGAAGTTGTTCGGCTGATAAATCTGGTCAAGCAGCAGGAGATTAAACTAATTGCAATAACCGGCGAGAGCGACTCTACTCTCTGCCAGCACAGCGACGTGGCGCTGTGTATGGGAATGATGAGTGAAGCTTGCCCGCTTGGTGTTGCTCCGAGTGTTTCCACTACATGTATGTTAGCGGTTGGTGACGCCCTTGCCTTTACCGTTATGAAGGCACGCAATTTCAGCGTTGAGGATTATGTGAGGTTTCATCCCGGCGGTTCGCTCGGCGCAAGGTTGATGACGGTCGAACAATCAATGATGTTCAAGCCGGGCGAAAGATTGCCTATCGCTGAGGTTACCGATACGATAAAACAGTTGCTTGAAAAGACCGGCGATGTAAAGCGCCATGGAGCCGTGATGGTTGTCGGCAAAGATGGGAAATTGGCAGGGATAATCACCGATGCCGACCTTCGGCGTCTGATGACAGAACACGTGACTGGGGCTTTTGAGTTCAAGGCCGGTGATGTTATGACGGCTGATTGCAAAAAAATAAGAGTTGATGCTCTTGCCGCCGAAGCGACTGCCATTTTCCATAGATATAGAATCGATGACCTGCCGGTAATTGATACCGACGACAGGCCGGTTGGCTTAATCGATGTACAGGATATCGTAACGATAAAAGTGGTCGGATAATTAAAAGGAATACTCGATGCCGGATACTTCCGCCTTCGCTGAAGCTTCGGCGGACAAGCGATGCCTGATGCTCGTAGAAAAGCCGGGGTGAATATCGAGAATCGAGCATCGATATTACTATGACAGATCTTGCAGATATAGAAATGCTGGCTATGGATGTTGACGGCGTCCTGACCGATGGAACGCTGGTTATTAATGCCGACGGCAGTGAAAGCAAATTCTTCAATTCGATGGATGGTCATGGAATTCGGATGTGGCAAAGGGCAGGCCTGAAGGTTGCCTTAATCAGCGGCCGTGCCTCCGAGCCCACACAACGCCGGGCTGAACAGTTGCAGATAGAATACGTATTTCAAGACTGTCACAATAAGCTGCCAGTGCTTGAGAAGCTTATTGAGCAGCTTGGTCTTTCGCCGGAAAAGGTGGCTTACATCGGCGATGATTTGGCGGATTTGCCAATAATAAGATATGTTGGATTCGGAGTAGTCGTTGCCAATGCGGTTGATGAAGTTAAGCAATATGCTGATTATGTGACCACTCGCCCCGGCGGCAGTGGTGCTGTGCGGGAAGTAATAGAATACATTCTGAAGAATACCGGAAAATGGCAGCAGCTTATGACAAGATACCTGCCTTGAACATAAAATGAGGTTGTTGAGATGCGAAAGATCTTTATAGCGTTTATTTCGCTGGCCGCTATATCTACAATATATTTGTTCTATAACCGAATAGGCAAAACACCTCCAATACCGATGGATACTGATACGGATGCCGAATTCATTGATTCTGTTGCCGACAGCGACGATGGCGGACTTGACAATGATGTTGGGATGATTGGTGAGGTTGGGGTTGGTACCGTTCGAAAGGCCAGATACATAACCCTCAACGAGAATAAAGAAATTGAACGGGAATGGGGCTTTGAAAGACTTCTGCACGAGGTAAGAGATCTATGGGAAATTGAAAAGCCGTATATGAATATTTATCAGCGAAATGTCAAATTTTACATCACGGCTGATAAGGGAAACGTCCAGGTTGAAACTGCGGTTGGCAAGTCAACTCCGAAGGACGCAACTTTTACCGGAAATGTAGTTGTACGTATTCTGCCTGAGGGCTCAAGTAACGTTAAAAAAAGTAATATTTATCTTGACGACATAACGTTTCTAAGCGAAAAGTCGCAGCTTACAACAGCCGGGCCCGTCAAATTTGTTTCAGAAGATGCCCAGATGCTTGGCACCGGGCTGGAGCTTATCTATGATGACGTAATGGAGCGCCTTAATTATTTAAGAATAATTGATTTGGAGAATCTGCGTATAAAAAGCTCGCAGGCTGGCTTCCATTCGGATATCAGGGCGCAGACCGACAGACCTTCTGATACCGGCGGCCTGGCCCAAATGCAGCAGCCGGACGAACCTGTTGTGGCTTCTGATAAAGGCCAAACACAGACCACAGTTGCTCGGCCGGAAGTTAAGCAGGGAAAAGCCTACCCTGAGCGCAGCCGAAGGGGCGAATACTACAAATGTATTTTTGGAAAAAATGTGCTCATTGACAGTCCTGAGCAGCTTGTTTTTGCTCACGATAAAATTGCAATCAACGACATCTTCTGGTCAAAGGCCTCAAGTGGCCAATCAAATGACGCTGATGCCGCAACTGCCCAACAAGGCCCGCAAAGTCCGGATGACGCCAACAAAAACAATGTTACTGTTTCAAAACAGAAAGAGCCAACTGAATCATCGCAGAGCGAGCCGAATGAATCGTCTGGAAAGTTTGAAGATATTGTTGTAACCTGTGACGGCGGATTTGTCGTTACGCCGATGGCTTCTGCAAAAGCCAACGAGTATTCCGAAAAGTTCAGTCCCAATGCCTCGATAATAACCGGCACAGAGAGCCCCAAAGAAATGGAAGATGCTAATGACCGAACTACATTTGTAACCCGTACAATTGATTATAGCGCATCTACCGATGATACCCTCGCTGTTGGCGCATCAGAGCTTAAATTTTACACTAATGATTTAATTCAGACTGAGCCTAACCAAACTACGGTCCCGGCTGCGGTTCCGGTAAAAGTAACCTCTCAGAAACTTCTCAGGTTTCTGCCGGCCTTAAATCAGGTTATCCTCGAAGGTGATTGTGTCTGCGAAATGCTTCGGGAGGACCCCAACAGCCAACAGCAGTATGTGATTTCAGGACCGAGGTTTATTGTAGATTTATTACCAGACAAAGATAAGCGGTCCTCGGATTCAGGACACCAGATTAAACATTTCACCGCCGACGGCGGCGTAGTAAAGCTTGCAAATGTCAAAACGGTGGACGAAAGATTGTTAGCCGGCGTTGAGCTAAAATGCCTCAAGTGCGACTATGACACTGCGCTACAGTTATTTTTAGCGACCGGGCCGGGCGTAATAAAACTCTATAACTCTAATGTCCCCGAGCCGAATTCGCAGCCGGATAAATTCAGCCTGAACAAGCCGTGTTGGGCGGTTATAGAGAACTTCCAGACGCTCAAGTATTTCTTTCAGAAAAATCAGCTTGTTGCTGATGCCGCCTCCCAGAGCGTGCTGAATGTTAATTACTTCCCCATTATCAAAAATCAGGTCCAATATGAACAGCAGGTTACTGTCACTGCCGTTCATGTCCAGGCCGATCTTATTGAAACTGCCGGGGGTGAATTAAAACTTTCGGCGCTCAGCGCGACAGGCGGGATTACTTATGAAGACCAGGACAAAGAATTCAACGGCAGCAAATTATTCTACGACGCCGGCAAATCCATAATCACCGTCCACGGTGATGAGCTCCGGCCGTGCCGCTTCAACGGCGTCCCTGTTGATGAAATCGAGTGGGACCTGAAAACCGACAAAATCAAATTTGAAGTCAGCGGCCCCGGTGCATTACAGCTAAACAGGTAGTAATCAGAACAAACTAAACACTAATTAAAAACCTTTATTCTTTTCTTGCTTTTTCAGACAATTTCGTCCATAATATCACCGGTGTAAGCGGGATTGACACCTTTGATTCGACCGCAAGAGCTGCCCATACGGATTGTCTTCCGAAGGAGACTGAGTATGGAAAGGCAAGTGGAAGATTATATACAGGGCCTGTCGGATATCGACCTGCTTGAGTACACAAGAGCTGACACGCACCTTCCGGAAGCCATCGCATTCGCGAAGATTGAGCTGGCTGACCGACATCTGACCTCTGACCGTCTGGCTGCTCTCGAAAAAGAGTTGGAGCAGCGCGAAAAGGCCCGTGAAGAAGAGGCCCGGGCGGTGGCAGCCGAGCCGCTGAGTTTCGATTGGCGCATTGCCGTCTTTCTCTGCGGCATATATTGCGGGATTCCGCTGTTGCTCTTTATCCCTGCCTGGCGCAGGTTCCGCAAAGAAGGTGCACACCAAAAAAACAAAGATATGTGGGTTTTTGCTCTGGCCGGTTTCTGTATCCAGCCAATCTTAATCTTGCTGCGCATTCCGCCGTGGAGTTGGATTGCGGAGCTGTTCTGAACCTCCAGCCGGGCACCATAAAGACCTCGGTAGTCACATAAGATAGGCAGTTAGGTTGCCTATGCGGATTGCTTCGGTTGAAATGATAACGGTTGCTGTTCATAAATATTATGGAGCATTTCTACACTTTTATACTTGACGTAGCCGATTCGAATCTGGTATATTGCATATTAGCGGGCATCGTGTAAACATCTTGTCTGTTCAATTCTGTTCGTAGCAGCAGGGCGACTGGAAATAGAAACAATTATTCTTTTGCCCAAATATAGGGGGAAGGAGGACTGAAAAATGACGGGAGTACAAAAACGAAAAATCCAGTGGGCATTTTCTCTGTTCTTAGTGATGCTGTACTTTTCTGCCTTACCGGCTCTGGCGCAATATGGTGATGGCCCGATTGAGCCGAACTTTGCTGCTTACTACGAGCCCTGGAAACTCCATATCGAACCTAACACAGTAAGTTATGAATTGCCGTTAGAACTTGGTGTGCTCACTAACTATGACCATGTGAATCGGTATCTGGACCTGGATCAGGTTAAGGATCTCATCAGCCAGAATGGCTTTGTTGTCATTGAGTATGACTTCGGTTGGGATAGTGAAGACATCGTAAGTCCGTACAGATATCTGCGATATGATAATATTACCCTGTTTGTGACCTCAGATACTCTCCTGCACCTGTATCATGTTCAATTTGACGAGACACTCAAAGAGGTTGAAGAGCAGCAATTTTACGATGACATCCTCAATCTGACGGACACCCTCCTTAATGATGCTCTGCAGCTCTATGACCAGCCCGAAGGGGACATAAAAGAGGCTGCCAGGCGGAACGTGGCATATCTCGCGGTGGCCGCTCAGTTGATTGGATCATCGTCGCCTGTCCCGGAGATTGTATCCAGTGAGGTCTCCGGTGAACTGGTCAAGATCGATAATCATTCAGGTTTTGGGCCGAGCAACATCTTTATCTATAAAGAAGACTACTCCCAGTACGTGCCGCGAGGTCACTACACCCGAAGCGAAGTTCTCAAACGATACTTCAAAACCCTGATGTGGTACGGGCGCATGGCCTTCCTGCTCAAAGGGGGGCATGAAGGATTAATTAGTGAGTATGATGCCAGGATACAAACCCTGCAGGCATGTCTTTTGGCCATCTCCCTCAATACTCAAACAGTTGGTAATAGGTCAGCTAACGAAATCTGGGATCGGATGTACACAGTTACGGCTTTTTATGTGGGCCTGGCTGACGATCTGACACCATATGACTATCTGTGGGCTTTAGACCGGGTATTTGGCCAGGAATATGTATTCGCTGATTTGGATGACCCCAATCATTTTCATCAGCTTAGGACCGAATTGGCCCTGTTGCCATCTCCTCAGATATTTGGTGGTACCGGCAATCCCCTTGTAGTGCCTCCGGTTACCGAAGAGACTTTGAACGAGATTCTTGATAAGTCCAAAGGCATGCGTTTGATGGGCCAGCGTTTTATCCCCGATTCTTATATGTTCCAGAACCTGGTCTTTCCGCAGGTCGAGAGCTACACGGGCGATTTCAAGGACCTTCCATTCACAAGTGTTGCTACCGCAATCGGTATCATACGATGCTACCCCCGCGGATTGGATGTTATGGCCCTTTTAGGCTCTGAACAGGCCAAATCCATCCTTATCCAGGAAGGGGATACGGACTATGAGGGCTATTGGGACCGGTTCAATGAGTTAGCGGAGGAATTCGCCGCCTTTGGCCCTGAGGACTGGAATCGGAATTTGTATTGGGGCTGGCTGTATAGCCTTGAGGCACTAATCACAGGTTATGGGGAAGGGTATCCGGCCTTTATGCAGACGCCGGCCTGGTCGAAGCGGTCCCTCAGCGCGGCTCTGGCATCGTGGACGGAACTGCGACACGATACGATATTGTATGCCAAGCAAAGCTATAGTCCCCCACCTTATTCCGAATCAAGCCCTCCAACTCCCCCTGCCTATATCGAACCGGCGCCAGAGTTCTTTGGACGTTTACTGGCCCTGGCCGGGATGACCAGAACCGGACTGAGTGATATGGAGGTTCTCTCTGACCAGGCAAGAGAAAGGTTGTTGTCTTTTGAGGAGATGTTGAACAGGCTTATCGAGATCGTCACAAAGGAATTGACTAATCAACCCCTGTCAGAACAAGATAGATTATTTCTTAATTCTTTGGCTGATGATTTGGAATGGATTGTCACAGGTATTGGCGAAACGGGTCTCAAAACAACACTGGTGGCGGATGTCCATACATGTGGCATTGCCGGCATGGTCCTGGAAGAGGCAGTTGGTAAAGTGGACCTGATCGTGGTGGCCTGCCCGCAGCCCGATGGCTCAGCCTACCTGGCCGTGGGCCCGGTGTTGTCCTATTATGAGTTTAAACACCCTATGGAGGCTCGCCTCACGGACGAGAAATGGCGAGAGCTCCTAAATTCACCGAACAAGCCTGAACGACCTGTATGGTACAGGACTTTGATGCGTTAGCCACTGCCGGACAGGCAAGACCACATCCGAAATGCAAATGGCCAGCACGTTCCTTGAGGCCGGCTGGGACTTCATAGATGAGACGGCCAACGGCACCGATGATATCTGGTGGATTCTCGAAGGCCAGGATTATCCCCGCTTGTGGTGGGAACTGAGCGAAGAGTGAATTAGGGAATTAGTGAATTAGAGAATTAGCCAAACTGATCGAAGAGCCATAGGAGGATCGAAATCCTAATTCCTAAACTCGAAATTTGTCCTGAGCGAAGCCGAATGGATCCAAAATAAATACCCGTTGCGTTAAACGGTTTCGGTTGCTCATCTCGTCAGGGTTGTGTATAACGTTAAATGTTTGACGAAACGAGCAGCGTAACCGTCAAACGGAATATGGATTTAGTGCATCGGGTTTCCCTGCCGGCCTATCGGCGTTCATCGGCGTTTCATGGATTTCTGCCCGTTCGGCTTAGAAAGGACCGGTGTGCTGAGCACGCCCTACGAACTGACCCGGGCATAAGTACTGCGGCGAATGATAAATATAAGAGATACAAATCAAGACTCATAGTCATTTTGATTAATCAAAAGGACTATGTACATTTTCTGGTCAAACATTTTATTTTCGACTTACTCTACTTTTTCTAAAATCCCTTCGTCCTTTCTGTGTTCGGTGGGACGGGCTTGCTGTCCTGTGAGGAACACCCGATACTAAACCGGTTAGCCCGTGTGGAATCTAAGCGCAAAGCCGCTGCAAATCATCTATGCTCAAATCGTTTAGCCGGTCAACGATTTTATCAGCCATGCTCAACTGCTCGGCATCGTAGGAGTTTGTTACGGCTATAGTGTGCATCCCCGCCGCCTTGGCGGCTTCCAGCCCCCAGTGTGAATCCTCTATCGCGATGCACTGCTCAGCCGTAATGGGATTTTCACGGTTCTCATTCAGTCTTTGTAAACTCAGCAGAAAGCCTTCCGGGTCGGGCTTTCCCTTTTTTACCTGCTCACCCGAGACTATCACTTCGAATAAATGGCGCAGCCGGGCATCTTCCAATACCATTTTAACCTCCGTCAGAAGCGCTCCCGAGCATATCGCCATTGGTATATTGTTTTGTTCGAGCATTGTCAGAAAATCACGCACACCCTCGATCATCTTGCCTTCGGCTTTTGCTAATTGCTCGAATATCCGCTTTTTTTGCTCTATGAGATTCTTGATTTGCTGCTTGTCTGTTTTGAGCAGACCCTGGCCGATTAGCAGCTTATAGCAATCAGCGTCATTGAAGCCCAGATACGTTTTGTAGTAATCATCTTTTGTTAGCTCGATGCCGTATTGGGCCAGCACCTGATTAAAGGCACGAAAATGTAAAATCTCCGAATCGGTTATCACACCGTCGAAATCAAATATGACCGCTCTAAGCATAATTTCGCATCCCGTGTAAATGCCTGCTCATTCTCTCATTCACTCAACTGGTACAGGCCCAACCATAGCTTCATAATCCGTGAAAGTAGATTTATCACCGCTGCGAATCAGCTCTGCCAGGGCTGCAATCTTCGGAGCATTTTTGGTGATGTATCTACGGGCAATCACCGCCTTGCGTTCTTTCATAGAGATTGTTTGGCCGTTTTCAGCCTGACCATTTTCAGCTACCGGAACTTCCATTTCCACTTTCGTACCGGCCTGACCGCATAACAGGTATCCGTTAATCAAATCTACCGCCATATCGACCAGCGCCCTGCCGTACAGGTCCATATATTCGGTGCCTTGTTCTTTTATAAAGGCGACCGACTCTTTCAATTGTTCTGTTCCTTTGGCAAGTATTTCAAGCAAATCTTTTACCTTCTCGTCGTATTCTTGCCCGGCCAGCTCGGCGATGAATTTCTCGGCCGTCCCGCTGCTGACACCACGAACCGCGGCGACGACTTGTAATTGGCTTGTCCCTTCGTAAATAGTTGTGATTCTCGCATCACGGGCGTGCCGTTCGCAGGGATAATCTCGCATATAGCCGCTGCCTCCGAGCACCTGAATAGAATCGTAAGTAACTCTGTTGCACATCTCGGAACAATAATATTTGCTCATCGGCGTCAGCATCGCCGCGTATCTTCTGTATTTTCTCGACTCGCTCTTTAACTGCTTGGCTTGGGCTTTATCCCTACTGTCATTCCCTCTTTTCTCCTTGTCATTCCCGCGCAAGCCTGTCCTCGACTCCGATCGGGGGCGGGAATCTACTTCTCCAAGTTGCCTGGCGTATCCGATTTCCATATCCACCACCCGTGACGTTTCGTACAAAAGCGCTCGGCCTGCTTCTATGACAATCTTCATATCAATAAGCATATCACGCACGGCCGGCAGCTTCTCGATGGCTACTGCGAACTGTTTCCGCGTGGCCGCATAATCGCGGGCAACGCGAAAAGCAGCCTCGGCAATTCCGACCGATTGGGCCGCAATGCCAATACGCGCCCCGTTCATCAGGCTCATAACGTACGTCACCAGCCCCCGCTGTCGCTCGCCGATTATCTCACACGGCGTGTCATCGAAAAATATTTCGCACGTTGGTGAGCCGTGGATGCCTAATTTATCTTCCAGCCGGCGAATATGCACCGTAGGCCCCGGCCCGCATACATACAAGCTCAGTCCCAGCCCTCCGCTTCTGTCCGGCTCACTGCGGGCCAATACCAGCAGCACATCGCCGCAGCCGTTGGTTATGAACCGTTTTACGCCGTGCAGGAACCAGTTACCGCTGTCATCCTCAAATGCGCGGAGCTTGACCGACTGTAAGTCGGAGCCTGCGTCCGGCTCTGTCAAAACCATCGCGCCGGTTACTCTGCCGGCGGAAAAATCAGGTAAATATTTCTGCTTTATTTCTTCCGATGCGAACGCGTTAATTGTCTCAGCAATTCCCTGCAGACCAAATATATTCATAAGTGCAGCGTCCGCTCGCGAGAGAATCTCGATAGCCATCGAATAAACTATGTTAGGAAAGTTCAAACCGCCAAACCGATGAGGAAGTGTAAAACCCATAAGCTCCGCCTGGCCGAGTTTTTCAATTGACTGCTGTATTCCTTTCGCACGAGTTACCGAGCCATCCTCGTTAAGAGTATTGCCCTGGCGGTCCACGTCTTCAGCCCGCGGCGCAATAAAGTCACCGCATAATTGACCGAGCGAGTCCAGCACCATATCGTAATTCTCTATAGCCTCCTCAGCATTGGCCGGCGCATAATCGAACTCACTTGCGAACTTAAAGCCCTCCTCACAAACCTCCGCCGTTTTGCACAGGTCTATGTGCCTGAACAAGAATTGTATATCGTTATTATCACGATAGAAGTTTGACATAATCAGATTCCTTTTTTAGCTGCACACGAAGCTGAATCCGAAATTCCAAATCCGAAGCTCGAAACAATATCAAAATCCAAATGACCGAATGACCAAAACGTTTTGAATTTTGGATTTCGTTCATTTGAATTTGTTTCGAATTTCGGATTTCGTGCTTCGGATTTTCATAGCTTAGTCTTTTATGCCCTTTTCTTTTATTGACTTTATCATAAGAGGCACAACTTCATTCAAGTCACCGATTATCTTGTAGTGTGCAATGCCGAATATGGGTGCATCCGGGTCGTTGTTGATAGCAACAATTTTCTGGCTCTGTGACATTCCCGCCTGGTGTTGAATCGCACCGCTGATTCCGACTGCTATATACAAGCTGGGCCGGACCGTCGTGCCGGTTTGGCCGACCTGATGGTCGTGGTCTATAAAGCCCAGGTCAACCGCTGCTCTGGTTGCCGCCGGCGCTGCACCGAGGCAGTTTGCCAAATCCCATATAAGTTTGAAATTGTCCTTACTGCCCACCCCTGCTCCGCCGGCCACGATTATTCTTGATGCCTTCAGATCTACTTTCTTTGGCCGTTTGTGCTCATCGAGAATCTCCAGAGGCAATTCCTGCTGAGATAATTGTACTTTCTCTGTGACAATTTCGCCCTTGCGTGTCGTGTTCGGCTCCGGGACGGGCATCACGCCTTCGCGGACAGTCGCCATCTGAGGCCAGCGGTCGAGATTGATAATAGTTGCGATTATATTCCCGCCGAAGGCCGGCCTTATCTGAAACAACAAATTCTTGTGAAGCTTTTTGTCCTTTACCGTTTCGTGGTCGTCGATTTGCAGATCAGTGCAGTCTGCGGTCAGGCCTGCCTTTGCGGCACTGGCGATCCGGGGCGCCAGGTCTCTGCCGGCAATTGTCGCTCCGTAAAGTACAATCTGAGGCTGGTGCTTATGAATTAAATCGTACATTACTTTTGCGTAGCTGTTCGTCTGGTAAGCGCCCAATAGTGGATGCTCAACAAGATATACCTTATCGGCTCCGTAGTGTATTAGCTTTGTCGCAAGGTCTTTGACGTTGTCGCCTAATACTGCCGCAGCCAATTTTACGCCTAAAGTATCAGCTAAGTGCCGGGCCTTGCTCATCAGCTCGATTGGTGTATCCTCTAATCGCCCTTTATGCTGCTCGGCAAAAACCCAAACTTCACCTTTTCTGTTCACTTCTATCATAACTCGTTTCTCATCACTCGTATCTCTTTATTCATTCAATCCTTGTAGGGTGTGGCTTGCCCCACCATTGATTTTTGTTTTGAATTTTGGATTTCTGTTATTCGAATTTCGAATTTCGAATTTCGGATTTATACTTACGCAATTGTCTTATCCTCAATCAGCTCATGTATCATATCCGATATTCCCTTGTTGTTTGGCTCGACGCTTTTATTTTCCTTAGCGGCCAGAACAACGCTCTGAATTCGATGGACTTTTGTTGGCGAGCCGCCTTGGCCGCACCAGTTCAAATCCGCCTCCAGAAAATCCAAATCCCATTGCTTAATCAGCAAGCCTGCCTCTATATATTTGCCGCATTTATGTTCGGCTAACTCCTTGATGTCCGCCTCATCTGCCTCCGGATTCTCGGCTTTGATTTTTTGCTCGACTTCTATTGGCGTAAGAGCCTTTTTATATTTCATCATTTTTTTTGCCGCTGCAACTCTCGGCTCATTTGCTGCTCCGATGACCGTCAGCAGTACCGGCAGCTCGGCCTTGACCTGCTGCCAGCCGTTCCCGATATTTCGCTGCGCGATTATGCTTTTACCGTCGAGCTCTATAAGCTCTTCGACGTAGGTAATTTGCGTAATGCCTAATTTCTCTGCTAATTGCGGCCCTACCTGTGCGGTATCGCCGTCAATCGCCTGTCTGCCGCAGAGGACAATATCGTAATCTACTTTTTTTACCGCACAGCTAAGGATATAGCTGGTTGCTAACGTATCGCTCGCGGCGCATCGGGTGTCGGTTATCAGGATTGCATCATCGGCCCCGCGGTAAAGCGAATCGCGTAGAATCGCACTTGCCGCCGGCAGCCCCATCGTGATAACCTTTATATGCCCGCCGAATTGCTCCTTTATTTGCAGAGCTAATTCGAGTGCGTTGAGGTCTTCCGGATTGAAGATGGCCGGCAGCGCCGAACGCTTAACCGTACCGTCATCGTTCATCACATCGCCCGTAATCCTTTTGGTATCAGGAACCTGCTTAATCAGCACAACGCACTTATAACCCAACTGTTTTCTCCTTATTTAGCTTTTGTTGTGAAAACAGTATTTGTCATTCCCGCGAAAGCGGGAATCCAGCTTTTCCGCTCTGAACCCCTGCCTTCACAGGGGTGACATTGTCGGTTTTCGTTTTATACAACAGTTACTATTTAGCTTTTTTCATTAAAAAAAATATCTCATTCGAGATACTATTCGCTACCTTGCGAGTTTCGAGAATCGAGCATCCAGTATCGAGCATCGAACATCGAGTATCCAGCATCGAGATAGAGTTACGCATTTTAGCGATATTCACCCCCAAGTCAACCCCAAAAGCGAGCTATTAGGAATGTATCAAGAACCAGTAGGCTCTAATTCACCAATGAACTAGTCCCAAAACAAGCGAGTTCTCTCAGGCTTCCACGCAGTAGAGCCGAAGATTTTACCGGTACATAACTTCCCTGTCCCAGCCGGTTGGCTGGTTAAGTTTGTTGCTTCAAGTTGTCGTTGTG
>Ga0315552_1000137_pt1 | contig 47390 bp, 46 predicted proteins | sample SalMarSW160170MG_2_FD_203102 | JGI IMG/M metagenome (GOLD analysis project Ga0315552, IMG submission 203102) | Salt marsh sediment microbial communities from the Plum Island Ecosystem LTER, Massachusetts, United States - Salt Marsh Sediment SW1601-70 ...
CTGAGAGCTTTTACTGCCATTGACAGGAAAGCAATTAAGCTCACCGCGGAAAACTACCCTCTTTCGGATTTCTACAGAACAGATGAGATCATCACATCCCTGGGAACAGGAGAAGCCCTGGTGACTGCTTTAAATGAGAAGGGAATACCAACTCCACTTGCAGCCACAATGATGAGGGCTCCGATGAGCAGAATGGATATCTTGTCGCAGGCAGAGATAGATACTCTAAACAAAGGTTCTGACCTTGTACGGAAATACAGCCGGACCATTGACCGTGAGAGTGCTTATGAACTTCTCAGTACAAAAATCAAAGCCATTGAGAAGCAGGCAGCTGAAGAGGCAGCAAAAGAAGAGAGGGAGAAGGGGAGAAGAGATGAAGGGGTGAAAAAAACTTCACGGAAAACCTACACCCGAAGGAGATCTGCAACCAGCCCTGTGGTGAAAGTCCTTACCAGCGCCACCTTCATAAGGGGTGTAATGGGGATTCTGACAAAAGCAATGAAGAAATAATAACAAATAGCTGAGCTACTCTTTTACCGGTATTATTTTTTAAGTCTGACACTGTCAACCAGGTACTTTGAATCGCCCCGCCAGAAAATAACTCCGTTTTTCTCGATATAATGCACTATTACCGTTTCCCCCTGCAGTGTATCGAACCTGGGAACCAGCTCTGTGTTTGTTACAGAAAAGAAGAATTTTTCTAATGCAATGGCAACATTGGATGTGCTTGAAACACTGCTTAATATCATTTCTCCTTCGTAGGTCTTAAAGATTGTGCCTTTCTTCGAAAATTTTTGTAATAATCCGGTCCGGTAACCTTCACTGTACGTGTAGAAATATTTCCAGTAGATAAATGCAATAATAATTACTGCTAACAGTGTTAAAAACCATGAAAGTACTCTTTTGGTTTTTCTCACAAATGCCGTCCATCCGGTTGATTTGAAAAATGAAGATTCTGTTGCAGCCATGTTTTAACAAATTAAAATTATCAGGGTACTTTGTAAAAATCTGTTCTTAATATACTAATCCTTGAAGCCAGGTTTAACAAAGATAAAGTTAGTCTATTTCAAAGAAACTTATTACTGTTAGATAACATAAATTTATTATGGAAGGGCGTACAAAAGGTTTCTGTTTTTACCAGGAAGTAAAACCACAAGATCAATAAGATACTTATATAGCTAATGTGAGTAATCCGAATTAATGACCGGGAAGAGAGCGCCTGTTTCCTTTTGTAACCTTGATAATTTCCTCATCATCTCAACTTTCTTCTCCGGATATTTCTTAGCAAGATTATCTGTTTCTCCCGGGTCTGAATTAAGGTTATAGAGTTCAGTTTTCTCCTTATCGTAAAATTCTATCAGTTTCCATTCATCCATTCTGATTGCAGCTCCGGGGGTCCATGTACTTCCATGGTAATGAGGATAGTGCCAGAAGATAGCATCACGATCGGGCTCTTCCCCTTTTAGTAACAATGGGGAAAGATCTATTCCATCACAGTGTTGTTCAGGAAGAAGGGGCAGGGATGCCAGTCCGAGAATAGTCGGATAAAAGTCAGTACCAATTACAGGTGTATCGCTTTCTGTTCCTGGATTGATCCCTGGTCCGGAAATGATCAGGGGTACTCTTATACCTCCCTCATAGCACCATCCTTTTCCTGCTCTTAAGGGTCTGACTGATGTTGGTGCCACTCTGCCCGGCCTGAGTGTTGAAAGGCCTCCATTATCTGAGGTGAAAATGATGTAGGTGTTTTTATCAAGTCCCGTTTCTTCCAGAAATCTGATGATCCTTCCGACATTTTCATCAACTGGACTGATCATTGAAGCATATGCTGCGTTTACCTGGTTGATCAGAGTTGTCCCGTCATCTTCCTCGACAAGTACCGGATTGCCCTTTTCGCCAAGTTTCGTTTTTTTGTTTTCGAAATGGGAAATATATTTTTTATTTGCCTCGATAGGAGTATGAACGGCATAGAATGAAAGGTAAAGAAAGAATGGAGTGTCAATGTTTTCAGTAATGAACCTGACTGATTCATCAGTAAGTCTGTCAGTAAGATACTCACCTTCAGGACCATCACTTAGTTTTGGATTTTTATACGGGGAATAGTAACCACCAGGAGGCGACCCGATATTATAACCACCGATATTAATATCAAATCCCTGTTGTTCAGGGAGAAACTCTTCACCGCCAAGATGCCATTTACCCGCAAAGAAGGTTTTGTATCCGTGATCCTTAAGTGTTTCTGCAATTGTTTTTTCACTTAATGAAAGCTGATGATTGTCTTCGGGTCCTATCAGTCTCCTGTTTTGCGGATCATCGCCAGGAATCCAGTCGGTGATATTCAGACGTGTTGGATACTTGCCTGTCATGATCGATGCTCTTGAGGGGGATGATACAGGACAGGATGAGTAAGCATCTGTAAACCTTATACCCTGTGAAGCGAGCCTGTCGAGGTTTGGAGTTTCGTAGAAAGTACTGCCATAACAGCCAAGGTCGGTCCATCCCAGATCATCGACAAGGAAAAACACAAAATTTGGTTTGTTTTTGGCTTTATTGCACCCCGGAATGAATAGTGTGGAAGGAAGTAATAATCCGCATAAAATTGCCGGATATTTATTAATTCTGGTTCTGAAATGCATGAGAAGTATTTTTTCAGATTTCATTAATAATCCGGGTTATTTCTCAGTTGAGGTGCTTTTGCTATTTCAGCAGCAGGTATTGGCAGCCAATAGTTTTTTGTAATAAAAGTTCTCTGATCACATACATTTGTTGGATCGAGCCACCATTCAATGTTCCACCCCACGGACCAATTATACTTTGCCTTGTATCGAGCCCTGGGGCTATTATTTTTCCGTCAATGTCGTAAAAATGGCCGGTTTGAATTATTCCCACAGGGTCAAAAACTGCCACATCGGCCGGCCGGGATTGCCACCTGGCACCATGGTATAAAACAGAGGCATAAAAACGGGGCTCCCTGCCATTATATGGACTCATATTCGGATCAGCAGAAAGTTCTGCTGCTGTGGCTGCACGAAGGTATTGATCCCCGGGATTATATACATCCCACTGGAATGGAGTGCCATCAGCCATTTCAAAAGATCTTACTGCAGGTTCTGTCGGCTTATTATTTCCCAAATAGTGGTAACCCCAGGGACCGTACCACAAATTGGCCCTGTTCAGCTTGCCTCCGGTTGCCGGATATTGAATACCCCAGATGGTTTCGTCATTCCATGCTCCTTTCTGATTAAAGATATTGTAATAGTTATCTGAATAAGCTTTTATATCATTTTCTGTTAAAGGCGAAGGGGGATCATCTGTTGTTCCGGCTAATGCATAGGTTCCATAGGTTCCATCAATAATGGTTTTTTCTATATCCGAGAGGATAAAGTCCCTGGTTCTCTTCAATGATGATCTGTTAACAGACTCAAAGTTGCCTTCCAACTCGAAAGGCTTATCAGCCAGTATCACTCCTCCATATCCATAAAGCAGTTGAGCATAATCGTAAGCCCTGATAAAGTATGCTTCACCTTTCATTCGTGTTTCAAGAGCTTCATCCGCTGTTGTTACAGCAGGTACTTTATCAATATTGGCAATAAAAATATTGACATTCTGAATATTGCTGTAAAGAGCGTTCCAGTAAAGAAATCCTCCATAGGTAGTACTTGCAAAATAACCCATACGGTCTGACGCCAGAGTACCTTTCAGGAATCCCATGTTTGACGGACGGTGGATATCCCATAATTCATCAGTGCATGATGCAAGCAGGTCTTCACGCATGCCCAGACCATAACTGGAATGGCCTCCGATCATGTCGTAGCAGTGACCAAGATAAGCTTTTGCAAGATCAATATCCTCCCAGATGATCTCATTATTAAAATCAGTATGATCCTTCTGATCGAGGACATCGGTGCAGGCTCCTGCTGAAAACAACAACAGGATTGTTATCATATAAGTCAGAAGCTTTGACATGGGTTTGTTTGCCTCAAAAATGATATTGTATTTATTGGCATTACCATAAACCTGCTTGGCAATTTTTGAAAGATAATCGCCTTTCTTAACTGTATAAAACTGTTTTTCAGGTTGTGGTGGAGTAGCAACCTGAGCTATCTATTAGTTCAGAACCTCAAAGGAAATTCTTGCATTCACACGGAATTCGATAATTTTGTTCTCTTTTACCACCGCACTCATATCCTGGATATAAGCAGAGCGAATTCCTTTAACAGTCTTTGCTGCGGTTTTAACAGCAATACTTGTTGCATCTTCCCAGCTTTTTTCGGATGATGCCATGATCTCAATAACTTTTAATACGGCCATAATCTATCAATTTAAGGTTATTAATATGAATAAGAATGACTTTATTTAAAATAGAGTTTAGTTATTATTTTGTTAATCCTGTAATGTACAAAATAAATTTAGAACAAGAAGTGTTTTACTTTGTTCCGGATATTCTTTCTCCAATTGTTATCTTTACTTTAATATATGTAGACTCTGATTATTCACTGTTACACAGGATATAGAATTCACCAATGTTGTGGAGGCATCCGTTCCTGATTCAGATGTTTATTTCAAAGCATTTGATGCGGGGGCTAACGTTTTTGCTGGATATGAAATGGCAAACAGGATTTTTTTCCAGCTGAACACACAACTCGGATTGTTAAAAATCAATCCGGAGGATAAACGTATAACAAATGATGAAACATCAATAAAAAATACAGGTTTCGGTATTTCACTTGGATACCGGTTTTAATAACAGGATATTATTCTTTTGGAAAGGCTGTCTGTTCAGTTAACGACGGCTTTTTTTGCTTTCAGGAAAAATTATTCAGAAGGCTTAATTCCTCTTTTTTCCCTCATTTCTTTCCTTCCTAAAATGAAGAACAATACAACAGCAATGGCAAATATTAATACAAGAAGTTCCTGAATGTGGAAACTTTTTATGTAAATATAAATTACCGCAATTGCTGAAATGATACTTAATCCGAAATAAATTATTGCACGTGTATTCATGATTATTTAATTAAATACCTTTTGCATCTATGTGGACAATCAGTGAATGAAATTAATTATGATATTGAAGCTTTAATGGGCTTCTCTTTTAACAGAATGCCATTCATTGGATGAAATTCGGGGGGAACTCCAGGATAACCTGAATAAGAGAATTTTAATCCGTCATACATTGCTTTGAGTCTCACTGAGTTGTGTTTTTCATTGGGGTACAGTCCGGTTTTCCAGGTAAGGTTTTCGGGGGCTTTAATTTTAAGAACTGAATCCATGCGGCCGATTCCCATATTTTTATAGGTTGATTCTATGCCCGCAATCCATAAAATTTTGTCAGGTGAAGATTTTCCAGTTTTTCAGCAGCAAGTTTAATTACGTAGTCATTATTCCACTCAAAAGGAGGATCAGTTGCAAGATATGAAGTAAATAATTGAGGCTCAGTTAGTAAAGCATATCCTACAAACAAACCGCCATATGAATGGCCATAGAGTGTGTTAATTCCATTAGTCGGGTAATTTTTATCGATATATGGAATTAATTCGTTTTTTAAGAAGGACAGGAAGTTATCTGCACCGCCTGAAATAGCATTATCAGCAACGTGGACAGGCAAAAAATCCCGGTCGCGCTGGTTAGCATTATCAATATAGGTATTTGGAATAACTACAATTATTACAGGAGGAACATAGTTTTCATGTCTTACGAATTTGTAGATAAATGGGAAAAGTTCTGAAACCCATTCGCCGTCGGTCAAATAGGTTGTTTCATATTTTTCATCGGAATCGGGTTTATAGGTTTCTGGTAAGAGTACTTTTATTGATCGATACTCTTTTATGAAATTTGAATAAATGGAATCATTTATTGTAGATTGATTTTGTGCAAAACAGACTAAACAGAACTGCGAATTAAATATAAGCAGAACAGTTAAAAGTGAGGTTAAGGCATTTTTTTTCATCATTTCAGGGTTAGTTAAAATTTACCTCTATTTCTTTATCTTTTTTACTCAGAGTTACTTCTTTGCTTACACCATTAGAGGTGATTAAATAATCGCCATAAAAAGCATGCACAGTATAAGATCCGTTTCTATCGGCTTTCCCTGAAGAGTGAGTCCACCATTTGTTGAACACAAGTTCTTGGTATGCCTCAGCTTGAGGGGTTGGTGTCCAATCTCTTTTCCACATAGCTGATTTAGGTTGCCAGTGAGCAAATTCCCAGAAACCCCACATTAATATAGCTTCAATACTTGGGTGTGCGAAATAGATTGGGAAGAGTCTGTTCAGCTCATCCACCCTTGTTTGTTCATCATCATGGACGAAAAGACACTCAGTGATTTTGATTGGAAGGTTAAATTTTGCCAGGGTGTCAAGAGTTTTTTGAATATGAACAGAGGGAGTAATTGTTGGGAAGGCATGGGCCAGATGTCCCTGGCAACCTATACCATCGATTGGGACTCCACTGGCCAGAAGATTTTTTATTTGAGTAATATATGCATCGGCATTGTAACCAATATCTAAAACGCCATAATCATTTACGAACAATTTCGCATCGGGATTTACGGATTTCACTGCCCATGCCATTTCATTAATAATACCATACCCCAGACGGCGACGGAAAAAATCACCGTGAATCATTTCATTATTAAGATCGAATTCGTCGATGCGTCCTTTAAAGTGTTTTGCTACACTTGCCGCTCTGCGAATTACTGCTGCGTGAAGCTCTTCATTATTCAAATTGAATAACCAGGGCATGATGTATTTATCTTTGGCCCAGAATATGCAATGACCACGCATAGGGATGTTTCGTTCATTACATATTTCCCAAATCCTGTCAGCCACTGAATAGTCGACTTCATTTTCTCTTCTCTCGCAATCGTACCATTTCAGAGCATTCTCATGTACAGCATAGTTAAAATTCTCGGAGAGAATTTTTAAATAGATTTCCCTGTCTTTTTCTGACATTCTAAAAAATCTGCTATTCTCAGCCAACTGGTTTGGTATGGCAGTTCCAAATAAAAATTCATGACGGATCTGTTCAACTTTAACATCAGCTCCAGGTTTGGTTTTGACTATTATATCTCCCATACGGATCTCAGATATGCGAGCTTCAATAGCTGATGGTTCAAGTTTTTCCAAAGCTTGGGCGTTAGGATCCTTCATTGTGAATCCCGGCGGGGGCATATCCTGAGCAGGAATTAAGCAGGTGTTAAGTATTATTAATGCAAGGATTAAAGCAAATGGGTATGTCTTCATTATTAAAGTTTTATTAAATCATTTATAATGAATAAGTTATGCAAATTATTCTATAATTTTTACTTTATACCTGTTTGAAATTTATATACTGCCACTCTGTTGTTTCTGAGAGTAGGGATAACAATAAGCTGTTGGCTTTCAATAAACTCAAAATCTGCACAGAAAATCCCTTCTTTGGTGGTATTTAATATTTCAGAAAACTGGCCGTCGCTATGAACCTGATATATTATCCCCTGGTAATGCGATACAAGGTAATCATTACCATACTTTTTAATTCCATCAATTACTCCCGATCCTGTCCCAAGTTTTGCTATTTTAATTATTTTCTTATCAGCAATTGTTATTGATTTTACAGTATTGTCGCTGCATATCCCAACAATTATTTTGTCTCCATCACATATTATCCCGTTTGGGTTTTTAGTAAGGGCACTCCCTACCCATTCTTCAACCTTCGCATCTTTGATTCTGTAAATGATATTTGTATCACTTACAGTAACATAAATATTCTCGTCTGAATCAACTGCAACATCATTAAGGAACTTCGTACTGTTAATTCTGAATCTTGTTTCTACTTTATTCTGTTTGAGGTCATATTTAACTATGCCAAATCTTTCAACAATATATAATTTATCATTCAACAGGCATAATCCTGTAGGTGCAGTCAGATTTGAGACAAATTTTCTTTCAAGTAACTCTCCTTTCAGATTGAACTTTGAAACGTAATCCTCATTGTATATCATCCCATTTGCAGGTGACCTGCCAAAATTGGAAACATAGCAGCACTTTCTGATGTCATCATATACTATTGATTCCGGATTATTTGTTATTGAATCATTTTCCCATAACAAAGAAACCTGCGCTCCTGATTGAAATGTGATCATCAGATTGATGTAAAAAGTCAGTATTAGCAATCTTTTCATTTTTTGGATTCTTGGAATTTAAAAGTATAAGAATTTTTCTTCAGGAAATGTTAAGTTTTGCCAGAACAGGATTCAATAATAAATCTCCTCAAAATCAGTTGAATCGATCCATCCTGCTACTTTGCGTGCGATTTCACCCTTTCTATATCTGTTATAAAAATCCCTGGTAGCTTCTGAAGCATAAGGATAATTATCAAATATGTTTCCATTGCCAATGATTCTTGGATCTGATTGTTCTCGTAATTCTCTCATGAGTACTCTGCGGAGCTCCTGTTTCATATTACTGTAACCCGGATCACCGGAAAGATTTTTCAAACATTCCGGATCTGTACTGATCTCATAGAGTTCTTCCTCGCCCCTCAGGCCAAAGCTGAGGCTCCAGTACAATTCTGAAATTCTTTCTCTTCTCAAATTAAGGATCAGTGTTTTAGTCGGGCTTGCATCACAGTTCATATAACCTGTTAAAGGGTCGCCTGCCGGCCATCGTTGAGGTTTGAAGTTAATCAGGTAAAGAAAACCGTCCTTAATGATACCTCTTACGGGATAACCTGCATCATCGGGACGACCCACATCGTGACGTTCTTTTCCGATCACTACCTGGTTGCGTGATTTATCGATATACCATTTTTTTCTTGAATAGAAGATATTTGTAAAGCTCCTGCCCTCGAACGGCTGCATACCACTTTCAGAATGGCTGACGTCAGCTACCTCAAGGAGTGTGGGTGCAAAATCAATAAAACTGATATAATCGTGGACAACACGTCCGGGATTTTTAATTCCTTTACCCCACATTATAGCCAGAGGCATATGATTTGAGTACTCATACGCCTGTCCTTTTACACGGGGGAATGGCATACCGTTATCAGATGTTACAATAACTATTGTATTGTCCAGTTCGTTTCGTTGTTCAAGCATATCAAGCATCTTCACCAGATGACTGTCAAAGTGTTCTGTTTCAAAGGCATAATCCAGAATATCATTACGTACTATTTCGTCGTCGGGCCAGAATTCGTAAACATTTTCAATGTCGGAAAGACTTTTTCCTCCTATCTCAACACCTGATCCATACTGATATCTTCTGTGGGGCTCGTATGAGCCATACCAGAAACAGAAAGGTTTGCCGGCTTCCCTTGCATTAAGAAAATCCTCAAAATTAGCGGCATAGTTAGAATTGGATATTCCGGTTGCGGGGGGAGTAGCTTTCCTGGCATTAAATGGCTTCCCGGTCATTTGTCTTGCATTCCCTGAGCTGTCGAGGGCCACTCCTGGCGCCCAGCCCTTTGAGGTAAAACCTACATCATATCCATTCCTTCCTAATGACTCCATGAAGGTGGTAAACCTGGGAGGAAAGTAAGGAACATGGTTAGCAGCTTCTTCAAGCTGCCAGCTGTTTCGGCCTGTAAGTAAGCATGCTCTGGATGGAGAAGATTTGGCATTTGGAGTATAGGCGTTTTGAAAGAGGATTCCATCTCTTGCAACGCGGTCAAAACCAGGTGTTTCTATCCATGGGCAGCCATAAGCACTCATATGAGGAAAAGAGATGTCGTCACCAATTGCTATCAGAATATTTGGCCGCCCGATTTCATTATCTGTTGCACATCCTGAGAATAAATGAACAGTGACAACCGATACTAAACCTATCGTTTGCTTTGGTCTTATTTTCATTTTTTGAAAATTACTCTATTCAGCCAATAAAGTTACTCTTTTAATTTTACTGGTAACGACTGATAGTATTAAGATTTAGGTTCTCTATATCAGAGAGGTTTTAACTCCGTTTTCTTTTTCTGAATAACGAGGAGATTTTTGGAACCCACATTAGTACTTCCTTCATGTAGGTCCTGTATTCATCACCAAGGAACTCCAGGAGTATCTTTTCTTCATAACGGGAAATATAATGAAGAAAGACAATAGCAATTATCCATATTACTGCTGAAGCTATTGAAACAGATAATAAGAGAAGTCCGAAATAAAGAAGAATTTCGCTAAGATAAATGGGATGACGGACAATGCCAAACACACTTTTCCGGATTACTTCAGGCTTTTCCCTCACTTCATCGAATACTAGTTTGAGCCCGGTCTTGGACAGATAACCGGCTGCTATTAATACTAAAATACCTGCAGTGGTTCTTATTATATTCGGTATAATTTCGTTTAGAAAAACAGAGTATTTAAAAATAAAAGAATCTGTTATCCAGATTATAAGAAAAATCACTGCAATAATAAGCTGACCTGCATCGCCCTTTTTATGTTCACCTGCGAGGTCTTTCCTGTTGTTATGATTTCTTTTTTTCATTTTAATTGATCCTCCTGTTTTCAATGACGAATCAGGGGTATTTTTATTTTAAAAGATTTGAAAGAACACTGTGGATCAGCAAATATGCTTCTTCTGTTATTCCTTTAACAGAATTTTCACTCGGGCCGGCAATATTTAATACTTTAATTGATGATGATTTTATCCATTTTAATATCCAGGATGCATTTTCCTTTTCAGAATTACAGATAATGAATGGTTTATTATACTTAATTGCACATTTCAGAGTCCATTTTGTTCCCGGGTCATTTGTCAGGTTCTTTTCAGGAACAATTATTAAAGTTGCATCTGAATCTCTCACATTCCATTCAGTCCTTTGAGAACGGGGAATATCAGGGGCATCCTGGCTTCTGTCATCCGGAGTTTCCTGTAAGGGGAACTGATCGGGGATAATGCCATCTTCCGAAGATTTACCCGGAGGGCACCAACCGCCGGTAGCAAAGCCGAGATCCTGTGCTGCCATTAAAGCAGACCGGTCTACTCCAGTCTGACCTCCCGATATTATTTTAATAATTCCTGACATATTTTAATTAATTGACCTCTAGTGTGCGGAGCACAATAGCATTCAGTTATTTATCAATCTTTTCTATTTCAACCCAGAAGGGAAGTATTCTTCTTGAACCAACTGCATAAAACGGGACAAAATCACATTTCATCCCTGGCAGGTAAACATTTTTCATCTCAATAATATCTGTGTTATCTGCTTCATTTTTCATCTGGTTTATGAAGGATTTTGTTTCGATGAACATTCGTCCATTAGCTGGTACGGGATTCAAGAACTTAAACCTGATGTTATACCAACCTTCTTTTATGCAAACATTCCATTTTCCGAATATTTCCTCCTGAGCCCATATGCCCCATTGTCCGTCGGCATCATTCCTGTTCAGGAATACGGGATTCTCGTATCTGCTGCCCACTTCAATACAGGGAGGGTTGAGCATGTTTTCAGAACTTACCAGTTCTCTGAACATCCGGTTAAGTTCAGACTTCATTTCTTCCGCAATTGCAGGGTTTTCCCTGACAATATTTATTTGTTCGTAAGGATCTTTTTCAATATCAAATAATTCAAAATCTTCAACCGGAGCATTATAGTCTGTATGTCCGACCAGCTTATAACTGCCTTTTTGCAATGCAATATTGTTGTATAATTCAGGAGTGTGTCGTGTCCAGTAGAAGAACAATGATCTGTCTCCACTACCAATCTCTTTACCAGTCATTAGTGGCAGCAGATTGATACCATCAATTTTTCTGTCTCGTGGTACCTCTACGTTACATATTTCTGCAAGTGTTGGTAAAACATCAATATGAGCTGCCGTTGTTTCAATGTCTCTGTTCCCTTTAAAAAGAGCCGGATATCTCAGAAAGAACGGTACCCGCACCCCACCTCTGTAAACACTTCCTTTCAATCCGCGCATACCGGCAATGTACCTTGTTTGCTGTGGCCCATTGTCCGTCATAAAAATCACCAGGGTGTTATCATTGATGTCCAGATCATCCAGTTTTTTCAGAAGCTTTCCGATATTATCATCAATATTCGATACCATGGCATATACTTTACGTGCATCTTCCTTATCCCTTTCACTCATTTTTGTAAAAGGCCGTTTGTCATCTTCAAATCCTGCTGCAGGATCAATATCTTTATATTTCTGATAGTAAGTATCAGGTACCTGTAAAGGTGTATGGGGAGCATTAAATGCAAGGTAGCAGAAGAATGGCCCGTTTTTGTTTTTTTCAATAAAGTCGATCGCACTGGATGTAAAAATATCGGAGCAATAACCGTAATAAGCTTCCTGCTCACCGTTATGCCAGAGAACAGGATTAAAATAGCTGCTGTCTCCCCTGAACCAGGTTGTTATATCACCTACCTGTCCCATACCACCTGAAAGATGGATTACCGATTCATCAAAACCCTGATCGCCGGGTCTGCATGGATAATTATCGCCTAAATGCCATTTTCCGAAGGCACCTGTTTTATAGTCTGTCTGTTTCAGCATTTCAGCAATGGTAACCTCACCGGGGGCCATTATCGCACCACCGTTATACGTATCCCTTATACCTGTGCGAAGGGAGTAACGTCCTGTCAGTAAGCTTGAACGTGTTGGTGCAGACACCGGGCACACATAGAAATTATTAAACCTCATACTTTCCTTTGCAAATTTGTCGAGTACCGGGGTTTTAATATGCGGATTACCGGTTATGCCCAGGTCGCCGTAACCCTGATCGTCGGTAATTATCAATATAACATTCGGATGTTGTTTTGTCTGGGCTGAAATTATGCAGGAACCTGTCAAGGCGAAAGCAACAAGTCCGGTTTTAAAAGGCTGGTAGTTATAGTATGATGTCATGACTTCCCTTATGTTTATCATTATTTTTATTTTAAAGGCTATTGCTGAATGCCCCACAAATAATTTGGATGTTCACCCATTTCAAGGATCAGTGTACCACCATCAATAATATCATCATGAGTGATCACGGGTTTGTTTAATTGTTCTCTATTTAAACTGGCGGATTGTATGTATTTATTGGTCTGGCTGTTATTATTGGCAATGACGGTAAAGGTATTCCCGTTCTGAAGGTGGATTTTCACTTTGCTAAAGAGAGGACTTCCTATCTGATATTCCGGAATACCTGGTGTTATCGGATAAAATCCCATTGCTGAGAAAATATAAAACGCTGATAGTCCTCCTCCGTCCTCATCGCCGGGAACTCCCATCAGGTCATTCCTGAACCATGTATTTACAAGCATACGGATACGTTTCTGGGTCTTCCATGGCTTACCGGCAAGGTTATAAAGGTAGGCTATGTGCATGGAAGGTTCATTACCCATAACAAACTGTCCAACATTGCCGGTTGCATCCGGCATAGTGGAATAGTACACCCATTTTGATCTGCCTATGCTCTCGCTAAAAAGCTGATCGAGTTTAGCGTCAAATTTCCCGGGACCTCCCAGCATTTTTATCAAATCATCGAAAGCATGATAGGGTTGCCATAAATATGTCCATCCGTTATTTTCGTCGTAATAATCGCGTGCACCCATTCCTCCGTCGATGCGGTAGTCAAATGGCATAATCCAGTTACCGTCTTTATCTTTGGGGTGATAGAAGCCTGTTTTTATGTTGAACAGATTTCTGTAGTTAAGGCTTCTTTTAATAAAGAAACTGTAATCTTCTTCCTTTTCAAGGATTTTAGCAATCTGCGCCATACACCAGTCATCATAACACGAAGCAAGAGTTACAGCCACAGACTGTCTTTTTTCAAATGGATGCACTTCAGGGCAAGTTTCAACCTCGCCTTTTTTAAGCCCCGGGAAATAGCCATTTATGTCATAAAATTCATCAAGCCATGTTGCGTTGCCTTTTACCCATGGGAGTTTTGTTTCATAGAGTATCGTTTTTTTAAGGTGGTTGTATGCTTCTTCAAGATCAAAATCCCTGATTCCTTTGTTCCATGCATCGAGTATCACTGCTACTGAGTGATTCCCGTTCATTGCGTGATTATCGCCTGTAATGGTCGGGAAAGTGGGCATCCATCCCGATTGTCTGGCCATGCGGATGTATGATGATATCTTTTCATCCTGTTGAGCAGGATTCAGGATAACCTGAAGCGGATGAAGTGCCAGATATGTATCCCATACCCAGTCGTCGGTATAAAAGCTGGTATCATTTGAGGATTCAACTTTATTACTCCAGGTACTATAGTACTGCCCATCTTCGGTAATGTCAACCATTCTCTCATGACAACGATACAATGAGGTATAAAATACTGTCCGCTGGTTTTCAGTGCCTCCTTTCACCTCGATTTTTGAAAGAACTGAGTTCCACTTGTTCCTTGCATGGTCTGATAAAGAATTGATATCCCAGGTTTTGATATCGTTCTGTAAATTCTTCCTGGCCTGTTCGGCACTGATGTACGACAGGCCATACCGGATGTTCAAATCACTTACACTCTCCGTACTGAAGGATAAGCTGATGGCGACCCTGTTACCCTCAACAGAGGATCCGATGACCATTGAATCGTTCTTCCATATCTGTATTATTTCCGGTGATTCATCTGTTTCGAGATACACGAAGGTATTCAATCCCCTTTCCGAATCATATCCTGTGATGGAATTATTTTCGTACGTGAATCCACCACGGTTTGTGGCTCTTAAGATCACTCCCCTCGCTTTGTCATCAGGAAAATGGAAACTGAAAATGCCTGATTTTACTGATGGAACAAATTTAACGTCCACATTATGCTCATCAAGAGTTACATTATAACTGTAAGGAGTAATAATTTCATTATCATATGAATATACCAGATTTGCCTTTGTATCTCCTGCTTTACCGGTGAATGGCAACAGGGAAAATACCCTGCCTGAGCGATGGGATAAAATGTTGAGAGAAAATCCCCGCATTTTATAAGCGGTATAATCCCCCCGGTCAGGATAGAACCTTAACATGCTGTTGGGAAGATGAACAGTAGGGTATGTCGGAACAAGAAGATGACTGATATTTCCTATGTATGCATTTACATAATCAACAGGTTCAACTCTTTTCTGAGAACATGATGAGAATGCCAGCCCAACAAGAAAAATAAGAAGTACTGATGCTCGTTTCATAATTAAAATGCTGTTTAAATTATTCTAGCCTTTTGTATTTTTTCATTATTTCAATAGTTCTTTCTATGGGGAGAGGTTCAATTTTCAGATTGTCTTTACCTGTCATTGTTTCGGCAGCGAACAGTGAATTAATAATCGCCTCTTCTGTTGTTTCAATAACTGCCTCAAACAGGAGGTCCATTTCCTCGTTTCGCAGCAATTTAACCTCGTCATACATTGATTCAGAAGAGTAGGTAATACGGATATTTTCATTTGTCGATACAGCTATTACATAATCACCGCTTCCGTTTGAGGCCATACCTCCGGTTCGTGCAATTCCTGCCATGGCTCTTGCTGCCAGTCTTTTAAGGTTTCTGGAATCAAGAGGAGCATCTGTCATTATTACGACCATGCAGGAACCATCTTCCTTATATTCATTTTCTATCCTTCTGAATTTGTATTTACCAAGTTCTATCCCGACAGGTACTCCGGCGATCTGCAGGATGCCCCCGAAATTGGTCTGGACCAGAACGCCAACAACATAACCACCTCTTGTTTCAGGAAGCTTTCTTGAAGCAGTACCGATTCCTCCTTTATATCCAAAACATACAGTTCCTGTGCCAGCTCCGACGTTACCCTCCTGAACAGGTCCGATATCCGCCCTGGTTATTGCCTGAATAACATGTTCTTTTGTGATAATCCTTTTTTGAATGTCATTCAATCCACCGTCGTTTGTCTCTCCCACAACCGGATTTACACTTCTCACACTTTTATTTTCAGGAAAACTGAGTGTAAAATCGATCAGTGCATCTGCTGCCACCGGTACACTCAGGGTATTTGTAAGAATGACGGGAGTCTCGATGTTTCCCAGTTCTTCAATCTGGGAATAACCGGTAAGTTTACCAAAACCATTCCCTATAAAAATTGCAGCCGGCACTTTATTCTGGAAGATATTACCTGAATGTGGCAAAATTGCCGTAACACCTGTGTTTATTGAATTGCCATCAGTTATGGTAGCATGACCAACTTTTACACCAGGCACATCAGTAATTGCGTTATTTTTTCCGGGCTTCAGAATACCAATCTTAATACCGTAATCCGCTGCCCTTTTTTTCTGTGCATGTATATTTAAACAACTTGCCATGGTAAGTAAAAGAATTATGTATTTCATCGTTATTTCATTTATTTGAGGCTCTGATGAACCAGGTTGAAATTTAAGTTTTATCAGGTACGTTTATATTCTGAAGTTTTTTATTCCATAAGAATCAAAACTGCAATTTAACCATTCATCATCAATCTCAGCTCCGATTTTTTCATACATTTCAATTGCCGGTTTGTTCCAGTTCAACACCTGCCACCTCACTCTTTTACAGCCCTCTTTTTGTGCGACTTCAAAGACTTTTTTTAACAATTCAGTGCCAATTTTTTGTGCCCTGTATGACTCCCTGACATAAATATCATCTAAATAAAGGGATTTCCCGACCCATGTATAGTATGCAAAGAAATAAAGCGCCATACCTGCGACTTCAGCAGTTTCTGTTGCAGCAACAAAACATTGAAACAGTTCTTTTTCCTTTTTCATCTGTTCAACACTATTTGTCACTTTCTCAGGGGCTTTTTCAAACGCAGCTAATTCTTTTATTAATGAGAGTATTGAAGGGAAATCTTTTTCTGTTGCTTTTCTGATAGTGATACTCATATATTTATCATTTTGAATGGATGAAATTATAAATATTGTTTTATTGATTTTCAAGCACCATGAGATCATTATTAAAGATAACCGACAGTTATTTTTTTCATTTTGTAGCAGTTATTATTTAACTTAAAAATAAAGCTTTAATTTTGAATGAGATATTAATAAATAATAAAAACATACAATATGAATAGATCGATTATTTTCTCGTTATTACTCGTACTTATATTTACTTCCTGTACGCTGAAAAGAGCGCCTTTAACACCTGAAACTGCCCTTAATAGATATCTTAATAACAATGATAATACTTTTTCATGGGAGGTAAAAGATACATTTGAGATCAATGGGTTGAAGGTAGCTATTCTGAAGATGGTTTCTCAGAAATGGCGGGAATATGAATGGGTACATCAGGTAACGATCATTTCTCCTGAAGGGGATAAAAACAATCTTGGATTACTTTTCATCAATGGCGGAAGTAATAAGAATGGTGAACCAAACTGGAGGGGAAGGGACGATGATGCCCTTCAGATGATGAGCGCAATTGCTGCAAAGAACAATGCAACTGTCACGATTTTATCACAGGTACCTAATCAACCTTTGTATGACACATTGAAAGAAGATGCCCTGATCTCATTTACACTTCATAATTTCAGATCAGACAGGGATTTTACATGGCCGTTACTTTTTCCCATGGTTAAAAGTGCTGTAAGAGCAATGGATGCTGTTGAGGAGTATTCAGCAAAGGAACGTAAAAAGAAAATCACCCGGTTTGTGGTTTCCGGTGCCTCTAAACGGGGATGGACAACCTGGCTAACGGGTTCCCAGGATCGGAGAGTAGTGGCTATTGCTCCAATGGTAATCGATGTGCTCAATATGCCTGTGAATATCGACTACCAGAAGGAAGTATGGGGCGATTACAGCATTCAGATTGAAGATTATGTAAACCTTGGTATTGCGCAGGATATAAACACCCCGGATGGCAGGGAATTAACCACAATGATTGATCCATATTCTTACCGTTCAGCACTGACTATGCCGAAATTGATTTTTATCGGAACAAATGATGAATACTGGCCTGTTGATGCAGTCAAACATTATATTAATGAATTACCAGGGGAAAATTACATTCATTATGTACCTAATGCCGGACATGATCTTGGAGACAAAAAACAGGCCATACAGGCTTTGAGCGCTTTTTTCAAAACGGTCCTGGATAAAGCACAACACCCACACTGCAACTGGAGCACTTACTATGACAGTACAAAAGTTAATTTATCAGTAACAGGATCACCAGAATTAAAGGAGGTGATATTATGGGAATGCAATTCTCCTGACCGTGATTTCAGGAATGATATATTTGCCGGTCAGAAGATCGAATTTAATGATATTTCGGATATTGAAGTACAGGTTAACTATCCTGAAAAAGGATTCAGAGCATTTTATATCGACCTGGTCTATCCCGATGCTGTTGACGGAGTCTATTCGAAAAGCACACGTATGTTTGTCTGCAGTGAAAAAGAATTATTACTGAATTAATAATAAAGTCTGATTCAACCAGCATCCTAAGCATAATGGTCTGATATTCATGCGAATAGCGGAGTGTTCTATTATTAGAATTAAAAGACATAGTATAGATGGACATGCCTTAACAAAACCATCATAACTTCTTTTAGACGATTTTAACAATTATTTAAGAAAATGGGATAAAATTTTTTGCCAGTATGGCATACTATTTGAAATTATCTTATATGCGAACAAATAAATAAAATCAGACAATTTGTTGGCTAGCCTTTTACAGGTTAAAAGACATACAAGTATTGAAAGAGATTATTTATGAATTCAATTATGGGAAATATAAAACATTCTATCAGTGATATTACAAGGTTTTTCCTGTTAGTATTAGCTATAATCCTTGTAACCAGTATCAGTATAAGTGCTCAATATTTCGGTAAGAATAAGCCAGGATATAAAACGTTTAAATATAACGTATTACAAACACCACATTTTGAAATATACCATTACCTCAAAAATGATTCACTCTTAAATGAAGTTGCCCGGTGGTCGGAGAAATGGTATCAGATGCATCAGAAGATATTCAGAGATACCTTTAACATAAAAAATCCTGTCATATTTTACACTAATCATGCTGATTTTCAACAAACAAACACAATAAGCAGTCTGATTGGCACAGGGACAGGCGGGGTAACAGAAAGTTTAAAGAACCGGGTAATAATGCCGGTTGCGCCATCACTTGCACAAACTGATCATACTCTGGGTCATGAGCTTGTCCATGCATTCCAGTATCATATGTTTGTGAGTCCTGACTCTTCTACAAAATATTCAATAAGGGATGTTCCGTTGTGGATGATCGAAGGCATGGCGGAATATTTATCTATAGGCAGCATTGATCCCAATACTGCCATGTGGATGAGGGATGCCCTGATTAACGATGATTTTCCAACATTAAAAAAACTATCAACCGATTCAAAATATTTCCCTTATCGTTACGGGCATGCATTCTGGGCCATGGCAGGAAAAACCTGGGGCGATACCATAATAATGCCACTTTTTGAAAAAACTGCCCAGTATGGATTTAACAGGGCCGTAGATTCAGTATTTGGATTTAATGAAAAGACGCTTTCAGGCATGTGGGAAAATGCAATGGATATACATTTCAGCCAGTATTTGAAAAACACTGCTGACAGTTTAGCCGGCAAACAGATAATCTCAGATGAAAACGGAGGGGAAATGAATATATCTCCTTCAATTAGTCCTGATGGAAAATATGTCGCCTTTTTTTCAGAAAAAAATGTCTTTACTCTTGATCTGTTCCTTGCTGAAACAAGTAGCGGTAAGATTATTAAAAAGCTCTCGAGTGTTGTTAAAAATAATGAGATAGATGATTTTAGTTTTATTGAATCATCAGGTACCTGGTCACCGGATGGGAAGAAGTTTGCATTTGTGATCTTCAGCAAAGGATTAAACAAGCTTGCCATACTTGACGTTAAGAAAGCCAGAATAACCAGGGAGATTGAAATCACTGGAGTTACTTCGTTCTGTAATCCCGCATGGTCTCCTGACGGTAAGAAAATTGTTATTTCGGGGATGGTTGATGGAATCTCTGATCTTTACCTGTATAATATGGGATCAGGAGCAGTTGAAAGATTAACAGATGATTTTACTTCAAATATACATCCATCATGGTCATCGGATGGTAACTACATCGTTTTTTCGCAGGAGAAGATCAATTATAACCCTGATCAGAAAAAATTCAGCTTTGATATAGCTATTCTTGATCTGAGGACAAAGAGTGTCAGAAAGATAAATATCTTCAACGGAGCTTATAATATGAATCCATGGTTTTCCACGGATGATAAATATATTTATTTCCTTTCCGATGCTGATGGTTTCAGGAATCTGTATAAATATGACCTTAATTCTCAAAGTGTTTACAGGTTAACAGAGTATATGACAGGAGTCAGCGGAATTACCCCCTATTCTCCTGCCATAAGTGTTGCAAGGACTGGAAATCTGATAGCATATACTTATTATTTCAATAATGAATATCATATTTGGGCTGCCAATGATGAAGAGTTTAAGCACACACCGGTGGTCAACAAAAACTATGTTAATCTCGATGCGGGAACGTTACCACCATTGAAACATATTGCTTACAATACAGTTGACACAAATCTTTACAACAGGCAGGAGGTTTCAGATTTGCCTGCAGATTCATTAAAAGAGGTACCATATCAGTCAAAGTTTAAACTTGACTATATCTCAAATAATGCAAGCATAGGTGTTTCAACTGGTATGTACAGGAATAATATGGCCGGAAGTATAAACATGATTTTCAGTGATATGGTTGGCAATAATCAATTGTACTCATCTCTTTCACTTAATGGTGAAATATATGATTTTGGAGGACAGGTCGCATATATTAACCAGAAAAGTAAAATCAAATGGGGTACTGCAATATCACATATTCCATATCGCACAGGTAATATGTTAATGATCAGAGATTCAATTAATTACGGTGACAATATAATACCTGTTTACAATCTCATCCTTGACTACATAAGAATGTTTGAGGATAATATTTCAGGTTTTGCATATTACCCGATATCCCAGACCAGGAGGCTTGAAACAAGTTTTTCCCTCTCCTGGTATTATTATCGTATAGACAGGTATAATAATTACTATTTACTGAACGGATTAAATATTGGCGGGACACGCGAAAAACTAGATGCTCCAAAGGGGAATAACTACCAGCAGGTTTCACTTGCTTATGTTGAAGACAATTCGTTTTTTGGTATGACATCTCCTATGCAGGGACACCGTTCAAGATACCAGATCGAGAAATATTTTGGTCAGGTAGACTTCTTTACAGCCTTATTTGATTACAGAAAATATTTCTATATTAAACCGTTAAGTGTGGCATTCAGGTTATATCATTACGGCAGATATGGAAGCGGAGCTGAAAATGATGCCATCTCACCGCTTTACCTTGGTTATCCCTGGTTTATAAGAGGGTATGAAAATATCTCTTTTGACGATAATGCTTCACTGGGAACGAATACATTCAATGTTTCACAGCTGAGCGGGTCAAGAACACTGGTAGCCAATGCAGAGCTGAGACTTCCGGTATCAGGTCCTGAACAGCTGGCATTAATAAAATCCAAGTGGATATTAACGGATTTTAACCTTTTCTTCGACAGCGGACTGGCATGGTACGCTGGTAACAAAATCAGATTCGACTGGCAACCTTCTTCACTTACTGAAGAGACAAGATTCCCTGTTTACAGCACCGGGGCCTCAGTCAGGATTAATCTCCTTGGTTACCTGGTTATTGAACCATACTATGCTTTCCCGCTCCAGAACGGGGGATTTCAGAACGGGGTATTCGGAATTAACTTTATTCCCGGCTGGTAATCATCCCGTAGTCTATTCTTTTTGACAGATAATAATAAATTCCCGTGAATCCGGTTTTAATTCATTGCCATAGAAGTCACCTGATATTTTATATTTTTTGAAATAGGATCTTTCAATTAAGTGTTCCAATTCATATCTGAAGAAAAATCTTAGCGTGGTTTTCCATTCTTTGTGAAAATATGTATCATTATCATTCCATTCAAACCGAAAAGTGATATTAATAACCTGATTAATCATATCGGGTTTGGTTGAGACAATTCTTTTCACCCTTTTACCAGGTTCATATTCCCCATCGAAGTCGGTCAGATTATCAATGCCTTTAATAAGCTGGTTTAAATCAGGAACAAAGGTATCAAAAATAAATTCACCTCCGTGGTTCAGGTGATTGTATACATTACCTAATGCGGTAATATGATCTTCTTTTTCAATCAGATGCATAAACACCCTGAAAGGGGCAATTATCAAGTCAAATTTATTTTCTGATTTAAAGTCAATAATATTCTGCAGGCTGATTCTTTTGTATTGATGTGGTTTAAGCTTTTTTTTCAGAACATCAAGCATTGGACTGCTGATATCGATTCCGTAGATATCAGCATCGTTGGTCAGAGCATCAATGAAAAGACGGCCGGTTCCGACACCTATGTCCAGGACTTTCCCATGTATCCCGGATATTTTATCGAGATAAAATTTATTATCAATCCCGTCTCTTGAATGGTGGTAAATAACATCATAAAACCTGGCAAAATAATCAGGGTATTCATCAATTTTTCTCATTTATTAAACGACTTTATTTTCTCTTGTAGTTAAATCTCAATAAAGTAGCTTTACCTGACTGACCTTCGTTTGAAACAAGCATATCACCATTATCAAGAAAGGTAATCCCTTCTGGCTGATTAAATAGCTCAGAGTCAAGTTTTTCCATATATTCAATAGTGCCGTTTAAATTAAAAACAAATATTAATTGTTCCATACCTGATAGCACAAATAGTTTGTTTGTTACAGGATGAATACCTATGGCAGAAGGCCTTAAGTTTATTTCAGGTTTAGATTTCTTTCCTTTTTTTTTCTTTTTAAAAGGCACGTCAACCTTATTCCGTACTGCATATTTTTTAATTTCTTTAAGATCGAAGACAATAACAGGCTTTTCAGTTATCTTTTTTGTATTAAGGTTGAAAGCATAGATTACCCGTTTCTTCTTATCGTTGTCATCTTTCCCTATTTTGCTCTTGGGTGCTATTAATAGTCTGTTCTTATTTCGATCGTAACAGAGTCCTTCATTATCATTAGACGGAATTTCTGTTGAATATGCTATTCTGGTAAAACCCGAAACTTTATAATTTGATACTTCATATAATTTCCCATCACTTCTCAGAATGAAAATTTTTTCCCCGATCCTTGCTATACCTTCATAGTCTCCATCAGAATGGAAAAAGAATTGTCTTCTTATCCTGTTCTTTTTTAAATCATAAATAAACAAAATGCCATTCTCATCCTGTATACATGCAATAGTTGACGAGTCAATTTCTGTTATTCCTGAGATCTCATGAAGAATATCCGGTAAAACTGCAACCATATCCGGGTTTGAAAAATCATAACCAACTTTATTATAGTTTTTTTCAGCGTTAACAGGTTTAACGCTATTTTTATGCCCCGGATTAATGCAATTGAAATTGCTCATAAAGTAAATCAAGATAATATAAACCGAAAGAATAATACCAGATATTTGAATTTTATACATTACAGGTATCTGTTACTTTATCACAGTGAAATATTAACTTTGTTTAATTCATCTGCATCGGCAATGGTGCTGGTTTAACATATTCCCGGAATGTTTTTAATAATCTCAACAGGAAATGGTTTGCCATGTCCGGGAAACACTATTTTTGCACCAATATCAATTAACCTTTTCCAGCTTTCCTTTAATTCAATTATATTCTCAGCATAGATTGGCAATCCGGGCTTCCTCCTGAATGGAAATCCATTATGAGCCATACAACCCACAAATGCCTCCCCGGTGTTTAACAGTACGCTTATTGACCCTGGTGTATGACCAGGAGTATGAATAATTTTCCCGTCTATACCATATTCAGATAGCAGAAACTCATTGCCGGTTATCACGATATCAGCCTCTACCTTGGGGAATGATATTCTTTTAAAGAAAGGGGAAAGTACTGGTTGTGTAATTTTTCCCCATAAATTAACACCTTTTGGGATGATCATCCCTCCCTCCTCAAGGAACACTCTTTCCTTTTCATGGATAGCAATCTTAGCACCTGTCCAATCCCTGATATGCCTTGCTGATCCGGCATGATCAAAATGGGAGTGGGTCAATACTATTAATTTGATCTCTTCCGGTTGTATATGAAGTTTTGACAGTTTCTTTTTGAAAGCTCTCAATTTATTAGGCACACCACCGTCAATCATAACAATGGTCTTGCCCCTGATGAGGTAGCAACTGTCAATACCAAGATTTATTGAAAAAATATCTGTTGACATTTAAATCAGATTGGTTTTAAGATTAAAAGCTTGCAGGTATAAATTTACGAATCGTTTATGGATAATGAATTGAATTTACTCTGAATTTTTAATAACTTATCGTTGTTTATTACATAACTATATTATTTCGAATAAATACGAAAAATACTCGAAAATTATATAATCTGTTTTTTCGGAAAAACAGGATCAGATTCTAAGATAATGAATTATATTAAGGAGTTATTTTCTTATTAATTATTATACTATGAAAGCCTGGATCATTGAACATATTTCTGACCTTACTGAAGAAGTATCACCTCTGAACCCGGTTGATCTTCCCCTTCCTGTATTGCAGGATGGTCAGCTTCTGTTGAAGGTACTGACCTGCGGTGTTTGTCATACCGAGATTGACGAGATTGAAGGAAGAACTCCTCCTCCACGGTTTCCAGTCATCCCCGGGCACCAGGTCATCGGGCTTGTAGAAGAAAGCAGAGGTAAGAGGACTAATGTAAGTGTTGGTGACAGGGTTGGTGTGGCATGGATCTTTTCAGCATGCGGTAAATGCCGGTATTGTCTTTCAGGCCAGGAAAACCTGTGTGCTGATTTCATGGCCACAGGGAGGGATGCTCATGGAGGTTATGCAGAGTATATGGTTGTACCTGAAGATTTTGTTTATCCTATACCAGATGTTTTTAGCGATAGCGAAGCAGCACCCTTGCTATGTGCCGGAGCAATTGGTTATCGTTCACTTTCACTTAGTAATCCGGTTGATAGCCAGAAGCTTGGACTGACAGGTTTTGGGGCGTCAGCCCATCTTGTACTGAAGCTTGTACAACACATCTATCCTCATACTGATGTTTATGTTTTTGCCCGTAGCCCTAAAGAACGTGAGTTTGCCTTTTCCCTGGGTTGTAAATGGGCAGGAGATACAACTGACAGACCACCTGCATTGCTTGATAGCATTATTGATACAACGCCGGTATGGACACCTGTTGTGGAAGCACTGGCCTGTCTGAAGCCAGGTGGAAGACTGGTTATCAACGCCATCAGGAAAGAAGAGACCGATAAAGAGTACCTGCTCAGACTAAGCTATCCCGGGCATTTGTGGCTGGAGAAAGAGATCAAATCTGTTGCTAATGTGACGCGCAAAGATGTAGAAGAGTTCATCAGACTGGCTGCAGAAATGCATTTTAAACCAGAAGTGGAAGAATACCCGTTGGAAAAAGCAAACCAGGCAATCCTTGATATCAAGTACAGGAACATAAGAGGAGCGAAAGTGCTGAGGATAAGCTGATCTGACAGATTTTTGTCACTTGGTTTTTCTGAATATATCAACTCTCTGACCATCAGAGAAAATCTCTGCTGAGGTAATACTACCTTGTGTATCTCTGGTGAAAAGTAATTCACGCGACATATTTTCCACTATGAAATAGGAAGGGGATCTTGGAATTAACCTGAAAGATTCACCAGCAGGATCGATAGCATGTAAAACACTATCGGTCAATACAATTTTGATTGTTTCATTCTCATTTATCTCATATTCTCCTGTATACTCTGTAAGGTTTTCGGTCTTCAGGTCAGGTTCTGGAATATTTCCCGAAGATATTGAGGGGAGGATATAACCAGCCATTATTTCGAATGGTCTGTGTTCTGGTTCTAAATAGTTACCTGCCGTCATAACTACAACCAGTTTTTGGTCGGGTACGATTATGATAGCCTGTTCTCCATGTCCAAGCGCGTAAAACGACCTGAAAAGTTTCTCATTTACACTGTAGTTTTTCACCCACCAGTGGAACCCGTAGTTCTGAATACCATTGCTTATTTTTTGCTGTGTAGAAGAAATTACCCAGTCTGTGGGGATCAGTTCCTTATCCTTCCATCTGCCAGTATTTAAATAGAGTAATCCAAATTTTAACATATCTCTTGGTCTCATTTTCAGACCCCCGTCAGTTCTTATAGTTCCGTTTTCATCTATATCCCAGGAATAGTTCTTAATCCCAAGCTCATTAAAAAGATATTCTTTGCTGAACATGTCAACTGACATTCCGGTGGATTTCTCAATTATATGTCCTAACATAAGAGATAATCCGTTATTGTAACAAAACATTGTTCCGGGTGTATACTTAAGAGGTTTGTTCAGAATATATTCAAAATAGTCTTCTGTTTTATACATGTCAATATCGTCATTGGATTCATCCAGGGTCAGACCCTTCCAGTCCAGTCCCGCTGACATGCTTAGCAAATGTTGTATCTGAATATCGTATTTGTCATTTATCCATTTAGATTTATCCCAGTCAGTAAAATACTTCCATACATATTCATTTACATCCGGAATAAATTCCCTGTCAATTGCAATACCTGTCAAAGCAGAGGTAAAACTCTTGCTTACGGAATGGATCCGGTGAAGCCGGTCTGGAGAGTAATTATAAAAATATTCTTCAAGGACCAGTTTATTGTCTTTTAGTATCAATAAACTGTGAATATTGGGAATCTCCCGTGCAAGTATCTTGTTTATAAGATCAAATATTTTCGTTGTGTCAATATCAGTACTGGTCAAATCTGTGCATTTAAGGTCCTCTTCCAATTGTGCTGGTATCTTATAACTGTATTTTCGGATTCTGTTTCCGTTGTTGTCAATTCGTGGTATTTTATATTCAAGTTCTCCGCTTGAGATCCTTCTCATGGTAAACGGAACAGCCTTTATATTCCGGATCTGTTTAATGCCCTGAATAACAGAATCTCCGGGTAATAATTTACCATCATATATTTCCAATCCCCAGAACCTTTCAAAATGGAGACTGTCATTACCAAAAAACAAGTTTTCTCCAGATATCCCATACCAGTCCTCTGATGGCTCATCTGAAATCAGTTGCAGCCCGTTCATAGATTTTTTGAATTCAAGATACTGTACAGGGTTTTGAATTGAGTCGCCAAAAGAAGCCTCCCAGTGACCAATGATTTTGTTGTTCCTGTCTCTGCAGGAGGAGAGGATAAATGTTGTTATTAGTAAGAATGTTACTATTTTCTGTATCATGACGGATTATTTATTCACTTTTCTTGTCAAAATCCGAATTATTTCGATATAATAAGCATGGCCGGACATTAATTATGATAACTATTTTAATGTCACATTATAATGTATATCTCTTTCCTCCAGGTAGTTCAGAATGTATTTGTAACAGGCTATATCCTTCCCGATGAATTCAGGTGGGATTATTCCTTTTTCAGGAAATAATCCTTCCAGAAACATATTTGCCACTGCAGTAGCGGTATAACCAGTCGTTCTTGCCATTGAAGATGTTTGTGTTTTATTGCAGTATTCATCATATAAACTGTAAATAATTTCCTCAACTTTTCCACTGTTATTTTTACCTTTAATGGTAATGCGCATTACAGTTATCTCCTCCTCATTTTCGTCCAGTTTCCACTCATCAAAAAGGATCCGGCTTGTGACATCAAACGGAGTTATATTAATTCCGTTTACTTCAATTTTCTTTTTACTGAAGAATCCGCATTCTTTTAAGACTCTTACATATTCAGCATGACCCGGATATCTGAGTGTTTTTTCTTTCATGTTCATGATATGAGGCATAGTGAGCAATAATGACCTTAAACCATCTGTTGTGAAAGATTCCAGGGTACCGGTTTTGTCGAAATTAACATTCTGGCAGTCAGTTAATGGTTCAATTATATTTAACTTTCCTCCTTCAACATACCGTGCCGGGCGTGTATATTCTTCAATTACATCTGCCGGAGAAAAAGGAGCTTTGTAATAGAAGGGCCATTTCTTGTTTTTTGGCAAGCCGCCTACAAGACATTCAAAATCAGTAATTTGTAATTTTTCGTTGTAGTGCCCCAGAATGATATTATCCATACCGGGAGCAACACCGCAGTCTATTAACGCTGTTACTTTTTTCTCTTTTGCTAAATCATCCAGGACCAGAGAGTTCTCGGGCAAGAAAGAAATATCCACCACGTTCTTACCTGCTTCAATAACTTGCTTCAGAGTTTCAAATCCAAGCGATCCGGGAACCGCACAGATGACAAGATCATACTCTCTGATAATAAGTGCGAGCTTTTTTACATTATATACGTCCAGCTGTATAATGTTCAATACCTTGCATTTTTCTTTAAGGTGGTTTAGTCTCTGAATATTCAGATCTGTCACAGTCACAGTATGATTCGCTGATAGATCAATAGCCATAGCACTGCCTACCATACCTGCTCCCAGAATTATTATTTTACTCATGTAAGACCTTCTGACTTATTATGAAATCATTCCAAAGATAAAATTTAAATATCTCTTATTTAATCATTAATTTAGGACGAATAAAATAGCTAAATGTGGGATTTATAAATAACAACCAATGAAAAAGATTAATCAACTTTTCGGAATGTTTGCTATCATAACAGCAATCTGGCTGGTAATAAACTTAATTCTGATCCCGTTAAACTGGGAAATTGTTTTTCATGATAAAGATATCACAAATGCAGTCGAGTTCTTAATTATATTTGGATTTCTGTTCATCCTGATTTTTGATATTTCTGTTATTGGCTGGACCATTGTAGTAGCATTACTGCGAAAAAATACCAGGCTTCATTATTTTTTACTTGCCGGCGCCATTCTTTGCTTTTTTGTTCTTGCAGTGGCTAAAGTGATGGCTGATGAAGTTGGTCGTGAAAGCATGTCCGGTTCAGGAGCTTCAGGAGAGTATTTGATATTTAACTTTATGGTCGGTTTGCAGATTTTGTACAATCTGTATTTTATCATTGCTAGCAGGAGGTTAAATGAACAGCGAAACGGGTAAATGGATCATTATTACCGGATTAGGTATAATCCTGATAGGAATTATTATTTATTTCTTTCATGATAAACTACATTGGATAGGTCGTCTGCCCGGGGATATCAGGATAGAGAGGGAGAACTTCAGGTTTTATTTCCCGGTAACCACCATGATCATTGCCAGCCTGGTACTTTCATTGTTAATTTACCTGATTAAGAAGATCTTCCTGTAAGGATATCATTAACCATTCAATTTCCCTTTTACAAAATTGCTTTTTGCTCGGATAATAACCATAATGGTAAGCAGAAATAATAGTGTTGTTGCAACCAGCAAATGTGAAGATTTAACAGGTAATTTAATAAAAATATCATTTTCCAGTTCAGGAAATTTCATTAATTCAATTATGCCGACATATTGATAGTTAATGAAAGTCGTTACAGTTGAAATAATCATCAGAACGAAAAAGGAGACAGATAACATCCACGACCAGTATTTTCTTTTAATTAATCCGTAGATTAAGAGAAACATAAGTAAAATACATAAATCATAAGAAAGGATCCCTTTAAAATCGATTAGAAACCTGCCAAAAAACGGGAAAATACCTTTGAAAAATATCATTATGTGGAATATCATTATATAAAGAGTATATACAAGAAGTGATAACTGTCCGGAGATTGATATATTTTGAATTCCTGTTTCAGTATTGTTACTGTTTACAAATAATTCCTTAACATTTTTTTGGTTATAAAAAGCGAGCAGCAATCCCGGTATTGCAATAATGAACAATAAGATAATAAATGCTGATAGCAGGATTGGATATTTCACTTCAAATTCCTTCATGGTTAACAGGGGGAAAAAGAATAACATAATGGGAATACCAAATATAATCCAGAACCAGATGCAGCTTTTTGATATTTTCAAAGCCCATAGTTTAAGTTTCAGATGTCCATATCCGATTGAAATGAACAAGAACGCAATAAAGTAGTAACCGATTATCTGGGCAAAGATCAGTGCATAAAGAAATGAACCTGGTCCAAATCCCTCATAATAAAATCTGCCACCTTTAGAGAACAAATAAAAACTATATATCTCCAAAGGAGCAATTCCAAGTGAAAACAAGCCGATTACTAACTGAATTACACCCAGGATTTTGATTACTAAACCGGCTTTTCCTTTACTTATAAATTCAGCATTCATGTTTTACCTTTTTTGCCCTTTTTTCAATTTTTTTTCTGATCTCCTTATTCATAATATTTGAAATCCCGTTATAACCGACAGTAAAATCAGTAAAGAATGCTTTATTTTATTGACTAAAGAGTAATAAACTTAGTGCCATTATAACCATGCCGGCAATTAGGCCGCCGATAGCAATATGGTGCTCACCATATTCCTCGGCAGTCGGTAAAAGTTCATCAAGTGAAATGTAAACCATAATTCCGGCAACTCCTGCAAATATGACACCGAACATAGCATTGTTGAAAATATTTTTCAGGATAAAAAATCCTATTAAAGCTCCAACCGGTTCAGCCAGGCCGGACAGGAATGAAAGCCAGAATGCCTTCCTTCTGCTTCTGGTTGCATAATATACAGGCACAGATACTGCAACACCTTCCGGGATATTATGAATTGCGATTGCTACTGCTATGCTTATTCCCAGTGTCGGATTAGATAATGCTGCGAGAAATGTAGCCAAACCTTCCGGGAAATTGTGAACAGCTATTGCAATTGCCGAAAACATGCCCATACGCAGCAATTTGTGATTGTTGTTTTTTATCACTGAATTGCCGTTGGCAATGTTTCTTATTTCGTGTGGATTCTCATATGACGGGATCAACTTGTCAATTATCGCAATCAATGCGATACCTGAAAAGAAAGCAATGACAGTAAACCAGTACCCTGTTTTGGTACCAAACGATATGACCAGAGAATCTTTTGCTTTTGCAAAAATTTCAACCAGCGAAACATAAATCATTACTCCCGCAGAAAATCCAAGTGCACCGGCCAGGAATTTTGGATTGAACTTCTTTGATAAAAAAGCCATTATACTGCCTACACCTGTTGACAGGCCGGCAAAAAGTGTTAATCCTAGTGCAAATATCAGATTATCAGTATTCATTGTTATTTCTTCATTAGTAGTTATTAAATATTATGAAGGTGGCGTTCCATACATGAAACAACTAAAAATAATTATTTTAATCTGTTTTCAGTGATTATTTACTTTATGTAACTCTGCCGTTGATTTTAATTTTTTTATGTATTTGACAATCATATCAGGGTGGTTTTTGAAAATGTAGTGTTCTCCTTCAATTTCAATGTGTTTGGCGTTTCTGAAAGAGGTAATAATTTTTTCATCATGCACCTGATGTTGGTGCAATTTGTCATTACCCCCTCTGTTATCTTTCACAGTAATAACTATAAATAAAATATACAACAAAAAACAACAAAAAACAGTAAAAAACAGTAATATATTAAAAAGATTGACTATTTTTGTATAAAAATAAAAATCATTTGTTATGAAAAGTCAGGATGGAGTAATAGAAGTATTCAGAATATTCCAGAATACGGAGTCATATTTTAGCGAAAGAAATAAAAAGCAATCTAACAGGCTAATAATCAACCAGATCCTGGCTATATGCATTTTTACATTCCTCTATGGTATTGTGATGGGAAGTTATCATAGTTTAATTCAGTCTTTAGTTGCCGGATTAAAAGTCATACTGCTTTTTCTGGGTACGTTAATTATATGTTTCCCATCTTTCTTTGTTATTCAGCAAGTTCTGGGTTCAAAAATGAGTGTAAGGCAAATGTTAATAATTGTATTAAGCGGGTTTGTACTGACTTCTGCCATAGCCTTATCTTTTACTCCGATTGTAATTTTTTTCCAGATCACAGGAGGTATTTATCATTTCCTGCAGCTTCTGCATGTTGCAATTTTTATATTCGCAGGCATATTTGGTATGAGACTGATGGTTGATGCATTGAAATTTGCATGTGAGAAAAAGAATATCTATCCTCATATCGGAGTTTCAGTTTTCAGAATCTGGGTAATAATTATAGCATTTGTCGGCATCCAGTTTGCATGGAATTTACGTCCATTTCTATGCAATAAAAGTGAAGAGTTTAAATTGTTCAGAAAATATGAAGGTAATTTTTATACTGCAATCGTCTTTTCAGTGCAGCAATTAGTGTCAGATGAAGATGCTCAGCAAATCAATGTAACAGAGCATCCCTATCATCACCCGGATACAACCGGGGCGGAAATAAAAGATAGCATCAGTATTTTAAATCTCTTGAAGGAATAGGTTATGGAGGACATAATGACTCTTGAGGAAGTAGCAAAATACTTAAAGCTTAAGCCTCAGACAATTTATACCTGGGCACAGGACGGGAAGATACCGGCAGCAAAGCTGGGTAAGGAATGGAGATTCAGACGATCAGTTATCGATAAGTGGTTCAATCAGCATATTGATGATAAGTTCTCAGAGTATCTTAATAAGGAGTAAGGGTAGTGTATCAAAGGCAGAAAATACCTGATTACACCTTTACGGATGAAGCAAATTGTTGCCTCTTTAGTCTGTACTATTTTCAGGTTTAACATGCAGGTCTATTTGGGGGAATGGAATTGTAATATTATTCTCAATAAATTTTCGGTTGATAATTTTTCTGATATCACTTTTTACCTTTTCAATTCTAAAAACGTTATCACTAAAGAATAAGACTTGAAAATCCAAAGATGAATTGCCAAAGTCTGTTAACCGTGCTTCTATTAAATTCTTATCTCTTATATCAGGATGTTCCAGTGCACTTTCTTCTAAAACCTTTATAACTAAGTCAACATCACTGCCATAAGCTACACCGACATCAATTCTGAACCGGGTTTTTTTTGATTGATGGCTCCAGTTTATTACCCTATTAGTTGTTATTAATGAATTCGGGATTATGGTAACAATCTCATCCCTGGTCAGGCCTTTTGATGTTCTTAGTCCTATATTTTGAATTATTACAACCTCGCCATCTATTTCCAGAACATCACCAATTTTCGTTGAACCTTCAATAAGTAATATTATTCCGGAGATAAAATCGTTGAAAGTCTGCTGTAGTCCAAGTCCTATTCCAACCAGAAGTGCAGCAGAGCCCGCTATTAAAACTGTAATGCTAACCCCAATAGTCTCAAGGATTATACTTATGGCTATTATCCAAAACAGATATCTTATGATCTGGAGCAGGGAGTAATAACTACTCCGGTCAATTTTACCAAGTCTGCGGCTACTGTTGAATCCTTTTTTTATGACCCATAATACCAGTTTAGTAATGGTTAAGATGAGTATAATAGTCAAAAGCGATGTAACAGTGAACTCTTGCTTTCCTATCCGGAAAATCACATATTTCAGAAAGTTGTTAATTATTTCCATATTATCAACTACTTAATTATAAATTGAATATAATTACAAATATAACACTTTGCCTTGCATTGAATTTGACAATTTGCTTTGAGTTAGTTGATATCTATTTTAATCAGCATATAGATAATAAGTTCTCAAAGTATCTTGATAAGTAGTCAGATTCTGAATTAATATCCAACTACTTTGCCGTCAGGATTCCTTGAGTCAGCAGCACCAGTTAAGTAATCATTTTTATTATCAACCATAATTCCCATTACAGCTCCCAGGTTCCGAGTACCTGGTAATTCAAAAAGGGTATGGCCACGCTCCTTTAACTTTATTTGGGTGTTTTTTGATAATGACATCGATTCAAATAAAATACGATCAGGCAGCCATTGGTGATGTATTCTTGGGGCCTCAATGGCTTGTGCAATATTCATATCATGGTCAACCAAATTTAAAATGACCTGCATAACGGTATTTATAATGGTTCTCCCGCCTGGAGACCCGATTACGATTACAGGTTTATTATCCTTTACCAGGATGGTTGGAGTCATGCTTGAGAGCATCCTTTTTCCCGGAGCTATTAGGTTAGGAGGTGTGCCAATCTGTCCCTGGTTGTTTGTAATACCGGGGACAGGATTAAAGTCACCCATCTCATCATTGAGGAAGAAACCAAGTCCTTCTGCAATCACTTGCGATCCATAACTCTGTTCAAGGGTGTAGGTTAGTGAGACAGCATTACCTTCGTTATCCATAACTGATAAATGTGTTGTATTGAGACCTCCGTCATAGAATTGTCCGGTTTCAGAAGAGTCGCTTGCAGTGGCAACATTCATGCTGATTCCTTTACGTAAATGAACGGCATATTCCTTTGATGTAAGTCTTTTAACAGGTATATTCTGATTGAAATCAGGATCGCCCAGAAATGCAGCTCTGTCGGCATAGCCTCGTTTCATCACTTCTGCAAGAATATGCACATAATCTGCTGATTTATAGCCTAGTTCATTCAGGTTATAATCTTCTAGTATGTTAAGCATTTCAATCAGGGCAACGCCGCCGGAACTTGGCGGACCCATTGTGAAAACAGAATAGCCTCTATAGCTGCCTGTAATTGGTTCCCTCTTGATAGCCTCGTACTGGTCAAGATCTTCCTGTGTGATTATTCCACCCTGATTTTGTATGAAAGCAACGAGCTTATCAGCTGTTTCACCTTTATAGAATCCATCCCGGCCTTTGTCTCTGATCCTTTTGAGGGTTTTTGCCAGGTCGGGTTGTTTCCATAATTCGTCATATTCATATGGGATTTCTCCATTTTTAAGCATCACACTGGCTGTAGAAGGGTACTTTTTCCAGGTCTCTTTCAGAATCTTTGAATGTTCACTCAGAGCGTGGCTGACAGGGATGCCTTTGTTGGCAAGCCTGATTGCCGGTTCAACCAGTCTCCGCCATGGTAGTTTTCCATATTTTGTATGTGCTAGGTATAATCCCGCCACAGTGCCCGGAGTGCCGACGGAGAGTACACCAGTTATGTTGAGGCCTTTTATCAGTTGCCCTTTTTCGTCGAGATACATTCTTTCATTTGCTGCCAGAGGAGCTTTCTCACGAAAATCAATTGTCCTTGCCTTACCGTTTTTATCAACATACACTATAAATCCTCCTCCGCCAATATTACCTGCCGATGGCAAGGTCACTGCCAGGGCAAAAGCTGTAGCAACAGCGGCATCAATAGCATTCCCGCCGGATTTGAGAATATCTCTTCCTGTCTCGGAAGCAGTTCCTGAGGATGATACCACCATCCCGTTTTTTGCATATACAGGTATCCTGCCTCCTTCAGGAGCATTTGCTGACGACAGGACATAAAGAAGAAGAAAAAGAAACACCTTTAGTTTCATAATTTATGGAAGATGTATTTTGGTTAAGTGATACTTTTTACGTTTACTACAGGGCATGTGTTATTCAATTTGTCAGTCCAGGGTTGAATTTGAATGTACAAGTGTGATCCCGGCGGATATAATAAAAAAATAGTACTCTCACGATATTGAGAATTCCGGTAAAATTCCAATTCCCTTATTGTTCTTTATAAAATCTTAATGCGGTATATGGGATAATCGTTGTGTATTTAAATATTCCCGGTTCTGCTGAAGTTTGTTCAATAATTTTCATGTTCCATGTATCGATGATATCCATTCTATAATTTATAACACCTGCCAGCCTGATCTCAATCGTTTGGTCATTATCTGCTGTATAAGCCAGGTAATATTCTCCCTCTTCAGACAAAATATATATGTTGGTATTCAGGTTCTCAGGATCGCTGTTAGTGATAATTTCAGGAGTCATTTCCTGAACCGGAGCCTGTTCCATAACCGACCTGAAGAAACTGATCCTTTCGGGACTTTCTCCCACCAGGTTTCCTCCCTTTGCCCACCAGCGTACTTCGGTTGAGTCATCAGCACTGTTACGAAATGTATCTCCATGAGTTCCGTAACCACCGCTTAATCCTGCCATCCAGAAATAGCTTGCCATTTGCTGACCTGTTAAATTTCCCCATCCGCTTGGGACATCACCTTCATAACGCATTTCATCGAACAGTAAAGGTTTTTTAAACTGGTTCCTCCATTTTATGGCATTATAAAATTGTGATGTTTGTGCACTTACATGTGTTATCCACGGGCGTGAATGATTGTAAAAATGATCCTCCGAATTATACCAGTTGTGGATACTCCTTAAACGTTGATGAGGATCTTCATTTTGAAGCAACGTTCCGATTCCTTCCCAGTCTATTGCCTCTTTTATTTTCGGTACATCCCATTCATTTGCCAGAGACCACCAGACATTACGATAGGCTGAAATACGGGCAATCATATAACGCACATATCTTTTATTCATCTCGTTTCCCATTTCACAATAACCCCAGATATCATAAGGGTGAAATAATATCACATCGGCCTGAATTCCGAGATCCAGTAACTGTTCAATTCTTTTGTCAAAATTCCGGAAGAATTCAAAATCAGGCCGGGTGAGATCATTTTGTTCTCCTTCCCTTTTGAATGGATAACTCCAGGGTTCAGTGTCGTTACCATATATATAAGATTTTGGGAAAACACACATCCTTATTTTATTAAAGGGGGCTTTTGCGAGTGTTTGCAGGGTTTTGGTCTGAATACTCTGTTTTACGCTTGTCCATTGGTAAGCTGTTGTTCCAACAGCATAGAATGGGGTTCCATCGGAATACTGCAAATACCAGGTATTTACGATTTTCACCGGACCATGATTATTATCTTCAGGCGGGATACAATCAAACTTTCCCTTTTTATTGGAAAGTTCAGCAATATTGCTTTCAGTTTGATATGTCCATTTTCCTGTGATACCGGGAGAAAAACGAATGCGAAAAATGCCATTTCCATCATAGAATCCCGGAACTGTTATACTTTTGTTCCCGCTTTTAAAAACAGCTGCCAGATCAACATCCATATATGGATTTCCTGATGAAGGTCCGTTTAATACTATCTCATAAACGCCCCATTGTTCTGTTTTTATTCCTTCTTTTTGCTGGTTACAGCCTGTAATAAAAGCAGTAACGATAATTGATATAAGAATTGTCTTGTTCATTTTATGTTCAATTGTTTCACCTGTTTGGTGTTTCTGGTTATGTGTAAAGTTACATTTTATTAGATATGTGTAACAAAGGCTTTTATTTTATGATCATTTCTAACACCTTGTCGTGCGGGTCTGTAAATCCAAATTGTCTGTAAATTGGTTCACCATCTTTTGTGGCATGCAATTCGATCCTGTCAAGATCTCTTGATACGGCTTCATCAATAAGCTTTTGGAAGAGTAATGTTCCGATTCCGTTTCTCCTGAATTTCTTAACAGTATACATGTTTAAAATATATCCTGTTATGCCATTTGGCAGTTCAAAGTTGCCCGGTTGTTCACGAATAACCATTCCGCCGAATCCAACAGGAATGTTTTCATAGTCTGCGATCCAGGACACGAATGTGTCTGTTCCCAGTGAAACTGTTAGATATTTCTTTAAAGATTGCCTTAAACGGGATTCCAGTTCCGGGGCAGGTGTGCCCTGTGCCTCTCTGAGGAATATTATTCTGTGGTCAATTATTGTATCTATATCCTGGCTTGTTGCCTTTCTGAGAACAACTTTCCCTGTGTTTATTTTCATAGGTTTCGTTTATGTTTATATTTCAATGTTTTATGGCTAACTTTAACAGTTTAAAATTTATAAGATCCTGTTAAGATTTTAATCTTTAATACAATAATAATACTATTTTCAATTTATGAATATTCGAAATCATGAATAAGGATATAGAAAGACTGATTGAAGACCTTCGGTCAAATAATGATTCCATAAGAATGGATGCTTTAAAAAGAGTATTAGAACTTACCGAAAGCAAGGTAGATTTTGGTTACTTCACAAAGCCGGGTTTTGTCTTTACCAGATTCCCGGCACGAGCCTGAAACTGACACATTTTGCATAATCGCTGTAACCCTCCAGCCGGTCATGCAGAAACCTGTCCTCAAGCCGTGTGCGGATCACTGTTATTGTTAAAATAAAGATCACAGGGATAAATGTCCAGGATGAATCAAGCAGAACTGGCGAAGCCAGGTAGGTTATTAATGCACCGGCATACCCCGGATGCCGTACCCAACGATAAGGTCCGCCAGTTACAACCCGGTGGCCACGGTCGTTCTGCAGACGAACCATGCCGGAGAAGTAACGGTTTTCAATCAGGGCATATGACCCCAGCAGGTATCCTGCCAGGATTAAAATAAGTGCAACTATTTTTAAAGAAAAACTAAAAGATGGCGACCAGGCAAACCGTTCATCAAGACCGGCAATCAGCGGGATAAATCCGCCACCCAATCCGGCTAGAGGTGACAGTATCTTGTCCCATGGCTCAGGATTTTCGTGGCGCAGGAACCTGGAACGTTCTGACAAAAGATCGGGGTGGCGCCTTCCGGCAAGCAACCGGCTTACCGCGAATCCGACTATTGCAGTAAGCCCGTAAACCCACGCTTCCCACCAGTCCCATCGCCAGGAGATGAGAAGTGGAAGTAGAGGAATTACTACAATAAATACCAGCATAAGGATGACTGCTTCAGGAGAAAATGATTTTGTTTTCATTCTGAATATTCCTTTGTTAAATTGATTTAATAATAGTTCAAACCTTGAGATTTCATCACCTTTTTGTCATGGTAATCACCCGGTTTATAAAATCTGTTTTACCCTCTGTATATTTCTCACGGTCGTTTCTGAATTTAACTGCCAGCTGTCTTTTTAAGGCTCCATATTTTGCAGCAAATTCGGGATTTTTTATCAAAAAATCCCGAATTTTTATTTCATCCCATTCACCACTATATCTTATATGTATGTGGTATGTTTGACCAGTAATTCCCTTAGTTGAATATCCCCTGGCAAACATCATATGCGGAGCAGGATTTTCAGGTTTGGGAATATATTGATAATCTATGTTTTTTAGTTTTTCTTTGATATACTCAAGATCTGTCAGTCGGGGAATTTCGAGCAGGATATCGATAGTAGGTTTTGCACATAATCCTGGTATTGCTGTACTCCCGATGTGTTCAATTCGGAGAATGTTATCAGGCCCCAGGGCTCTTATAATGTTTTGTTTTTCAAGTTTGTAAATATTTTTCCAGTCAGGATTGTGGTTAACAATTAGTATCGGGAAAAGGTGTCCTAACTCCCGGGTTGTAAATTTGTTAAGATCTTCTGGCATTTTACTTAAGATTCATGTCCTTCAGCGTCTGACAGGAAAATGTTCCAGTAAGCTTTGTGAAAATTATCCGGCGCATAAGCTTTTGCACATATTATTGAACCGTCTTTCGTGGTGTTTTTCCCGGCAATCAGAGTTGTACATGATTTCAATTCAATAGGAATCATGTTTAAAATCAAGAAACAAAGAAGTACTAATCTGTGTGTCATCTTCATGTTTATTTAGGACATTACTTTATTGTTTCAGCAGGTAATTTTTCTTCATGTATTTCTCCATCCTTCACAGAAACAAAATAATTGTTATTGTCCGGGTTTAGTGATACAGATTTTACCATTTTCCCATTAATGAACAGAAGTCCCGCATTGTCGTCACATGCATAGCCGGGTTTTAGACTGCCTTCTAAAATTGCTTGCCGGTATAAAGGTCTCCTTTCAGGTTCCCCGTTGTAATGAGGGCAGTGACTGTAATTCAGGAATCCTAAACATTGCATTAAAGTAAGTTCCTTTGGTCTTGAGTCAGTATATCCACCGGTAAACCAGCATAACGAACCTGCACTGCCTCCGGCCAGGATTATTCCTTTGTCGTAGGCTTTTCTTAAAACCGTGTCAATGCCCTGGGCTTTCCAGATGGCTATCATATTAAGAGTATTTCCGCCCCCGACTATAATTGCATCATAGTCCAGGACCTCTTCTTCAAATGTTTTTTGTTCAGGTGAGGAACTGATAAATGTTCTCAATATATATGGTTTGAGAGGCAGGCCGTCACAAATTCTATACCAGTAACCAATAGCCCGTTCATCATCTGCTGCAGCAGTGGGGAAAAAACAAATTTTCGGATTATTCTTGTCGGTAAGACCTATAACATACCTGATGAAGACTTCGTGCATTCCGTCCCCATAAACAAAAATTGTTTTATCGATTTGCCGGTTGGTTACATCGGAATGGGCGGCCGACCTCTGGCAGGAAGATGTTTCAAAAATAGAGATTGTTACAAAAAGAAGTATCCAAATTGGTTTCATAGATTCTGTTTTTAAGGTTAAGACTAAAATCAAATTTAGGTCTTTTTTTTATACCTGACCAGAGCTCGGGAGGTTATACCGGACATTTGCATAGCCACGTTTTTTTATTCAGCGGCATTTTCTGAATGACATTACAAAAACCTCGCCTGACTGCCCCAGGTAATTAGCTACTCCATCAGAGTTAACACAAGTACTTTATTTAATGTTTTGATGTAGATTTTTCTTATGAATTTCATCTAATCTATCCTGAGCACCGTGATCTATGGCAAAGTGCCTTTTAAGTTTATCACATGCATAATCACTGCAATATGCACAATTTATTATGTTTTTCAGGATAGCACATTTCCTGATCTCACAGTCGATACATCCTGCAAAAAGTCTTCCATTATTAACTTTGCATCCGTCACAGTCTGTAATAATCTCTGGTTTAGGAGACGTACCATAGATTTTGGAGAGTTGCTCTGCAATCTCCACTCTCATTTTAGCCTGATGAGAAATATTTTTTTCAAGAGTTGCCAGATGAATAGGGCAACTCTTGCATACCAGGCCGCAATATGATATCATTGAATCCATTATGTTGATAATCTGATATTAATATTGTTATTTAAAATTATAACTATCGGTAATCAATAATAAAAATAAACTAGTGCTTGAACCGGAGCAAAGCGGAGCTCGACGAAGTCAAAATCAATTATTTGCCCCAACACTAAAGGTAGTAATTGATTTTGGCTGCGCCGAGCTCCTCCGCTTCGCGGAGTCGGTTCTTCGCACCCTTTAGGGTCAGGGGCTAACGAAGAAAATCAATAAAATTATGTTATTGATTCCAAGTACTCATATTATCTATTAATCTGTCAATTATTCTTCCTGTAAAACCTGTTGGTTTTGAATCTCGTTTTTTGATTCCCATGATCAATTTTTCCCCCCTTGAAATAATGTGTAAGTATAAAATCCATAATAGTATGGATCATTTAAAATGAATTCGTTTGAATTAGCTGAACAAATAGCGATATACTTTTCCCAATCTTCTTTTGAAACATCCCTTTGTGATTCTCCCCAAAACATTTGAAAGAGGGTGGTTAATGCTTTTTTATCATTTTCATTTATTGGTGCGGAAATATCGCCTATAAATGATTTTGTTTTAATATTCTTAAAATTGGCATCGGATAACCACCTTCTGCCATTTAAAATGTGACTTTTTGGCTGCATATCATTAAGATATGGTCTGTTTGCAGAAATAGATGCATTCAACTTAGCTTCAAGTATTGGATAACCTGGAAATAATTTTTGGGAAGACCAAAACACTAAAGAAACTCTTCCTCCTGGTTTCAACAATTGGTACAGTTTATTAAGAATTAAATCTGGCTCTTCAGCCGGACAACCAAATTCTTTCGGACCTGCCCATATTGTATCCATACTCCAAATCCAATCAAAAGAATTGTCTTTAAAATTCAAGTAATTAACATCGCGCTGCAAATAATTAATGTTTCCTTGTTTAGAATTGCTTTGTGCATAATTTATAAATTCTTCTGATATATCTAATCCAACAATCTCCCCATTCAATCCAGTTCTGTTTGCAAGCAGATTTGTAATCATACCAATCCCACAGCCAATATCTAATCCAGTAGAATCAGGTTTGATATCCAGTGAATCGATTATTCGTTCAATTAGTGGTTCTCTAAATATTGTCAAACATTCGTAAATTTCTAGTTCATTTGTCTGATTTTGATTTTCTTCATTCATTATTAATATTTTTATGTGGTGGGTCTTTTACTGCCAGTATCAGGTGGCTGTAGTTTTTATTACTGTCGTTTAAGAAGTTTGTTTTCTGGTAATCCTAATTGTTATCCATATTATTATTATACCGATAATGCTAATTATTTCGAAAGGCAAATCTATCATTGCATAAGAAAACTTGTACTCGCCTAAGACCACTGATCCCAGGTCTAATAGTATTGCAATAGTATTTGCTAAAAGAATAAAGTATAAAGCCCATTGTCGTTTATAAGGATTAAGGGCAATTAAAATATAAAGTAATGAATAAGGGATGATTGATCCACCTGCACCACGTAACATTCCAATAATAGTGGAATTTACATCAACATCGGAAAAACTGCGTAAAAGAAATCTGGGTATGAAAATCAAACTAGCTCCCATCAGAAAAAAGTAGAATGAGCAGATAAAAAAGATTATTTTATAAATCCTGGAAATCGTTTTCAGCGTCAGAGGTCCTTTTGTTGCCATAATTCTGAAGAAATAAACAGCTGGCGGATTATTTACTTTATTGTTGTGTTGGTAGCAGGAATTCTATTGCTTTCTGTGTTTAAAAATTCCGGCTCCAATTTCATATCCGGGCGTGCCAGGTATAATATGCATATAATCAATTGGGAGCGGCTCATCAACACCAAGTAGGAGTGGTTTATCAACATTGTCTGTTAATCTCAATGAAATTTCACCTTCTTTTGTTACGTTATTCTCGTGTATTTCAAATTCCCCAGGGCTCAAACGTAAGGTATCCGGCACCCCCTGGTAATATTTATTGTTTACTATTATACAATTATCTATAGAGTATATTGTCGGATTGTAACTATTTTTAACCCAGGCATATCTGCAATTTGAAACAATATTATTCTCAAATTTAAAATCTTTATCAGGATCTCCTGTCCAAACTGCCTGATTTGCACCAAAAATTATTGAATTGGTAAGACTATTGCCGTTCTTAATACTATTTCCTGAATGCTGATAAAATACTACAGTATTTCTTACTTTATAAAAGACACAGTGATCAACCTTAATTTCATTACCATGAGCAATGACCCCTACCTGAATTTGAGAAGAATTTGTTTCTCCGACAAATATACATTGCTCCACTAATAAATCGGTTTTTGATTTATTAATCCTTGCAACCGGAAAATACCTGGTATGGGGATAAAAATAACCGTGAAATTTAATCCCCCTGATTGTAACATGGCTTTCATTGATTAAAAAACTGACAACCCAGTGATAATATTGTATTTCGCCTTTCATTGCCTTACTTGTAATTACCGGCATTTTTTCAGGGGCCCATGATGGATCGTCAGGTAAAATACTCGCTTCGATTACAATACGCTTATCAGCTATCTCCTTTTCCGTTACAACTGATACATGACTATCCAGGACATAAATCCCTGGATTTATTTTCATGGTATAAATATTATTATCCCGGCTTCTGATAATTTCAGCAGCTTTTTTAATAGAATAAACAGGATCTTCTTTAGTTCCAGGATTTTTATCGTCGCCAATATTACTGTCCACATAAACTGCCTGTGCATTAACTGTCAAATGGCAAATGAAAGCTAAAAGACTTATGAACAATGTTCTTTTCATAAATATTAATTTTAGTTTTTGTTTGAACTTCACAATATAATGAATAACAATCAATTAATAATTCCTTTCCGTATTTTCTTTTTATAAAATTTATTTTTTGATTTCCATATTTCTTTAATTCAGGTTTATTTGCAAGGTAAAATTAACCATAACGGAAGTCTGTCTAATAACCATTTTTAGCTGTAAAAATTAATCCAATTAAGCCGGTTTAAGAGGAGCTGAAAATATTTTAGTCTTGGGTATCAACGTATTAAAAAATTCCTTAATATGTCTTTTCCCGGTCTATATTATGACGGACAGGTTATTAGACAGTCTGACGGCCCGGCAATAAAATTAGTAGGTGTTGCCTGACGCCGCACCGGGCACCAGTCCCGGTACTTTAGCCAGAAAGTCCTGAGCGAAGCGAAGGATCACGGTGCAAGGAAGGTACGGCGTGGTTTTTGCCGTCCGGGTACAAGTTTTGTGAGCTATACGAGTGTCGCGGTACAAGGTTGATCGGGAGCAGGTAACAAGTCAAGGTATACAAAGTTTTATAGCGGGCAGTGGTGCGGTCGCGGTATAAGCTATTACAAATCTGTCAAGGGGGCAAGAGCAAAAGCAAAAACCGTGACGAACCTATTAATTTTAGCATTATCCGTGTTATAAGCAGGCGTGTGTCCTGAGTTACTGCAGGGTACAAAGTCGTTCTTTGAAGTAGTAACGTAACTGTAAACATGATGATAGTCAAGGTTATCTGTCATTGTCAATGGGAAACGAGCCAGTCTAGAGGCTGGAGGTCTCACTATACAAAGACAAGGCATTAATCCTTGAGTTGGCCTATCGGTCAGGGTGTTCAGGCACAGTGACCAAACCGCCATGTGGTGCTCGCTTTTCAAGAGTTGGGTACTTTTAGCATCATGGTTAATGACTAAGAATCCGGAAAAAGTCTGGATATCTGCGGTCCTGGTGAGGGTAGAGGAGCTGAACGAAAGTAAACCGTTGAAGAAGTGTCGTAAATAACTGTCACGGTATCGAAATCGAGCGGGTGCCGACTGCGAGAGAGCAAGGTGCAAGATATAACCTGATTATTGCTTGCATGGTATCCGGCATTAAGACGGCAGGAACTCTATCTGGGCATGTTTACGGAACAGGAGAAGCAAACAGTCGATGTTAAGCGAAAAAGCCGAGAGCCCGAAGGGAAAGGCTGAAATAGCGATGCGCCTGTTTGTGGCGGACTGACTCGTAGTAGCGATCCTACCCAAGAAATGAATGAGTAATGTCATTAGGAGCGAAGGGGTCAGCGGTCTCATGGCTTTTATGTTTTGCCACCTCCCTTTGGAGTATGAGCTTGTTTTATCAGCCAGCAACCTTCAATTTTATGGTTGTCCGAGGTCGAAGAGCCGTATGAATCGAGAGGTTCACGTACGGTTCTGAGGTTTGGGGGTGAAACTCCCCCTTACCTACTCAACTTTTTAAAATCCGGCAATTTAGCTCTTATCTCATAAGGCAGTAGTACACGCATTGTTTATTTGCAAAATCAAAATCTTGGTCCAATCAGTTTTTTGGAAGGGGAAGGTTCATTTTCTTAACAACGTCAATGAACCTGGGATTCCCGAACAAGGTATCAAAAAAATGACCCGATCTGGTAATATATGTCATTATCGGATCATGTAATTCAAATCCCTTTTCAATCCAGTCCATAGCTTTATCAGGTTGATTCGCTATAATGTACCTTATAGCCATATCAGAAAACCGAATGTAATTGTTTTCAGCATATTTCTCCAAATGTTTCATTATTTCTTCATATGCTTTAGCAATTCCTGATTCGCTGTAAATCTTCTCAATACCCTTAAAAGCATCTTCTTCAATTGTAATTGGAAGCGAGTATTTTACTGCTCTGATTACTTTGTCATAATCCTTACACTTGTATGCTACTATTTCAAGCATCATATTAAAATTGATGTCCTCTGGATTAGTGGCCAACGCTTCTTCCATGAGAGACAAGCTGGTTTTGTAATCACCTGCTTGTACCAGTGTTCCTATATAATAAAGCTTCGTAGCAGGATTTAAAGGATCGAGGCTGATTGCAAGTTCTCTCTACTCCAGTGATTCATCATCCCTGTCAAGGATCAATAATAACTGTGCATACATCAGCCTGTAGAGGGCATTGTTGGGATTAATGGCCAGAGCCTTTAAGAACTCTTTTTCGCTCTTTTCCCAGTTCCATTCCACCAATTGAGCAATCACAGCATTCTGATAATGGACTTCAGCAAGATCCGGATCCAATTCCATCGCTTTGTTTAGGTTCTCTAAGATTTTTGGACCAGCAACAGAAGGTGGTTCCCACCCCGATTGTTGTATCCATATCCAGATCTCTGCCAGACCTGCATAGAGAGGTGCCCAGTCAGGATTTTTCTCAATTGCACTGTTCAGATATTCCAGAGCCTTATTCAATGATTCCTTCGAATAATTATTAAAATAAGAGCGGGCCTTCAGATATTCATCATATACTTCAAGATCTGCGGCCGGTATTTTTTCAATGAGCCTTTTCTCTTCAGGGGTTATGACCGCCTTAAGTTCATTGGCTATTGATTCTGCAATCCGTATTTGGATATTGAAAATATCTTCCACTTCAGTGATTTCTTGCTGGAACGACTCCCCCCAGAGATGAGACTCATGATCTGCTAGGATCAGCTGTGCCCTCAGACGAAATGAACTACCATATTTCTGCCCGCTGCCTTCCACAATATAATTCACACCAAGTTCTCTTGCGATCTCAGGGATTGATTTTGTTTGATTCCGGTATTGTTCAACTGATGTACGGGAAATAACCCTGAGATCTTTAACCGTCTGCAGATTGGTAAGTATCTCCTCCATGACACCATCCATGAAGTAGGTTGTTGAATCATTAGGGCTGTCGTTTACGAAAGGTAAAACAGCAATTGATTTTTCAAGTTTTGTTATGTCACCTGATTTTTTGCCTGTTAAATTTAAAACAACTATAAGTGACACTACAATTAATACCAACAATATTAAAGTGCGAATAATAATCTTCGTTCTAAAGTTTTTTCTTAACGAAGATTTTTCTTCTTTAATTACTAATGAGATCTTTTCCCCCTCCCTGTCTGGATTCTTTAATCCGGTAATAATCTCTTTAATGGCATTGGCTACCTTGTTGATCTGATTCCGGTATTTTGTTCTGTTGAGGTTTTCTCTGGCATCATCTTCCGGGTTAAGTGGCCGGTTAACACCCGGCTCACTGTAAATAAATTCTATGGCTCTTAATACTCCACCTGTTTCATCTTCAAAAACTTTCTGATCGATGGCATCAAGTTCATGAATTTTAACCGAAAGAATACGGCTGGCAACATTTCCATTTGCCAAGGTTATATCTCTTCCGTATGCATCTTCCTTTGCCATTTTATTAAAGGCCATAAGCTCATTTTGCCATGCGAAGCTTTTGGGATCACAGTAAGTCTGCGATATGATCGGGATAAAAATCAGACTCTTCAATTTCTCTTTCAGAGAGGAATCCACAATATGGGTCTCTAGTAATCCATCATGCGGATTTTCATCATAATAGATGGAGATATCCTCTTTAAAGGTAGCTTCAAGTTCCTTTTTAAGATCGCCAACGAATCTGGTCACCCATCCGTCGAATTTGTTATCTTTCTGGCGGTAGCTTATGAAAATGTCGTAGTTGAAACCTTCTATAATACTTGTCATCGCAATAAGGTTACTAGAAAATAATGTGGATAGTTTTATATTTTATCAAAATTAATCAATTATGAACGACAAGTCAAGCTTATAGTCAAGTTTCCCTATTAACCTTTTTCTAATTGGCATCTCGGCTTGCTTATAACGGCCCGGCAATAAAATTAGTAGGTGTTACCTGACGCAGCACCGGGCAGAGTCCTGGTACTTTAGCCAAAAAGCTGTCACGGTGCAAGGAAGGTATGG
>Ga0315552_1000145_pt1 | contig 46284 bp, 36 predicted proteins | sample SalMarSW160170MG_2_FD_203102 | JGI IMG/M metagenome (GOLD analysis project Ga0315552, IMG submission 203102) | Salt marsh sediment microbial communities from the Plum Island Ecosystem LTER, Massachusetts, United States - Salt Marsh Sediment SW1601-70 ...
GAAAAAGACGAAGCCGAATCGAATGGCCTGGTTGCCGCAACGAGCAAGACCGGCGGAAAAGCCAAAAAGAAAAAGCCCAAACCGTTCTATAAAATTTAAAGCTTAAAACTAAAAACGCAAAACCAAAGCTCAAAACTTAAAAATCTTATTTTTTGTCGGTGAAAGGTTATAAAGTCATTTTGAATTTAGGTTTATGGTTTTGAGTTTAACACTTTCAGTTTTTCGTTTCTTATGTATGGCCTTAACGATACCATTGCAGCGGTCAGCTCGGCTGGTTCACAGGACAGGGTGATTATTCGCATATCGGGGCCTGAGACAATCAACACGGTCAATCGAATCTTTGCACCAACAATTTCCGCCGGACGAAGGACGAAGGACGACAGGCGACCCTCCGACGCCCTCCGGGCTATGCAGGGCAGGCAGACGAGATTAATATCCGGCAAAGTAACCATCGACCGTGAACTTGAAATAGACGCGCTGCTATATCTATTCCCGGCGCCTAATTCCTATACCGGTGAAGATGTCGCTGAGCTTCACCTTTTTACAAACGCCGCAGTTACTGAGGCACTAATGAGCAGACTTTTCGAGGCCGGCCTTCGGATGCCTGGGCCGGGTGAGTTTACCGCACGGGCGTATCTTGCAGGCAAAATGGATTTGAGCCAGGCAGAGGCCGTAAACGAAATCATTATCAGTTCCAACACGTTCCAGTTAGCCGCCGCTGAAAAACTTCTCAGCGGAAAATTGGCTGAAACCACCGCCAACGTGCAGGCGCAACTGCTGGATTGCCTCAGCTTAATCGAAGCAGGGCTGGACTTCAGCGGCGAAGATATCGAATTCATAAGCCAAGCGGAAGCGGCTGAAAGACTTGCGGGCATAAAAACAGAGCTTGAGAAGCTGCTCGCCGGCAGTATCAGAAACGAAACGTTCATCGACCTGCCGGCGGTGGGAATCGCCGGCGCTCCCAATGCCGGCAAGAGCCAGCTGCTGAATAAACTGCTCGGCGAAGAAAGAAGCATCGTCTCGAACAAACATAAAACCACCAGAGACGTCCTGACGGGGCTGTTGACACTGGAGCACTGCAGATGCGTGCTGTTCGATTGTGCGGGACTGCTGGCGACTACGGACAATATCCTCGACGAGCTGGCGCAGCAAGCGGCCATTGAGGCCCTGCGGAACAGCTCTATAGTGGTGCTTTGCGTGGACATATCAAAAGATGACTGGTCCGAAGATGCGTCAATACTCGCCATTATAAGTGGTAATTGGTTAAATGGTAACTGGTTAAATTTGCCACATACGGACGAATCACCAGCCACCAATAACCGGTTACCAACTGTGATACCTGTTGCGACAAAATCCGATTTGCTATCGAAAGAGACGTTGGCAAATCGACTTGCCGAGCTAAACAGTTTATTCAACGCAGACTTTCTCCCGACCTCCGCAGTAACCGGCGCCGGCCTGGAGCAGCTTCAAAATACAATTGATAAAAAACTAATCGGGCTGTCACTGGGCACAGGGAGTGAGGAACTTTCCGAGCGGGCATCAGGCGTTGCGCTTACCGCTCGGCACAGACAGGCCGTCACGGCGGCGATTGAGAATGTCAGAGAGTCAATCAGCGAATTGAAAGCCGGTAACGATGAAGTTACCGCAATGATGTTACGTGCCGCTTACCAGAACATTTGTGATATTGAACAGCAGCACGTTGACGAGGAGATTCTGGACAGGATATTCAGCCGATTCTGCATAGGAAAATAAGCCGGTGCAGGCAGCAGATTTCGGACTTTAATTTTTATTCAATACCGAAATCTTCATGCTGTAATGCGCCGGCTTATATATAAAGACTCGATTTTGTTTACTGGTCTTTCGCCTCGAATTCGGCGTCGATTACATCATCGCCGCCTTTTCTCTCTACCTCGCCTTCCGGCGGTGGCGGCGGCTCCTGCCCAGCCGAGCCGGATGCCGCTGAAGCGGCCTGCTTTTTGGCGGCCTCTTCGTAGAGCACCTTACCAAGCTCCTGGCTTGCAATGCCGAGATTTTCGATGGCCTTTTTTATAGCGTCGGCGTTATCCGTCTTGACAGCTTCTTTGAGGTTGTTGACGGCGCTTTCAATCCTGCCCCGGGTCTCGGCGGAGACCTTATCGCCGTGCTCTTTCAGAGTCTTATCTGTGGAATAAAGAAGCTGGTCGGCCTGGTTCTTCAAATCCACAACCTCTCTTTTCTTTTTGTCCTCGGCGGCGTGCTCCTCTGCTGCTTTGGTCATCTTTTTAACTTCGTCGTCGCTGAGGCCGGAGCTGGACTTAATCTCGATCGACTGCTGCTTGCCGGTGCCGAGGTCTTTCGCCGACACGTGCAGGATGCCGTTGGCGTCGATATCGAAGGCCACCTCAATCTGCGGAATGCCTCGTGGAGCTGGCGGGATGTCTGCAAGCTGGAACCTGCCGAGCGTGCGGTTGTCGCCGGCAAACTCGCGCTCGCCCTGAAGCACGTGGATATCAACGGTAGTCTGGTTATCCGCTGCGGTCGAGAAAATCTCCTTTTTGCTGGTGGGGATAGTTGTGTTGCGTTCGATGAGCCGGGTCATAACTCCGCCGAGCGTCTCGACGCCGAGAGAAAGCGGCGTTACGTCAAGAAGCAATATATCTTTTACGCCCGCATCACCTGCCAGCACGGCGCCCTGAATGGCGGCGCCGAGGGCAACTACCTCATCGGGATTGATGCTCTTGTTCGGTTCTTTAACAAAGATTTCCCTGACGATTTCCTGAACCTTCGGGATTCTGGTCGAGCCGCCTACGAGCAGGGTCTCGGTAATGTCCTTAGGTTCCAACTTTGCGTCTTTCATTGCTTTATAGCACGGTTGTTTTAGACGTTCAAAGACGTGCTCGACGAGGGATTCGAATTTGCTGCGTGTGATAGTCATCTGCAGGTGCTTGGGGCCTTTTGCGTCTGCGGTGATAAAGGGCAAATTTATGGTCGCCTCAACCTGAGAGCTCAGCTCGCACTTTGCCTTTTCGGCTGCCTCTTTGAGCCGCTGATGTGCCATCGGGTCTTCGCGCAGGTCGATGCCTTCTTTCTTTTTGAACTCATCGGCTAAGTAATTTATCAGGACCGCATCAAGGTCGTCGCCGCCTAAATGTGTATCGCCGTTTGTGCTGAGGACTTCGAGGACGCCTCCTTCCTCGCCGAAACCGCCTATATCAAGAATTGAAACATCGAAAGTTCCGCCTCCGAAATCGAAGACGGCCACCTTCTGGTCTTTTTTCTTCTCGACGCCGTAAGCAAGGGCTGCCGCCGTCGGCTCATTGATAATCCTGCGGACACTGAGGCCTGCTATTTTGCCCGCGTCTTTTGTTGCCTGCCGCTGGGAGTCGTTGAAGTAAGCGGGGACGGTGATGACGGCATCGGTAACTTTTTCGCCGAGATAATCTTCAGCGGTCTTTTTCAAATCCTGAAGGACCATAGCCGAGATTTCCGGCGGAGTGTATTCTTTTCCGCGGACGTTGACTTTTACAAGCTCTTCCGGTCCGCCGGTAATTTTATAAGGAACGATTTTTTCCTCGGAAGCAACCTCGTTGTGTCGCCGGCCCATAAAACGCTTGATGGAATATACGGTGTTTTCGGGGTTGGTTACCTGCTGGTGCTTTGCGATTTGGCCGACAAGCCGCTCGCCCTTGTCCGTAAAGCCGACCACCGAAGGCGTCAGCCGGGAGCCGGAAGAATTAATCAGGACCTTCGGGGCCGTGCCTTCCATAATAGCGACCACGGAATTGGTCGTTCCCAAATCTATGCCAATGATTTTAGCCATAATTATCTCCTTTTTTGCCACAAGGGGCACAGAGTTCACAGAGATTTTATTTCTATAGCCCGCAAAAACAGCGGTTAGCTATTTTAATTCGCAAAAGCCGTGCCAGAAGTCAAGCATAATCTATATAAGCAGCTAAGACCTTTTATTTCAGGCAGTTACAGCTTCTGTATTCTGTATCCTGACTTCTGTCTTCTTGTTAATAGTGCCATTTTGGCAGATTCGGGACGGATTTACCGCTGAGAACGCAAAGACCAGGGATAAATCCTAATATCTAAATCCTAAATTCTAAACAAACTCAAAAACCCAATGTTCCAATTTTCAAAACTTGATGTTTTGGTCATTTGAGTTTTGGTAATTAGATATTGTTTAGGTTTTCGTGCTTAGGATTTAGAATTTATCCCTTAACCATTTAGTGCGGAACGGATGATTTGTGCGCGGAGTGCGTCGCGGTGGGTGGAATCAAGCTCCTTGCCGTAGTTCAACTGCAGATGAGCAGGCAGAGTCAGCATAAACAGCCGATTTATTGTCGCAATTGAAAGATTATTCTTTCCATCCGCTTCGCTGATTTCGGAGAGCCGGTCGAGCGCAGGAGTGGAAGCGCCTAAATGCCGGCGCATATTCAGGCCCAGCCGCAGATGGCTCAGCAAAAACAACGCCTCGTGTGAGCTTATCAACTGGGCGTTTTGCAGCAGGGCCGTCGCACGGGAAATTTTATCGTCGAGAAGCTCGGACTGCTTCGACAAAAGCTCTTTTCGGGCGGCATTTTCATACTCGACTATTTCAGGGATAATGGCATTCTCAAATTGCGAGACGATTGCCTCCTCCGAAACGCCAAGCGTTACCTGGTTGGAGAGCTGATAGAAGTCGCTTGCCGCCTCGGAGCCCTCGCCGAAAAGCCCTCGAACAGCAAGACTCATATCCCTTGTGGCGTGAAAGAACTTCTCTATCTGGTCTGTCATCTTCAGGGCCGGCAGGTGCAGCATCACCGAGACCCGAATCGCCGTGCCAAGATTTGTGGGACAGGCGGTCAAATACCCGTAACGTGGACCGAAGGCATAGTCAACCTTCCGCTCTATCAAATCATCGATTTTGTTTATCTGCTCGAGACATTTTGAGAGCTGACAGCCGGGTTTTAATACCTGGATTCTAAGATGGTCCTCTTCGTTAATCATAGCGGAGAAGAATTCCCGCTCGGCGACGATGACACCACGCGGGCCTTTACCGAAAGCGAGGTGGCGGCTGATAAGATGTCTTTCCACCAGGAAATTGCGATTCAGTTGAGGTGTCTTGTCCACACTGATGTAAAAGACCTTGTCGCCAAGGTCAATTGACATAAGGACATCCCTGAGCTTTTTGAGAATTTCAGATTTCTCGGCGTTCGAGCAGCGGCTTATGAACTTGTATCCGGCAAGGTTTCTGGCCAGGCGAATCCGCGAGGAAATAACGGTATCGGCCATTGGCCCGGAGCCGCCAAACCATTCGTTTATATCATTACTTATATCGGTTAGCTTCATCTTTAACAGAGTCAAAACCTGCGATAATGGACTTGGCCATGCCTGACGGCAAACCGCAGTTTAAATATTTCGATATTGCAAAGTCCGCCTGTGCCGGACTCGCAATGGCACACTCGCATCGCTGTAGCGTATGGCGTTCTTACTTTTCAATTTTGTTAATTTCGTCGCGCAACTTTGCGGCCTGCTCATAATCTTCGCTCTGCACGGCTGCTTCAAGCCGCTGACGCAGGTTTAAAAGCTCCATATGCTTTTTCGTATCCATCGACGCCTTCGAAGGGAGCTTGCCGCAGTGTGTGGTCTTGCCGTCGTGAGCCCTTTCAATGAGCGGCAGCAGCGGCTTCTCGAAGACCTCGTAATCGTAAGGGCATCCCAGGACACCTTCCTTGCGGAAATCCTCAAGGGTCAGCCCGCAATGCGGACACGATGCCTGCACCTGCGAAGGGTCTGATAGCTCGTCGTCCGTCGGCTGAACTGCCAGCAGGTTGCTGAGCAGCTCATTGAGGGGAATCTGGCTCTTGATTGCCAGGCCCTGCTCGGCGGCACACTGCTCGCAAATGTGCATCTCGGTGCGATTGCCGTCGCTAATCTCGGTCAAATGAATAGTGGCATCATTTTCATTACAAATTTGACATTGCATACTCGCACCTCGGTTCTCGATACTCGTTATTCTTTTACGAATGTCAAACATCCGGTATCGAGCTTCACCATCCACTATTATACCAAAAATCCGCTGAACACGCACGGAAATAAAGGACAACAGGTTTTTTTACACACATTTTTTTACTGAGAATCAGAAAAACCAGCTTTTTCCTCAGCCGGGTCAATCTCTAAAAAATATCGGCAAAATTATAACTCCTCTAAAAAAGTAGATTTACTTAGTTTTTCTTTATTCATCTTTGTCCAACTCATCGGCGGCGAACCCGGCCGAATAGCCCGGCTCCTCGACAACCGTAACGCACCGGAGCCGGACACCTTTGGGCAGTTTGGCTCGAAGTCCGCCATATATATACCTGGCTACGTTCTCAGCCGATGAGTTGTTCCGGCGAAAAAAAACGGCTTCTTCCAAAGAAACATCCTGGAACTGTGCCACAATTTCATCGAGCATTGCTTTCAATCGGCCAAAATCCATCACAAGTCCCATTCTGTTGAGCTTGCTGCTGCTGACCTCGGCAGACACTATCCAGCTATGACTGTGCTGCGGCTCTTTTGAGCCGTCCGGCATAGTTAACTGGTGCGACGCCCGGAAGTGCGTTTCAACACTAATTGTAAACATATCTCGTAACTGGTTATTGGTTACTGGTTATTGGTTACTGGTTACTGGTTACTGGTTACTGGTTATTGGTTAACCATTTAACCGTTTTACCAGTTACCATTGAATTACCTGCCCCTATCAAATCGCTGCTTGAGACGATTATGGACGTTTTCCGGGATGAGGTTCGACAGGTCTCCGCCTAAAGAAGCAATCTGGCGAATCAAAGTCGAGCTTGTAAAGCCATACTTCTCACTGGTCATAACGAATACAGTTTCAATTCCCGCCACGGCCCGGTTGGTCATCGCAAGCTGAAATTCGTATTGAACGTCGGTCAAGCTCCGCAGGCCACGCAGGATGACATCGGCTTTTTTCTTGGCGGCGTATTCGACGGTCAGGCCGTCGAAGCCCTCGACCAGAACGCCCGACATTTTCCTTTTTCGAATAATTTCTTCTATCATCTCCACCCGCTCTTCCGGGGTAAAGAGCTGGTTTTTGACCGGACTTTTGCCCACCGCTATAATCAGCTCGTCGAAGAGCTTGATGCCGCGTTCGATAACATCGAGATGGCCGTTCGTAATCGGGTCGAACGAGCCCGGAAAAATCGCCCTTACAAATTTTCTACCCATCAGAACTCCTTTTTCTCACACTTTGTAGTATTTACTACGCATAAGCAATTGATATAGCCATCAGTAAAGTGTTGTATTATAATGCCAGCGTCTGGAAAGGTCAAATACTACTCTGCGAAGCAACTTCGCTACGCAGCACGAGTATTCCTTGCTGGGTGTTGATTTTGGGTTAAAAACGTATAGGCAGGCCGATGGAAACACGGACAATCAAATTAACGAAGGCATCCATCAAATACGGCAATCTGAATCTGCGCCCCTGCGGCAAGGATTTTTTCCCGCCTGACGTCTTTGGCGGCCCTAACAAAAAATCCGGCCTGGGCAATCCGATTACGCTGAAAGTTGAAGGACTTGACGAAGAAATACAAACCGACATCCCCACCGATGCAAAAACCCACAAACCCCGCTGGATTTTCCGAGAGCGTAGCTGGGTCAAAGAATTTATACGTTCGCATAAACTGATAATGAGTAGCATTCTGGCTATCACACGAATTGACAAGAGAACCTATAAATTAGCTCCAGATGGTTATGGCCAGATAATCGAAAAAGGGAATGGTATCGCTTTGGCCGAGAGCGAAGAAAACAAAGGGATAAGTTATGAGGGACAAAGTAAATCTCAACAGGTTGACATATCCAAAAAGTGGTTAAACAATATTATTTGTATGGATTGTGTAGAAGGAATGAAACAGCTACCTCCTAATTGCATTGATTTGGTTGTTACATCTCCTCCGTATGATGGTATTAGAAAATATAAAGGATTTGAGTATGACCTACATGCTACTGGACAACAGATCTTCCGGATTCTGAAAGATGGCGGAATTGCGGTAATGGTTATACAAGACCAAACGAAAGATTTTGCTAAAACACTTACGTCTTTCAGAACGATTGTGGACTGGTGCGACAACATTGGCCTTCGATTATTTGAAACAGTTATTTATAGAAAGTATGGAAGCGAAGGTGCGTGGTGGAAAAAACGTTTTCGAATAGACCACGAGTATATGCCAATTTTTATGAAGGGCAAGAAACCACAATATTTCAATAAAGAACCTTTGAAAATCAAATCCAAGCACGGGGGCAAGGTGATGACAGGAAGTGGCAGCAGAAGAACAGATGGTCGAACAAACAAGACAGTTACACGTAAGATAAACGAAACGAAATGTAGGGGAACTATCTGGAACTACCTTATGGCTGGGGATAAGAACTCATTAAAAAGAAAACATCCAGCACCATTCCCCGACAAAATTCCATATGACTTCATTCAGTGTTTCTGCCCGCCCAATGGTGTTGTTTTAGATCCGTTTGTAGGTAGTGGCTCTACAGCCGTCGCTGCAAAAAAACTTAAGAGGAATTTTGTTGGTTTTGATATATGCAAAGAATACTGCCAGATTGCTCGTGAGCGTCTTAAGAGAACAGACGATTATTTATTTGGGTAGCCTTTAATCAATCGTGTCAGGTTTTTCAATCGTATACTCAAGCCGTTGCCCTGCGGTTATCGCCCAAGAGAGGGGTCTTCGTTTTATTAAGTTTTTGTACTTTTGAGTATTAAGCTTCGACAGGGCTTGTTTTTTGAATTTGTAAAGCTTCCAGTTGCTCCAGGCCCACTTATCAGGGGTGTATGACCATTGCGTAAGCTGTGATAACATCTGTATAAACCTTGTAATACGTTCCAAAGCATTGCAATTTAGTTGATGTCCGGTGTTGCTTGCTACTATATTATAAGGTTCACCTTTTGTGTCGGATATTCTTAATCGGTCTCCTCGTTCTTTAGGTATTGAGATTTTATCTCTTTCCCTGAAAAATTCGTCCATAGCATGCATAAGGCGGAATACAGAAAAGTCATCATTTTCAAATACTGCTTTTAAAGGGCTTTGGAATTCATCGGCTCGAAGATAATTCAACCAATTGAGGACGTTTTCAGGGTATTTGAAAAGCACCTGATATGTTCCATCTGTGAAAAGTAAAGGAAAAATCGCAGATTCAAGAATTTCTACTTTTGCGTCAGACGAGACGATTCCAAGCAGCAGGTGTATAGTTGCCAGAGGGTATTTTAGACGAAATGTATGAAGATAGTCATATCCTCTTAAAATGTTCGGTTGAATACAATTGTCAAAGTTGTCCCAAGTATTAGGCCTATCATTTACGTTATAAAGAATCATGTGATGACCTACACTTCTTATATTTCTTCGAAAAATTTCCATATCTAAAAATATACAATCTTCTGCTGATATTCCTTCTTCTAAAACCATTACCTTCCCATCATAAAAGCCCTTTATCTGCCAATTAAGTATGTGTGACATAAAAAGCCCACAAAGAAGCCCATCGCTATCTGGACTAATGATACATTGTTGGTTTGTCTGCACTATCCATGGATGCTTTTCGATAATATCATCGTAATCGATTCTCTCGTTCCGGCCATGCAGTAGTTCTTGAATCTTTGCCATATTACTTGATAAAAAACTTGAGGTCCTTTTTATATAACTTTGCAAATTGAGATAATTGAACCACATCTACTCGGTATTGCCCGGATTCGATTTTGGAGACAAAGGACTGTGTTACGCCTAAAAGTTCAGCAACTTGTTTTTGCGTAAGATGTGCCTTCTCTCTTGCCTCTCTGAGGCGCGCTACAACGTGTCTATACTCTTGCGAATAAATGGTTTTATTCATAACCTTTGTGCAAAACTGTAATGTAGAAGCGGAAATATTCCAAATTGGAATATTCCAGAATCATTTGACATGTGGGTTGCTTGCTGGTGCCCCTATAATATTACTGTGGAAGTCAGGCCTTTGCGTAATTGTACAAGTAACTGGTTTGAGATGGTGATATTATTTCGTCCACTGATTAAGCCAGGCGAGGACGGTTTCGTGCCAGAGAATCGAGTTGGCGGGTTTCAAAACCCAGTGGTTCTCATCAGGAAAATACAATAACCTGCTGGGAACGCCAAGCCGCTGCAGGGCGTTAAAAGTGGCCATCCCTTGCGTTTCCGGCACGCGATAATCCAGCGCACCGTGGATAACCAGCATCGGCGTCTTCCATTTGCCGACTAAATCTATCGGGTTGTGCCTTGCATAACCATCCGGATTTTCCCAGGGCGTTCCTTCGTGGTCCCATTCGGGAAACCAAAGCTCTTCCGTATCGAAGTAGCTCATTCGCTCGTCAAACGAGCCATCGTGATTGACCATACACCGGAATCGGTCCGGCCATACCCCTGCGAGCCAGTTAATCATATACCCGCCGAACGATGCGCCCAGCGCCGCCACCCTGTCGCCATCCATCCAGGGGTATCGCTTCAAAGCGGCGGCCAGACCTTTCTGCAGGTCTTCGAGCGGCTTTCCGCCCCAGTCGCCCCGAATGGAATCGCAAAATTTCTGGCCATAGCCGACCGAGCCGTGGAAATCCACCATAACACAGGCGTATCCGGATGCCGCATAGACCTGCGGATTCCAGCGGTGGTGAAATGTGTTGCCGAACGAGCCCTGCGGGCCGCCGTGAATGAGAAATGCCACGGGATATTTCTTGTCGGCGTCGAAATCTATCGGCTTTAGCACATAGCAATAAACGGTTTCATCGTTCCAGCCCTCGAAAGAAAACTGCTCGTATTCGCCCATACGGACGGCTGCGACTTTTTCAGAATTTATGCTCGTGATTGGACCGATGTCACCGCCATCAGGTTTAATCGAATAAAGCTCCACGGGACTGCGCAGGTTCTTCAGGCCGAAAATAATCCTGTTATCCGTAACACCGCCCAAAACGACATAACCCTGCTCGACGATTGTTTTAACATTGGCGGTCTTGACGTCAACGGCGAAGAGTGATTTCTGGCCGATGTTGTCAGCCGATGCGTAGATGGTTTTGCCGTCGGCTGACCAGCAGAACGACGATGGGCTGCGGTCCCATTTTTCCGTCAGGATTTTCTTTTTACCATTCGGCCAAGGCATAAGAACAATCCGAAATCTGTCGGACTCATAGCCGGGCCTTTCCATTGCCAGATACGCAAGCGTTTTGCCGTCGGGAGAGAAAACGGGATTTGTATCCCAGGCCTGGTTCTCTTCGGTCAGACATTTCGGCGGCTGCGAGCCGTCAACGGGCACAAGATACAAATCGAAGTCGGTTGACCAGGGCTCCTGTCGGCCGACATCGCGGGCGGTAAATATAACGGCTTTGCCATCGGGCGTGAATGTGATTTCCCCCGGGCCGCCAAATGGTTTGGAAGGCGTATCGGCGTCCATACTCCGCATCACGTCAACTGCATCGTTTGAATCAGCAGGCATTACGAACAAATGCGAGCGCCTGCCGTCTTTGTAGGTATCCCAGTGGCGAACGAAGAGCCGGTCGTAAATTCTGCCCTTTGCCTTTTTCTTTTCAATTTCATCGAGGCGGTTCTTTGTCTCTGCCGTATTACAGTCGGGGAAGACCTCCATCGTAAAAGCGATATGTTTTCCGTCCGGCGAGACGACAAGATTTGCAGCGTCGAGCGGCTGGTCGGTAACCTGCCGGGCCTCGCCGCCGTCGATTCTGATACGCCAGACCTGCGACGTATCCGAGCGCTTCGATATGAAGTAGATAGTTCTGTTGTCCGGCGCCCATCGCGGATTGGAATCGTTTTCTATGTGCGTGGTCAACTGCCGAAGCTCTGTCCCGTCAGCTTTAACCAGCCAGAGGTTTTTTCTACCCTTGTCTTCTTCAAGGTCGGTCTTCTGAATTACAAAGACAATCCAGTCTCCGTCCGGCGAGACCTGCGGGCCGGAAAGCTGCTCCATCGCCAGCATATCGTGGATAGAGAACGGATGGGTATCCTCACCAGCCAGCTGGGCCGAGAGAGTTACACACAAAGAAAGAGACAGAATTATAAGATTCATAATTTTCCCCTTGAGTTGGTTAATAAGCTATCGCCCCGGCTGCCGATTAACCTGTTACTGCCGGCCGGGCTCGTCTCTGGTCAGCACTACCGGTATATCAAGCCAGAAGGTTGAGCCCTTGTCGGGTTCGCTCTGAAGGCCGATACTGCCGGCGAGCATATCAGCTAATTCCTTGCTGATAGCCAGGCCCAGGCCGCTGCCTGTCGATTCGCGGTTAATTGTGCCGTCCGCCTGGCGGAATTTTTCAAAGATTTTTTCCTTATCAACATCGGCAATACCACAGCCGGTATCCGTTACCGAAAACCGCACCATTTTTTCATCGAGCATTTGCACGCAAATTTCAATTCTACCCCGCTGCAGAGTGAACTTCACGGCGTTGCTCATAAAATTATAAAGAACCTGCTGAACCTTGCCAATATCCGTCACAAGAATTGGGATTTCATCCCGGACAGTAAGCTTGACCTTGATTTTCTTTTCCTTTGTCTGCAGCGAGAACGAAGCCACAAGTGATTTAAGAAGCTCCTGCACAGAGGCCTTTTCTATGTGCATCTGGAGTTTTCCTGCTTCTGTTTTGGCCAGGCCCAGCAGGTCATTAATCATATTCAACAGCCGGTTGCCGCCGGTGATAATATTCTCAATATACCTGCGGGCTTTTTCCTGATTCAACTGCTTCGGCTTTTCTTTCAGGACCTGCGCAAAACCCAGTATGGCATTCAGCGGTGTCCTGAATTCGTGCGAGATGTTTGCGAGGAACTCGCTCTTGACCTTGTTCGCTTTGAACAGCTCGATGTTTCTGCCGGAAAGCTCCGCAATTTTGTCATCGAGCTGCTTGTTCGCCTGCCGGAGCTTTTCCTGAGCGGCCTGCAGGCCATCGAGCATATTATTGAAGGCGGCGGAGAGCTTTTCATATTCGTCGCCCGTTTTTATTGCGCTTCTTGTATCGAGGTTGCCCTCAGCAACGTTGTTGGCAAGCGCCCGTAGTTGCCGGATTGGTCGAAGGATTACCCGCTGGGTTATCATATAAAAAGCAATGATGGCACCGGTACCGCCTATGAGCCCGGCAACAACAATACAGACCAGGTTGAACAACTTTGTGCCGGCGACCTCGCCAGCGGGCTGCTGAATAACAACCGCGCCTATCAGCTCATTTCTGCCCAAAGGGCTGGCAGTGCCCTGCGGATTATGACAGCTTATACAGCTATCGGTGGCCCTGAAGACCCGCACATAGCTGCTGGACAAAGTGCCGTCACGCCGGGAAAAGGAAATATTCTCATCCTCGCTCTCATCGGCGATTAAAAGCTCGACCATTTCCTTCTGCTCATCAGTCAGGGGCTGGAGCTGCTTATCGTATTGTTCTTTTTTCAAGCGCAGCCACTGCACATCCGAATCATTCACATCAAATACATCACCTGCATTGTCCAGAGGCACAAGGGCGGAATCGACAGTCTGTACCGCCTGGAAGTGTCGGCGCAACAGAATTTGTGATGCTGCCCGGCTGGCATCCAAACCGGCTTTTTTTGTGAGCTGGCTCATCCAGATATACGGCAGCAGAAGCGCAATGGAAAGGGTAAAAATTACCGCAGCTCCAAACGCAAGCTGGACCTTTCTCGCCAGCGAAAGCGGCGTTAACCGCAAAAATACCAGGACCTTACGGTAAATTCTTTTTATATATTTTCGCATAAGCACCATTATCTATTATCTGCGAGCAAAAAACAAGCCGTGCCTGCGATAATCTCGGACATTGCTGATTTATAAAGAACGTGCAAATGACACCAACCCATCCCCAAAAGGGCGTTTTCCCATAAAGCCGCCTGTTTTTTGTGTCGATAAATTATCCGGCCCAGCAACTTTGCGGACTTAGACCGCAATCTCAGAGTTCTTAGCCCAAACTGGGGGATTGATATATGTACAGGTATAGAAAATATAATATGCAGAAATCCGCACTTCTATCAGCACTGCTGCTTGCCGTTTTTCTCAACGCCCGACTTTTCGCAGAGCAGGAGGAACCGAACAAGCCGGAAAACTTTTTTGAGATGTCACTCGAAGAGCTGATGAAGGTGGAGGTTGTGTCAGCTTCCCGGCAGCCCCAAAAGATGGGTGAAACATCGGTCCCCGTAAGCATAATTACCGCCGAGGACATTCACTACAGCGGCCTGACCGATATCCCCGATATGTTGCAGTTCAGCCCGGGTGTTGATGTCGTCAAGCTCAGCCGATTCAGGTACGCCGTTGGAGTGCGCGGCCTTCACGATTTTATATCAGACCGGACACTGACGCTTATCAACGGCCGGATTGCCGACAGCCCGCTTTTCGGCGGCTCGGAGTTCTACCGGCTGCCGGTATTTCCCGAAGACATAGAACGTATAGAGGTGGTCAGAGGTCCCGGCGGTGCGGCCTGGGGCGCCAATGCCTTTACCGGCGTGATTAACATCATAACGAAAAAACCGCAAGATGTTCTGGGATACTTCGGCACATCGACTATAAACGAATTCGGCGATACCTTTACTCATCTGCGCTATGGCACAAAACAGGGCAAATGGAGCTGGCGTGCATCTGTCGGCTACGAAGACACCGAGAGTTCCGACGAAGCCGGCGCCGGCCGATATGAATCGAGACAAAGCGCTGTTGTAAAGGGCTTGATAGGTTTTCCCGGCAACTATGACGCACTGGACTTTTCACGCAAATTGCGATTTGACGGAGAGGCCATATACAATTATTCCGACCGGACCGATATATCGTTCGGAGCCGGCTATACACACGGCGAGCTGGGAGATTATGAGTTTCTCGGGGTTTATCCGAGGGTAAACGCCTGGAACGAAACGGTTCGGCCCTATGTGAGACTTAATCACAGGTTTGAAAACGGCAGCACGGGCTATCTGCAGTGGTTCGGTAATTTTGCAAATACCAAGGCGCCCACCATTATGAAATATTACACTATGGAGAACGACATCGAGGCGCAGTTGAACTTCGAGCCGGTCGAAGGACACCAGATGTCAGTCGGCGGCAACTTTCGGTTCATCCGACTCGATACCGAAATGCATCAATCATATCAGCTCCAGTTCAATGGCGAACCGGTAGATGAACAGATGGCAGGTGTGTTTCTGATAGACCGCTGGAAAGTGAGCGGTCGGCTGGCCATCGAGGGGCAAATTCGAGGCGACTGGTATTCGGAAACTCAGGAGGACTGGTCAACCCGGCTAACGGCACTCTATGCGCTGGACGAACAAAGAAACCATACGCTGCGGTTCAGCTTCGCCAAGGCATTTCGGGCGCCGCTGCTGTCGCTTCGCAAAGCCGAGACACATCGGCTCGCTCTGTCGACGCCTCCATACCCACTTGATTCGCATGTGTTTAATGCACTACCACCCAGTAATCTCGAAAACGAAGAAGCCTGGGCACTCGAATGTGGATACACAGGGAAAATCACCGACCACCTGACCCTCCGTGCAGATACATACTATCAGCGCTTCAGAAAACTAATCGGCTATCAAATCACCAGCACCGCCTACTCGACCACCTATAAGCCGGACAATATCGATGGCGCCGATTCCTGGGGCGCCGAGGTGGAATTAGCTCTGCAGGGCAAAGCAGGGCGGCTATCGGCCTGGTATGCCTACAATGACTTCCAGGAAGATGCATCGCACCAGCATATACGCAGTTATGCCCCCGCCCAGCATAAGGCGGGTGTAAGCGGTCGGCTGTTCCTGACAGGCGGATGGGTATTCAACGCAAACTTCAGATATACCGGCACAACACCTGTCATCGGCGATACTACGATTTATAATATCGGCACATCGCACCGTCTCGACCTTACCGTTGCAAGGCAATTCTCCAACGGGTGTGGTGAAATTATGATTGGCGTCAGCGATGTATTCAACAATACCAGAGGTCCTTACTTCGCGATAGGCGGACTAACCGCACACGAGACGCCGGGGAGGACTTTCTTTGCCCGAGTGCAATTAAGATTCTAAATCCCTCAGACACTTCATTGATAATAATCAATTTGAACTGTATCAGAAAACAGAGACGCTTTATTGATTCTGCTCACCGGTTTTTTGAGCGGGTTTGTGCGAATGTCTTTGTGTTCGCAGGTTCAGCTCGTCAAGCTGCTTCTGGTCAACCTCGCTCGGCGCATCGGTCAAGAGGCACTGGCCTCGCTGGGTCTTTGGAAAAGCAATAACGTCCCTGATATTGTCCGTGCCGGTAAGGAGCATAATCATTCTGTCCAGGCCGAGGGCAATACCACCGTGAGGCGGAGCACCATATTCGAGGGCCTTTAGAAAGAAGCCGAAGCGCTCCCGGGCCTGCTGCTTAGTGATTTTTAAAAGGTCAAAAACCTTCTGCTGAACCTTCGGATTGTGGATACGAATACTGCCTCCGCCGATTTCAGAACCGTTGACGACGATATCGTATGCCTGCGAGCAGATATTGGCAGGGTCGGTTTCGAGCTTTTCCAAATCCTGCGGCACGGGAGAGGTGAACGGGTGGTGCAGAGAATCAAACCGCTTCTCATCCTCATTCCATTCAAAGAGCGGAAAGTCCATCACCCATACAAACTCGAATCTTTTTTCGTTATACAGTTTCAGCTCCTTCGCCAGCCGGCATCTCAAAGGCGCCAGGGCCTTATTGACGACCGGCTCTTTGTCTGCCAGGAACAAAAGCATATCGCCGTCTTTTGCGCCGAATAGCCCGATGACCTGCTGCTGCTGTTCGGGAGAAAAGAATTTTGCCGAGCCGCCGGCCATTGATAACCTGTTGTTTTCGGTTTTGATTTTTGTCCAGGCCAGCCCTTTCGCACCATAATCACCCACAAAAGCGGTCAGCGTCTTTTCGATATCGCTCCTTGAATATTTTTCGCCGGCTGCACAGAGGCCCTTAACGATACCGCCATTTTCAATCGCCGAAGTAAAGACCTTGAATGTGCTCTGCTTTGCGATGTCGGAAATATCCTTTAACCTCATATCGAATCGCAAATCAGGCCTGTCTGTGCCGTAATTTTCCATCGCCTCTTTGTAAGACATCCGCCTCATCGGCAGCCTCGCATCCACGCCGAGAACCTCCTTCCAGATTTTGGCTACGAGGTTTTCGTGGACCGCGATGACGTCATTGCTGTCAACAAAGCTCATCTCAACATCAATTTGTGTAAACTCCGCCTGCCTGTCGGCTCTTGGGTCTTCATCGCGGAAGCAGCGGACTATCTGGAAGTATTTGTCGATGCCGCTGACCATCAGAATCTGCTTGAAAAGCTGAGGCGACTGCGGCAGCGCATAAAAGCAGCTCTGAAGCAGCCGACTCGGCACGAGAAAATCCCTCGCACCTTCGGGCGTGCTCTTTGCCAGCATCGGCGTTTCAATCTCCCAGAAGCCCAGCGCATCAAAGTAGTCCCGCGCAATTTTTTTTACTCGATGTCGGATTTGTAGCTTGTGCTGCATCTGCGGTCGGCGAAGGTCGAGGTAGCGGTTTTTCAGCCGAAGCTCCTCGCCGATTTTTTCCGCAGCGTCGATTTCAAAAGGAGGCGTCTTTGCGACGTTGAGAATTTCCAGTTGTTCGACGGCCACTTCAATCTGTCCGGTGGGCAGCTTCGGGTTTTCCATTCCTTCGCTTCTGGGCTGGACGATGCCCCTGGCTGCTATCACCCATTCGCAGCGGACGGTTCTTGCCAGCTTGTGGGCGTCGGGCTGTCTTTCGGGATTGAAGACGAGCTGGGTCAGGCCGTATCGGTCGCGTAAATCAAAGAAAACCAGATTTCCGTGGTCTCGATAAGAATGGACCCAGCCGGCCAACGTTACTTTTTTCCCGGCATTTTCCAGCCGAAGCTGCCCGCAGGTATGTGTTCTTTTGAGCATAAAAAAATCCTTCTGAAAAACTCCCCCTCAAGGGACAAATTCATTCTTTCTTTCCTTTTCTAAGAACTGTGTCTCCGAGACTTTGAGGGGTTACTTTGTAGATATCGAATTCATTAATATTTTTATGTGTTATCCCTATCTGATATTCTATCCCTCCTCTATGCTGAGGGCTCAGGTACTTGCTTTTCTTTATCTCCTTATTAGACATAACCCAATATACTATCTGGTCAACCCACACACCGATAAAAATAAAGACGTCTGCCATATCCGGTTTAATCTGTTGGTAATTCATCCAAAACGGTTCGTTCGATGAATACCTTAAGGCCTTTGCCATTAAGTTTCCTTTTTTCTTTGTATTTATTGACCTGCAGGCCTTCACTTCAACCTTTATACCTTCAAGCCACAGGTCATATTGGCCCTCATATGAAGGGGCTAAATCTTTATCGGCTCTTTTAAACCTGTCGCCGATATCTATGATGTGAGGGTGACCCCATACTTCTCCAAAGGCACGAGGCGCGATGCCATAAAGTTCTAAGTAAGGATTAGAAGATACATATTTCTCTCTCAGTTTTTCATATTCCTGGAACGTAATGGCTTCTTTATCAAGAAGAAACATGAGAATGTACTCGTATTCATTAAATGGAAAAACAGATATTAGACTTCCTAACCGTGCCTTGAAAAATTTGCTGTCTTCCGGTTCCAAAGACTTAGTTAGATTCTCTAAATATTGTTTTAACTGTTTTATGTCCATCTCATCTCACTTTTCTCCTGTTCTATTTCGGGAAAAGGATTTCTCCATTGCCAGCCGGTTTTCCCCGTTTTTCTGTAATTTTCTAATCTTCTTATGGTAATCTCTGCGAAAATCGGGTCGATGTCGAATGTAAAAACTCTTCTTTTAAGTTTTTCTCCCGCAATAAGTGTAGTCCCCGAATGGGCAAAGAAATCTAAAATAAGGTTACTCTGTTCACTGCTGGTAAGAATTAATCTTTCGATTGCTTTCAAGGGCTTCTGTGCATAACATCCGGGGACGTTTTCTTCCAAGCGATAAAAAACCTGTTGAATGTCTATCCAGACGTTCCCAGGCCTTATTGTGTTTGACTTACTTCGTTCTAAGTTTTCCAGTAATTCCCCATTTATAATTTTATAATATCCCTTTAAGACTTTGGGGATGTCGGTGTAAACAACCTTAAATCCCGGGTTGCCTTTTATATAATGCAAGAGTTCTTGCCTTATCCACATCCAATTTTTTTGAGTTCCATATCCCCTTTGATTTCTCAAAGTGATAAGGTTTCTTGGTTCTATTTCCCTGAATTTTCTCATCAAAATCATAAAATCCGGAAGCGGTTGGAAATTATCTTTGTAATCTGCCCCTATCCATACATACAAATGAGCATTCTCATCCATTACTTTTGTTGCATTTTTAATCCACTTTCCCGAAAAGTCCAAATAGTTCTGTAAGCTTATCTTAAACAGCCTATCCGTATTGGCATTTCCTACTACTACATTGTAAGGTGGGTCGTTTATTATAAGTTCGGCTCCTTCGTGTCCTACTATTTTTTCAACATCTTCAACCTTTGTAGCATCGAGCACGCCTACCTTGTGTCCTCTGGATTTGTCCTCCCATATTTCGCCATATTTTAATCTGCAAAGTGATAATATTTTGCCTTTCAACGCCCCGTGTAAATCCAGGCGTTCAAGTTTCTCCGTAGTTTCCCCTTTTTTATCTTTTTTATCGATAGCGCTTACATCAGGAAACAAAGCCAAACTTTGTGATTTCATTGCGTTCATTGTTTCGATACTCCAATAATGCCAGCCAAAGGACAGACGATCTTCTTGGCCGGGCGCAATCTTTCTATGTCTTTCTCTTTTTCGTCAAGCGGGGAAATGATAATAAGATGAACAGACTCATCCTTCACTTCCGACATCAATCTGGAATCGCCGATTATTACTTTATGGTAACTCATCTTTTATCAATTCGTTAGATTCCGACTACAACCGGACATACATCAAGATAGTTAAAATAAACTGCTTCGTCAAGAATTGGTTTCAGGTGTCAGAAGTCAGGGCGACTCGTTGTGTTGGGCTATTTAATTTGGTAGCCGGAAACCCTCCAAGCGCCATCTTCGTCCAGCATAGGCGTTACCGTCTCTATGGTAAACCTTCTCTTTTCAAAAAACGTGCTGTATTGAATAACAACATACTCACCCTTCGGCGCCCCCGGAAGTGATTTTGTGTATGACGTGGAAATCAACTCTCTTGAAACCATTCTGCCCAAAGGTTCCCTGAGCGAGCGAAAATACATCAGCCAGGCCTCTTTTGCTATGTTGGCCCTGAAACTGCTCGCTGCCTGCTCCCAGCTATCGGCATATCTGCCGGCATCGACTAACCAGAGCCAGGCCTCAGCCGAGGCAGCCGCCGCCTTCTCGGCTGCAGGATTACCCTTCTTCCCCGACTCATTCTCCTCACAGCCACAGAAAGTCAGCACCACCAATGCTGTAAGGATTACTTTTCCCATCGTCCCCTCCGTTTCCTTTTAAATCTTCCTGCATACCTTCTCTGCCAACCTCTGCACATACATTCGTCTCCCCAGCCCCTCGGCGATACCAGCAGCCGATGAGAAGGATTTATGTGTATATATATATTATGACCACTTTTTCAAAAAAATAAAGGAAAATCTCTTTGAAATACAGATATTAAAGAAGTGTTTCCACCCCATTTTTGACGTCTTGTGGTGGTCTAAATGAACAAGCCGGCTGCCTTAAAGTTTTTTCAGGCACGATTATATCTAATCGAGGAACAGCTTTTTGCTACAGAATGTCGCTGTTAAGACCGAATTTGCTGGTGCTCATATCAGAAACAATCAGAAATTTTTTTGCATTTAGCCGATTTTTTTGTTGCATTTTCTGACTTTTTTGTTATAGTCAGCCGAGCATATAACTGATTGTGACAGGAGGTCATTCAATCCTGCCTACAGACGAGGATGGTGTCTAATATAAGCAATTTTTCGAACCGTATTTTTGCCGGTTGAAGCAGTATCTGACTGTATATTGAATCACGGGCTTGGGTCATAAGCTCCTCTAAATCTCTCCCGGCCTCAGCCCGTATCCTGTTAAGCAGGTCAGATTTAAGCTCCAACCTCTGGGCTGAGGTATCTCGCCCCCCACCTTCTTCTCCTGACCTCAGCCCTTTTTTACTATATGCTCACAATAATATCAAGCTGCCAACAGGAGATTTAAAAAACAACAATCAAATATCTATAAATTAAACAATTACGATTATAAGGTATCACATCAAGGCGGTGCTAAAATATCGCTCAGCCCTGTCCGGCAGGACAGTCGTGATATTGCCGTCAATGGTTTTCGTTAATCGGCGTGCCGCCCAGACGTTAGCGCCGGAGCTGATACCCACCAGCAGGCCGAAGTCCGTGCCAAGCTGACGGGTTGTCTGGATAGCATCATCATCACTGACCTCCACTACATCATCGACCAGCGAAACATCGAGCACGCCCGGAATAAAGCCGTCGCCAATTCCCTGAATCTGGTGCAGGCCGGGCTCGTGCCCCAATAAAGCAGAGATTCCCTTCGGCTCAACGGCTATAACTTTGGCATCGGCTTTGTGCTCCTTGAGAAACTTTCCTACGCCCTGCAGGGTTCCGCCGCTGCCGACGCCTGCCACGAAGCAGTCGATATTACCGCCCATCTGCCTCCAAAGCTCACGAGCGGTGTGCTCATAATGGACGCGTGGATTTTCGGGATTTTCAAACTGCTGCGGCACAAAAATCCGGCTGTCTTCGGCGGCCATTTGCTCGACCCTCCGCACCGCACCCGGCAGGCCTTCAGCATCAGGTATGAGAACAAGCTCGGCGCCGAGGGCCTTTATGAGTTTCTTTCGCTCCTCGCTCATTCCCTCCGGCATAACGATTCTGACGCAATAGCCCATCAATCTTCCGACCAGGGCCAAGCCGATGCCCGTATTGCCGCTGGTGGGCTCGACAATAATCGAATCCGGTTTCAGCCGGCCATCCCGCTGGGCGGCCTCGAGCATAGCCAGGGCAACGCGGTCTTTGATACTGCCGCCGGGATTGAAAAACTCGGCCTTGGCGAAAATCCTCTCGCCCTTTAACTGCAACAGGGGCGTATTTCCAATAAGTTCGAGGATATTGTCTGTAAGCATAGGATAATCCTAATAAACGCCCTTACCTTTTCCTACTTTTTATACGAATTACGTAAATTTAAACAATTTAACTTATATTTCCTACCAAAATGTTCGATAAATATCAACGATTAGATTCGTATGAGCGTGTATTGGGGCGGTTTACTTGATTTTTTCCACAACAGGAATTTTTTTTGAATTTGAACAAATATTTTTAAAAAAAGTATAGACATATAGAAATCCTTGAAATATAATAATAGTTAAGAGCGTCTTATTTGATGATAACCAGTTTTTAAGCATTCAACAGGGCTGGGGATATCTCGCTTTTTCCTCTCCCTCCGCACCCAGCCCTGTTCTCCTTTTATAATCAAATCACTTCAATTCTTTTTATTATCAATACCAGGCGATTATATAATCGATACCATCGCTATCATCCGAAATATATCTTCGCAGCGTTTAAAACGGATTAAGGACAAAGAGATATTCCGTTAAAAAATGGTGGTTGGATTTGCCAGACGTGGAATACTTCAATACTCGTTGTTCAAAAATTTTATCAGCTCATCAGGAACGTAATCGTCGGCAAAAGCAAGGATATCATTTATCTCGGCGGCTGTCAGATTATTCTTGATTTGAAGATTATTTATATCGACGTTTACAATCAGGCCGAACCTTATATTTTCACCGACGGCCATATCCGCTTTGCCGGTTCGTCTTGCCTGAGTCGGCCTGATTTCAAGATTAATATTTTTTTCCTGCGCCGGGGCCTGAAGGCGGATTGTCAAATTCCTTATCCTCTCTCTCCAGAGGTCGCCTTTCAGATTGCTTGCCAGAATCTCAACGGAGTTTATTTCGCCGGTGTCAAAAACAATTTCGTTGACCACGCCTACGCGCGGGACCGTTATACTGGTAAATGTGCTTCGTAATTGCTCAAGGGCCTTGCGAAAAATTCTGTCCTTTTCGCTGATGTTGATATCCTGCACTTCGTTAATGAACATACGCTGGGGGAAAGTGAAGACCGGCCCGCGGGCGGTCAATAGAAAAGTCGGCAGCTCGACCCTGCCACCGTTTGGCAGAACAAAAGCTTTCTGGACTCTCAAGTCCCTTGGGCCGACGATGATGGTCTCAAAGACTTCGGGGAATTGTTCAATCAGCCGGTTGCAATAGTCCTGCAGCCGGGCCTTTTCATCCCTGACAGACACAGCCGGTCGAACATCAACGCCGTATTTGACCACGTGCTGCGAAATGTTCTCTTTGTCGAACTGATAGTTCATAATTTAGCCGCCGAAGATATTAATTCTTCACAGTGTATAAGAAAATCTATCGCAAGTCAAAGAAAACCAAAGGCGGCAAATTTATTACTCCAAATATCTTCTTGAAGTGGTTTTGGCCGGCTGGGCGTGATTTATGAAGAAATACCGCAGGGCGTCGATGGGATGGTCGTAAACGCCGTCCTTTAGAGGCAAGTCAAAAGCCCTGCCTCTTCAATAAATTAATCTGTCGGTTTAAATTGTCAAATTGTCGTTTTATTTACGACGACGCAGGAAAAGTCCTCCAGCGCCGAGCAGCAAAAGCGTTGCAGGTTCGGGAATATACCAAAGACGAGTTTGGTCAATAATAGTTCCTTGTGGTAGTTCCTTTCCGTCAACTTTTGTATATCCGTTAACGGTTAAAGTCAAAAGGCAATCATACAGCACTCCGCTTTGAGCCAGCACATTGTCCACCAGAACAGCAGCGCCTTGCACTGGTGGACTTGAAAGCTGCGCAGCCAGAACACTAATATGCGCAGTACTTGAGTCGTAAACTTCACCAGGAGAGTCAAAAAGAGTTGGAAATGTAACAGCATCAGGGTCGATAAAAGTCACCTGATTATTCGAAAGCTGGAATGTCACTTCGTAACTGCTGCAACTTGAACCAGATGTTAATACCATGCTAAATGAAATTATCTCCGAAGGTGGAAAGCAAATATCATACGGCGCAGGATCGCCGTTAGCGAATAGAACCAAACCGCCATTAGCTGCTGAAGCAAAGCCAAAAACCAAGACTATGGCTACATATCTCTTCATATACTCCTCCTATTCTTCCTAAATGTACTATTTTATCGGAACAATGTCAAGAAAATTCTTCAAAAATAGATATGCTATATTTAAAATACGGGTAATTTCATAAATACTTCAAAATAAAGGTTTTATTGACAAAAAACCAAAACCGTTCGCAGGACAAACAAAATAAGACCCCCTTTCAATACCACTTAAATTGCCCATCTGGTGATTTCTTTCACAATCAATATCTCCTGCTGGTGGTCTTGGCGGGCTGGGCGTGGTTTATGAAGAAATAACGCAGGGCGTCGATGGGTCGGCCATAAACGTTAAAGCGTTTGAATCTATTATGCTGTTTATGTTTTTGAAGATAAAAAATAATCTAAGAGTCTATAACAAAACCTAAAATAACTTTAACGAAATTATCTGGATTCCCGCTTTCGCGGGAATGACAGAGAGTAACGAGTAGTTTCGTTACAGGCATTAATAAACATTAAGGGTACCTCTAAAAATTGCATTTTAGAGGCCAAAATTTTCAGTTAACAGTTTTCGAGTAATAAAATTGAAACCTCTACTACAAAATTGCGGTTATTCCCATCATTGCGGCTGCATTAGCCATTGCCATCAAGCTGCATCATCTGTTTTTTCAGTTCCACTGCGGAACCTCCATTGGCTAAGTCTCTGCCAGCAGGCAATACCTGTCTATATTATACGCAAGATTTCGCAAACCTATTTTCGCCTTGGCACGCACCAAACCAATTGTCTGTATGAGCAGATTACCCGCTCGCATCGCCTAAACTCCGAATATGTGTTCAACCCGACTGCGAATCTTTGCTCGATTATAGTTGCCCTGTATCTGACGCTGAGTCAACTTCTTATAGCGATAACCTTTTCGCTGGATATGGCTGCGAAAACCCTGCCCGCAAAGAGATTGTCGCTCTTCAAAAGAGCCGTAAGCAGAATCTGCCCACACATCTCGGCTGCTGTTATTTTTGTCAAGCAGCTGCTCAAAAACATTGCTGTCATGAACAGAGACAGGCGTGACCTCGTAGTTGCGAATAAGCTTATGTTCAACATCTATGTCAATATGGTTTTTATAACCAAATTGGTTTTTGCCGTTCTTCTTTACCCAGCGAGCATCTATATCTTTCTGGCGTTTTTTATTACCGCTCCAGTCCTCGGGAGTATTGTCGTTCTTGATGGCCTTGTTCTCTTCTCTGCTGTTACGCTGTTTGGGTGCGGCTACTATGCTTGCATCAACTATCTGCCCCTTTTTAGCAGAAAAGCCGTTTTCGCTGAGAAATTTATCAAACTGCTTGAAAAGTTTTTCGACAATGCCGGCTTCGGCAAGCTGCTCTCTAAACAGCCAAATGGTTTTGGCATCAGGAACAATATCACTAACAGAGAATCCCAAAAAACGCATAAAACTCAGACGGTCTCTGACTTGAAATTCAATCTGGTCATCAGAAAAATTATAAAGCGACTGCAATACCATTATTTTGAACATGACAATTGCATCGAAAGGCTTTCTGCCTGCATTGGACTTTCGTTGTTTGTCCCGAATAATTTCAATAGAACGGCGAAATTTCTCCCAATGCACTATTTCGTTGAGTTTAACGAGCGGAACACCGCCTTGTTCAAGTTGCTCAAAACGTCTTTGCCAATCGAAAAGCCCTGTCTGCATCATGTTCAATCCTTTGCCAATGATATGAATAACCGTAATTTAATTGTCAATGAGCTAAATATATCAAATGTGCGACAAACTGCACTGAACTTCATTAATTTTTAGAGACACCCTTAAGTTTTAGAGATACCCTATTATATTAAAAAGGAGTTTTGGAGATACTGAATCGACGAACAGATATATTGTGCAAAGCCGCTGTCGTTTTAGTAACACTATTTACCTTCACGACCAGCTGCAATAGTTCAGGCAACAACAGCAGGAAAACCGCCTCTGCCAAGAAGCCAGAAGAATCCGAAGTCGCCGCCGGCAATGCAGAGATTCGCACTCTGCGCGACATTGAATACATCCCGAATGGCCACGAGCGCAACAAGCTGGATTTGTATCTGCATGAGAAGGCAGGCAACGGCGGGCCGATGCCGTTGATAATCTGGGTGCACGGCGGTGCCTGGCTGGGGGGTGATAAAAGCCACTGCCCTGCCCGGCGGTTTGTCAGCAGAGGCTATGCGGTCGCCAGCATCAATTACCGATTGAGCCAGCACGCAATCTTCCCTGCCCAGCTTGAGGACTGCAAAGCGGCTGTCCGCTGGTTGCGGGCAAATGCAGGCCAATATAATATCGACCCGAAACGCTTCGGCGCCTGGGGCGCATCGGCGGGGGGGCATCTTGTCGCCTTACTCGGCACTACGGGCGATATAAAGGATTTTGACAAGGGCGGAAACCTTAAATTTTCCAGCGGTATTCAGACAGTTTGTGATTTCTTCGGCCCGACCGATTTTACGAAGATGAGCCAGTTTGCCAGCAGTATGCAGCACGATGCCGCCGATTCGCCGGAGTCAAAGCTGGTTGGGGGCGCAATTCAGGATAACAAAGATGCCTGCCAAAGGGCCAATCCTATTACTTATGTAAGCAGGGACGACCCGCCTTTTTTGATTGTTCACGGCGATAAAGACCCGCTTGTCCCGCATAACCAGAGCGAGCTTCTCTACCAGGCACTGAAAGATGCGGGTGTGCCGGTCAGTTTTCATACGGTCGAAGGCGGCGGCCACGGCGGATTCACAAGCACGGACATCGATAAAATGGTCGAGGATTTTTTCGACAGGTATCTTATGCCAAATGATTCCTAATCCGCCTGCAATTACTCCCGCAGGATTACGATATTGTTCGCCGGTCAACACGATAACAGCCGAGGCAAAATCTATAAGCGCATAATTTATTCATTCAGCCAGTCCCATAAAACATATCTTTGAGGTGCACAACCGCCAAAAAATCAAAAACAAAAAGATAATCTAAATAAAATTGGTAAAATAGGAAACATTTCTCTTGACTTTAGATTTCAAAAAAGATAAAATACACTTTACAAATGGGGGTGAAGATAAGACACACGACTTAAGTAATCCAACACCTTGAAAACAATCTTCACAGAAAATTACTAACAAATCAAATGGGGGTAGAAAAGATGAACAGAAAAACACTAACAATCACACTGGCGGGCATTACTCTAATATTGTCATCACTTGCACAGGCCTGCATCAGCACGGTAGATGTCCGGCACGACGGCTACAGCGCAGGCGGCTTGGCTCGGCTGTGGGGCGGCGGCCAGAACGGTAACAATGTAAGAATCGGCGTGTATATGCTCTATAAAAGCGATGGGACCGGCGAAGGCAAGCTCTGGGAGAACGGCTTGATTGCAACATTCTGCTTAGAGCTGTCGGAATATGCTCCGAACTATACGAAGACATACGAAGTAGTCCAGCCGGAAGATGCACAAAAGCCGGGCACATCACCCGGTGTAATTATCGGTTCTGAAAAGGCCGAATATCTCCGCGAGGCCTGGGGCAGATTCTATGACCCTGCCTGGTCCGCCGGCGGAACTTATACAGAACAGCAAAACAGCGACGCCGAGGCCTTCGCAGCAGTAATTTGGGAAATCATTTACGAGGACCTGCCTGCATCACCAGCTTTGTGGGATGTTACCACTGACGGCACATGCGGCTCAGGCGGATTTTATGCCACAGGGCTAGACACCAGCAAAGCAAACAGTATGCTGCACGCACTTGACGGAACAGGGCCAAAGGCAGATTTGCGGGCTTTTGTTTACGACGGCAAGCAGGACTATCTGACCCTGATTCCGGAGCCGGCAACAATCTGGCTGCTGGCGTTTGGTGCGATAACGCTTCTTAGAAAAAGAGGCAGATAAAGAACGATTAAACTGGAATAGTTCATGGGGGCGCTACTATAGCCCTGGCGCCCCTCCCCCCTTTCTCATACTGAATCACTCTTTTAGCTCAACGGTCGTTACTTTCAATTCCTCAAACCGGCTCACGGGCTTATAAAAATTATTTGCACTTGCCGCCGAAGAGGTTATACTGATATTTCGAAAAGGATTTCTCAAACGCAAATAGCATCGAAGTCCCGGTGCTCTGTAACAAGTGATTTGCATTGCTGTCATTCCGCACTTGATGCGGAATCCAGGACATTCGAAACTATGGATTCCTGCTTACGGGCTTGTTGCCAAACTCGATATTCAGCGGTTGAGATTGCTTCGCTCCGCTCGCAATGACGTAGAAACGCACTTTTTGTCGTTGCGAGGAGTCCGTCACTTTTTCAAAGTGCCGGACGATGAAGCAATCTTTACTTCGGCAACAAACCCTTTCGCAGGAATGACACCCAGGATTCTATCTATTACAAGGTACTATTAAAACCTTCGCAGCAATAAGGACAGAAATGCCGGCGAGAGTTCCCAATGTAGTAGTAATCGGCTCAATATAGTCGTGACTTCGCCGGACCAGAACGCCGTGCTTGAACCCGGTTTGGTCGACGTGAAATCCGTCAACTACACTGTAGAAACCATTCAGGTGAAATTTTGATTAAAGAGGATGCTACAATGAAAAAATGGACAGGTATTTTTGTAAGTCTATCGATAGCCGCGGTATGCTATGCGGCTGACCCGATTATTCAGACCAGCTTTACAGCCGACCCGGCCCCCATGGTGCATGACGGCGTCGTCTATCTCTACACAAGCCATGATGATGATAACGCTCCCTCAGGCCAGGGCAGATTCCTCATGCCCGACTGGAAGTGCTACTCATCCACGGACATGGTGAACTGGACGGATCACGGAACGGTCGCCTCTCTAAAGACGTTCCCGTGGGCGGTGCAGGAAAACGACGCCTGGGCACCTCACGTCATCGAACGGAATGGCAAGTTCTACTTTTATGCACCCGTGAGCGTGCCGGGATGGCCCAAGAACGTTATCGCCGTCGCTGTGGCAGATACCCCGTTGGGGCCCTTCAAGGACGCCCTTGGCCGCCCCCTCATCGACAAGAAAACCGGATACATTGATCCTGCAGCATTCATCGACGATGACGGACAGGCCTACCTCTACTGGGGAAATCCGAATATTTGGTATGTGAAGCTCAATGAGGACATGATTTCCTACTCCGGCGGAATCGTGCAGGAACCCACGAAGCCGGACAACTATCAGGAAGGCCCCTGGTTATACAAACGCGACGGCCGGTACTATATGGCTTATGCCTCCACCTGCTGCCCCGAAGGTATCGGATACGCCATGAGCGACAATCCCACTGGCCCTTGGATCTACAAGGGCTATATCATGCGGCCGGACAGACGAACAACCGGCAATCATCCGGGGATGATTGAGTACAAGGGCAGCTCCTACGTTTTCGGTTTCAATTACAAGTTGAACTTTGCCCTGACGGATCAACACCACGAACGGCGTTCGGTTTGCGTCGCGAAATATGAATACAATCCGGACGGCACGATTCCGGAGCTTCCCTGGTGGGAAGAAGTCGAGAGCGTTCCGCAGATCGGCACACTTGATCCTTACGTCCGCACCGAAGCGGAAACCATCGCCTGGAGCGAGGGCATTAAATCCGAGCCGTGCAGCCGGGGCGGGATGAATGTCTATCCCACGCGCGATAATGCCTTCATCAAGGTCAAGGGCGTGAATTTCGGTGAGGGCGCCGGCACCTTCACCGCCTCCATCGCCTACGACACCCAAGTCGGGGCCTCGAAAAGCGGAGCTATCGAGCTGCATCTCGATAGTGTGGACGGGCCGCTCATCGGCACGCTTCCGGTAACCTACACCTGCGGCCAATGGAAGATTGAGACTACAGTGGTTACCGGCGCCGACGGTATCCATGACCTTTTTCTCATCTTCAAAGGCGATTCCACCGGCAATCTTTTCAAGATTGACTACTGGCAGTTTGCGAAAAAGACCGCCACGCCGCAGTTGGTCGCTCTTGATGCCACGGTAGATCACTACAAGATCGACTCCGTCCATGGTGCGGCAAATCGGGTTCGACTAAAGGTTTTTGCGATCTATTCCGATGGCACGAGCCGAGATGTCACTGGCAGTGCCCGAATTACGGTGCGGAAACCCGATGTCGCGTCCGTGAGAGACGGGATCATCTCTGGTGTAACTCCCGGCATGACCGAGATCGACGCCGTCTTTGCAGACAAGTCGGATGTCCTGCCCGTTATCGTGAAGGATTTAAAGAGCGAATTTGTCCCCCGCAAGCTGACCGTCAGTGTAGCGGACACGCACCTTATAGCTGGCAACACGCAGGCCTTTACCGCAACGGCGGAATTTCTCGACGGCCACACCGAAGACGTCACGGACAAAGCCGTCTTCACCGTGGAAAATCCAAAGGTTGTTTCCGTTAGGGACGGCCTAATGACCGCCTTGGAAAAGGGTGACACCACCATCCACGTGGTGTTCAAGGGCGATCTTGGAAATCCGGTCACGGCCCTGATTAACATTGCGGTTTCCTACCGTGATCCCTTTGTTCAGAACAGCGCTGCGGAGTTTAATGAAGAGAAGGGGATCCAGACTGAAGACAGTGCTGAAGGCGGTAAAAACATCGGCTTCATAGAAAATGGCGACTGGGTGAGATTCAACAGGCTCGATTTCGGCGCAGGCGCAGGTACGGTGGAACTCCGCGTTGCATCTGCGACCAACGGTGGCACAATAGAAATCCGCCTGGACCGTGTGGACGGACTGCTCGTCGGGTCCTGTAAGGTGAACAACACCAGCGGTTGGCAATCCTGGATCACCCAAACCTGCGAACTGAGCGGAGTGAAGGGCCGGCACGATGTCGTCTTCAGGTTCGTGGGCGGCCCCGGCTTTCTCCTTAATATGCATGGCTGGAAATTTAATCAGAATCCTGTTCAGACGCAGAAGCAGATTTACCAACCTGACTTTGAATCATTGGAGAAGGCAAATCCTGTCCCTGAATGGTTCAAAGACGCCAAATTTGGTATCTATTTCCATTGGGGGGTTTACTCGGTTCCGGCCTTTGCAAACGAGTGGTATCCGCGCAACATGTATCGAAAAGGATCATCGGAGAACAAATACCATCTGGAAACCTACGGCGAGGTATCCGAGTGGCCCTATCACAAATTCATCACCGGGGCAAAAGACAAGCAAGGCCGTTTCATGCAGTTTGCCCCCAAGCTCAAATCGGAAGGCGGAAAATTCGATCCCGACGAATGGGCGCAGTTGTTTGCCGACGCCGGCGCGAAATTTGCCGGACCCGTGGCCGAACACCACGACGGCTTTTCCATGTGGGCCAGCAAGGCCAATCCCTGGAACGCCAAGGATACGGGGCCGCAACTGGATCTGGTCGGTTTGTTAGCGGATGTCATACGAAAAAGGGACATGAAGGTCATTCTTTCCATGCATCACGCCTACAACATCACCGGATTTTACGACGCTGTGCCGAAGACCGACGATCCAAAGATTCAAATGCTTTACGGCCAGCAGGGAAAAGAAAAAAATGAGGCTTTCTGGCTGAATAAGCATAAAGAAATTATCGATAACTATCAACCCGATATCCTCTGGCAGGATTTCAATCTGCACGTGATCTCCAAGTCGGTTCTGCTTGAGTTTCTGGCTTACTATTACAACCAGGCGACCGCATGGGGCAAGGAAGTCGTCGCTACCTATAAAGACGGACTGAACCCTAAATGCGCGGTTCTCGATTATGAGCGGGGAGGCCCTGCCGATATCACTGAAAATTACTGGCTGACAGATGATGCCATCAGTTCCTCGAGCTGGTGCTACACGGAGGGAATCGGATATTATTCCAAAAAACAGATTCTTCATGGCTTTCTTGACAGAATCAGCAAAAACGGCAACCTGTTGCTTAATATCTCACCCAAGGCAGATGGCACTATACCTCAGGAACAGAAAGACATACTACTCACTATGGGTGCATGGCTTAAAAAATACGGCGAAGCTGTTTATGCCACCCGTGCGTGGGAAAAATACGGAGAAGGCCCGACGAAAATGGGAGCGGCGCATGGCGTCATGGGACCTCCGAGCGAAGGAACAGCCAAAGACGCTCGCTATACCCGGTCGAAAGATAACACGACTCTGTATGCAATTTTGCTCGGATGGGAAAAAGACCAGAAAGAAATAAAGCTTGCTTCATTAGCTTCTGACAGAATCGATATCAAAAACCTGAAATCCGTTGAACTAATCAATGGCGAAGCCGCAAAATACCTGCCATTAACTTATAAGCAAGATACAGAAGGATTGACCGTTTACTTGCCCGAACGCTCATTCGAAGAACTGGCGTACGTACTAAAACTCAATTTCGAGGACAGGATTCCGCCGCTCGACAAGTATGCTGACCTCAATTGCACGCCACATTATCATCTCGTTCCGGGTGACAACACAGGCAATCTGGTGCTTGGTTCAGATTTGACACTAACTGGTAAAAGAAAAGTCACTGCGAACCAATGGAAGTTGGAACCTGCCGGTAAGGGCATTTATAAAATTCTGAATAGGGAAGATGGTAAAAAGGTATTCGAGTGTGGTGTTAATAATGATCTTATGATTTCAAATGATAACGGGAAAGACAGTCAATTTTGGAGAATTGAAAACTCATATAATGGACTATTGAAAATTTCGAATAAGCAATTTCCAAATATCATATTATCTGTAAATACTCCCGTTGTTGAAGGTAGTAAAGCCGGATTACTCAACTCGGAAAACAGTTCCCTTTTTGGTTGGAAGCTCATGGATGTTTGCGAGTTGAAGCAGGAAGCTTTCAAGCCACATACTATTCCTGGGACCATTGAAGCTGAAGACTTCGATACCGGATGCCCGGGCGATGCTTACTATGACAGAGATGAAATTAATGAAGGCGGGCAATATCGGCTCAACGAAGGTGTGGATATCGAAAAATGTGCTGCAGGTGGTTACAATGTAGGTTGGACTCATATCGGAGATTGGATGGCATATACAGTTACTGTCAGTAAATCTGCATCGTACCAGATTTCATTCTATATTGCCTCAGCTTTCGATAGTGGAAAATTACATCTCGAATGTGATGGTGCAGACATAACGGGAATAATATCAATTCCAAATACTACAGGATTTCAAAACTGGGAAGTCGTTACAAAGACGGTTAACCTTGATGCCGGTCAGCATTTGCTGAACCTGGTTGTTGACGGTGATTACCTTAACCTCGACAAAATGGTTTTTGAAGAAATGAAATAGCCAAATAAGTAGGAATAACCACCATGAACTGTCGAATTCTCATGATACTGTTTGTTCTGGCCGGCTTTGCGAATCAGGGATATTCCCAAGTGACACAACGTGAAAGGCGTCTACGATTTATATTTTAAATCAATCGGAGGTCGCTGGCCGGTGCTGAACTTCAATTGGTGGAAGTTCGAGTAATTTAAAACCGCTAAGAATTTGGAGAAAACTATGAAAAGATTAGAAATTCAGAAACGAGTCACAGGTATCATGCTGGTCTTTACGGCAGCTTTAGGGACAACATGCTGTGCGGACAATCCTATTATCCAAACCAGATATACCGCAGATCCGGCACCGCTGGTTCATGACGAAATGGTGTACATTTATACCAGCCATGATGAAGACGTATTAGTGCGGAACTTCTTTACTATGAATGACTGGAGATGTTATAGCACAACCGATATGGTTAACTGGACAGATCTCGGTTCGCCATTGTCCTACAAAACATTTAGTTGGGCAAGAGGCGATTGCTGGGCCGGTCAGTGTGTCTTCAGAGACGGCAAGTTTTACCATTATGTTCCTATGAACCAAAAAAATGGCGGGATGGCAGTTGGCGTAGCGGTGGCAACAGACCCCGCCGGACCGTTTAGCGACCCTCTTGGACATCCCTTAGTATATACCGGCAAAGGCGACATCGACCCGACGGTATTTATCGATGATGACGGGCAGGCCTACCTCTATTGGGGTAATCCCAACCTGTATTATGTAAAATTAAACAAAGATATGATTTCCTATTCAGATAAGATTAATAAGGTGCCTCTGACAACAGAGAGTTTTGGAGTGCGTTCCAAAACTGATAGGCCGACTCAATACGAGGAGGGCCCGTGGCTCTATAAGCGCAACGGATTATACTACATGATTTTTGCCGCCGGTCCTATCTCTGAACATATTTCTTATTCAACCAGCTCCAGTTCTACCGGGCCCTGGACTTTCCGGGGTGTAATAATGCCTACGCAGGGCGGCAGTTTTACAAACCATCCGGGAGTATGCGATTATAAGGAAAATTCCTACTTCTTTTATCATAACGGTGCGTTGCCGGGAGGCGGTGGTTTTACCCGTTCGGTATGCGTTGAACAGTTTAAGTATAATGAAGACGGTACAATCCCGACGATCAATATGACCAAAGTTGGTGCACCCCAGATTGGAACACTTAATCCTTACGACACAGTTCAAGCCGAAACGATTTGCTGGGAATCAGGCGTTGAAACGGAAAAATGCGATGAAGGCGGAATGAATGTCTGCGATATCGAAAACGGAGACTACATTAAAATCAAAGGTGTGGATTTTGGCAAGGGTGCAAAATCTTTCAAGGCCAGGGTGGCTTCAGAAACAAAAGGAGGAAACATTGAGATTCGCCTCGATAGTCCGAGCGGAACACTGGTGGGAAGCTGTGCTGTTTCGGGTACCGGCGGTTGGCAGAACTGGGTGATCTCATCTTGTTCAGTAAAAGGCGCTGCTGGGGTACGTGACTTGTATCTGGTATTTACCGGTGGCAATGGGAAACTGTTTAATTTTGACTGGTGGCAATTCAATTAAAGAGAGACGGTCTGTTCTTTTGCTTTGGCAGGTGATATCAACAATGACTGCCGGGTGGACTTTTACGACTTTGCCCGAATGGCTGAAAGCTGGCTGATAGATTGCAGAGCGAACCCTTTTGACCCCGCCTGCATGTCGAAATAGAATATCTGTGAAGAAATGTCGGCGGAGGATGGAAGACAGCCGGCTGCTCACGCTGGAAAGCGGTGAAAAACATCGGAAAAACCCCTGCCAAATAACTTTACCTGCATATCGACCGGCTTTTGAAAAATAGTTTGCAATTGCAACCAAAAAGGTTATACTGGTTTTACAAAAAGGATTTCTCAAATGCCAAAGGCATCGAAGGTTCGGTAAGGGCCTTCGCAGCAGTAAGGACAAAAATGCCGGCGAGAGTTCCCAATGTAGTAGTAGTCGGCGGCACATACGTCGATATGGCGATAAGGTGCAGCCAGGTCCCGTCGCCTGGTCAAAGCGTAGCCGGCTCGGCCCTTTCATACACAGCCACCGGTGCCGGGCCCAACCAAGCGGCACAAGCTGCGCTTTGCGGCTGCGAGGTGCATCTTATCAGCAAAGTCGGAGGCGACCCTTTTGCCGAGATGGCCAGAAAGAGTCTAACCGACTTCAATGTCAATACCGATTATGTCTATACGGTCAAGGCCAAGAATACCGGGGTTATTGTAACGCTGGTCAACGCCGAAGGCGAAAATGCGACCTGCTACTACCCGGGCGCCAACAGCGCGTTAAGCTTGCGTGACATCGAGGCCGCTGAGGAGCTTATCTCCAAGGCGGACATATGTTTGATACATGGCCGACTGCCGCAGGATGCGATTGTCTCGGCTATACGGTGCGCAAAAGTGCACGGCACACAAGTCATCCTCGACCCCGTCAGGCCAGTAGAAAGACCCGGCAGCAAAACCCACGATTTGCCCAACGAATATTTCACAGCCGACATACTCATCCCGAACCTTTACGAAGCCGCCGACATCACCGACCAGTCCGATGCCAGTATTCGAACCGCCAAAATGGTTGGCTCTGACCTGGTTGCGCGAGGGGTCGGCTGTGCCGTGATAACGATGGGCAGGCGCGGCTGTATGGTTGTTGACAGAAGCGGTGCCGACCATATTCCTTCGTTCGAAGTGGAGCTTGTCGACCAAGCCGGAAGAGGTGACGCATTTGCGGGCGCACTTGCCGCATCCTGCGCCGTCGGCGACAACGTACGAAAGGCGCTTCGGTTCGCATCGGCGGCGGGGGCGCTTGCCTGCACGAAGTTCGGCTCGATTGAGGCGATGCCCACAAAGGCGGAGATTATCCAGATGCTGCAAAAAGAGGAGATGGAATAACCCTTATCAGAGGACGGACGACGGAGGGATAAGGATGCCTGAATCCTTCGCTTCGCTCAAGGTGACGGAATATACAAGCCAGACCCTTCGGCTGCGCCTCAGGATGACAGGGGTAAGTGCGCCTCAGGATGACATACCGCCTTGTCATTCTGAGCCCTTCGCTTTGCTCAGGGTGACAGAGTAGTTGAGCCAGACCCTTCGCTTCGCTCAGGGTGACAGAATAGTTAAGCCGGATGTTTCACCTTCGGCTGGAGCCCTTATGGACAGCACGACAATTTAAAAAACCAGCCAAGTTGAGTAACTTCCTTTCGGCTGTTAAAACAGGCAATATACAACGATATTTCAAGCAACTGAAAGGCCAAACTCGATTCATTTTTGCGTTGAAATAGGTAAGCTTTTAGGGCAATTCCGACCAAAACCGCTGATAGCTGCGCACAAAAATCCAGATTTTTAAATTTTTTTTTATCCCTTCCCAAATAACTACTTACGCAAATTTCACTTCAGAAAAATTCTTCAATTTTCGTCAAATTTGTGCAGGTTCGCCCAATAGTAGAGGCGCTTGTTAATAGCTGCCTGACGAACGGAACAAATAAAAAGTGGAGAATGGGTATGGGATTTGAGCTCGATATCTTTTATGCCGCCGACAAGGGCGAGCTTGATACTGATTTTCTTGAGTGGCTTGTTGATGAGCACTCAATTGATATACAGAGGCATTTCACGAAGCTGTGGGATTATTATGCAAACCCGATGTATGAGATAAGCAATACCGGCGCCTATGACAGGAAGGTCAACGAATCGGGCAGATATTACGTGCAGGCACAGGAATACGGTCTGCCTTCGCGAATAACAGGACTCGTGCACAGCGGCAACGCAGGGGTCCTCGGCGCACGGGCGGTCAAAGATGTTCAGCGAAAAGAAGTAGTAATCGAAAACGACATCGCATGGCGTGTAAATGCAGCGGTGGATTTTCTGTTTGGCAAACCAGTTAGTTTTGTATCCAGGTCGCCGGATAGCCAAAAACGCGCAGAAGTTGAGTCTATATTGAAGGCGGTTTTCGGAGCTAACGGCGGTATCGGATTTTTTCAGGATATGGCGGTGCTCGGAAGTGTTTACGGATTTGTTGACTGCCTAGTCAGGCCTGGCACGGATATCTTCGAATGCACTTCTGACTCCTCCTTCTCCTCACCCTCCAAAAAACTCTCGTTCGAAGATGTGCTGCAACTGGCACGAACAATAACTCTGGAGCTGATTGAAGCACCAAGAGCACTGCCCGTCCTGGATGAAAACGACTATAAAAAAATACGATTCTACATTCAACACTTCTGCCAGAAGAATAATGCTTTAAGCAGAAAGAATTCATTTCTTGCAGGGCTTTTCCCCTGGTGCAGGCGAAGCGGCGATGAGCGACAGACGGTGGCGGTGACGGAGATAACTTCCGATTCGGCCTGGCAGAGATACGAAGACAAGCAGCTCGTCGCAGAGGGCGAATCGCCGTGGGGATTTTTACCGGTGGTGCATATTCAGAATATCGCCCAGCCGTATTATTACGAGGGACTGAGTGACATCGAGCCGTTGATACCGCTGCAGGATGAGCTCAATACAAGACTGAGCGACAGGGCAAGCAGGATAACGTTTCAGTCGTTCAAGATGTATCTTGGCAAGGGGATAGAGGGCTTCGAGGACAGGCCTGTCTCGCCCGGCAGGATGTGGCACACGGACAATCCCGATGCGGCCATCGAAGAGTTCGGCGGAGACGCATCAACTCCGAGCGAGAGCCTGCACATCACTGAAATCAGAGAAGCGATAGATAAAGCCAGCGGCGTTACGCCCGTCGTAGCAGGAGTTTTGAAAAACAAGCTCGGCAACCTCACCAGCGCAGTGGCGCTAAAACTGACACTTATGGGAATGCTCTCGAAGAACGAGCGAAAGAAATTCACTTACAGCGAAGGGCTGAAAAAAATCTGCGCGATGATCCTTGGGATACTCGACAAGGCAAATATCTACAACAGCAGCGATGCCGACAGAGAAGTCGAGATTATTTTCCCCAGCCCGCTGCCTGAAAATATGACGGAAAAACTAAACGAAGCAAAGATGAAAAAGGAATTAGGCGTGCCGGCTGAGCAGGTGCTCAGAGAATTAGGATACGAGAGTTCATAGTTTGTTGTTCGTTGTTCATCGATGAACTATGAACTAAAAACGATGAACAAAAAGGGGTTTTTATGAGTCAGATTGACACAGAAAGTATTGAACTGCCAGAGGCAGAAGCGGAACACAGTGACGATGGACGAGAGGTAATAGACAGCACGAGACTTGTTCCGGTGACTGAATCAATCCGCTATCGCAGGAGGGCACAGAGTGCCGAGAAAAAGGTCGAGGTTTTAACCGGGCAACTGGCACAGGCAAAATCGCAAGCGGCAAAGATGTCCGAGCAGCTAAGTGACATCCAGGCAGAGCAGAAGCTTTTGCGAAAACTCTCCGCCGCCGGAACAGTAGATTTGGAAACGGCTGTGCTGCTCGCCAAAGCAAAAATTGAAGGCGATACGGAAGCTGATTTGGACAGCGTAATCAAACAGTTGAAAAAGGAAAAGCAATATCTGTTCACAGACAACAGTAATCCCGCTGTGGCAACAAGAAAGACAGCATCAGCTAAAGACCGAACGCAAAACAGCCAGACGATACTCGAAAGAGCAGCCAAAAAGGCGGCAACGACAGGCAACAGAACAGACTTGCAGGAGTATCTGAAACTGCGAAGGAATTTTCTATGATTATGGTAACTGGTTATTGGTAACTGGTTATTATTTAACAAATCACCATTTAACCAATTACCAAGTTGAAAGGAGAAACAGATGGCTTGGACAGGAAAAGCAACATATTCAGCGGGAACGACCCTGCCGGAATTGGCGGAGGATGTTTCCGATTTAATCGGGATAATCTCGCCTTACGAAACGCCCCTGCTGGACGCCCTCGGCGACCCGATGCGAGAGGCAGCGAGCACGCATCACGAATGGCTGGAAGACGAGCTTCTGCCTAACAAAGATGCTATCAACGACAGCACCTGGAGCGACCCGGATGCGGATACGGAGTTTGATGTTGACCACGGCAGCAGGTTCCGCGTCGGCGACCAGATTCAGGTCGAGGGCAGCGAGGAACTGATGTTCATAACCGGCGTTGACAGCAACACGCTGACGGTGGTTCGCGGATACGCCGGGACAACCCCTGAGGACCTTGCCGATAATCAGGTAATCAACATCCTGGGCAATGCCGCCCTCGAAGGTGCGAACAAGCCCGGCGCCAGATTTACCAATCGCAGCCGGTGCGGCAACTACACGCAGATATTCACCGCCGCCGTGGAAGTCAGCGGAACGGATATGACTGCGAGCCACCTTGGTCTAGCTGACGAGATGGACTATCAAAAGCAGGAACGGCTGCGGGAGCTGCTCCGTGATTTGGAGAACACGGTCATAAACGGAGGTCAGCCGACAAGCAGTCCCCAGGGCAGTGACTCGGCAAGAAGGTCGATGAAGGGAATCATTCAGCACTTATCGACGAATGTATTCCGCGTCGGCGACAGCGGCTTTCCGATAGGCAGCGACCTCAACGAGTCCAAGATTAATTATGCGCTCAGAAATATCTGGGAAGCGAGCAACGGCAATGTGGATCTGATTGTCGTCGGCGGTTTTCAGAAACGAAAGATAAACGCCTTCTCATCTGAGAGCCGAACATTCGGGGCCAACGATACGACTTTCACCGATATGGTCAGCATTTATGAGAGCGACTTCGGCATCTGCAGAATTATTACAACCCGATGGATGCCTCAGGATGCTGCACTGCTGCTGGATTCATCGCGAATCAAGGTTCTGCCGCTGGCCGGGCGGAGCTTCCATTTTAAGCCGTTGGCAAGCGGCGGCGACTATGAGTGCGGCGAGCTTATTGGCGAATATACACTTGAGCTGAAGAACGAAGCTGCACACGGGCTTATCCGCGACCTCTCAACCAGCTAACGACAGGATAGGGGATAAACCTGCGGTAAAACCGCAGGCTAAATATTTAGCCCCATGTTTTACGTGGGGTTTTTCCCCATCCGGAAAGGAAAAACAAATGGTCAGTTTCTCAAACGATGCAGACATTATGAAATATGAGCCGGTGCTGTTCGGAGAATTGCATTTGCCGTGGCAGGTATTGGCGGCAGGCACAGTGGGGGCGCTCAGCGGAACGATATTTACCGCAAGCGATGCAGATTTTGTAAGCGCCCAGGTTTCAGCAGGTGGAGTTATATATATGCAGTCAGCAGACGGCTCTCTGGATGGTGCATACGAGATAGTTTCCGTGGATTCTGCGACGCAGCTCAGCGTTTCGTCAATCAGAGCGGATTCGGATGGTGAGCCGATAGCGCCTCCGTCTGCGACCGACATATCTTATCGCATCAGCACGTTCGCCCCACAGGCCGGTGAAGCCGGATTTCGGCTGACCGAGTATTTCGGCATTCAGCCGGGCAATCCCGCGAGTGATTATTCTGCTGAGGATATTCTAAATGTGGATGTCTTAAGAGCAGCGTCGGCCTTTGCAGTTATATCAAGCGTGTATGCAATGCTGGCAAGCAAAGCGGATGATGAGAATTTCTGGAAGAAGAGTCAGTACTATCAGGAACTCTTTGAGAAGGCACGGCAGCGTTGCCGGCTGAGTATCGATGCCGGCTCTGACGGCGTGGCTGATATTACCAAAATCGGTGCTTCCGTAAGATTAATCAGGGATTAAAAATGAACGTTACTTTAGATGGACAAAATTTATTTGACCAGCAGCAATTGAACATTGAAACGTCAAGTATTAAGCGAGCTTCGGTGGAAAGATCGATGCCGGGCCTTGACGGCGTGCTCAGCATCGACCTTGGCCGACGCAGCAGGCAGGTCATACAAAAAGGAATCCTGCAGGCAAAAAGCAGAACGCAAATGAATGACAGAATCGGCGCAATATCGGCTTATCTGGACGGCAATACGCACACGTTAACCACAAGTAACGGAAAGGTTTTTGAAAATCTTCGGATGGACGTCTTCAAAGCCGGCAAAGAGCGGACAAGCGGCACCGGTATGGCTATCGACTATGAAATAGTATATACGCAGCTAACGGTATATTAACGATGCTTATAGAAAGCGGAATAGAAAATGTAAGGGTGTATGAACTGCCCTGCGGCATCTGGGCCGGCGGAGAATATTTTGCAAGTCCGCGGACGGCACTGGTGAAGTGGCGTTCAAGCTGGAGCGACAAGTTTCACCAGGTTTACGTCAACAGCCGATTTGCCGGTGCAACTTTTGACTGCCGGCAAATGCAAATGCTCGTTGCGATACCTGAATCTTTCCAGTCGCCGGTTCGCATAGAGGTTTTTGCAATCGAACCTGAATATGCGGATATCGATTTCAGCGAGACGATTGATTGCCCGGCCGGTCTTACAGGCAGGGTCCAAATCACAATGCTGCGAAGCCAGAACCTGTCAATTGGCTCAACCGCACAAATCTATTTTGACGCAGGCACAGGCGAAATCGATTACGACAATCCGCTCAATGATTCGCCGATAAGAATCTGGCCCGCTTGGCAGTATAAGGCGGGCTTCGGAATGAGCTGCTTCGGCAGAAGCGACCTCGGCTACGACTCGTCTGCTGCCGCTGGCTTCGGCAGAGGCGACTTCGGCCAGGTTTGGTTCGGCTTCGATGCTGATACATTCGACTGGACAGGACCGCAACTGCCGGCGGGCGTTTACAGATTCGCAGTCATTATAACCGATGAACTCGGCAACAAAAGCGAACCAATCGAAACCGGGCCGATTACGATAACACCACTACCAAAACCGGCTGAAAACTTAGGCATTTCTTCATTCGATAAACAGATGAATCAATTGGTTCTGAAAATAGCATAAACCCCCGGTAAAACCGGGGGCTAAATAAAAAGGAGAACGTTATGGCTGAAACATATCCATCCGATAACGATTTACTGAATATACAATCCGACAGCGAGACCGGCGTCGAGTATATACCGACCGGAACATCGCCTTACTATCTGCAATTCAGGAAGCTGCTGTATCGGCTGCTGCGGGCGACGCGGAGGGCAAATGATTTACGCGTCTATGACGAAGGCGGGCTGGACATCGGCGTCAAGGCAGGGGCGTTCTGGCTCGGAACGGAATTGATAAATTATGAAGGCTCTTCCGGCAACACCTTAGCCGATGACAAAGAAAATATCTACATCTATATCAATTCATCCGGCGAACTCGTTACCGACGAATACAGCAATTTTCCCGATATGGCTGCGACGCCTCATATCCGCCTGGCGATAGTAAGCACTTCCAGCGGTGACATCGATTCGCTCACCGATTGCCGCAGCGGTCACAATATTGCAATGCCTTACGGTGCCGGCGGAGTGAAAAAGACAATCGAGGCACACACATCCGACGACACATTGACGGCATCGGAATCCGGCGGCGTCCACACAAACCTCGGTGCCACAGGGACGGTTACGCTTACCTTGCCCGCTTCGGCCCCTGCGGGAACGATATTTACTTTTGCAGTTCAGGCGGCGCAGCAGCTGCGAGTGGACCCCGGCTCGGCGGCAATCAGAGACGACAGCGGCCAGACGGCGGATAAATATAAATCCGCCGATGCAATCGGCGCCTGTTTAAAGCTGGCAGCGGACGTAAACGGCAACTGGGCAACAATGGCCAAAAATGGAACATGGACTGAGGAAGCGTAATATATACGCGGTAAATAGGAGAGAAAAATGTTGCTACAAGCACCAATAACAACCTATAACACTTTAAGTAGTCATTTACGTCCTTCTGTTTTGGGTCAGGCGCCAAGAAGACCAAGGATATACCGCACACCAACAAAGATATTTACTTTTGATAATATCAGTGATTGGGAGGATGTTCTATCCTATTGCACCCTTTCGGGGGATACCGTCAATTACCGATGCTCCTCGTTGGCAGGCGAAACGAAACAATCAATAAAAGTAACTCCGGACGGTAGTGAGCATAATTATGCTACTTTTGGGGCCAAATTTTCAGCAATAGATTTGACCTGCGATGGCAAGAATCCGCATTTTGCCCTGCGCTTTTATCTCCACGAAGGCAGTGGTAATTCCGCCTGGACAACAATCGACCAGATTAAAATGAGAATTATCACAACGGACGGAGGAACACCTTCAAATTATCGCTGGTATCAAATTTATAAAGATACTGCCCCCAATGTTCACAAGGGATGGAACGTTGTAACGATGACTCCGGACGACCAGTACGGCACAGAGAACGGAATCTTGGATTGGTCCCACATAGAAAGGATAGATATACAAATCTTATTCAACGGCAACGCTAAGACCCCACAGGTTACCTTTGATAAGCTCGAATTTTTTTCTCCTTTGAGCAAGGGTTTGATAATGCTTCGATTCGATGACGGATATGACGAGCATTATGATTGCGCAGCTTACCTGGAAAGCAAGGGCCTGTGCGGCAGCTTCGCAATATATGGTCACGCAATAAGTCCAAGCGGAAGCTGTTTAACGTTAGACAAACTCCACAGGATACACGACTCAGGTCATTTTATCATAAATCATACCTGGTCACATCTTGACTGGGACACGATTACAGACCAGGAATATTTGACTGATATTTTCAGGATGCAGGACTGGATGTGCAAGAACGGTTTCGCGGACGGCTCTCGTATTTTGGTAACTCCAGACGGACGTTGGCACGAAAACGGCAAAGAACTTTTGGCAAGCGTTGTGGATTTTATCTGGACGACGAGAATGTGCAACTATACATCCCACGTTGAACCGCTTTACAATCCCTGGCGTATGAGAACCGCAACATTGACGGGGAATCTGACTACATACGATGATGCAATATCCGATGCTAATAGCGAGTGTGCAGTGGGGACGCTTCTATGGCACCATATCCCGGATGGCAATCAGACCTGGGCTGCGTTCGAGGCCGATATTGATGCTATTGTTACTCTTCGAGATGCAGGTGATATTAAAGTTATTACTCCAGCTGAAATTTTGTCGGGTGATTATAATTAGAAAGGGCAAAGGGTATCAAATGTCAAATGAAATTCTTGTAGATTATAAGAGCGGTAATACGATATTTATTATCCGGCGAGATATGGCAGGGCAAGTGGCCTTAAGTGACGGTTCAGCTTGGGAAACTTATGGTGCTGGCGGCCATAATGACGATGATTACGCCGTAGCGTTAGTTGATAAAGGCGGTGATATGTATGTTAGTGACTTTGATTCTGATGAGAATATAGCTGCTGGTTATTACTTTGTGCAAGCCTATTTACAACTTGGCTATAATCCCTCGGATGGTAAAGAATTTATAGATAGTGGAATAATAAGGTGGGGCAAAAACCATAAAGAAATAACATTACTCAAAGTATTGACTAATAAAGCGGTGCAAACAAAATCAACCGGCAAAATCGATTATTACGATGACGATGGCCAGACCGTAATCCTGACTCACACTCCCACAGATAGTAAATCAACGATTGAGAGGGTACCGAGCTAATGGACGCGCGTTTTTTAAAAGATGCTTTATTTGCAGGGCAGACCGGCAACGCCTTTAAGCTGGGCACAGTATTAACGCTGGGCTGGTTCTGGACCCGCGATACCGGCTGTTCGGTACTATATCGCGCTGCCGGTATGGAGCAGATAGATTCTGCACAGGTTTTAGCCGTTGCTGATTTGGATGCTGACACAATCTCACCGCCGGATTACCTTCCGCATGATGATAATGAGAATTATTTTTATGTTGTCAGGCGGGTCAATGGCTGCGGGTATCAGGAACACACAACAGCCGCTGCGGTAAAAGTTTCAATAGACGCCGACGGCAACCCTGCCGAGCCGCAGCCAAATAAAATTTTCGCCGGTCTGGCTGAACAAACGGACGGCAAAAAGGTCTGGCTTGTATGGTATTATTGCCCCGTCGGACAAAAGGCCGGGCCAGCACGGTTTCTTATCTATTGCGATGGCGGCACGGGCCAAATTAACTATGAAAATCCCATCGCTGATACTGATTATGACAGAAGAAGATTTTATAGCTGCGTAACCGATGCACTCGGTGCAGGCAGATACCTGTTTGCTATCAGGGCTGTAGATGCCGGCGGCACTGAGAATACTTCTCTCGCACAGTTAGAAATCCAGCTCAATACAACAAATCCGGATGCAATCGACATTTTAAGCGCCAAGGCAGTCTAACAAAAATAGGACAATTTATGTCTAACAGAATTGATTTTTTTCAGCCAGCAAAAAAACAATTAGCACTTGCAGGTGTTACTGTTTCGGTTCTGCTCGATGGACTTTTATGTCCGGAGCTTGAGGTAGTGGAAATAGTGCGGGACGGCTGGCCGAAATTCAGCAGGGCAAAGCTGACTTACAATCCTTCTGCATATTCTGACGCCGAGCAAAGAACGCTCGAAGATATTGAGCAGGAATTTGCGATGGGAAAATCAATTTGCATCCGGCGATATTTTAACGGCATACCGCCCGGAGCAGCGGCCTTCAGCCATACCGTATTCCACGGCTGGATAGAAGGCATCGAGACAAATCTTGGTGGCGATGGCCAAAGGGTGGAAATTACAGCAAGAGATTTCAGCGTCCACCTCGAACGCATCACCGTCTATGGCCAGCAGGTCAGCCACTGCGACGGCTCAACCGTATTTCTGCCGGGCCTCAATACCGAATTTAATCCCGACAGCAGCGCCAATGCAAACCTGACGCCGGCGGAAATTAACGGCAGCAGCTTCACAACCTTTTGTGCCGAGCAGACAAACAGTAAACTATGGAGCTATGCCGAGGCAATTGTTTATCTGTTGAAACAATATCTGCCGGCCGGTCAATTGCAAACGCCGGACACCGAACAATTACTCGGCCTGACAGAGAGACGGATAGTTCGCGACCTCGACGTCACCAGCTTAAACCTGTCAGAAGCGCTGCACCAGTGCTGCGAGAGAATCGGCCTGAATTTCAAGTTTGTCCCCCGGCTTGCAGAGACAGGCCCTGCGCAGGCGATTGTATTCTACAAAAACCACACCGGCAG
>Ga0315552_1000147_pt1 | contig 46097 bp, 47 predicted proteins | sample SalMarSW160170MG_2_FD_203102 | JGI IMG/M metagenome (GOLD analysis project Ga0315552, IMG submission 203102) | Salt marsh sediment microbial communities from the Plum Island Ecosystem LTER, Massachusetts, United States - Salt Marsh Sediment SW1601-70 ...
AGTTCTCCATGTTGAAGGAGCTGGAAATGGAGATCGATGTCATCATTCTTAGCCATTTTGGTATCATACCTTAAGTTTTTCATGACTTCAGCTCTGGCCATTAACACTGGTGGTTGAATGGCCATGTAGTTGATTATTACTTCCCGACACTCCTTAGGGCTAACTGGGAATTTTTTGAAGCCAGTGATTTCTCCAGTCTCATTAATAATTTCTTCATGTCCGCCAACAGCGACTAATTGAGCATTTTCTTCTAGAAGCTCTATTTGTTTTTTAAATCTCCAGGGTAAAGAGATATCATCAGCATCCATTCTGGCGATATATTCTCCTCGTGCCTTTTTCAGAGCGAAGTTCAAGCTGCCGGAAAGATATTTTTTAGTTCTATTTTTAAAAACTTTTATTCTTTTGTCTTTTGAAGCCAATTCCTGAAGAATTTTCCAGGAGTTGTCAGTCGAACAATCATCAACCACGACCAGTTCCCAGTTAGAATAGCTTTGATTTCTGATACTTTCAATGGCTTCAACCAAAAAATCGCCGGCATTGTAAACCGGCATAATCACGGATATTAATGGAAGTTTTTTGTTTTTCATTTTATCCCCTCTTCTATTTACAATTAATCTTATAAACAGGAGAGGAGGAAACTTCTACCGGGTGTGCTTGGCGCAATGCCAATAGTATGGTAGAAGTTTCCGTCAGGCTCACGGGGATGATGGTGAAAGTGGGGTCTATCCAGGAAAGGGCAAGACGCTCCATTTGGAGGGAAGGAGTTGGATGTCAGCATCCGTAGTGCTCTCAATGATGATAAGAGCAGGGGTCTTCGGAAGCTGATCACGTACTTTACATTCATTCCGCATCTCCTCCCAACGGGCCAAGTCGGGACCGTTCCAAACTTGGAACCTTGTTCCGATGTAATCCCTGACGACGAGGATCACTCCTGGAGCAACGGCGACATGAAGAACGGTGTCGAGATTCTTGCCGTCCCAGGTTTGGACATACGTCCAGGCCTGCGCGTCGCCAAAGGGGTACTCTGAGTCCCTCGCATCGAACGCGTCGGGGTCGGACCAAACCGGTCCTTCCACTTCTTCTTCTCCAGTCTCGACCGTTCCCTCGGGTTCAACAGCCTCTGGTGTTGGCGTTGGCTCTTGAGGTTCGGGCGTGTTTGTCGGCTCTTCGGGCTTCGGCGTCGGAGCAGCGGGCTCTGCTGCCATGGCTTCGACTAGGCTGCTGATCGCCTCAGTCTGGGCCTCGACCGCCTCTGTCATTTTGCCAATCGCTTCGCCTTGATCTTCGAGCTCGCTCTCAAGCGGCTCGAGATCAATTGCTGAGGCTTCCTCAGCCGGCGCTGGCAATCCAGCAGCAACTTGCACTTCCTGCTGTCTTACCTTGTAGAGGTATACGCCCCCCAAAGCAAGAAGAGCTATCAGTGCTATGATCACTGCCGTTGCCAACTTGTTTGCCGTCGCCCATGCAGACATTTCTTACCTCCCTCTAAACTTATCTCCTTCAAAAACTTAGCCTATATATGTTAACATCAGCTTTGATGGTAACTATTCGCCCTTGAACATCCCGTTCTGAATACCAAAAGTTAATTTGATACCCAAAGTCGGGATGTTCAAATCGAACCTCTTAGGAGATAAGTCTTTCCCCGTATGCCTTGTTAAAGTGCCCTCCTTCGCTAAAGCTTCAGAAGGGCAAGCCCCTCTGTCTTAAGCAAAGAAGAAAATGTTAATCTGGTCAAACTTAGGGTGCTAATCGCCCCTCTTTGAACCCAGAGCAAGGATTCTGTCAAGCAGGAGCCTTACTCCAAGCTCAAATTAATTACTTTTTTTAATGAGAGAGATGCCGGTTAAACCAGACAGTAAAGAAAATTCCAGAAGCAGGATAGCATTTTGAGGACCAGTAGGAGGTAATTCCGCGGCCAAGACTTTTCTGGCAATACAAACCTGAGAACTGTCTTCATCAACTTCGTCACCAGACCAGGCTTTGGCTCGGTTAGTCGTGTTCGTATCACAAATTGGAGATTCATTAGGGAGATTCTCTTGAGGTTTGACTTTAACCTTAAATTCTCTCTCGACTTCTTCATCCGGATCTAAATCATCAATTTCAAATTCTAAGTCTCCGGAAACGAGTTCAAAGTAGTCAGGCAAGGTGTCTTTGACATAAACCTTGTCAAACTTCTCATCACCAACATTCTTTATTTTTAATTTGAAGGTAATTTCCTCCCCAGGAGCAAATTTGTAGATATCTGGGTTGGTTCCTGTTATGTCTACTAAATTATCAGCGAGTTCTCCTTTGGCTGGATTCCAAACTCTCTTATTAAGCTCAAGCCTAATTTCTCGACAGACTTCGCCCTCATATTGGGTTTCGCAGCGGACAATCGCCAGGGAATTTTTGGCCAATGAAAGAGAGGCCAAAAAAAGAAGGGCAGAAGTAATGGCGATTAGTTTTTTATTCATTCTTTTCTAAATTAAAAACCTGCCTTAGGCAGGTTGGCTGTAGTCTACCTTATAGTCTTAATTTTGTCAAGCTTTTTTTAAGGGTTCGGCAATAATAATCAGACGTTTCCAAGAGGTGCCGGGCGGCCCGCCCCATCGGCGAGGCTCGCCTATTCTTTATTCAATTATTTTGTTCTTGACTTTCTATTGGAGATGCGACTACGATTAAGCGTTTCCAAGAGGTGCCAGGCGGCCAGCAGGTTTGCAAGACGAGTCTCTTTTCTCCGGCTTGGGAATAAAGATAGTCCAGGTCTTCGGCATCAACGACTTTCTTTTCTGTTACTTGATAGAGATAATCATTATTATTGTAAATCAAAATGACTTCTTCTCCTTTATTTAAATACCGTAAAGAATAAAACAAAGCGTTGTAATGAGCAATGTTCCAAGGATAATCGGTCGAGTGGCCAAAAAGATAAACCGTTCCTGGCTGGTCAGGGAAACTAGTACCTTCAGCATGAGCGACGCCTGACTTTAAGGCTTTCTCGTATTCGTTCGCGTTTCCAGGACTAACTGAGGAAGTTACTTTCGTGTTTAACTTAATTGAGGGAATAACAAGACTAAAATTCCAATCAGCCGGAGACCAGAATCCCTTTTCTTCGAGCAGAATCAATTCGCCAAAGCCAATTCGATCCGGGGCTATTTTAGAGCTAGAAGTATCAGGAGTGGTTAAATGACGGTGCCAATAAGATAATTCTCCAAGAAGAATCGGGGTCAAAAAAAGAAGGAGGGCGGACAAGGAAAGATTGAGTAATAGATAGCCCACTCGCCTTTTATCCTTGGAAAAGGGGTTCTTTTCTAGGCGAGCGTCATAGATAACCACGGAATTACCCTTCTTGATAATAAATTCTTGGGAATTCACGCCCCATAGTATAGCAGAGATTGAGGAATTTTCAAAGAAAAAGACTACGATTTGGTAACAGAGGGAAGACTTATTTATTTTTTCTCGTAACGATTATTGTCCCTCTTTTGATATTTTTTCATCATTTCTTTGAATGATTTATCGAGGTCTATCCCTAAAGAATTTGCCAGACAAGCTAGAGTAAAGATGATGTCCGCCATTTCATCTCCGATTTCTTTAGTCTCCTCGGTGGTTTTTTTCTTTTTTGGTCCGAATCTATGGTTTAATTCTCTAGCCAGTTCTCCCACTTCTTCAATCAAGCGTGCCAGTATCTCCAGAGGTTTAAAATACTCTATCTTATACTGTCTGACCCAATTATCAACTTGTTTTTGAATTTTTTTCATATCTTTTTGGCTGCCGAGTTAAGAACTTTCATACATTAAGAACCTTGGCCTTGTATGTGCCTCTGGAGGGAATATTCGCTAAAGCTCATCGTCTCGTTTCTCTCACCGTCGAATAAATTCTCATCCCCAGAGGTTCAGGTTCTTCGAATCTGTGCCTCTGGAGGGAATCGAACCCCCATCACTGGTTCCGAAGACCAGTGCTTTGTCCGTTAAGCTACAGAGGCCTGGGGTGGCTGACGGGAATTGAACCCGCAACCTTCCCCTCCACAGGGGGACGCTCTACCATTGAGCTACAACCACCATCTCGCTACGCTCGATGTAAACTGTCCACGAGTTTTTTCTTTTTTAACCTACTATAACCTTTGATAATCTTTTCTCTTTTTGCAGTATCAAATCTATTATTAAATCGTTCCCAATAAATTAACCTAACGGGCAATCTTCCTTTTGTAAATGAAGATTGATATTTCTCTTCGTTGTGCTGCTTTATTCTTCTTTTAAGGTTCCAACATATCCCCGTGTAAAAACTCTTGTCGCTGCACTCTACGATGTATACAAACCAAGCCATCTAAATAGTTTACACTGAGCTTGTCGAAGTGTGCCCCAGGGAGGAGTCGAACCCCCAACCTTCTGTTTAGAACACAGCTGCTCTATCCATTGAGCTACTGGGGCCCTTCGGTAAACTCAGGATAAACTTGAGCGGGAGACGAGATTCGAACTCGCGACCTTCTCCTTGGAAGGGAGACGCTCTACCAACTGAGCTACTCCCGCTTCTCAGTCGGGGTGGTGGGACTTGAACCCACGACCTCCTCGTCCCAAACGAGGCGCGCTAAGCCACTGCGCCACACCCCGAAAATTATAAATACCTCAAGCAATTATCACAGGCTTGGCATAATGTGTCATCTCTTCTGCTGTCAGCTTGATTAATTTCTTCACCATCTCTAGTAAGAGCGATTAACCGAGCCACAGCGCTGATAAATCCGGGTGTTTCAGGGTACTTCGTTAGTTCTTCAGCATAACTAAATCTTGTTCTTTCATTCCAAGATTTCACTAACCCCTGAGCTGCTTCTTCAGAACTACCAGCTTCTTGGGCCCAAAGCCCGGCTTGATAAATATGCTTTCGTAAATAACGCTCCATTTGGTGCCGAGGGCCGGACTCGAACCGGCACGATAAAAACTTATCATTGGATTTTAAGTCCAACGCGTCTACCAATTCCGCCACCTCGGCGATAGGTTAAATTATACCTTGTTTTTCTGGAAAAATCATCTTAAAATGAAGCCCATGGATTTAAAAGAAATTATTCTCCACATCGGCCTTTTAGGTGTTTTTGGGGTTATTTTTGCGGAGTCAGGTTTATTTTTCGGTTTTTTTCTACCCGGAGATAGTTTATTATTGACGGCCGGTCTTTTAGCTTCACAAGGATTTTTTGATATCAAGATTCTTATTCTTGGTTGCTGTATTGGCGCCATTGCTGGCGATAGTGTTGGATACTGGTTTGGTAAAAAAACTGGTCCTAAGATTTTTAAACGACCCAATTCTTTACTGTTTAAGAAAGAGAATCTTCTTAAGGCAAGAGCTTTCTATGAAAAGCATGGCGGGAAAACTATTATTCTGGCGAGATTCATGCCTTTTATCAGGACTTTTGCGCCTATTGTGGCGGGCGCCGGTGAGATGCACTATAACCGTTTTCTCTTTTTTAACTTTTTTGGCGGGGTTTTCTGGGTTTTAGCTATGTCTTTACTAGGCTATTTCCTCGGCACTTCCGTCCCTAACATTGATAAATACATTCTTTTTATTGTTGGCGGTATCATTCTCCTCTCCGTTTTACCGACGGCTATTCATCTTTGGCGGGACCAAAGAGAAGAGATTCTTGCTAAAGCCAAAGAAGTCCTCCATAATTTCAAAATAGGCTAAAATCTGCTATAATTTCTTTGTAAGCCGCGGTGCTGGAATTGGTAGACAGGCACGGTTCAGAACCGTGTGCCCTTTGGGTGTGCGAGTTCGACTCTCGCTCGCGGCACCAGATTAATAAATAAGCGCTCGTGGCGGAATTGGTATACGCGATAGCTTGAGGAGCTATGCCCGTAAGGGCGTGGGAGTTCGAGTCTCCCCGAGCGCACAGAACGAAGTATCTGGAGCAATGGGGAGACGAGAATTTATTTTGAGCTTGCGAAAAACAAGATTTGCTTATTCGACGGCGAGCGAAGCGAGACGATGAGCTTTGGCGAATAATCTCCCCGAGCGCACCAAGGAGTTGTAGCTCAGTTGGCTAGAGCATTCGGCTTACATCCGAAAGGTCACAGGTTCGAGCCCTGTCAACTCCACAAGAGCCGAGGTAGCCAAGGTGGTTCCGCCCGGGGCGGATCTGAAAACGATCGATGTATTATGTTTATGTAATTTACTCGGGTAAGATTAAGAGATTTTACACCGGATGTACAGAGAACCTTTACAAAAGATTAAAACATCATAATTTAGGATTGAACCGTTGGTCAAAGAGAGGAATGCCTTGGAAAATAGTATACTTTGAAAAGTACAAAACTAAAACTGAGGTATTAAAAAGAGAAAGATATTTAAAAACAGGGAAAGGTAGAGAGTTTATAAAAGCCAGGATAGCCAAGTTGGTCACGGCGCGTGTCTGAAAAACATGAGATCTCGGTTCGATTCCGAGTCCTGGCACAAAAAAGCCAAGGTGGTTCCGCCCGGGGCGGATCTAGAAATATGAGATAACGGTTCGATTCCGAGTCCTGGCACACATTTGATAACGCTCAGTGTAAACTAGCGGGAGTAGCTCAGTTGGTAGAGCGTCTCGTTGCCAACGAGAAGGTCGCGGGTTCGAATCCCGTCTCCCGCTCTTATTGTTAATGCGGGGTCGTCTAATGGTAGGACAACGGCCTTTGAAGCCGTTTATCTAGGTTCGAATCCTAGCCCCGCAGCTCGAGCAAGTAATCTTGCGAGATCCCGAGCGAAGTCGAGGGAACATAGAAATTTAGCTCCAATTTTTAATTACCTTCAATAGACATTCTGACCTGTGGTTTATATAATGTTTTTTAAAGGAAGTGGTCTATGAAAATAAAAATACGCAGCTCAATTCCCGATGATGTTTATGGAATCCGTGAGGTTCAACGAGAAACCTGGTTGAAAACTTATCCTAACCGTGAAGAGGGAATAACTATTGAGGATATCAAGGCGAAATTTAAGATTGATGAAACTCCTGAAGGAAAAAAGAAAATTGAAGAAAGGAAGAAGAAATATCAAGATAAAAACACTGGTATCTGGGTAGCAGAAGATGAAAAGAGAATTGTTGGCTTTTGTACGGCTATTAAGGAAGAAAAACATAATCGAGTTGGCGCCGTCTATGTTCTACCCACTTATCAAAGGAGAGGTTTAGGAAGATTGTTGATTGAAAAAGCTCTCGGTTGGCTCAGAGATAGAAAAGAGATACTCGTGAACGTCGCCAGATACAATCAGCAGGCACTTGATTTTTATAAGAAATTCGGCTTTATTGAAACTGGAAGAAAAGGTGCTTTTGACGAAGCAGCCAAACTACCCTCCGGAAAACTTATTCCCGAAATTGAGTTGGTTAAACCAACAGGAATTTTGATATAATTTATTACTGAAATTTACCCTGAATGTAATCGAAGGGAATCCTAGCCTTGCAGCTCAAAGGGCTAAACCAATTTTTGTATGGCATTTATGCAAGGATTATGGCAAAATTTAGAAAGTTTGCGTTCGCCCGGTTACTATAATTATTAAGTTCAAGTAGATTAATCGTATGAATTATTCTATATCCCGGTATGATGAAAACGATTTTGAAGCAATTGTTGATCTGATTAGTCGTTTTCAAGACTATGTTTCTTCGGTGGATTCATTGAAGGAACTTCGGCCGTTTACTTCGAGAAAGGAAGCAAAGGCTTATGCCAAACAGGCGCTCAAAGACGTCAGTAAGATGGAGGGCGTTCTGTACGTTGCAAAGTATCAAGAGCAAATTGTAGGTTTTATCCAAGGAGTCATTCAGCGTCACCACGGAAGGGTTTTACATAATTTAAGTCACAAGAAAAGCTTAGATGGTTGAATTGGATTATTATTTGTTGAGCCAAAGTATCAAGGCAAGGGAATAGGAAAAGCCCTAGTTGAAGCAATAAAATCTTATTTTAAAGAAAATAAATGTAAAACCATCCGGTTATTTGTTATGAAAGATAATAAATTGGCAGTCCATTTTTATCAAAAACTTGGATTTAAGATTAAAGATGTAGAAATGGTACTTAAGGTCTAGTTTTAGTTAGACTACATCCACTGCCTGCAAGCTTAAAAGCTATTTCCTCGCTACTTCGAAGACTTCAGGGTAATACAGGAAGACGACTGGCGCTTCTTCTACAATATATTTCTGAAAATCAAAGTAAATCATTTTCCTTTCGTTTTCGTCAAGAGTCACTCTTCCGTCTTCAAGAAGCTTATCGATTCTTGGACTTTTAAGCCGGGTGATATTATTCTGGGAAGTGGAATGCCAAAGATTATACTGGTCCGGGTCAATGGGAATTTCCTGAATTGCCAGCAGAGCTTGGAAATCAGTTTCTCCGGTCCGAAAGGGAACGATTTCCACCTTTAATCCTAAAGCTTCCCAATTCTGCCTAATTTTTTCGGCCTGAGTTAAAAGTTGAGGAACAGTCATAATCGTTAACTCAATCTCTTCAGGACTAAGTTCTCCTAAAGAGTTTTCTAAAAGAGTTTTTGCTCTGGCAGAATCATAATCATAGGGCTTAACTTCCTCAAAATAAGCCCAGCTGTGAGGTGAAATTGGACCCAGAGCTCTTAACTTATATTCCTTTTCGATGGCGTAAGCGAGCGCTTGGCGAAAAAGTTTGTCTTCTAAGAACGGTTTTTCGCTATTAAAGAATATTCCTACAAACCGATCTTCTTTAATTTTCGAACTGACATCAAGATTAGGAAAATTTTCGAGACCTTTTGGGTCAAGAATGCTTTCAAGGTGAGTAATTTCCCCGAGCTTGATGGCTATTTTGGCTGATTCCTCGGTGGGATAAAATTTAATCAGCGTGTCTGCTTGACCCTTAACAATAGACTTCAGGAAAATTGTTTTCACAAACTCACCGTTAAACTCAATTTTCCTCACCTGGTGTTCTCCCATGCCGATAAAGCCTTTGCGAAAGACAGGTTTGGAAACGGCAATCGGAAACGGAGCAAACTGATCCTTTAAGATAAAATTGAGTTGATAATCATTAATCACTTCCAGGGTAACATCTTGGAAATTATAGTTGATATCTTCCGCTTTAAACTTCCTTCCATCAGACCATTTTAAATCCTTTTTCAAATTAAAAAGATACTTTTTTCCCTCGTCCTCAACTGTCCAGTTTTCAACCAAGGAGGGAATCGCCTTGCCGCTTTCGTCAGTCGCGGTCAAACCTTGACTCATTTTTAATTGGACTTTCATTGGTAAATCATCAACCGTGAACTTGCCGACAATGCCAATTTTAGACGGTCTAGAGACAAGGGGAATTTTTTTGAAAATGTTGGGAGATAAGTAAAAAAAGATGACGCCAATGAATAAGCCTAAGACGATAAATTTATATCTTCTCTTGAAATATTCTCGGCTAACATTAAAGATAAATCTTAGCCACTTTCTTCCTTTGAAAATCGGTTGGGAAGGTTTTTTTTCTGTCGACGGAGCATTAACCTGCCTAAGGCCGTTTTGTTTTAAACTTTTCATCAAATTAAAACAGAAACAAGCGAAGAAACGAGAAAAAAGAAAGCAAGAGCGATGGTAATCCTAAAGAGGATTTTTTCAACCCCTCTTTTTGATCGATAGAATTCCCCTCCTCCCCCCCAGGCTTGACCAAGTCCAGCCCCCTTTGCTTGAAGAAGAATAATGGCAATTAGAAGACATGAGATTAATATTTGGATGACAACGATAACACTCTTCATTTTGATAGCCAATAGAGGAAGCTAGAGACAAGGCTAATTAAAAAAGTAATCACGATGAAAGAAAGGATCAAATTGAAGGAAAAGGCAGGAATAACGATGCCTTTGTAAGAAAATCCCGCAAAATCAAAAGCAATAATTTTAAAATCAGGAACAATCACCGTCACGATGTAAAGAGCGGCGACATTAACTAACCACCTAAAGGTTCCAAGAGTGATTAAATTGATAGGCAGAAGGAGAATGTTAATGACTGGTTTTATCAGAAGATTAATTAAACCAAGAGCGAAAGCGGCTACCAGCAGAGTTTCAAAACCTCTTTCAAGGACGATGCCCGCGACCATCATTGAGACCAGCCAGATTGAGGCAACGTTAATTAAAATCGATCTGATGATTCTCCTCATTAATAGAATCTTAACAAACCTCTTCAGGACTGTCAATTTTTTTTCTTCTTCTGATTCTTAAGTAGACATAGAGGACGGAAAGAGACAATGAGACGGAAGCAAAGATGAAAATTATTCCCCTGAGTAGGAGAGATTCTACCCGAAAAGGTTTTTCAAAGACCTGATTGTTTATTTTCAAAGTAATCATTGCTGGTCCGGTCTCAAAAAATCTTGAACTGGAAAGCTCTATCGGCATCGACTTATAAGCAAAAGGAGGTAAGACCAGGTTATCATCCTCGGCTAAAATCGCGTTTATGCCTTTGGTTTCGATTGTGGTTGAGAAATTATAGATCGCCATGGGCGAGAGATTAAAAAGCTTTAAATTTCCTTTTGTTTTCAATTCGCTCGCCAGTAAATCGGGAAGGTCAAAGATTAACTCGATTTTTTCCTCTGGTTCTGCTTCTTGGAATTTTCCAAACTCGACCAAAACATCTTTGCTGTATTCACCGGGGACTTTGTAAGCTCCGGCGGGAAAAGGATAGCTGTCTTCTTCTCCATGAATGACAAAAGCAAAATGGTCTAAATCCAGCTTATTAAAATAATCTACGCCTCCAGTTGTATTTTGCCAGGTTGGGTCGACTTGAACCCAGAGACCACTCGCCTCATCCCAATATTCAGGCCAGGCATGAAGAACATCTTGAACAAAGCTCAGAGGTTTCAATTGTGGATTGGTGGTATAAGCAAAACCATTGATTTCTCTGGCTGGAATTCCGGCTGCTCTCGCCAGAGTGATAAATAAATCAGTAAACTCCATACAGGTGGCCTTTTCAGGCTCAGCTAAAACGTCAACAGCGCCGAGCCTTTTTGCCCCTTCCCTCACCCGGCTATAGTCATAAGTCAAAGAGTTGACAACAAATTTATAAATTTGTTCCACTGTTTTTAAATCCTCGACTTTTTCTTTAACTAGCTCCTCATCAACGGGCCAATATCTTGTTGGTTGAAGGAAGACTTCTAAATTATCCGGTTTAGTGAACAACTGATAAGGTTTGGCAAAAACTTTAACCATTCCCTTAGCCTTGATTTCTAATTCTTGATGAGGATCAAGGCGGTATTGTGCCAGCCAATTACCACTAGAGTCGACTTCAACATTCTCCGGTTCAGGTTCGATCACCTGATAATAGATTTTTTGGTAGCTGGTGTCTGGCGGAAGGGCAATCTCAGTGATAATTTTTTTGTTTTCAGAGTTTTCTAAATGATAGGTTGCTTCAAACTTAAACGTCTGAAATTCACCGAAAGCGGCAACGACACCGCTGTGGCTGATTTGCTCTTTCGTAAATTTGAAAATTTGATAACCCCCCTCAATACTTTGTGAGACTGGACTTGGAGAAATAAAAGCAACATGACCAAACTCATTCGGAATTTCAAGCTGAAGGCTTAAATTTTCAGCTTGTTCAAAATTCGCAAATTTAGGGACAATGATTTCCCAAACGTCTCCTGTTTTTTCGATTAAGTCATTTTTAAAATAACTAAGGCCAAAATTAAGAGTTTTATCTTTACCGACTACCTCTTGATTAAAAGGGAGGGCAATTCTAGTTGTCTCAGGCTGAATAAAAGCTTGATATTCAATTTCACCTAAATCATCCCAGGCATAAATCTCTGAAGGCGGCATGCCCTCAATAGTGAAAGAATACTCATGGGCGTAGACATTAGATAACTTATTAGTTAAAGCCACTTCGTGTTTCACCTTCATCTTGGCCTCTCGAGAAGCTCGATAGGTAATTTTTGATTCAACCTTGAACTCTTCTGTCGCTTGGACTCCTGAAGTCTTTCCTAAAAGGAGGAAGGAGGTTAGAAAAAACCAAAGAAAAAGTTTTTTTAACATGTTTTGATTGTATGTTTTTCCGGTTTTATTGTCTAGGATGAATTAAGGTATTGACCTGCCTTCGCCCGCGCCAGCCGGCGGGGCTTCGGCGAGGTCTGCGTCCCGATAAAAATCGGGGCTTGACATTCTTTTTGGGTTTTGTTAGGGTATTTTTAGGATGCCGATTACTCTTTATAAGCGCCAAAAACAGATTCTTGAATTTATTAACCAGTATATCCAAAAATTTGGTTATTCCCCTACTCTTCAACAAATCGCCGATGCCATCAATGTCAGTTCTTTAGCCACAGTTCATGAACACCTGGAGGCATTATCTAAAAAAGGCATTATCCGCCGCTATAAAGGAGCGGTTCGAGGAATTGAGATTCTGGACAGGAAAATCGCTTCCCCAAACGACGGTTTAGAATTACCCATTTTAGGATTCATTGCCGCTGGTCAGCCGATTGAGCCCCATACCGACCCTAACGCCAGTCTCAGTGTCTCTTCGACCTTGATTACCGGGAAAAAACCGGCCTTTATTCTTCAAGTCAAAGGTGATTCTATGATTGACGACGGTATCATGAACGGCGATTATGTGGTGATTGAGCAACGAGAAGAAGCCAAGAATGGAGACATCGTCGTCGCTCTTCTTGAAAATGGTTTTGCCACTTTGAAGAAGTACTTCAAAGAGGCGACGAGAATCAGACTAGAACCAGCCAACGCGAAGATGGCGCCTATCTTTACCAGAAAGGTGAAAATCCAAGGCAAGGTCGTCGGGGTAATCAGACGTTTTTAGTTTTCTTCACTTTCAGAGCACAATCCGGACAAACAGTCTCGCAAATTCCACAAGCATTACACTTATTAATGTCAATCTCCACTGAAGGAGTCGAATAAACGCCTAAATCTTTTTCAGAAAACTTAATCGCTTTCTGAGGACATTTAGCAATACAGAGACCACAGCCTTTACAGAGGCCGTGAAAGACAGTCAGGCTTTTTCCCTTATCTTTATATTCCTTGGGTTTAAAATCCTTCATTTTTGCTCTTGTAAAGCTTGGTGATCAAGTTCTTTTAATTCTGGCTTAATTTCAAATTGCTTGGCAAAACGATTTTCCATCGCTTTGATTAAAGATTCTTGGTCAACAATCTTACCAGTCCTATTAAGATGTCCCAGGACAACAATATTCCAGACTTTAGAAGGCAAACTCGATTGAAGACCATCTTTCATCGCCGGTCCTTTGATGACCATGGTTTTAGAACCTATATATGGTTCCACCCGAGACCAAGAGCGGTCAGAAAGGACAACCAGGAGATCCGCTTTTTCAAATTTGGGATAGACAACCGGTTGATCTTCAATAATCACGAAAGCCAAAGAGATGCCTCCTCTTTGCTCCACCCCAAAATTAGGAATATAAGTCGCCTTCTTACCTTGGCCATAAGCGGCTTTAGCCAAAATCTCAGCAATTACTTGAACGCCTTGACCACCCTCGCCCGCAAAAAGAACTTTCATTTCTTGATTTCTCCTAATTGATAAAAGGCTTCTAATGCTTTCATTCTCTCGATTGTTTTTTGGGCATCAGTTTGCCAATTCAAAGGACAGGCAGACAATGACTCCACCAGGGAAAAATGACCCGCTAATTGAGTTTCAATTGCTTTCTTAAGATATTGTTTTAAGACAAGAGGTTTATCCGTGGTCCCGCGCGCTAAGTAAGCTCTTGGATGAGCAATCCCTGTCAATAACTCTGGACCATGAAGAGTTCGAAATTCCTCTTCTTTTTTGCCCGCTGGTGAAGTGGTCGTTTTCTCATTTTCAACTGTCGTCGGCGCCATCTGGCCACCGGTCATGGCGTAGAGAGTGTTATTAACGACAATGGTTGTCACCGGATCGTTGCGCAAACAAGAAGTGATGGTGTGTTGAAGACCAATCGCATAAGCCCCCCCGTCACCCACATAAGCAATCACAATCTTCTTCGGGTCAGCCATTTTAAAACCAGCAGCCACGGGCACGGTCCGGCCATGATGAGTTTGAGAAGTGGGCAGATCATAGAAGTCCCAGGCTAAAAGCGAACAGCCAATATCAACTAAGAAAACTGACTTCTCTTGAATCCCTAATTCATCAATCACCTGACCGAGCATTTTTAAGACAATCGGGTGACCACAACCAGGACAAAACTTATGCGGCTTAGATTCTTTTTTATAGCACTTAGGAAAGCTGAGTAATGGTTCCATAAATTTCCTCCGGGGTAAAACCCACGGCGGGTTTATTAATCTCGACTAAAGGGACATTAATCCAATAGAATTCAGTTTTAAATAATTCACTTAACTGACCCAAAGCCGATTCAATCACGATAATCTTCTCTGCTTTTTCAAGAACTTTCTTCGCCCCTTTAACTGGAAAAGGCCGTAAGGTAATCGGTCGGAAGAGTCCGACAGATTGACCCTCTTTCCTTAATCTGTCCACCGCACTCTTGACCGCTGCGGCCACAATCCCATGAGCAATGATAATCGTCTTTGCTCCTTCTAATTGATATTCTTCAAACTCTTCGATTTTCTCCCTGACTCTTTGATATTCATCAGAATACTGAGAAATAATTTCCCCAATTTCTTCTTCAAGATTATAGCAATTCCTAAGATTAACCCCTGGTTTTAGAATCGGCTGAGCCTCAATTTCTAAACCTTCCCCCTTAAATTCCACTTCTCCTTTCATTTTTCCTTGATAGCCGTCAGCGAGGATAAAGGTCGGGAAACGATACTGCCAGGCCGACTGGAAAGCTTTTAAAGTATAGTCATATAATTCCTGAAGATTAGAGGTCGAATAAACAATTCTAAAACCTTCACCATTACCCCCAAAACAAGTCAATCTTACTTCTTCCTGAGAATAAATGACCGTCGAAGTTGAAAGCCCACCCCGCTGCATAATCATCGCTACCGTCGGTACTCTAAGAGCTTCGGCCATAGAAAAAGCATCTTGCATAAGAACATTACCTGGACCAGAAGTAGCCGTAAAAGCCGGCACACCGGCTAAACAAGCCCCAATGGTAGCAAAACCAGCTGCCATTTCATCCTCTGTCTGGAGGTATCGAAGTTGTTCATTCTCTCCAGCGATTTTAATCCAAGTCTCTAAGATTTCTGAAGCGGGCGTAATCGGATAGCCAAACATCATTTTCGCGCCCGCGTCAGACGCGGCTCTTGCCAAAACCTGATTACCCATTAAAAAGTTCTTGCCCATTTTTCCTTTTCAAAACTTCTCCAAAGTTGAGGTGTCACCGACTGGTAAACCCAACTCTTTAGCCTTTAAAAATCTTCTTACTATTTTACCAGATCGAGTCTTAGGAAGACTTTTAACAAATTCAATTTCTCTTGGATAAGCATGACCGGCGAGGTGAGTTTTGACATGTTCCTTTAACTTCTCTTTTAGAGCCCCTGAGGCCTCCCAGGACGGCTTTAAAGCAATGAAAGCCTTGATAATCTCGCCCCTGAGGGGATCAGGCTTGCCAATAACACCGGCTTCAGCCACGGCCGGATGAGAAACTAAAGCGGACTCAACTTCAAAAGGACCGACTCTTTCACCTGAGGTTTTAATAACATCGTCTGCCCGACCGACAAACCAAAAATAGCCATCTTTGTCCTTATAAGCTAAATCCCCGGAAATGTACCATTCGACTCGTTGCTTCACTCCTCGCTCATGGCAAGCCAATCCTTTGATAAAATAGCTTTTGTATTTCTCTGGCCGGCGCCAGATTTTTTTCATCATTGAAGGCCAACCAGGTTTAATGGCTAAATTACCAATTTTGTTAGCAGTTAATTCTTTACCCTTATCATCAACGATTCCGGCAACTACGCCAGGAACAGGTTTGCCCATTGAACCTGGTTTAATATCCAGGCAAGGATAATTAGCGATTAAAATCCCGCCTGTTTCTGTTTGCCACCAATTGTCATGAAAAGGCAAGCCAAAGACTCTTAGGCCCCAGTAGATGGCTTCTGGATTGAGGGGCTCGCCGACACTAGCCAAATGACGAAGACTGCTTAAATCGTATTTTTTAACGATTTTGCCATCCTTAGCGGCGAGCATTCTGATCGCCGTCGGGGCGGTATACCAAACATTAACTTTATAATCCTGGATGAGTTGATACCATTTATCGGGATCGAATTTACCCTCATAGACGAGAGAGCTAGCACCGTTGCTCCAAGAACCAAGAATCTCATAGGCAATGCCGGTGACCCAGCCCGGATCAGCCGTACACCAGTAAATATCATCTTCCTTTAAATCCAAAACCCATTTAGCGGTCAAATGTTCATGGATAATGGCCTGATGAGCGTGGATGACGCCTTTAGGCTTCCCTGTAGTTCCTGAAGTATAGAGCATGAAAGCAGGTTCTTCTCGATCCATCTCCGTTATAGGATAATCTTTTTCTTGAGTTTGAATTTCACTCTGAAGCTCTTCGGTAGTGACCATTAATTCCAAATCCTTTAACCTTCTTCTAATTTTTTTCACTCTTTTTGATAATTCTTGATTGGTGATTAGAACTTTGGCTCCGGAATTACTCAGTCTGTCAAATAGAGCCTGTTCACCAAAAGCCGAGAAAAGAGTGCCGGCGATGGCCCCTCGTTTTAAGGCTCCCAGAAAACCATAATAAAGCTCAGGGACACGAGGTAGGAAAAAGAAAACCCGATCACCTCTTTCTATCCCTTTGTTTTTTAAGAAATGAGCGAATTGGTTGGAGAGAATGGCTAGCTCTTGAAAGGTAAATTTCTTCTTCTCGCCGTTCTCTCCTTCCCAATAAAGAGCAATCTTATTCTTCCTAAAACCTTGAGCGTTTCTATCAATGGCATTAAAAGCCGCGTTTATCTTTCCTCCCGGAAACCATTCAATTTCTTTTTCGCCCTCTTTCCAGGTAAATAATTGATGTTTCTTCTCGTAATCCTCTAAATTAGGTTTAACTTTAAAATCAGCAGGCTTTTTCTTGATTATTTTCTTCCTCATATTAAGGGTCTACCTGACATTTCACTAGGAGTGCTAACGCCTAATAATTTCAGAACAGTGGGAGCGATATCGGCTAAAATGCCGCTGTTGACCCTAGTTGGATTACCCAAAAACTGTTTGCCCACAACAAAAAAGGGAACCGGATTATTGGAATGTTCGGTGTCAACTTGACCGGTTTCTAAATTAATCATCTCTTCAATATTGCCGTGGTCAGCGGTGACAAGAGCAACGCCGCCAACATTTTTAATCGTAGAAAGTAATTTTCCCAAATTCTCATCGACAGCTTCACAGGCTTTTATGCCTGCTTGAAGAACGCCTGTATGACCAACCATGTCAGGATTAGCATAATTGACCAAGACAAAGTCGTAAATTCTCTGAGTTAATTTTTTGACTAACTCATTGGTCATTTCATAGGCAGACATCTCAGGTTTCAAATCATAGGTAGGAACGTCAGGCGAAGGGACGATGATTCTATCTTCTCCGGGAAAGGGTTCCTCCCTTTGACCATTAAAATAATAAGTGACAAATCTTTCTTTTTCGGTTTCGGTGATTCTTAATTGCCTTAGGTTTTGCTCTGAAAGAATTCTACCCAAGGGCAAACTCACCCTGACAGGGGCAAAAGCAACTTTAGCCGGGAGATCTGTTTCATATTCGGTCATGGTTGTAAAACAAAGATTTTCAATTTTTGGTCCCCGGTCAAAAATAGAGGCGATTCTTCTTTCGACGTAGGTCTTTTTCAAATATTTTTCCGTGTAAGGATCAAAGGCAATTTTTTGACCAACCAATTTCTTAAAATCTTCAATCACAAAGGCTTTAGTTAATTGCCTGGGCCGGTCAATTCTGAAGTTAAAAAAGATGACCCCGTCATTTTTACCAATGCCTTTAGTCTCAGAAACAATAATCGGTTTGATAAACTCATCGGTGACCCCTTCGTCGTAGGATTCTTGAATGGCCTTTTTAAGATCCTGGGCGCTTTTCCCTTTTCTTTCGGTTAAGGCCTGATAGGCAATCTCTGTTCTTTCCCAGCGATTATCCCGATCTAAACCATAATATCGTCCCATGATGGTTGCGATCGGAGCGACAATGCCTATTGTTCTCATTTCGTCCATAATCTGGTCAAGGTAGTTCGAGGCTGAAGTTGGGGGTGAATCCCGGCCATCAGTAAAGAGATGAAGAAAAACACTTTTTAGTTCCTGTTCTTTAGCAAATCTCAGCAGAGCGTATAAGTGACCAAGATTTGAATGGACATTACCATGACCAATCAATCCCATCAGATGGAGAGTCGAATTGTGTTTTTTAACGTGTTCGATAGTTTCCATAAAGGCATGATTTTTAAAGAAAGAGCCGTCGGCGATAGCCATACTGATTCTGGGTAAATCTTGGTAAATAATTCGACCGGCGCCAAGATTCATGTGGCCGGTCTCAGAATTGCCTTTTTCTTCGTGAGGTAAACCAACCGCTTCTCCTGAGGCGAGGAGTGAGGTGTGAGGATAGGAGCTCCAAAAGGATTTAAAATTGGGAATTTTTGCCTGAGTAACCGCATTTCCAGGACCTTCAGGAGCAATTCCCCAACCATCTAAAATGATCAAAACAACGGGCTTCGGCATTAAATTTTTAATTTCTAATATCTAATTTCTAAATTCTAAATAATATCTAAATTCAAATTTTCCGAATTCTAAACGTTTTGGTAATTGGGATTTAAAACATTGTGATTTGTTTAGGATTTCGGATTTTGTATTTGTGATTTATTTTCTGCCAATTCGCTTTCAATTTCTAACAAGCGATTATACTTGGCGACTCTTTCACCTCTAGCCGGAGCACCAAACTTAGTAAAATCAGCTTGAACACCAACAGCAAAGTCGGCAATGAAATCATCGTTAGTCTCGCCGGAGCGGTGAGAGACAATGACTTTATATTGAGCTTCCCGGGCCATTTTAATCACTGATAGGGTTTCGCTAATGGTGCCAATTTGATTTGGCTTCACTAAAATCGCCTTACAAGCTTTTTCATTGATGGACTTTTTTAATCTTTCCGGATTAGTGCCCAGGAGATCGTCACCGACAATGACGGTTTTATCAAGCTGCTTGTTGAGCTCTCCCCACCCACCCCAATCATCTTCATAAAGAGGGTCTTCTAAAAGAAAGAGGGGGTAGGCCTGGACTAGTTCTCGATAGTATTGGATTAATTCTTGGGCATCTAATGGCTGAGTTCTGTCTCGAATTAAGTACTTTCCGTTTTTATAAAAACTGTTGGCGGCCACATCTAGACCAAGAAAGACATCTCTTTTAAATTCATGCCCAGATTCTTTAATCGCCTCAACGATGACTTCTAAGGCATCCATATTGGTGAAAAGATTAGGAGCAAAACCACCCTCATCGCCGACCGAGTGAATGGCGCCGTGACGGATAAGGACTTTTTCAACTGAGTGATAAATTTCTTCAGCCATTTCAAGAGACTGATAATAGGCTCTCCCCGATGAAGGAATAATGTGAAATTCTTGAAAGTCAAGATTGCCGGCTCCATGCTTGCCGCCATTTATTAAATTAAAGGTGGGAACGGGCATTAATAAAGATTGGTTTTGGCTTTCACTAAAGTAAAGCTTTTTGACATATTGATACAGGGGAAGATTAGAAGTGAGAGCACCAGCCTCACAGATTCCTTGCGAAGCTGAAAGAATGGCATTGGCGCCTAGTTTCTGTTTATTCTTTGTACCGTCAAGTTTAAGGATTAAGTCATCTAATTTTTTCTGTTCAAGCGGGCTTTGACCAATTAACTGAGGAGCAATAACTTGATTGACATTAGCAACGGCCTTCAAGACACCTAGTCCATTATAGCGTTTTGGGTCACCATCCCTTAATTCGATGGCTTCATATTTGCCGATTGATTCTCCTGCCGGAATCGAGGCTTCTGTTTCCTGACCGTCGTCGAGAATGACTTTCGTTTCCACGGTCGGATTACCTCTTGAATCGAGAATTTCTCTTGCTTTGATTAATTTAATCTTGGCCATATTTAGTTAATTATCAATTTTCAAGCACCAAATTTCAAACAATATTTAAATCTAAAATTCTAAATCTTAAAAGGTTTGAAAAATTGAATATTAAATTTTTGAATTTATTTGTGATTTGGTTATTGGTTATTTTTTAAGGACCCTCTCCTCAGCATGATAAATGATTTCTCGAGTGGATTCAATCACATCCGGATTAACCGAGATCGAGGTGATTCCCCACTCAACTAATTTTTCCACCAAATCAGGATATTGACTGGGAGCTTGGCCACAAATTGAGCAGTCAATTTTATTCTTAGAAGCAGTCTTAATCACTCTCTCTAAAGCCCAGAGAACGGCTGGATCTCGTTCATCAAAAACCTGAGCTAGTTCGCTATTGTCTCTGTCAACGCCCAAAAGAAGCATGGTAAGATCATTCGAGCCAATCGAGACCCCATCAATGCCGACTTTAATAAAATCCTCAAGAAGGATAACGTTTGAAGGAACCTCAACCATCATCCATAATTTAAAGCTAGAACTGCGAGATAATTTTTCACTGGCAATAATCTTTTTTACCTCTTTTAACTCCCAGACTCGATGAACAAAGGGAATCATTAACCAAAGATTGGTTAAATTCTTTCTTACTTTTTTAATTGCTTCCAGTTCTAATTCAAAGACCTGAGGGTCAGAGAGGTAGCGAAAAGCGCCCCGATAGCCAAGAAAAGGGTTTTCTTCTTCTGGTTCGTAATCTTTTCCTCCTGTCAAATTCCGATATTCATTGGTTTTAAAATCACTAGCGCGATAGATGACCGGCCGAGGCGAAAAAGCCTGGGCCATTTTGCCAATGCCATCACTGAGTTCATCAACAAATTTCTTTTTCTTCTTGTCCTTAATCATTTTTTTAGGGTGGACTCCAATCTGAGACATCATGAATTCGGCTCTCAGTAAACCCACTCCGTCAACGTTCTTTTGAGCGATGGTTTCTGCCAGCTCTGGCTCAGCCAGATTAACCATGACTCTGGTGGCGGTTTTAAGAAGGCCCTTTTTTGTTTTAGTGGTAAGGGTTTGTTTTTCTTCTCCCGGCGACTGCCATTCTAAGCTGACTGAAGTTCTTTTTTGGGCTTTAAAAATCTCACCGGTGCTGCCATTAACCGTAACAAAGAGATTATTTTTAAGTTTTTTCGTGCCTTCTTTTGTTCCAACCACACAAGGAATACCCAGTTCCCGGGAGACAATGGCGGCATGAGAAGTTTGGCCGCCCCTGTCGGTAACAATGGCGGTGACTTTTTTCATTGCCGGCACAAAATCAGGAGTGGTCATCTCGGTTACCAAAACGTCACCCTTTTCTACTTTTTTAATTTCTCTGGCGGATTTAATGATTTTCACTTTGCCTGTCCCTATTCCTGGACTGGCTGACTGTCCTTTCAAAATTGGTTCTCCCTCTGGTTCCACTTCTTGCTTTTTTACTCTTTTACCCTCCTCTTTGATTGTCGTCACTGGTCTGGTTTGAAGAATATAGACTTTCCCTTTTTCCACCGCCCATTCAATATCATGAGGGAAATAATAATGCTGGTGAATTTTTTTGCCCAATTTAGCTAATTCTCTAATTTGATTTAAAGAGATCTTTTGAATTTTCTGTTTTTTCTTTGGCACTTTAGTTCGTTTATTTAAACTGCCTACTTTAATCAATTGAACTTTTTGTTCTACTATCTCTTTCTCTAAAACCTTCAAAGAATCTTTATCAACTAAATATCTGTCTGGAGTGACTGCTCCTTGAACGATTAATTCACCCAAACCATGAATGGCCTCAATCAAAATTCTGTTTTTCTGATTAGTGACCGGATCAATGGTAAACATTACTCCCGAAGTATCAGATTGAACCATCCTCTGAACAATAGCGGCCAGACCAACCTTAAAATGGTCAAAACCATGCTGTTCGCGGTAGAAAATTGCTCTTGGCTCGAAAAGAGAGGCAAAACAGCCCTTAACTTTATTAACAACGTTGACTTCGCCTTTAATATTAAGAAAAGTTTCCTGCTGACCGGCAAAGGAGGCTTCAGGTAAATCCTCAGCCGTCGCCGAAGAACGGATCGCCACCAGAGGGTCTTTCAGTTCTGAACCAATCTTTAAGTAGGCTTTCATTATTTCCAGGCTCAAATCCTTGGGCATCGAACTTTTAATGAGGAGACTTTTAACCTTCTCTGAAGCAATTTGATAGGTATGGGGATCGTCTGAGTCCACATATTTTAGATAACCTTTAATCCTATCTTCGAGATTGTTCTCTTTGATAAAATAAAAATAGGCAGAAGCGGAAACAATGAAGCCTGAAGGAACCGGAAGACCCATCTTAGTCATCTCGCCCAAGTTAGCTCCTTTGCCGCCAACTAGACCAATGTCATCTTTATCTATCTCTTTAAACCAATAAATGAATTTCTTTTGGGCAGTCATTAAAAATCATCCCATGTAAACCCCGCCCTGGATCCGTGTTTTTCGTTTTTCTTCTGTTTCTGTCCCTCGATTATAATCATCTTCCAGCCTGACAGTGTCCCCTTCTTCTTTAGTTGAAGATTCAAAAATCAGGCTATCCTTAATCCCTTGAGCACGGTGCTTTTGGAAAGGTCGGATAAAGTAGCCCTTATTTAACTCCATTTTTATTTTCTCCATTTCACCCTGATCATTTTCAAGGATGATGTAAGCTTCTCCAGAGAATAAAATAAGAGTTTCCTCCTTTTCATCATGATATTGAAGGCTAAACCTCTTGTCATCATCTAAATGAAGAATTTTCCCGGTCACTGGCGATTCTTCCGGAGTCAATAAAATTTCATAACCCCAAGGTTTAATCACTTTTTGGAAAAAGGGTTTGATTGAGAATTTTGATTTATCCGGTTCCATTTTTTTTAAATTATTCCTTCTACAAACTTCATTCCCCTTTTAGCTAAGTTTTCGGCTTCCTCTCTCTCCTTTGCTTCCGCAAAGACTCGAAATTCAGGGGCATTGCTTGAAGGCCGGAAGAGGATCCAGGTATTTTTATTCAGCCAGATTTTAAGTCCGTCGATCTCTTCAGCCTTTATCCCTTTAAATTCTTTTTCTGCTTCCTTCATTATAACCTGATTCAACTCTCGAGGGCAATTGACTTTCACCCGATACAAATGAAACCGAGGAAGAGTATTAATCAAAGAACTTAAAGAACCTCCGTGCTTTTTCAGAATATTAAGAATTTTAATAGTGGTCGAACCACCATCCCTGCTCATCATGATTTCAGCGGAAATACCACCGCCATTGGCCTCAAAACCAAAAGTAGCTTTATTCTTCTTCATTGCTTCAACTACATAGGGAGAACCGACTCTGGTCCGAATCACCGGTTTACCGAGATGCTCAACCACCTGGGAGGTATTAATGGGAGTAACCACCTGTTGAGTGTCTCCGTGCTTAGCAATCAGGGCGCCAGTATAATCTCCAGGAACAAAGCCTCCTTTTTCATCGACAAAAACAACCCGGTCGCCATCATAATCATAGGCAATGCCCATATCGGCCTTCCTCTGTTTGACCAGTTTTTGGAGATTAGCTAAAACTCCCTCAGTTTCTGTATCCCGGGCAATAAACTCTCCCTGAATGGAAGCATTAATCTCTGAAGCTTTTACCCCTAATCTTTTTAATACCTGAGGTATGGTATCAGCCTGACCGCCGTTACCAGGGTCAACAACGACCAATTTCCAGTCTGGATAAGGCTCATTGGCCAGCCCAATTAACATTTCCTGATAGGTTTCATGGGCACGGTTTTCCTCTTCGAGACTAATTTTTCTTTCTTTGAACTTTTCTTCATTTTTTATTTTTTCATAAATTTTACTTATCTCTTCTTCGCCTTCTTTTAGAATCTCTTCCTTGAAAGCAAAAAACTTAAGGCCATTGAGATTAGCAGAAATATGACTACCTGTAACCATAATGCTGCCCGCATAGGGAGTGACTTTCAGAACCCAATTAAGGGCCGGTACAGGGACAGTTCCTTGATCAACAATTTCTCGCCCCCCAAAACTTAAACCTTGCTCAAGAGCTTCAAGGATGCGCGGACTTGATCCCCGGGGGTCCATGCCCACGGCGACAGAACCCAATTGATTATTCTTGTCTAGAAAAAGAGCGAAGGTGCGACCGAGGTCAAAACAGAATTGATTGGTAAAAAGCTTTTCAGCGTCTCCTCGAATGCCGCTGGTGCCAAAGAGGCTCATAGTTCCATTCTAAAGAGAAGCTATTAAAAGGTCAAGCTCTGAAGTTAAAGAAAAAGGAGTTTTTGAAGTTTTTTGTTGATAGTCGATCTCTTGCAGGCGTTGATAAAGTTGTTTTAACTGCTCCAGACTAAAGTGTTTGGCTTGAGAGAGAAATCGGCTTTGTTGCCAAGATTGGAGTTCTCCCAGACCTTTCTCTCCTAAATCTCTTGCCATGATTAACAAGCGAAGTTGCCTGATCAGGAGGTAAAAAACAGTTTCGCCGCTCTCTTTCCTTTTAACCTCTTGCAAAAGTCTCAAACTTTCTTTTTGATTATCCGGCTTAAGACTCTCAAGAAACTTAAAAATAACCGAAGAAAGCTTATAGAAACTGACAGAAAAACTGGTCGGTAATTTCCTCCTGATTTCCTTTCTCTCCCAAATAATGAGGTTATTTTCAAAGCCAGTCTTCTTGATGAAATCAATCAGGCTTTCCCGACGTTTGGATTTTAAGGAAGAATAAAGATTTTCAATTACAATCAGCTTGCCTTGACCAAATAAGGAAGATGAACCGAGGGCGGTCCGGGCTTGTTCAATCGTTGCTTGGGCACCGTTTAAGGACTCAACTTCTAGGCCTTTTTGGCGAGCCTTTTCAACTATTTCCGTTAAGACTTGACGGCTTCTGACAATGTTTTCTCCGTGAATAAACTGAATCATTTTTTCTTTCCTATGGTTTTGGTTAATTCCCTGACTCTTTTATCTAACCACTCCCCTTTCTGATTGCGGTGGGGCAGTAAGCTACCAGAAAAGTTTTTGGGGATGTGGAGTAGTTCATGGATAAGGACTTGCTTCCGTTGTTGCTGATTAAGTCTATCAAAGCGCTCTGAAACCACTTCTAAGCAATAACCGGCTTCGGTTTCTAAAGCTTGTTGCCAAATTCTCGGTAAAGACCAGATTCTCGCTCTCGCTCTTGATTTTGAACCTTGAGAACGAAAGCAGAAAATTCTTTTAACTTTAAGATAATCAAAATTCAACTGACGGGCAAGTTTCACTACCTCCCGCTCAATATCAGGAGCTTTTTGCCATTCCATTTTTATGCAGAAACTTTGAAGACTTCGTCCCCCTCTTTAACCGGTTGGTCAACTTTAAGGCCAATAGCATCGCCTTTCTTGGCCTTTTCAATGTTCTCGTGCTCGATTTGCATCGAACTCACGGGTTGAGTGAACTCATTACCGTGACCTGAAATTCTGATAGAATCTTTGTCTGAAAGGGCTCCTTCCAGCTCGATGACCGCCACCCCTATCTTGTCATAGTAGTGAGTAATTTTTCCGACTCTGACGTCTGCCAGATTGACCACCTCCTTTCTTTATTTATCTAAGTTTAACACAGACTTTCTTGCATGACAAATTGCCACCGCTAAGGCGTCACAAACATCATCAAAATGGGTTTTTTTACGATTGGGTGAGCGAAACTTTAGAAGTTTTCTGACCTCTTTCTTCATTTCCTTTTTGTCGGCTCTACCTGAACCAGTCACTTCTTTCTTAACCTGCATCGGTGTATATTCTACTACCGGAACTTTTTTCCTGGTAGCAGCCAGCCTAATGACACCTGTCGATTCAGAAACCGCCATCGCCGTTTTGACATTAGTGGCAAAGAAAAGTCTTTCAATCGAAAGAATATCTGGCTGATGCTCTTTACAAAGAACTTGGATTTCTCGATAAATGATACTTAACCTTTTCCCTTTTTCCGTATCTTTGGATGTCTTTATCCAGCCAAAGTCAAGAAGTTCAAAATTATTCTTTTTTTTGTTTATCTTAAGAAGGCCAAAGCCTGTGGTCGCCGTGCCGGGATCAATGCCGAGAATAATCATGCTTGCCTCATTCTAGCATATTTTGTATAATATCAACTAATGGGCCCGTAGCTCAGTGGTAGAGCGACAGCCTTTTAAGCTGTGCGTCGAAGGTTCGATCCCTTCCGGGCTCACAATTTTAGGAGAAAGACTTAATTAGTTCTCCAACTCCCTGATGTGTTCTTTCATAAATTTTATATTTTCTTGCTTGTGAGGAAAGAGTCTATTTGCTTCCCTTGTATAAAAGTGGTGATTTTCTAGAAAAATTACTAGTTCTTGTGTAAAGGCGATTTCATCCTCTCTTGAAGGTATGTCTGTCTGTTCAATTTCTCTTAATCGCCCTAGAGCTCCACTCCAAAAAGCATTTGTTTCTTGGCCTAATCCTGATAGATCAGCATCTGCCATAATTTGAGTTAAATATTCTTTTGTTGCAGACTGTTTTGCAATTCCATCTTCAAAGTATACAGTTGTCGCTAAAATCATTCTCCTAACTTTCTGAATATCTTCTTCTCCAAATAATCTAGCATTTTTCATTTCTTCCTCTGCAAGTCTAGCACTTTGTTCTTCATTTAGGCCCCCACCTAAACCTTGTTCGATATCATGAAAACAAGCTGCTATTTCAATTAAGGATACGTCAGAATCACCTATTTTACCTGCGATTAATGAAAGTTGGGCAATTCGTTGAGCAGCACTTAACACCTCTTCGGAATGAGTTCGATTATGATATCCTTTAGAATTTTCACCATCTCCTTCGCCTTTGCCATAGTTCCTTTCTACCTCAGAAAGAGCATTGAAAATTAAGTTTTTAACTATGATTTCTTTTTTAGATGAGTTAACTCTTTCCATTCATTTGACTTTAAATTTTACTCAAATGGGTAGATTAAGTTAAAATGGGCTTCCCGGATGAGAAACCCGCATTGAAGTTATTAATAAATAAGACAATTTTTTTAACCATTCAAAATTATTAAATATCGTTAACCTTGCTAAAAATTTTTGTAAATCAAAAAGGCTAGGGCTTTTTACTTATGACTCTCTGGTATTCTCGATAATAATTTACGGCAATAATTGCCAAGGGAATGCTAACAGAAATTAAAAAATAACTTAGGCCAGGAATAAAAACAGGATTAAATCCAATAAAAATTCCTGTCATTAGGCCTGCTCCAGCAATTAAACCTTGAGAACAAGCCGCTTTTAACAAACCATTCCATTCGGTTAGCTCAATAAGGGAAATGAAGAAAATAGCAAATGGAAAAAAGCTATTTTCAATTGTCTTATTAGTGATGGCTAAAATCCCAATAATGAGACTCATTAAAGACCCTATAATAAATGGAGTTTTTTTTGACATCGTAGCTTGGAAGTTAATCTTTTCACCTCCCTTCAACCTTTTTTACTATAACGTTTTCTATCTTTCAGGAATTTCTTCTCAAAATAGGCATCTAAATCGATATCATAAACATTTGCTATTCCAATTAGGGGGATAATCGTATCAACAATTTCCATTGCCAGCTCCTCCTTTGCTTTTTCAATTCCAAGCTTACCTTTTCTGGACCCAACCAAAAATCTTAATAAAACATCGCCCACTTCTCCTAATTCCTCTGTTGCTTTTAAAAAGCGTAAAAGTTCAGGATATTTAAAGCTGGTTCCCTTGGCAATAATCGATTCTATTTCGGCCGTTATTTTTTGTAGATCTTTAATATTCAAAGAATCTTGCCTCCCTCATTATCTACTTCTGCATTTAAGGTTTTACAACCAAACTTTTTATAGACATCTTGAATTTTCCTTTTATATTTTGGTGAACTTAAAGTGATAATAGCTGGTCCAACTGAGCTCATAAACGACATCTCCGCTCCAGTTTTTCTAAGCTCCATAAGACATTCTAGTGGTTTGATAGATCCAAAGGCTAACATTGCCAGAACGCCTTTTGTACTCGCCAAAGTCATTTCCCAGACTAGATCTCCAAGACTCCTATAATCTTTCTCTCTTAAAGACGGGATTATTTTCATCAAGGTCCACTGGCAAATTTTGGCTGAGTTAAACCGATCATGGAAATTAAATCTTTCAAGAATTGGGATTTCGATGTCAGACTCGGCTACACCTCCTGTTTCTAAAGGGGGAATACCAACAATTACTTTATATTCTGAGGGAATTTCTTCTCTGAAAGCCAGCTCTGCTTCAGCACAAACAATATTAAAGCCTCCTTTTAGGGCGACCCAGCCAGAAGCACCAGTTGACAGACCTGGATATAGTTTTCCATCCTGCCCAACCTCAACGTAATTAAACGCTCCGATTTTCACAATTTCTCTTTCAGAAAATGGACATCCTAAAATAGTGTTAATTGCGTTTAAAAAAGTGCAAGAAAGACAAGCTGTGCTCCCTAGGCCGACGTGTTTATAAGGAATTCTCGACTTAATTTCAACATCAATTCCGCCTTTATATTGTGTTAATTTTTTAAAAATTTGGGCATAATAAGTTAATAATAATTTGTCCTCTTTATCGGCATTTTTAATAGTAATTTTTTGTGCCTTCGTTAACTTTACTCTTATTTTAGAATATAAACCTATCCCGATAGAAATACTTCCAGAATTGCAGTGTAATCCTCCAATATTTGGCCGCATTTCAGTGAAATCCAAAATATTAAAGTTAACTCTAGTTGGAGCCCTATATTCTATAACTGTAGGTCCCGGAGCTACTTTCCTGGGAAGATTTTTTAAGTCTTTCCAGAGTAACTCGCCATCCTTTATTGGTGGTAATTTTGGTTTTTTCAGATTTCTCCTAACCAATAATTGTTTTCTCTTGCATAATCATCATTTCTACGCCCCCTCTGCAATTTTTTGTTTTACAAGAGTTAGAGGTTGTAAGGCGATTACTCTTCTGAGTGTTTTCGAGACATTAGGGGAAAAATCAGACAATATTCTAGCCAGTCTTATTACTTGAATCAACTGATCAGATCGGTCATTCTCAATAAATCCATCTGCTGTTAACATAAATTCTATCATACCATATCCTATTTCTCTTTTGTCTCTTTCAATCAAGGCATCTAAGGTTTGTAGTTGTTTTCTCTTTTTTTTCTTCGTCGTATTCTTTCTAAACGAATTTCCCTTGGGGCTGTTACTACGTATACCATTGTGGGGAAATTCTGTGAAATTGGTAATAGATCTTGGTCGCTCTTAGCTCCTTCAATAATAATTAGTTCTTCACAGCTTTTGCAAGTAGCTTCCCGAAGTTCCTCTCCCAACAGAGAAGAGTTTCTTGTTAATAGTTTCTCGACAGCCGACCAAGGTCTTTGTTCATCAATCTGAAAACCCTGTTTTTCAGCTAACTCTTTCGCAAAAGGACCAACGCTTATGACATGAGTACCATATTCTTGAAAAATGCCGGCAAGAAAACTCTTACCACTTCCCGATAAACCCACAAGAAATAAATATTTTGGGGATATTTGGATTTTTTCTCTAGATTCAATCATCTTAAAAAGTCACTGAGCTGTTTCGCTACATCCTGAAGGTATTCTAATGGACCACCATTTATAATGGTAACATCAACAAGGTTCTCCAAAATATCTTCCAGCTCCGTTTCTTCAGATTCATCTTTCTCAATACGCTCAAATTCATCATCACTAACGCCGTCCCTAGCCAATAGCCGTTCATGCCTAGTAGAAGCTTCTGTTTCGACTCTAATAACTAGTGTTTCCGAACAAACTTCTTTTAATTTTCTTATTTCACTGGCGGATCTTGGCCCATCCAAAATAAGAAATTTTCTTTCTTCAAGAATATTTAAAATTATGGGAACCTGCCAATAAGGATCAGATGTATACCTTTCATGGGCAATAGCCTGAATTGAGTCGTGAGATACTTCTATTCCTTTATTCCTTAATTTGTCTTCAATTGAAGCACTAATAACAAAGTGATTTTCGGGACTGTTCATCGCTTTAGAAAACTCGGTTTTGCCAGCCCCGGATCTCCCAACCAAAATTATCAACCGAGGAATTTCTCCTCTAGCCTCAATGTTTTCAATAATGCCAAACTCCAACAACGATTCTCTTTTAGACATTTTCTCCTTTCAAAAACTGCCCTTTCGGGCAGTAAGAATATTATAACACTCCGAGTCTAATTTAGACTACAACAACCACCTGTTCTCCAGTGGCCAGTTTTTTGTGCTATAATTTGGAAAGGCAACTTGTAAATTCTGAATGAGACTAAACAATGGTTCGAACTGAATACTTTTAAGCTCACACGCCTTTTAAAGAAGTTTGAATTGATTAGGGGAAAATGTGAATAGTATTTATCCTGTGAGAATTGGCAACTACCTAACGGCCTCTAACTGGGCGTGAATAGTGCCATCGAGTGGCACCAGGTGTTTTTAAGATAGAATGAATGCCTTGTTCTATAAGTTGTTCCCAGTTCTCATCGTTAAGGCTAAAATTCGGCTCATTTGACATTCCACTCCCTCCAAACAGCCTAACGCTTAAATCATGGTATAAAATTAGTTTCAGTTATTCTCCTACATAGTCCTCAAAACTGCGGCTGCTTCTATCATAACTGTCCCATTCTAACTCAAGTTCAACTGATGGTTTGGTCTTTCTCATATCCCATCCTATTTCTTGAGCAACTGAAGGGTTCAACGTACCTATTTCTCCTTCTTTTAAAGAAATTGACCCTCTTCCGTCAAGATAAACCTCATTAACCAATTCAAATTTTGGAGAAACTTTTTCTCTAGCAATTTCTAATAGTCTCTCAAACTCTGCTTTTCTCGCTTTTTCTCCCTCTTCCTCAGTATGCCTCACCCCTTCTGCATGAGATTGCCTTCTCAATGCATTTTGCACTGCTTCGGCTTTCAATAATTCTAATTTTTCTTTAAATCCCATTTTTCACCCTTCAAAAATTGCCCTCTTCGGGCATTGAGGTTATTATAGCATGCTGGGTCTAATTTGATAATAATGACTAACTGTTCTCCAGCAGTCGGTCTTTGTTCATGGATGTTTGGAAAGGTTCAAGTTGGTTTTGGCGAGGCTCAAGGAATGAGGAACTGCATAGGCATAATTCTTTGTGCTATAATCAAAAAAGGCGTCTTGTAATTCTTGAAATGGTCTTAATAATGGTTCGAACTGACTACTTTTAAGCTTATGCTCATCTTTCAATCAAGCCAACCATCTCAAAGTTTTTGAGAAATATTTTCTGCCCAAGAAGAGCATGCCAATCACAATAGCTGGAATAGAGATAATCAGTGATTCAAAGCGAGAAGAAACTAGCATAAAAACTCCACCAACAATAAACAGCAAACCGCCAAGCTGTTCATGTTTCCAGGCAATTATGGTCAAGATAATGAGAATGAAGCTAGGGATTAAGTGTATCAGCAAAGCCAAAAACCACTGCGGTTCTCCAAAAACATCCAGAGTAAAGATGCTGATAAAGGCAATAAATAAGATAGCTAATACACGAGGTAGCCAATAAAAGATTTTTTTCATATTAATTATCTTATCATAGATGGGGATTAAGAAGATAAGGAAGGAAGATTAAAACTCCAATTGCCATCGAGGCGATAGCCAAAAGCCAAACCGCGCCAGCGGCCATATCTCGGGCTAGTTTTGTTTCTCCGAATTTTAAATTGTGCTGTTCATCAATATAGTTACAGGTTTGTTCTATGGCAGCGTTGAAAATCTCGGCCGCCAAAACAGCTGAGCTGATTAAAATAATCACCAACCAATCAACTCTGCTGATCTTAAGAATGATTCCGATAACGATCACCGCGGCTAAAATAGCGAGGTGAATCTTCATGTGTTTTTCCTTCTTAATAACCCTGAAGATTCCTGAAGTGGCAAGCTGGAACGGCTTGGGAAAAGAATTATCTTTATTGATCACCATTTAAGGACTAGAAAGCTCCGAGTCGATATCTTCTAATTCTTGGTCAAGGTCTGAGAGGTTAGTCGCTTCTAAGTCGTCTTCAATGTCTGTAATTTCGTCTGAAGTACCCTGATTTTCTAAAGCTGAAGTTTGTTCATCAGTTTCTTCAATCGGAGTGGGAGTAGGCATAGGGGTTGGGATAGAAGCTGGTTTTTCTTGACTTAACTTTTGATAGCCATAGACAAGAATTCCTAAAGAAAGGATAATTAGGACTCCGAAGATGAGAAAAAGATACCAAAATCTTTTAAGAAGATTAGGTTTGCCTTCCTCGAGCATTTCTTCAGCTTGGGTCACTGCCTGTTCTTGTGTCTGGGGCACAACCGGTGGTTGGGCTGGTGAGACTGTTGGTTCTGACTGATTAGGTTTTTCCTCTACCATTTTATTCTTCTCCTGCCTGGCTAACTCTTAAGCCTTTAATTTCGCTGATAACTTGGACTAAGGTCTGGTGGACGGCTTTTAATTCCTCTTTAATGGCTTCGACTAAATCCCGGACGTCTTCAAAGGCAGTTTTGGGATCTTCGGCATTGAAGATCTCTTCGAGAGCCGTTTCTGCTTCCTCAAGGGCCGTTTCTGCTTCGGCTAGTTTCTCTTTCGCCTCTGCTAATTCCTCTTCTATCGCCTCTGTCTCAACTTCCTCATCAGCAACCTTAATGATTTCTAATCTCGATTCAATCCGGCTGATTAATCTTTCCAGTCTGGTAATGGCGGCTTCAAACCTGGTGGTCAAACGGCCGAAATAGGTCCGGACTCTAGTTTGTCTCATTTCGCTTAACCTAGCTCTGACCGTCACCCGATTCTCTTCACGAATCTTTTGTTGCTCTTCAATCTTCTCCTGGAGTCTAGTTCTTAATTCTTCAAGCTTTTGCTCACGGACTTGGACTGGCGTGATAGCTGAAGAAACAGTCTGGTTATCTTGAGCCAAGACAGGACTGATAACAAGGAGGAAGAAAGGAAGGATAATGAAAAGCTTTTTCATTGCTTTTTTAACTATATTGACTAGTAGAGATTTTGTCAAGACAGAATCAAAGACTTAAATGCTTTCTCAAGAATTCTAAATCTCTTTCTCTGGCTAAAGGCGCACCGCCAAAATGAAAGTTGTGATTCTCGCCTGGGTATTGGTAGTAGGAAACGTCTTTGTCTAAAGCCTGAAGTTGGCTGACTAAAGTCTCTGTCCAATCTAAGGGAATGGCTTCGTCAGCCGTGCCTTGATGGATGAGTAAAGGAGCTTTGATCAATTCTAAAAAAGTGTCGGTTGAATAATCTGAGGCGTCGTATTTTTCTTCAAATTCAGCGATTTCTTTTTTCACCAGAGCTCCCCCATCTTCTAATTCATCCGTATAATGAAGGATTGATTCTGGAAAAGGAGCGGAAACCGGGGCCCAAAGGCTGGTCGGAATGGCTCTTCCTGTAATTTCCAAGACCGAAAGAGCAATCTGACCGCCGTTGCTATGAGCCCAGATAGCCACCTTCTCCTGATCCGCCTTTTCTAGGCTGTCTAAGGAGCTCAAAAGACTAATGACAGTAATCGGTCGGAAAAAACGAGTTTGGAGCATATCGGGAAAGGCTGGAGCTGAACCTGCATAACCAAGAAAATCTGGGGCGAGAGTGATAAAACCACTTTCCGCTAAGAAAGAGGCCATTTTGTCACTGCCTTTACCAGGATAATATTCCTCTTCATCCACCCAGCCTCTGAGGAGAATAGCGACTGGCAACTGGCCTTCTTTTCTAGGAATATTCGCCATGCCGGTAATCCGTTTGCCTTCGGCTGAGTAGGAAAATAAATAGGAAGTGTAAGTCTCTTCTTCTTTAAGGACCTCTTCCATTTTGATTTCACTAGAGTAATACTGCCTTTTTTTCAAACTTTCGAAGGAATAGGGAGCAAAATCTGTTTTCCGAGAAAAAATATCGGGCAAAGGAGAAATCAGTTCAGGCTTCTTGAAAACAATGAAAACAAGACTGCCGAGGATGATGAGGAGAATAATTACACAAACTATAAGAAGTGCCTTCTTCACATTCAAATTTTAACACACTCTTTTAATTGAAAATTTCTTCAATTTAAGTTAAAATATCTCTATAATTTTGCATTTTAAATTTTGAATTTTTAATTTTCTAGGCCCCGTCGTCTAGTGGTTAGGACTTCAGGCTTTCATCCTGAGAACGGGAGTTCGATCCTCCCCGGGGTCACACTTAACCTTCAAGAAGTCACATTCTTTATCAATCTCACTTCGCCTTTGCTTTTGACAAAGTCAGCAGTGACCACATCAATTCTTAATGCTTCTGGAAGTTCCGGATGAAAAAGTTTGTAATGTTGGCCAGTTTTAATAATGGAGCGAATTTTTCTGGGAGTGACTGCCTCTTCAGGCGGACCATACTCCCTTGTCCATCGGGTTTTAACTTCAATAAAGACTAAAGTATCCTTATCCAGGGCAACAATGTCAATCTCTCCAGATTTACTCCGAAAATTCTTTTCGAGAATTTTATAGCCCTTTTTCTGAAGAAATTTGGTGGCCATTTTTTCACCAAAGGAGCCTAAATTTCGAGTCGAGGAAGCAGTCATTAATTAAGTCTAAGTTTTCTTTTAATTTCTTTAGGAGATTTCTCTCGAAGATAATAAAGCTTGGCCCTTCTCGCCCGGCCTTTTTTCTCAACCTCAATCTTTTTTATCCAAGGTGAATTTAAAGGAAAAATTCTTTCAATGCCGATTTGAGCGGCGCCAATTTTCCTAACGGTAAAAGTTTTCTCATCGCCTCTGCCCTTAATTTTAATCACCAAGCCACTAAAAACAGTTTCTCTTTCTTTACCTTCTTCTAAAATTTTAAGAAAAACCTTTATCTGGTCACCAACATTAAAGGTGGTTTCGCCATGTTTTGTTTGCTTGGCCATAGGAAGGATTCTATACCATTTGAGCGTTTCTTTCAAGAAGAAGTGAGATAGGCGGGGTTACCCGGAGTGGGAAATAAGGCACCCCGCCCTATTGATACTACTCGCAGCCACTACTACTGGCAACCAACGCCCTCAGGCACTTCAGAGTTGACGCCCTCCACGTACCAGTCAAAGCAAATAAGCTCCATGTCGCTCATGCACTGACCTTCAGGGACCCGAAGCTCACCGTGGTTGTCGTAGATAGGACCACAGAACACGTCCTGGTGGCCACCTTCAATCTTGGCCCTTGCAGCAGCGACTGCCTCCTTGGCGCCCGCTGGTGCAGCAGGACCTAGGTCGGTCAGAATGACCGTGCCTTCGTTCATGTTGCGGTAAATCGTTTCTGGCACCCAGGTACTGTCGCGGACTGACTCGACGATGTCCACAAAAATGGGACCCCAATTCCAGCAGGGTGTAGTCAGGCACAGATCAGGGGCCGTGTTACAGCTTTCACAACTGTCGTAACCCACTGACCAAACGCCTCCCTCATCAGCAGTGCTCACCGGCACGGTTGTGTCGGTCCCCGTGAAGATTACGTCCACACCTTTGTCGATCATCGCCTGGACGGCCGCTGTCTCCGCGGGTGGGTCGAACCAGTTGCCGATCCACACGACTTCCATCGTCACCTTAGGATTAACTGAACGCGCCCCGTCAGTGACTGAGTTTATGAGCCGTATGACTTCAGGAATCTGGATGGGGGCGACGTAACCGATCTTATTGGTCTTCGTGGTCAACCCTGCCACCACTCCCGCGAGATACTTGGCCTGATACATGCGCCCGAAATAGGACCCCATGTTTTCCGAAGTCAGAAATCCCGAGCAGTTCTCGAAAATGACATCAGGATACTCTGGGGCCACCGCCGCGGTCGCGTCGCGGAAGCTGGCACTAGTGGTAAAGATGATGTCGTACCCTTGCTCCGCCAAATCGCGAATCCGGGCCTCGGCATCCACGTCACTGACGCTCTCCAGGTACGTCGTCTCCACGTTCTCAACGTTTGCTTCCAGCCACTGACGGCCTTGATCTTGGGCATAAGTCCATCCGTGGTCACCTACGGGACCTACGTAGACAAAGGCCACCTTGACAGGCTGTTCTGGCTCTGGCGTCACGGTTGGCGCTATCGTTGGAGTCTCGACGGTCTGGGGTTGGGCGGTTGCCTCAACCGCGATTGTTACCGGCTCGACTACTGGAGTCGTGTTCGCACAGGCAGTCAAAAGTGCCATCACGACTACCAAGAAAATCGAGAACTTCCACGTCTTATTCATCTTCCCTTTTCTCTCCTTTTTCCTTCAGTTTTTTCCCACTCCTTCTGCACACCGCAGCCAGCTGAAACCCGCTCTGAACGAGATCCAATTCGCTGCGGTGTCCTTGGCTGCAAATTGTAAAAGTGCTAAAATACACTTACAGGGGTGTAAGACAAAAATAGGTTTTTCTACCGCCCTAGGTATAAAAACTATCGAGTCTGAAACTCCTGTTTTTCTGAACTAAAAAAGCGCCGCTAATTTGGCGCTTCTTAGAATTAATTTCTAATAATTACTTTTCCTAAAATAAAAAAATTCTTTGCCATTTTATTTGAGTTGTTCACCTCGGCTAGGTGATATTATTCTGTTAATTTCAAGATAACATCTTGTGAAAAATTTTGTCAAGCCCCAATTTCGGAAAAATTGGGGCGCACCCGCCTAAGACCACTCTGTGAGCCGTGTATGAATAATACCTGAAGGCGAACAGTAAGGTCAGGAGGGAACCCCCAATTTAGCCTCTAAAAAGAGGTAAAACTCCTAAGAAGAAAAAGGGTACCTCTATCTCTTCTTCTTTTTCACCCTGTTTAATCACCGCCACCGCGCTGACCACTTCAGCCCCAATAATTTTCATCATCTCCTGGACGACTCTAATTGTTCTGCCGGTCGAAACAACATCATCAATAATTACCACCTTTTTTCCTCTCAAAATTTCGGCATCCGGGCCATTAAGAACCAGGGTTGGTTTTGACTTATTGGTCACTGGCCGAGTCATATAACCCATGATGTTCTTCCTGAGGATGACATAGCGTGGCTTATTTAATTTCTTGGCTAAGACCTGAACTAAAGGCACAACTTTCACTTCTGGACCAACCAAATAATCAAATTTCTCTTTTTTTAATTTCTTCTCCAGCTCTTCGGCGACTTTTTCCACTAATTCGCCATCACCAAGAAGATTAAAAGAAGCAATCTTCAGTTTCGGCCCTAAAGGCACAATCGGTAACTGCCGAGTTAAACCGCAAATTTTAAGGTCATAGTATTCCATTAATTTTTCTTTCCAATCCCTTAGTATAGTTAACACCAAAAGTTAAAACCAATCTTTTTCTCCCACCTTCGCCTTCGAAAAAGAGGACTCCTTTCATTTTCCCTGGTGAACTCTTCAAGAGTTTATTAATCGCCACCAATTTTTTGGAGTTGATGCCCCTCGGCACCTCAATGCTAAAATCATAGTTGTCCTTAGACTTAGTTTTGTCAGATAGTCCTACCGCATTTTCTACCAACAGATTTAATCTTTCATCTCTTTTGTCTAATCGCCCCTCAACAAGAACTAGCTGGTCTTTTATCCATAAATCACGAGTCATTTTATAAGTCCGGGGGAAAACTACGGTTTCTATCTTTCCCGTACCATCTTCAATCGTCGCAAAAGCCATCTCGGCCCCACTGTTTTTAGTAAGAACAATTCTGATTGAAGAAACTATACCCCCAATTTTGACTTTCTCATTAATCACCAGTTCAGGAGAAAGCTCATAAATTTTATGGCTAACCTCACTGGCTAACAAGGAAAGAACAGGCGTTAGGGGATGCTCACTTAAATAAAAACCGAGGAGGCTTTTCTCCAAATTGAGGCGTTCGCTCCGGGAGAAATCTTCTATTTCCGGCAAATCATCTTTTAAATTAACCTTCATTTTTTTCTTTCCTTGATCAAAGATACCTATTTGTCCATTGGCACGACGTCGTTGATCAACTTCGCTTTTTAATCTTATTCGGTCAAAACCGGCAAGCATTGACGCTCTGGAACCAAACCTATCCATCGCTCCCACTTTAATTAGCGACTCAACCACTTTTTTATTAACCTTTTGAGAATCAACCCGCTGACAAAATTCTGAGAGAGAGGAAAAATCACCTCCCAACTCTCTCGCCTTCAAAATCGCTTCGATGGCCGCTTTCCCCACATTTTTAATCGCCGAAAGACCAAAGCGAATGCCTTTGCCATTAAGGGATTCTCTATCCGCTTCGATACTAAAACCGACTTGAGAAGTATCGATATCTGGTGAATAAACCTTAATCCCCATGCGGCGGCATTCTTCGACGCCAAGAGAAATTTTTTCGGCATTACTAGATTCTGCCGTCAGGAAAGCGGCCATAAACTCAACCGGATAGTTAGCTTTAACCCAAGCTGTTTGGTAAGCAATCATGGCGTAAGAAGTAGAATGAGCTTTGTTAAAACCATAACCGACAAAGCGTTCAATTAAGGCAAAAATCTTCTCGGCAATTTCTTTTTTATAACCCTTTTCTTGGGCTTTTTTGAGAAACTTAACTTTTTCTTTCTCCATAATCTTCTTCTTCTTTTTCCCAATCGCTCTCCTTAGAGAATCAGCTTCACCCCAGTCAAAACCAGCAAAATCAACTGCTATTTGGAGACATTGCTCTTGATAAACAGCTACTCCGTAAGTCTCAGCCAAAATATCTTTAAGATCTGGGTGGGGATATTGAACCCTACGGGGATTATTCTTTCCGGCAATAAATTCATTAATCCACTCCATCGGTCCTGGTCGGTAAAGGGCGACCATCGCCGAAATATCAGAAAATTTATTAGGCTTTAATTGACGGGCTACTCTTCTCATTCCAGCTGATTCAAGTTGAAAAACGCCTGTCGTTTCTCCAGCAGAAATCATCTGATAGACCTTTTTGTCATCAAGGGGAATCTCGGAGAGATCAATTATCTTTCCATCAGTCGCTTTGATAAACTCAACCGCCTTGGAGAGGATAGTCAAATTTCTTAAACCCAAAAAGTCCATTTTTAAGAGGCCAAGGGCTTTTTCGTTTTCGGCTGCATTCAGGTCTAAAGCTCTCATATCATACTGAGTGATAATTTTCTCCTTTTTGCTATCAAATTGAAGTGGTGTATAATTAGTCAATTCTTTGTCACCAATAACCACACCCGCGGCGTGAGTAGAAGCTTGACGAGAAACCCCTTCTAATTTTTCTGCGAGATCAAGTATCTTCTTAGTATCTTCTTCATTATCATAAGCCACTTTAAACTCAGGATTGGCTTTCTTAGCTCGTTCAATCGTCATCCTGAATCCTTGTGGTCCAATGGGAATCATTTTCGCTATCCGGTCGCCAACCGAATAGGAAAATCCTAAAACCCGAGCCACATCCCGCACCGCCATTCTCGCCTCCATCGTGCCAAAAGTAATAATTTGAGCCACTTTATCCTTGCCATATTTCTTGGTGACATATTCAATGACTTCATCCCTCCGGTCATCAGCAAAATCTAAGTCAATGTCTGGTGGTGATGGTCGATGGGGGTTCAAAAATCTTTCAAACGGAATATTATGTTCTAGGGGATTAATTGAAGTTATTCGCAAGACATAAGAGACCAGAGATCCAGCCACAGAGCCTCTGCCTGGACCAACTCGAATTTTTTGCTTTTTCGCCCAATTAACAAAGTCAGCAAAAATTAGAAAGTAAGTAGCAAAACCTTTTTTGTTGATAATGTCGATTTCATAATCAAGTCTCTCTGTAATTTCTTTTGTTGGTTTTGAAAATCTCTTAGGAAGCTCTTGGTAAACTATTTTCCTGAAATAATCCTCAACTTTTTCGTCTTCAGGAATGGGAAAATAAGGCAGAATCCATTTACCAATCTGAATTTCAACTTGACATTTTTTGGCAATTTCTATTGTATTTTCAACCGCGTCGGGATAATCTTTAAAAAGGGCTGCCATTTCCTCAGGGCTGCGAAGATAAAAGTCGGGGGAATCAAGCATGGTCAAACGGTCTTCATCAGCAATTTTCTTCTGGGTTTGAATGGCTAAAAGAGCATCTTGAGCAACCGCATCTTCAGGATTAATATAATGAACATCATTGGTAGCGACCAAAGGGATTCCCAACTTCCGAGAAATTTTAACCATTTCCTTATTAACCTTCTTTTGCTCAGAAATTTTGGGATGGGCCTGAATTTCTAAGTAAAAATCGTCGCCAAAGATTTCTAGAAACTCTTTGACTCTTTTCTCAGCTTCTTTTTTTCTACCTTCAAGAAGGAGAGAAGGGATTTCTCCGGCTAAACAGGCTGTCGTTACGATTAGGCCTTCGGCATGTTCTTTTAGGGCTTCCATGTCCAAGCGGGGTTTGTAATAGAAGCCCTCCAAATGAGCGATGGTTGTCAATTTCATCAGATTGTGATAACCAGTGTTGTTTTTGGCAAGAAGAATGAGATGATATTGATCAGCATCAATCTTGGGTTGTTTGTCCAAGCGGGAGCGGTGAGCCATGTAAGCTTCGACGCCAATAATTGGTTTGATATCGTTATCCAAGCAAGTTAAATAGAAGGGGATGACTCCATACATTACCCCATGGTCAGTGATGGCTAGAGAATTCATCTTTAGTTCTTTAGCTTTTTTCACCAACTCATCGATTTTAGAAAGACCATCAAGTAGGGAAAACTCGGTGTGGACATGAAGATGAGTAAATTTAGCCATTTTAAGACTGCTTTTCTGTCCTCTCTAATTCCCTATTCAGAACTTCCATAAAACCTTCTTCATCTAGTCCAAATTCTTTTAAGGTCGCCCTAACCGCCCTTACCACCCTTTGACCTTCTTCTTTTCTAGCCCTCCTCACCACTTCCGTCAGAATTTCTGATCCGGCCTCTCTCCCTAATCTAAGACTCGAAAATCTATCTAAGGCTTTCTCTATAACTTCCACGACCGGGATTTGTTCATCTTCTTTTTTAAGTCTCTCGACCTCTCTCAACATTTTCCCTTTTTTAACCTGGTCTGCCTCTTTTTCAGCTTCTCCTCTTAATATATTCAACAAATCATAGGGTCTCTCAATTTTGCCTTGCTCTAAAAGAACTAAAGTCTCTTGGACTAGGAAAGTGTGTTTAGGCTCTCCCGTGCTCGCTGTCCCTGCAGAAAAACTCAACTTAGCCATCTCTTTTACTTCTTTTCCCTCTCTGTCAATTAAAACTTCCTTTCTGGCTGCAGGGTAATTTCTTAACTTTTCCCCTAGTTCTTGAAGCCTCTCTTGTATTGGAAGGTCTTTGGCAGTGTGGATAATGAAGCAAACCTCATCTGCTTGACTACTCACTCTAAAGAATCTAATTAATGGCTTCTCAGAGAGAGGGAAAATTTTATCAATTTCTTGGGCAACGATACACCCCATATATTGAATCCCCAGATCTCCTGTGCCCCTTGAAAAACCATCGTTTAACCTTTTAAGACCATCAACATCGGCAATAACGACACTTATCTGACCTCCTCTCATAATAGTTTCCTTAATTTCGTCTACCCAAAAATTCCTATTGGCATCTGTTTCTTGGGCAACACCGAAAATATTATCCGGCTGTCTGTCAGGAAACTCCGGGGGAACATGCCAAAATCTTGGTGGCAAATCTGACCTAAGTTTAGAAAATGGTTCTTCGCCTATTTCTTCTTCAGTCATAAAACTAAATATATCTGACCTATCTTAACTTTTCAAGAAGGAGTTTTCGGGTTTGGTTGGGGTCTGCCTGCCCCTTTGAATTTCTAGCTACTTGACCAATCAGGAATTCAACCACCGTTGTTTTTCCTTTTTTGAAATCAGTAACGGCCTGAGAGTTTTCCTTAATTACTTCATTAATAATTTTTGCCAGTTTTTGGTCGGAAATTTTTGTTCTTTTCTTTTGCATTACCAAGCGGTCCACAAATTCCTTAGGTGGGTATTTTTTGATATCTACTTTTTTATTGATGATAACATTGGCTATTTCCTTGAACGGTACGACTCCGGCTATTTCACAAGCTGTTTCAAAATAATCGGCACCCCCTATTGTTGCTGATAAAATACTTGCGTAGTCTTTTGATAAACCATAGTCCTTAATTAATCTTTCCCTCTTTTCTTCAGGTAGTTCGGGTAAAGAATCTCTTAATTTTTTGATTTCTTCCTCTCTCCACCTAATCGGTGGAATGTCTGGTTCGGGAAAATAGCGATAATCATCAGCCTCTTCTTTTCTTCTTTGCAAGACGGTCATCTTTTTCGTTTCATCCCATCCCCGAGTGGTTTTATTACCAAGCTGTTTTTCCACCCCCGTCCTTTCAAATTCGTCCAGCTGACGTTGAATTTCATAATCAATCGCTTTTTGAACAAAACGGAAAGAGTTAATGTTTTTCAGTTCCACTAGCGGGGTAAAATATTCTCGGCCGTCTTTGGTAATTTTTAGATTGATGGTTGGTTCGCACCTCATCTGTCCCTTTTCCATATCCGCATCAGAAATACCGAGATAGCGGACTAGCTGTTGAAGTTTTTGAAGAAAACTTTTCACCTCTTCTACTGAACTCAAATCAGGTTCAGTCACAATCTCCATCAAGGGCACGCCAGAGCGGTTAAAATCAATTAGGGTCACTTCTTGACCCTCAACTTTCTTATGGATTAACTTGCCTGTGTCTTCTTCGAGATGAACCCGGGTGATTCTGATTATTTTTTTATCTTCTAAATGAAACTTTCCTCCCTGCGCCAACGGCAAATCATACTGGCTTATCTGATAGCCCTTAGGCAGGTCTGGATAAAAGTAATTCTTCCGGTCAAACTTGGAAAACAAAGGAATTTGGCAGCCTAAGGCTAAACCAGTGAGAACCGTTCCCTCGATCGCTTGTTTATTAGGCACGGGCAGGGCTCCCGGCAGTCCAAGGCAAACTGGACAAACAAGGACATTCGGTTCTTTAGCAAAATGACCCGCCGAACAAGAGCAAAACATTTTGCTTTTTGTTCCCAGCTCAATGTGTATTTCCAGGCCGATGATAGACTCGTAAGACATAATCTTTTTTGAGGCTGATTAAACCACCAGCCAATAAAATCAAGGCAATCAAAGTTAAAATAGCGACCGGACCAAAGAGGTCAGCTAAACCAGCCACTATAAACAGGGGTAAAGCGGCAGAAATGGCGACAAAAGCCCCTAGAGCACCAAAAACCCGGCCGCGAACATCAAAAGGCGTGTTCTCCTGAAGTAAAGTTTGCGCCGGCACTGAAACCAAGACCATACTGCTACCTAAAATCGCCATTAGAAAAGAGGCAAAAAGAATCATTCCCGTTCTTGGAGCGATTAAAGCCAAACTGATGATCCCGAGAAAAGCAATAAAAATACCACTGGTGATAATTAGCCTTTTGCCCAACCGTTTGATCGTTCTTTCGACGATGAAGGCCCCGAGTAAAGCACCAACACCAGCGGGCAAAACAAGAAGCAGACCGGCGTCTTTAATATCCATCAAAAGAACATCACTCGCAAATGAGGGCAAGAGGACAACCGCTGAAGCGATAATCACTTGTGAGGTTACATAAAGAATGATCGGAATGAGTACCTTTGGTTCGTTCTTGATGAAGATATAGCCCTCCTTTATATCGGCAACAAAATCCTCAAAACTGGTTTCAATTGTCAATCCCTTCTTAGGCTTATCCTTAGGGAGAAAGAAAACAGCGGTGGCGGCAATTAAATTAAATAAAGAGGCGAGAAGAAAGGGAAAAGTGGCACCGAAGAATTTAATCACCGGTCCGGCAATAGAATAGCCAGCCAAGAAGGCTCCGTGGAGGGTAAAGAGGAAAAGGCTGTTAGCCGCAGGCAGATTTTCTCTTTTGACGATTGCCGGAATAGTTGAAGCTTCTGCCGGCGCAAAGAATTCATCGCAGATTGAATAGAGAAGAACAATGGTGTAAATTGGCCAAATCTTATCACCAATGCCTAAATATAATAAGACAATCAGAGCTTGGGAAATATTCGTCAGCAACAATACTTTTCTCTTGCTCGTCAAATCGATAAAGGCGCCGCTGAAAAGGCCCAGGAAAACAGAGGGGGCAGCGTAAATCGCCAGGAAAAGGCCAATGGCTACGGTTGACTGAGTGGCTTCATAAATCTTGACAATTAAGACAAAGTTGAGCATGTTGGCCGTCAATTGAGAGAAAAACTGTGACGTCCAGACTTTGAGAAAATGTCTGTTTTTCAAAACCTCAACGAAAGAAGTCTTCATAACTTAGGCCTCCTTTGCTGCCAATCAGTCGCTTGCTCATAAGCACCACCGACTTGGAAGAGTAATTCTTCGCTAAACTGAGGTCCTAGGAACTGAATGCCTATGGGCAAACCGTTAATAAAACCTGCAGGCATGGTTAAACCAGGAATGCCCGCCAGATTAGCAGGGACCGCTAAGACATCGGAAAGGTACATTTTAAGAGGATCTTCAACTTTTTCTCCGAGCTTAAAGGGAGGGGTTGGAGAAACAGGGGCAAGGATGACACCCACTTTCGAAAAAGCCTTGTCAAAATCTTTCTTAATCAAGGTCCTCACTTTCATTGCTTTCAGATAATACGCTTCATAATAGCCGGTTGAGAGAGCAAAAGTACCCAACATGATTCTTCTTTTTGCCTCATCAGCAAATTTCTCTCTCGGAAATCCGTACCTTATCCCATCATATCGAGCCAGATTGGAAGAAACCTCTGACGGTTGAATTATATAGTAGGCCGCTAAAGCATACTGGGTATGAGGTAGGGAAATTTTAATGATTCTTGCCCCCAATTCTTCCATTTTCTTTATCGCTCCTTCAACAATTTCCTTTACCTTGTCATCTAAACCCTCCCCAAAAAATTCTGAAGGAATACCAATTTTTAAACCTTTAACGCCTTCTCCAATTTCTTTTGTATAATCAGGGACTTCTTTCTTAGGAGTAGTCGCGTCATGAGGGTCATACCCGGCGGTAAGATTAAGGATTAAGGCGGCGTCAAAGACAGAGCGGCTGAAATGACCAATCGAGTCTATGGAGGAAGCCATGGCGACCACTCCATACCGGGAAACTCGGCCGTAGGTCGGTTTCAGTCCGACTAGATTACAAAAGGAAGCCGGAAGCCGGATTGAGCCGCCGGTGTCTGTCCCGGTCGCCGCCAAACACATGCTCGCGGCCAGAGCCGCGGCCGAACCACTACTAGAACCACCAGGAACATAATCTAAATTCCATGGATTCCTTGTGGCTCCGTAATCAGAGTTTTCGCCTGATGAACCATGAGCCCAGGCGTCAAGATTGGTTTTGCCGATGATAATCGCCCCCGCTCTTTCAAGCCGCTCGACAACCGTAGCGCTGTATTGAGGAAGATAATCATCTAAAACCTTAGAACCGGCCGTGGTCTTAATCCCCTTAGTCAGATAAAGGTCTTTAACGCCAATCGGAATTCCCAAAAGCGGCTGATGACTGAGAGCTGATGACTGAGAGCTGATAGTTTTATCGGCTGCCTTGGCCTCTTCAAGCGCTTCCTTTTCACAGACGGTAATAAAGGCATTGATCTTTTTATTATGCTTCTTTATCTGAGCCAGACAATCCTTGGTTAACTCAAGGGAAGAAAACTTTTTTCTAGCTAATCCTTCCCGAGTTTCCTTAATGGTTAATTGATTAAGCTCTATCATTCAAAAATGGCTTTAATTTTAAATCGGCCCTGATGTTTCTCTTTTGTTCCAGACAAAGCCTCATCTTGAATCAAGCCCTTCTCAACCAAATCTTTTCGAAAAACATTCTCTTGACCAGTCACCTGACTGGTGGACTCAACCTTGTCAGTCTTAACTTCATTAAGGAGGGCAATATATTCGAGAATGGCCGAGAGTTGCTTTTGAAATTTAGCTTTTTCTTGAGAGGTTAATTTTAAATTCGCTAAGCTTGCCACATGAGCCACGGTTGCTTTTGTCAGTTTGGGATTTCGTCTTTCGGTTTTCGTTTTTTTTCTCATCTCATTGCCTTTAATAACTTAATCCTCTCCTCCACCGGGGGATGGGTATTAAAAAGATTAGCAAATTTTGCCGTCAATTTCTGGCCTTTGAAGGGGTTAACTATGTAAAGATGGGCGGTGGCCTTATTGGCTGCCTCTAAAACCTCCTTATCCTGACTAATTTTCTCGAGCGCCCTAGTCAATCCATCAGGGAAACGGGTAATCATCACCGCTGAAGCGTCAGCGAGGAACTCTCTTCTTCTTGATAGAGCTAATTTCATCATCTGGGCGATCAGTGGTGAAAGGATAGCTAAAATTAAACCAACAATCAAGAAGAGACCACTTATTTGACTGCTTTTGCCTCTTTCGCTCCGACCGAATCTTGCCCCTCTTAAAAGCCAATCAGCGATCAGAGT
>Ga0315552_1000148_pt1 | contig 45955 bp, 43 predicted proteins | sample SalMarSW160170MG_2_FD_203102 | JGI IMG/M metagenome (GOLD analysis project Ga0315552, IMG submission 203102) | Salt marsh sediment microbial communities from the Plum Island Ecosystem LTER, Massachusetts, United States - Salt Marsh Sediment SW1601-70 ...
ACTCTCCGGTTCCGGTAGGTTGATATTTTTCAACATAAGGCAACTCAACCGGTAAATCTTTTTCTGGTACCGGCACTACTCCGCATTTTGAGCAATGGACAATTGGAATTGGCTCTCCCCAATAATGCTGACGGGAGAAAACCCAATCACGTAATTTATATTGAACTTTTTTCCTGCCAGCTCTTTTTTTATCTAACCAAGCAGTAATTTTTTCAATTGCCTCCTCAGAAGATAAACCATTAAACTGGCCAGAATTAACCAGTTTTCCATAACCAACAAAAGCATCTTTAGTAATATCTCCGCCAGAAACAACTTCTCTAATTTTTAATCCATATTTTTTAGCAAAGTCGTAGTCGCGGTAATCGTGGGCCGGCACCACCATTACAGCTCCCCCGCCGTAAGTAGCTATCACATAATCCCCTACCCAAATGGGAATTTTTTCGTCATTAGCCGGGTTAATACAATAGGAACCGGTAAAAACTCCGGTTTTTTCTTTCTCTAATTGTCCTCTTTCAAAATCGCTTTTCTTTTTAGCTTCAGTGATGTATTTTTCGACTTCTTCTTTATGCTCTGATTTAATCAGTTTTTCAACCAAAGGGTTTTCTGAAGATATCACCACGGCGGTTGTCCCAAAAAGAGTATCAGTTCTGGTAGTAAAAACTTGAATTATATCTTTTGAATCTTCAACTTTGAAATCAATTTCACTACCATAACTTTTGCCGATCCAGTTTACCTGCTGGACCTTAACTTTGTCTAAATAATCAACTTTTTCTAAATCTTCAATCAACCTGTCAGCATAAGCTGTAATTTTTAGCATCCATTGGTTTAGAACCTTTTTCTCCACGGTAACTCCGCAGCGCTCACAAACACCTCCCACTACTTCTTCATTAGCTAAACCAATCTTACAAGAAGGACACCAATTAACCGGTATTTCAGCCCGATAAGCCAATCCACTTTCAAAAAGTTTTAGAAAAATCCACTGGGTCCATTTGTAGTATTCAGGGTCAGTAGTATTAATTTCTCTTGACCAATCAAAAGAAAGACCCAAAGATTTCAACTGTCTCTTAAAATTAGTAGTGTTTTCTTCAGTTACCTTTTGAGGGTGAATGCCGGTTTTGATGGCATAATTTTCAGTAGGCAAACCAAAAGCATCCCAGCCAATGGGATACAAAACATTAAATCCTTCCATCCGGCTTTTCCTGGCCACCGCGTCTAAAGCTGAGTAACTACGGACATGGCCAACATGGAGACCGTCCCCTGAAGGATAAGGAAACTCAATCAAAATATACTTTTTGGGTTTCTTGGAAAAGTCCTCTGCCTGGTAGAAATTATTTTCCTCCCAAAGCTTTTGCCACTTGGTTTCAATTTCTTGAGGTTTGTAGTTCATAGAGGATTTTTAATTTTAGCTTTTTTTTTGGTCTTTGTCTATTTAAAATTAATAAGGGACAGCTACTCAGTAGAATAACTGTCCCCGCATAATAATATAGATATTTTGTATTTATCAAATAAACTTTCTGGTCTGCATGGCTACCCACCGGTAGTTTTTCTCAATTGCTCCTAATGCTTCGGTGGTTGTCCTCTTTAGTTCTCTATAAACCTGCTTGTCTTTCATTTCTTCCTTTCTGCCACCAGGCCAGATTCGCCACGAGTCATTATCAATCACATCAGCCACAACTACCTGGTTTAGACTGGTCAAGCCGCATTCAATTTTTAGATCCACTAAGGTAACCCCCAACTTCTTCCAGGCCATCTCTAGGATTAGAAAAGTACGGCAGGTAATATCAGCTAGCTCGTTAAGTTGGTTCGCTTTAAGAAAGTAACCTGAGGAAAACTCTATATCATCGGGCAACAGATCGTTAAGATATCCTTCAGCCACAGGTTTTTTAGCATCGAAGAGTTCGAAACGCTCTTTGTCTTTATTCCAAATCATCAATGGATCGTGAAGTTCGTCTTTCTTGTAGAAGGGTTCAAAAACGAGCCCTTGAAATATCGTACCCTCAGTTACTTCTGGGTTTCGCTTTAAATAAGAACCTGTAGCAATTCGTCGAGCTACTAATTCAATAGGGATCATCTTAACTTTCCTAGCCAAGAAAACCCTGGAAGTCAACCGAGTAATAAGATGGGTGGGGATACCATTTATTTCTAATAAAGCAAGGCAGTTACAAGTTGTTTCTGTAGAAAGAACCCCCTTATTCTTGATAACGTCTTTCTTGGCTCCATCCCCAGCGGTTATATCATCCTTGCTCTCAATCCGGACTGCTTCTGGCCAAGTGGTTAACCAAATGATTTTGGTTTTTCCCTCTGCCAATTTTCCTCTCTGTGTCATCTCACACCTCCTTTTTTCTGCTCTTTATATAAGCTAGCTGTGGGTCTTTCCGAGTGATGCTGTAGTAATCAACAAGGCCATCCCTCATCTCTTTTCCTCTTTCATTATCGCTAGCTGCCAGTATCTGAACAGCGAACAAAGCAGCATTCCTCAAACCAACCTTACCCACGCCAGTGCATCCTACGGGACAACCCGCTGGCGCTCTGGTTATTGAGAGGATGGCATCTAGGGCATCAGGGAAATCATCTGACGGGAGAGGAACACCAATAACTGGTGGAATATATTTTGCAATAGCAGCTATACTACCAGGCAGACGGGCAACCATTCCAGCACCGGCAATGAAAGTCCTTACCCCGTTTTGCAAAGCTTCCTCGCAATGGCCTTTAAGTATCCCGGGGTTCCGGTCAGCTGAAATAACTGATGCTTTATAGCTAACTCCGCATCGTTTTAAAACCTCAAACATTCCTGCTTCTTCTAGCAATGAACGATCGGTTTTGCTTCCTATTATAATATCCACTATTCGCTTACCCATGTTACATTGCCTCCTTTCTACTACCTTAAATTCCGAAGCGGGCGAAAATTTGGGGAATGTTTTTGAGATAATGATCAGATCTCAGACAGTTATCGATTTCTTCATTGGTCAACAGCGCAGTAATTCTGGAATCTGCTTTAAGCTTTGCTGCAAAATCTTCTCTGCGCTCCCAGGTCTCCTGTGCTACCTTCTGGACAAGAAGACGAGCGTCCTCCCTGCCCATGCCTTTTTTCGTCAAAGCAAGCATCACGTTTTCGGAGAATATCACGCCCTTTGTCAGGACAAGATTTTCCAGCATCCGCTTCGTGTTCACCTTCAATCCTGTCATTATCTGGTTGAACAGACGAAGATTATAATAAGTCAGCATCAGCGAAAGCGGAATAGTAAACCTTTCATTAGCTGATTCATCCAATGACCTCTCGTGCCACTGAAGAGCTTGGTTTTCTCCGGCGACAATGGTAAATGCCCGGACTAATCGGGCCAAAGAGCAGACCCTCTCTGACTTATTTGGATTCCTTTTGTGGGGCATAGCCGATGACCCGCCGCCTTTACTGAATGGCTCTTCTATTTCGCCAATCTCCGTCTGTTGGAGGAGACGGATATTTGTTGCAAATCTTTCCAGAGAGTTGTTAATAGAAGCCAAAGCGGTAAGGAAATTATAATGCCGGTCGCGGCTAAGGATTTGGGTTGATATCTGGGCTGACTGAATGCCAAGTTTCTTACAAACAATTACCTCAATCTTCGGATCAATGTTTGCGTAATTACCAACCGCTCCGGAAATCTTACCTACTGCCACTGCCAGCTCTTTATCTTCCAGATTTTCAAGTCCGCGCTGCAACTCGTCATACCAGTTTAGAATCTTAAGACCGAAGGTTATGGGTTCCGCCTGGACGCCATGGGTCCGACCGATCTCTCGAGCATACTCGTACATCTCAGCTATACTTTCCAGTGTATTAATTAAATCCAGCGCCGCCGTTTTAATCAGTAGAAACGATTTTTTAATTTGGCGAGCCCGACTTGGCTCCCAAATATCATAGGAGGTAATACCGCCATGCCAAAAGGGTCTTACTTCGTCCGGCAAGGACTTTTTAACCACAGTGGAAAAGCTGACCATCTCCTGGTCCTTGGCAGCGTCCTCTTTGTCTATCTCCCGAACTGTAAACTTGGCGCTAGCCCGGGTCTTTGCCGCAATCCCTACAGGTATTAATTTAAGTTCTTCTTTTGCTTTTAAAATCGTTACCTCAACTAAAAGCCACGAGTTGTACCTTGCTTTTTTACCCCAGATTGCTCTCATTTCGGGTAAAATATACTTTTCGAGTTCCAACATTTTTATCACCTCTTTCTGTTATTTTTTTATTTGGAAGGAACTGATTTACTCACTAAAGAGCTATAAAAAAGAGGGTTGTTCCTCCTTTAACCCTCCTTTTTGAAAATATCAAATTTTAAAAGTTTGTCAAAGTGTTATTTTAAGACAATCTGAATAATTTTTGGGCATTTTCTGTGGTAATCCTCGATATTTCTTCATAGTTTATCTTTTTAATTTTAGCAATTTTCTCGGCTGCATATTTTAGACATAGAGGCTCATTCCTCTGATTTTCAAAAGGTGGTGGAGCTAAATATGGACAATCGGTTTCTATTAAAATTTTATCTAAAGGTGTCTGTTTGATACTTTCTTCAAAATTTATTCCTTCAATATTCTTAAAGATTATTCCATTAAACCCAATGTAAAATCCAAAATCTAAATATTTTTGAAGCTCTTCTAAGGTTCCGACGAAACCATGAGCTACAGCTTTTTCTGGCCTTATGTCGGAATTATTAGACAAAAAACCAGTTAAATCTTGATGGGCCATGCGGCAATGAAAGATGACCGGTAAATTTAATTCCTTAGCTAACCTTAACTGTTTTGAAAGTTCTTCTTTTTGTTTCTCTTTAAACAACTCTAATTTTCTTTTGGTTTTTGGTTTCCAATAGTAATCCAGGCCAGTTTCACCAATAGCTACCACCTTCTTGCTTCTTGCTAACTCTTTATATTTTTCATAATCAAAACTTTCTTCTCTGGAATTAAAAGCAATCTCTTCTTTGTCTATTTTCATTCTCACCAATCCGGCGTTCAAATGAAGGGGATGTAAACCAATGGCAGCGTAAACCCCTTTTTCGTACTTCTCTGCAATCTCTACGGCTTTTTTACTGGTGTCATATTGGGTGCCAACGTTAATCACCCAGATATCATTTTCCAAAGTTCTTTTAATAACTCCGTCAGCATCTGTTTTGTACGCGTTGAAATTAATATGGGCATGAGTATCAATTAACATCAGACTTTTGGAAAGATTGGTTTACTTTTTTGCGTTTTTAGTTGTCTAAAAATTTTCTCAGAAGTTTCTGGTAAAAAGGGCTGCAGCATCTCGGCGATGTTGCTAATGGCAAATAATAAATTGCTGATAACTTCTTTTTGATTTTTACTCTTTTCCCAGGGTCGTTCTTTTTCAATATATTTATCGCAAAAACTAATTAATTCCCAAACTGCAATCAGAACTTCATTAAACCTAAAGTTATCCAGCGCTTTTTTGTGTTTTCTCCAAGTTTTATCTGTTTGGATTTTGAATTTTGGATTTTGTCCGCCAACTGGCAGATTAGATTTCGGAATTTGGAATTTAAAATTTTTCGCCATAGTTATTACTCTAGCCACCAAATTTCCCAGCCCCTTAGCTAAATCACTGTTATATCTCGCCTCAAACTTTTGATAAGTAAAATCGCCGTCATTAGTCGGGGGAATTTCCCGCAAAAGAAAATATCTAACTGGATCTGTTCCGTATTTTTCAACCAACTCGAGGGGCTCAACTATATTGCCTAATGATTTGGACATTTTTTGACCATCAACCGTAATAAACCCGTGGATAAACATCTTTTTTGGCAAAGATAATTTTAAGGAAAGCAGCATGCCTGGCCAAATTAGACAATGGAATTTCTGGATATCTTTACCAAGACAATGAACATCTGCCGGCCAATATTTTTTAAAACTCTTCTTGTTATCGGCATAACCAATGAGTGAAATGTAATTTATCAGGGCGTCTGCCCAACAGTAGATTGTTTGGTTATTATCATCGGGTACTGCAATCCCCCACTTTAAATCTTTTCTTGGTCGGGAAAAACTAATATCTTCTAATCCTTTTTTAGCAAAGTTTAACATTTCATTTTTGCGGGTCTGAGGAATTATTCTAATCTGGTTATCTCTAATAATCTTTTCGATTTCTTTTGAATATTTTGAAAGACGAAAGAAGTAATTTTCCTCCTCAATCGCTTGCGGAACCTTTTGATGGATTTTGCATTTACCATCAATCAGGTCTTTTTTCGTAATAAACGCTTCGCAACCAACACAATATAAACCTTTATATTTCTTTTTATAAATGTCGCCGTTTGCTTTTAGCTTCAACCAGACTTTCTTTACTGCCGGCCAATGCCGGGTTTTATCGGTGGTGCGGATAAAATCATTGTTTGATATGTTTAAAATTTTTGTTAGCTTTTTAAATTTGGCTGAAATTTCGTTGCTGAACACCTCTGGCGATTTCTTATTTTCTGCAGCTGCTTCGGCAACCTTCCGGCCATGTTCGTCTGTACCGGTTAAGAAAAAAACTTCTTCATTTAAGAGACGATGATGTCTCGTTAAAACGTCTGCCTGAATTAATTCTAAAGCAAACCCTATATGGGGCGGAGCGTTGGTATAAGCGATACTGGTTGTGATATAAAATTTCTTCTTCTTTTTCATTGTTTCCCGACAATAACTACGAATTCTCCTTTTATTTTTCCGCCAGCTGGCGGATTTTCTATTTCTTTAATTGCCTCTTCAATTTTCCCCCGATAAATTGTTTCAAACTTTTTGGTTAATTCCCGGCAAACCACAACTGATAATTTATTATTCATATTACTTAACTCAGTTAAGGTTTTTATTATCCTATAAGGAGACTCGTAGAAAATTACCGGATATTTTGAATTAATAATTTCTTCGAAAAACTTTTTTCTTTTCTTTTTTACTGGTGGAAAACCTAAAAAAATAAATTTATCCATCGGTAAACCAGAAACGCTGACTGCCGCAGTTACAGCTGAAGGACCGGGGACAGGAATAATGGTTAAATCGTTGTAGCGTTCCATTGTTAAACTAATAAGTTTATTCCCCGGATCGGAAATTCCCGGAGTACCGGCATCAGACACCAAAGCTAAGTTTTTACCTTTTCCTAACTGTTCTAAAATATAATCTATTTTTTTTAGTTTACTATGTTGGTGATAGCTAAGAGTCGGAGTTTTTATCTGATAACGGTCTAATAACTTTTTGGTTACTCTGGTATCTTCGCACAAAATTAAATCAACCTCCGATAAGATACGGAGGGCTCTTTTGGAAATGTCTTCCAAATTTCCAATAGGGGTAGCGACAATATAAAGAATAGGCATTTTAGAATATTATTCGTTTTTCCGGGCTCCGTCTTGGCAGAGAAGGAGAAGACGAAGAAATTTCTGCTTCTTTTTTTCTTTTCAAGAAATCTCTTAAAAACTCATAAATCACTCCAGCTAAAGGTATAGCTAAAATCGCTCCTAAGATTCCCAGAAGTTTCCCCCCGATTGCTAAGGAAATTAAAACTAAAACCGGCGGTAAACCAACAAATCTTTTAGTCAAGACCGGAGAAATAATATTACCTTCAATTTGCTGAATTAAAATAAAGACAACTAAAACAAGAAGGGCTTTCCACCAAGAATCCAGAGCAACAAAAACAAAAGCAATAAGCCCGGCTATAATTGGGCCCAGTACCGGAATAAAATCTAAAATTCCAGCTAAAAGAGCTAGAATGAAAGCATATTTTACACTAAACAACTTAAGGGTAATTAAAACTGTGACCCCAACAAAAAAACAAGTTAAAACTCTGGCCCCGAACCAGCCGGCAACTTTATTTTGAGACCTCTCCCAAACAGATAAGATATTAGTTTCGTATTTCTTGGGAGACAAAATTCCTAAAACCCTTTCTACTCCCCCTTCTTCCAAAGACACAAAAAGAGCAATGGCTAAAACAAAAATAGTTGAACCAATTCCGCCAAAAATAATAGCCAAAGCTGATATAATATCAGCCGAGGCCTTCTGGAGCATTTGGCCAATAGCCAAAGTGAAACTTTCCATGCTTTCAAAAGCTTCAACGCCTAATTCTCTAAGAGGAGGAGCAATTCTTTCAAAGTATTGAGGAAAAAGCTTAGAGAATTGCTGGATTTCGGAAATAAACATGGGAGCGGTAGCATAAATAAGCATGCCGATAACTCCGAATATAACCAAATAAACAAAAATTGTCGCCAACACTCGAGGAAGACGTAAACGTTGTAAAAAATTAATAGCTGGATTGAATAAAACTGAAATGATTAAAGCAAAAGCGACCCAAACTAAAACATCTCTTACCAAGTAAATAATGTAAAAACAAAGAAGGGCTAAGGATGTTTTCAAAATTGTGCTCCAAGAAATATCTAAAACGCGTTCACCGTTCATAATTTTAATAACTTTTCAAATTTTTCTTTATCTTTAAATGGGCCAATGAGGGCTAAATTTAATTTTTGGGGCTGAAAAATATCTTTGGCTACTTTTAGAATATCATTTATAGAAACTTTATCAATTTTCTTAAAAATTTCTTCGGAGGTTAAAATTTTATTTTCTAACAGCTCTTGGCCGGCATAAAAAGCGGCTTGAGCATCTGAGGACTCTAATTCTAAAGCGGTTTTCCCTTTTATATATTCTTTAGCTTTTTTAAGTTCTTTAGCAGGAATTCTTTTTTGAGAAATTTTTCTATATTCTCTCAAAATAACAGAGATCGCCCTTTCCACATTTTTGTTATCTACCCCAGCTTGAGTGGTTAAATGGCCAGTATCAGGGTTGGAATCAATGTTGGTTTTTATATAATAAGCTATTCCTAGTTTTTCCCGCACTTCTATAAATAATCTTGAACTCATCATTCCCCCTAAGATTACTCCTAAAATCTCCTGGGCAAATTTTTGGGGGTGAAAAAGATTATAAGCTCTTACCCCCAAGGCCAAATGGGCTTGGTCGGTCTTTTTGGGTTGCAAAAGGATTTGAGGTTTATTTTGCTTTTCAATCACTGAAGGTTTTGCTTTAGATTTTTTTGTACTTATCTTAGAAAAATATTTTTTTACTTTAGAGATAGCTTCTTTTTCTTTAATTTTTCCAGCCAGACAAACAATAGTATTCGAAGCTACATATTGGTTCTTCATATAATTTAAAAGTTCTTGCTGGGTCATTTTAATTATATTTTCCTTGGTCCCAAAAAGAGGTCGGCCAGCCGGCTGATCGCCGTAGATAAGTTGATTCCATAAAATTCCGATGTAGAACATAGGATGGTCATAATACATATTAATTTCTTCAATAATCACGCCCCTTTCTTTTTTAATTTCTTTTTTAGGCAACAAGCTGTTTAAATAAATATCTGATATCCAATCCAAAGCTAACTCAGTATAAGAAACGGCAACTTTGGCAAAATAGCCAGTATATTCTTCACCGGTAAAAGCGTTGTAAATTCCGCCAATTTTATCTAAGGTTTCAACCACTGCTAAAGGAGTTGGTCTTTTTTTTGTGCCTTTAAAATACATATGTTCCAGAAAATGGGAAATACCGTTATTCTCTTTGGTCTCGTATTTTGAACCGGTCCCCACTAATACTAAAGCGGTTACTGCCTGAGTACTTTTTTGAGGGATGGTAATGATCCTTAAACCATTTTTTAGAGTTGTTTTTTTATACATCCAACTAAATCTTTAATTTTTACTCTTTCTTGCGACATTGTGTCCCTGTCACGGACCGTTACATCTGCTTTCTCTAAAGTTTCAAAGTCAATGGTTAAAGCATAAGGGATGCCAATTTCATCTCCTCGGCGATAACGTCTACCAATTGAACCGACGTCATCATACTGGCAGATAAAATGGGGTTTCAATAATTGAAAAACTTCTTTAGCTTTTTTGACTAATTCCGGTTTATTTCTAACCAAGGGTAATACTGCAACCTTGATTGGCGCTATCTTTTTGTTTAATTTTAAAATTACTTCAATTTCTTTTGTGGCTTCGGTAGTTTTTGTTCTACCGCCCTTTACTTCAGAATAAGCATCGCAAAGAAGAGCCAAAACTGTTCTTTCCAATCCTAAGGTTGGTTCAATAACATAAGGATAGTATTTCTTTTTCTTTTCTTCATCAAAATAGCTTAAGTCTTGACCTGAGAACTGAGCGTGCTTTTTAAAATCGTAATCAGTACGGTTAGCTATTCCAGCCAATTCTGCAAAACCCCAAGGAAATTTGTATTCAATATCTACCGTTCTTTTGGAATAATGAGCTAAAGCTTTCTTAGGATGTTCGTAGCGTCTGAGATTTTCTTTTTTCAGGCCTAAATCTAAAAAGAATTTTTCCCAGCTATCTAACCAAAAGTTGAATTGTTTTTCGTCTTTTCCCGGTTCAACAAAATATTCAATTTCGGCAATATCAAACTCTCGGGAGCGAAAAGTAAAGTTGCCAGTGGTAATTTCATTTCTAAAACAACGGCCTGTTTGAGCAATGCCAAAAGGCACTTTTAATCTCATGGACTCCTGGACCAGTTTGAAATCGGTAAATATTGACTGAGCGGTTTCTGGCCGTAAATAAGTAATGTGAGCTTCGTCTTCTACCGGTCCTAAAAAGGTTTTAAACATTAAATTAAATTGCCGGGGAGGAGTGAAATCTTTACCGCCACACTGAGGACATTCTTTTTTAGTTAATTGATCCTCTCTGAAACGAGCATGACATTTCTTGCATTCAATTAAAGGATCGGTGAAACTTTCCAAATGGCCCGAGGCCTCCCAAATTTTAGGATGCATTAAGACCGTACCATCAAGTAAAACCGTATCTTCCCTCTCCTGGACAAATTTTTTCAGCCATTCTTTTCTAATATTATTTTTCAAGAGAGCCCCTAAAGGCCCGTAGTCCCACAAGGCCTCTACTCCCCCATAAATTTCTGAGGACTGGAAAATAAAACCTCTTCTTTTTGCTAGAGATATAATTTTTTTCATTAAATCAGACATAATTTTTACTGAACTACCCCCATATCAGAGTTGATTGTTGAGTCGTCTGGTAAAGTAGTATTAATGGCAGAAACGCTCATCTCAACAATTTCTTTGGTCCATTGGTCTTGGCCAGTAATTTTAGCTTGACTGATAATTTCCGGGGTCTGACCTTTCTGGCTTTCAGTTGGGGTGAATTTCACCTGGAAAGAGATATTAGGAGCTGGTGTTATTACGCCCTGACCGATTTCCATGTCACCAATCTCCCAAACAATTTCTCGAGAATAAGAATCAAAAGCAAATTTATCGGCAGCCTCTTCCGGGAAAATTTTACCGGTTAATTGAACTTGTTTTGGTAGGGTAGCTTTAACTTTTACATTTTTTATTTCGTTATAATAATTCTTAACTTGCCACATTATAGTATAGGTGGTGTCGGCTCCAACAGTTGGTGGCAAAGAACCTGAATTTCCAAAGATTTCATCTTGGAAATACCCTTTTTGGCTTAAAACTAAATTTGAATTAATCTTGGTAGTAAATTCTTCTTTGACCTGACTGAGGAAAACTTTATTTATTAAGACGGGATTCTTTAAAACTCCGAAGTCCTCTTTCAGATTAACCCAAAACTCTACCTTGGCTTCTTCCATGGGGGGGAGGTATTGAAGATTGCGTATTTTTCGCCAGTCAAAAATAATAGAGTTATCTCCCGGCTCATAATCTCCCAGGTCAGATTTTATGGTTTGAAAATCAAAGGCCTCTCCTTCCAATCTACTCACCAATAATAAATTAGTGAGGTCTTCTTCTCCCACGTTTTTAAAAAAGATTTCATAGTGCAGCCAGTCGCCGGGAGATGCCACATATTGAGGGTTACCATTGATCTGCTGCCAAATATAAAGAGAAGGTTTAATAATTTCAATTCCTTTAATGGCCTCTTTAAACAAGATGAATTCTCCGTCTTCCCAGCTGCCAAATTTCGCCCGAAAAAGCTTTTCTTCTCCGATCTCTCCAAAAAGTTTACCTGTTACCTCTACTCTTCCACCGCTAGCTTTATTCAAAAGTCCAATATCCCACTCATTTTTCTCTAAGGCCTGGGGAGTAGAACTAATAAATTCAAAGTTTGAAGGATATTCAGCTATAACTCTTAGATTAGAGAGAGGGTAATCAACATTGGAAAAATAGTTTAATCTAAACTTAAATTCTTTTCCCGACTCGGCTCGAGAAGGTAAATCAAATTCAAAAGTTAGAGGAACCGATTTTATCTGGGTAGTAAAAGTAGTAGCTGATTCATAACGAGCTTTTAGATTTTTAGGCCGGTAACTTAACCAGGCCTTGGCTACCCTGACTTCTCCCTCCTTACCCAATAATCTTACTTTAAATTGAAAGGTCTTTTCCTCTCCAGGATAAATTGCTCCTCCTAAATCTGCCGAGCTTTTAGTAATCCTCTGGGAGGTCTCGCCAATGGGCAGGGAGTATTTTGGATATTCAAAAATGAGCTCGGGCTCTTCTAATCTGACATTGCCGTTATTTTTGTACTTTACGACATACTCAAACTCCTCAGCTAAATCCGATTCTTCTTGACCTAAAATTTCTAATTTAAGAATCTCTTTGGAATAGATATTTTCTTGCCAGCGCCAAAAACCAACTAAGCCGGCAATGACAGCTACAATAATTAAACATGTGATAAATTTTCTTCGCATACTTATTTTAGTATATCAAATTTACTTAACTTCTTCTAAAATCTGGGAAAGGTATTTTTCAGAAATTGATTTTAATGATTTTAGGTAATTTGGCTCAATTTTTAATTTTGATAAGGTCGGCCACCTTTTTTCAAGCATTACTCTCAATATCTTGATTGTTTCTGGCTCAATGTCTTCGCCAGATTTTATTTCCCGAAAACAATTCTGGCAAATTATTCCTCCTTCCTTAAAATAAAGTTTTTCAGGCAACAGTTTTTTCTGGCATAAAGAACAGTAATAGAGTTCTGGCTTGTATCCTAAAATAGATAATAGATTCCAGAGAAAATAGTAGTAAATTAATGACCAATGGTGAATGGTTAATGATAAACTATTTAAATTATTAAAGGTTTCGTTAAGTAAATGCCAGATTTTTTCATCCGGTTCCTGTCCTTTCACTAAAACATCTAAAGCTCCGGTAACTTGACAGGCAATTCTTAGCTTTTTTAAGTCCTTTCTTAAGTTGAGGAAATTCTCAATCAAGATAGCATCGGTGAGGGTTTTGTGAGTTTTTCCTTGAATAAATTCAATGTCGGATAAATAAAAAAGTTCTAGGCCTCCACGTAATTTAGACTTAATCTTTCTCTCTGCTTTTGCTAACAGACCTAACTTGCCAAAATCTTTGGTAAAAACAGTAAAAATTCGGTCAGCTTCCCCTCTGTCTACTTTCTTCAAAATAAACCCCTCGGTCCGGTAGTGAGTAAACATTTTTAATAAGGCTTAACTCCAGTAGTTCCTTTTAGAAACTTAATTTTTCTGTCAATTTTTAATCTTTCTTCTCTGCCTTTAGTTTTATATCGCTCCATTCTTAGCTCTCTCAGCTTCCTCTTAACTTCTATCTCTGAAATGTGGCTTTGAAATCTTTTCTGAGGAAAAAGTTCTTTTTCCATCTTCATTCTTTCTTGTCGGGAATAAATTTTACCGCTACCAGGAACACGAGGAGGAGCCTTCCTTAACGTTTCTCTAAACTCCAGCCTAGAGAATTGCTTTTTTTTATTAAAAATAGACACTTTTTTGATTATTAATTATTATATTCGGCCTTTAAAAAAGATTGCAAAGCTTAACAATAAATAAAACGTAAAGTAAAAGATACATAGCTCCTTCCCAAATATGGATTCTCCGAGAAATGCCAGAAAATATAAAAAGCAAGGTAGCGGTCACTAAGAAAGGAAGCCCAATCCCGAAGGTAAGTTCATCTACGGTTAACGGCTTGATTAAAGCCGGGATTCCAGCAATAATCAAAACATTAAAAACGTTGGAACCGAAAACATTCCCTAAAGCAATCTCGTATTTTTTCTTTAAAGCAGCTCGGACTGAGACCACTAATTCGGGCAAAGAAGTACCAATAGCAACGGCTGTAATTGCAATTAAAGAGGTGCTGATTTTAAAAAACTCAGAAATCTTTATTACCGATTCAATAGTATAATTAGCACCGATGGCCAGACCGACCATTCCTAAAATTAAAAACGTAAATACTTTTAAATTAAGTTTGGAAGGCGTTTCCTTTAGACGCGCCATTTTCTCCACCTTCTTTTTTCTTCTTTCAATTCTTGAGGGTAATACCTCAACTATTTCTGGCGTTTCTTCCTCGTTTCTTTTTTGGAAAATTGTATATAAAAGATAAATCAAAAAAGCCAAAATTAATAAAATTCCTTCTCCCAAAACTATCTTTTTATCCCACATTACAAAAACAAAAAAGAAGGTAGCTGCACCCAAAAGAGGAGCATCTAAATCAATTAGGCTTCTTTTGACAACGAGACGGCCGGCAGCTACTGCCGAAATCCCGACAATCAAAAGAATGTTAGCGATATTGGAACCCAAAGCATTAGCCACAACGATTTCGGTTGCTCCTTTAAAAACGGCGGCCAGCGAAGAAGCTAATTCCGGAAAAGAAGTACCGACAGCAACAATTGTTACTCCGATAATAAAAGGGGAAATTTTAAAGGCCAGACCGATTTTTTCGGCTGACTCCACAAACCAATCAGCTGATTTCACCAACAGGGCTAAGCTGAAAATAAAAATTAAAATCCAAAGTATGGGCATAGGTTTAAATTCTTCTAAGTCCTATCCATAATTTTTGTTGCTCAACTTTTAATTCTCTCTCAATATTAAATACCTGTTTTGGCTTTTCTCCCAAACGAAAATCCTCGGCTTTAATTTCTTTTAAAATGGAATTTTTATTTTTGGTTAGGATCTTATTTAGTTCGTTGGTCCCCGACCCCCTCACTAAAATTCTGTGGTGAGGTTTTAATTGGGCCTTCTTCCTCATTTCTTGAACTTGCCGAATCACTTCTCTAACAATTCCTTCTTCTTTTAGCTCTGGAGTGATTTTAGTGTCTAATTTTAAAGCTTTACCAAAAGTAATTTTCTTGACGTTAACTTCCTCTTTAATTAACTCTAACAACTCCTTTTCTTTTCTCAAGCCATAATTTGTAATTCTTAATTCATTTAAGGGTTGACGTACTTTTATTCCGACCCTTGCCCGTTCGGCCAGCGCTGTGGCAACAGTTCTTCTTACCTCTTCCATCTTTTTCTCTAATTTATCATCTTTATTTTTTTTATTGGCTGCCGGCCAATCCTCTAAATGGCAGCTTCTTTTCTTCCCCAACCCTTGATAGACTTCTTCACTTAAGAATGGAATAAAAGGAGCAGTTAGTTTACTTAGAGTTAAAAGGACAAAGCTTAAAGTCTCTGAAGCCTCTTTTAATTCTTTTTTACTGGCAGGTTTTTGAAATCTCTTTCTGGAACGCCGGATATACCATAAAGAAAGATCTTCAACTACAAAATTTTCAAGTGCTCTAGCTGCGCCAGTTACGTCAAACCTATTCAATCTTTGAGTGACTTCCCGAATAAGATTGCCTAACTTGGAAATAACCCATTTATCAAGGATGTGTTTGGATTTTGGTTCGCCAACTGACGAATTGATTTTGAATTTCTCAGCATATGTTTTTAAAAAAACAACGCTGTTCCAGAAAGTTAAGATGAATTTTTTCAGAGCTTGATCTACCTCTTTTTCAGAAAAAAGTTTAACGTCTCCTGGTTGATTAACAGTATAAAAATACCAGCGAGTAGCGTCAGCACCGTATTTTTCGACAATCTTCCAGGGGTCAACCACGTTTCCTTTTGATTTGGACATTTTCTCTCCTTTTTCATCTAAAACATGACCTACCGAAATAACATTTTTATAAGCCGACCCCTTCTTTAATAAAGTAGAGATGGCCAAAAGAGTATAAAACCACCCCCGGGTTTGATCAACGGCTTCAGAAATATAATCTGCCGGGAACTGTTCTTTTTGTAATTTTCGATTCTCAAAAGGATAATGATATTGAGCAAAAGGCATGGAACCAGAGTCAAACCAACAATCAATCACTTCGGGAGTTCTCTCTATTAGTTCGTCACATTTTGGACAATAAAATTTAACTTTATCAATGTAAGGACGGTGGAAATCCAAATCAAATTTTTCATTATAGGGAAGATTTTTAAGGTCTATTTTTCTTAGCTCCCCAGTTTCTATCTCTTGTTTTTTAATAATAAGGTCAACAAATTTATTCAAATCATAGCCATAAACTATTTTCTCAAGTAAAGTTAAGGGCCGCTGATGGCTAACAATTAAAATATTTTCCCTTTGGTATTTTTTATCTATTTCTTTTATAAATTCGTACATTCTTTTTTCTATATCAGTATAATTTTCTCCTTTTGGGGGAGCGATTTGAAATTTTCTCAAATAATATTCTGAAGGTGAAAGCCTTCTTTCTTTATCCCAAAATCTTCCAACTTCCTTTACGGGTTTTCCATTTAAAATACCGACATTAACTTCTCTTAGCCTTTTGTCAAGTTTTGGTTTCAATTTTAATTCTCTTCCGACAATTTTGGCAGTTTGTTTGGTTCTCAATAAATCGGAAGAGAAAATTAAACTAATTTTTTCCTTTTTTAATTTTTCAGCTACTCCTTTAATCTGTTTTTTTCCTCTTTCTGTTAGGGGTAAATTAATTTTTTCTGGCCAACAGGAAGCAATGTCTTTGATATTTCTTATAGAGTGACCGTGCCTTAAAACAAAGTATCTATTTTTGCTGAATTTTTGATTGATTAAATCTCCTCTTGAGCCAATAACTTCTCTCTTCCCACATTTTTTGCATTGCCAAATAGGTAAAGGGGTCCCCCAGTATCTTTCTCTGGAGAAAGCCCAATCTTTTATTTCTTTCAACCATTCTCCAAATCTTCCCTTTTTTAAATAAGCGGGTAGCCAATTTATTTTTTGATTGTTAGCAATTAAATCTTTTTTAACCTTCTGCATTCTTATAAACCAGCTTTGCTTGGCGTAGTAAAGCAAAGGAGATGAGCACCGCCAACAAAAAGGATAGTCGTGTTCGTGGAATTCTTCTTTAAAAAGGAGATTGCGTTTTTCCAAATCTTTAACGATTAAAGGGTCGGCCTCTTTTACCAACATCCCTGCCCAATTTTTTACTTCCTTTTTGAACTTTCCTTCTTCATTAACATTCAACAGAACTGGCAAATCGTTTTCTTTTCCTACTGTCATATCTTCCTCGCCAAAAGCCGGAGCAATATGGACTAGACCAGTTCCCTCTTCTAAGGAAACGAAGTCGCCTGAGATAATATACCAGGCCTTTTTGTCCGGTTTAATGAATTTGTATAGGGGTTCGTATTCCAAACCTAATAAATTTTTTCCCTTGAACTCCTGAATGATTTCACCTTTAGCTCCTAAGGTCTCCATTCTCTCTTTAGCTAAAACCAAATATTCCTTATCAACTTTTATTTTTACGTAACTAACATTTGGATTAATAGCCACGGCCACATTGCCCGGCAATGTCCAAGGAGTAGTAGTCCAAACCAATAAATAAGTTTTAGATTTTGAGCTTGGGATTTTGAGCTTAACATATATTGCTGGTTCTTTAATCTTTTTGTACCCTAAGGCAACTTCGTGGCTAGATAAACTGGTTCCGCATCTAGGACAATAAGGAACTACCTTGTAATCTTGGTATAAAAGTTCTTTCTTATATAACTCTTTGATTATCCACCAAATTGTCTCAATGTAATCCGATTGGTAAGTAATGTAAGGATTTTTTAGGTTCAACCAAAATCCAATTCTTTCGGTCAGCTTTTCCCAGTCTTTTTGATATTGCCAAACAGATTTCTTACATCTTTTATTGAACTTAGCTATACCGTATTTTTCAATATCTTTTTTGCTCTTTAGCCCCAATTTTTTCTCAATTTCCAATTCCACTGGCAAACCGTGAGTGTCCCACCCCGCCTTTCTTAAAACCTTGAATCCCTGCATGGTTTTATAACGACAAATAATATCTTTATAAATCCGGCTTAGAACATGGTGAATCCCTGGTTTAGCATTTGCGGTTGGCGGCCCTTCGTAGAAAACGAAAGTTGGCGCTTTTTTTCGCTGTTCAATACTTTTTTCAAAAGCCCGGATTTGTCGCCAAAACTTTAATATTTTCTTTTCTTTTTGAGAAAAATCTAAATTCATCTTACATCTTTTCTGGAACAGTTATTCCCATTAAATCTAAAGTGTTTTTAAATACTGTTTTAGTGGCTAAAACTAAAGCTAAACGCGCTCCAGCCAAATCTTTATTTCCCGAAATCACCCGGCAATCTCGATAAAATTGATGGAAAATAGTAGCTAAATCTGTAGCGTATTGAGGTAATCTTTGTGCCTGATAATCTTTAGCTGTGTCTTCTACTACCTCTGGCAACTTAATCAACTGCTTAATCAGTTTTAGTTCTGAAGGATGTTTTAATAATTTAAGCTGCTGGGGATCGACTTTAATGGACTGAGCCTTTTTTAGGATGCTGCAAATCCGAGCGTGGGCATACTGTATATAATACACCGGATTTTTCTCTGACTGCTGTTTAGCCAAAGTTATGTCAATCTCCATATGAGTATCCAGAGATTTCTGTAAATAAAAAAATCTGGTTGCATCTAATCCAATCTCATTTACCAAATCTTCCAAGGTAATAATTTTACCTTTTCTTTTAGAAAGTTTTTCTTTACCCCTTAAGGATACTAATTGCAATATTAAAATATCTAAATCGCCCCGGAAATCCAGCATTTTGGCAGCTGCTTTTATTTTGGAAACGTGAGCCTGATGATCTGCTCCCCAAATGTCAATTACTTTATTGAAGCCTCTGTCAAATTTATCTTTGTGATAAGCGATATCTGACAACAGATAAGTTGGCTCGCCGGTCTCCCGGACTATAACCCAATCTCTTTCTGCTCCGTATTCTGAAGTTTTTAACCACCAGGCCCCGTCTTTTTCATAAACTAAACTTTTCTTTTTTAACCATCCAAAAATTTTTTTTACCCCGTTCTTCCGGTAAATATCGTTCTCTTCTGAAACCCATCTATCAAATTTTATTTTCAGTTTATTTTCTAGAAAATGTTTTATATCTTTTTGTATTTCCTGAGCTAACCAATAGCCAGCTTCTTCCTCTTTATTAAATTTTTTGAGTTCTTTCTCTTTGGCTTTTAATTTTCCCCTCAAATAAGGAGTCAGATAAGTCGTACCTTTACCTAAAGCCGTTTTACCCAGTTCTTTTATTTGACCGCTGTTTTTGGCATCGTTAATAAAATATTCCCGAGTAACTTGATAACCAGCTTTTTCTAAAATATTAGCTATAACGTCTCCGACAAAAGTGTTACGGCCATTGCCGATATGAAGAGGCCCGGTAGGATTGGCGGAAATCGACTCAATGTTTATTTTCTGTGCCTTCTCCGTTCTTAACTGACCGTATTTCTCTTTCCATTTTAAAATTTCTTTAACCTGTTTTTGTAAAAAATCATCTGATAGAAAAAAATTAATAAACCCTGGCTTTTTGACTTCAATTTTCTCCAATAGATCAGATTTTAATTTCTTAGCTATCCCGGCTGGATTTTTCTTAAGCTGAAGGGCAATATTGGTTGAGTAATCGCCATGGGAGGCGTCTTCCGGATGTTCAACTTTAATCTTTTCTGGCTTTTCTCCGGTTGCCTTTTGAATTAATTTTATTATCTCCTGCCTGACCATATTCTTCATTCTACCTTGTTTTGCTTAAGATTTGAAGGATTTATGCTAAACTAAGGTTAGTGAGGATATTGGCTGAAAATAAAAAAGCTTATTATAACTATGAAATCCTGGAGAAGTTTGAGGCAGGGATTTCTTTGATTGGTCAGGAGGTAAAATCAATTAAATCAGGTAAAGTGAGCTTGGCTGGTTCTTATGTAGTGTTAAAAGAAGAAGAGGCGTACTTAATTGGCGCCACTATTCCTCCTTATCAACCCAAAAATGCTCCAGCTGATTATAACCCTGAGCGTTCTCGAAAACTTCTTTTAAAAAAAACTGAAATTAAAAGTTTAATCGGTAAAGCAAAACAAAAAGGCTTGACTTTAGTACCCTTAAAATTATATACTAAAAACGGCAAAATCAAACTGGAATTCGCCGTAGTCAAAGGAAAAAGAGAAATTGATAAAAGAGAGCAGATTAAAAAAAGAGAGTTTGAGCGCCAAAAAGAAAGATTGCTTAAACAATATTAATGGGGATGGAAGGCCTTGATGAGGAGTCGACTGAAACGGGCAAGCGAAGTTTGTTGGTTCTTCTTAAAAACTAGCAAAAAGAATAAGCGCCAACTTATTTCAAAAACAACCTGCTTTAGCATACGCTTAAGCAGCATCTTCTTCACTAACTCTCGATAGGTGAAGCAGGTGCCATAACATCGAGATAGATAGCTCTTTTAAGCCTGAAAGAGTTATTAAATCTTTTGTAGGCTAAAAGCAGAGAGATTTTCGCCTAATTTCTACTTTCTGCTTTTAAATAAATTGGGCTAAGCTTGTAGAACTACTTTGGAAAAACTCCCCAGATCCGAGTTCAACTCTCGGCATCTCCACAAAAATAATTATTAAACTTTTGATTAAAAAACCTCTTATAAACAATCAAATAAGGGCTCCGCAGGTTAGAGTAGTAGATGAAAACGGGAAGCAATTGGGTGTTATGAGTTCACAAGAGGCGCTCCAATTGGCTCGGGAGCGCAATTTAGATTTAATTCAAGTAACCGAGAAAGTAGAACCGCCAGTTTGTAAGCTGGGAGATTATGGAAAATATCAATATCTGCAGGAAAAAAAAGAAAAAGCCGCCCGCAAACACAAAGGCGGGGAGCTTAAGGGAATCAGATTAACTTTTAATATCTCTCAGCATGATTTGGAAACTAAAGTCCGTCAAGCCGAAAAGTTCTTAAAAAAGGGAGATAGGATAAGAGTGGAATTACCGTTAAGAGGAAGAGAGAAAGCTCTGGGAAACTTTGCTAAAGAAAAAATGAATAAATTCTTAGAAATTTTACAAAGTACGGTTCCGGTTAAAATTGAAAGGGAATTAAAAAGAGAGATGAGAGGATTGACAATGATTATCTCTAAGGCCTAATATATTTAACGAGAAAAAGTATGAAAACTCGCAAATCGCTCACTAAACGTTTTAAGATTACCAGGTCCGGTAAGGTTTTAAGAAGACCAACCGGACAAGACCATCTTCGGGCTAAAAAATCTGGCAAAAAAATAAGACAAAGCCGAAAATGGGTTGAAGTTTCCAAACCCGAAGCTAAAAAAATCAAGAAATTACTACCTAAGAGTCGATGAATCTAAAGATTCATCTCCATCTGCGCCCACTATGTGGGCTTGATATATGAGTAGAGTAAAACGAGGAAAAATTGCCCACAAAAGAAGGAAGCGTTTATTAAAACAGACTAAAGGTTTCCGTTGGGGAAGAAAAGCAAAATATAGATTAGCTAAAGATGCTTTGTATCATGCCTGGGAATACGCTTACCGAGACAGAAGAACAAAAAAAAGAGAGTTCAGAAAACTCTGGCAAACCCAGATTTCGGCTGCCTGCCGCCAGGCCGGGATTTCTTACAGCCGATTTATTGCTGGTCTCAAGAAAAACAAAATTGAGCTGGATAGAAAAATCTTATCTGCTTTGGCCCGGAACCATCCTGAAATTCTTAAAAAAATCATTGAAAAAGCAAAAGAGTAGTTTTTGTTACCTCTTATTTTAAAATACTAAACTAATAAAGAACTGCGCCCGAAGGTGCAGTTTTTAGTTAAGAAATCCTGGAGGTGGCTCAATTGGATATCCCTCAGCGCCAATGAAACAACCTAAACAGAGTTTTTCTCTCGGCAAACCACTAGCTTCAATCATCCCTTCGAAGCTGAGGTATCCTAAAGAGTCGGCTCGGACAACTTTTCTCCCTATTTCTTCTTCTTTCAGGCCAGCAGCAATCAGCTCTACTCGAGTAGCTAAATCAATCCCCAAAAAACAAGGCCAACGGAGAGGAGCTGAACCAACTAACTCGTGAACCTCAACTGCTCCAGATTCTCTTAACATTGCTACTACTTCTGGCGAAGTATCACCTCGGACAATAGAATCTTCTGTAATTACCACTCTCTTGTCATGGACAACTTCTCTTAGAATATAAAGTTTTCTTCTCACTAACGCTCTTCTATCGATTTCTCGAGCTGCCATAAAAGCCCTGGTGGTGAAGTAGCGGCTCCGAAGAATGCCTTTCCGTACTGGAATCTTCAAAGCTTGGGCAACGCTATAGTTATAAATCTCTCCAGAGTCAGGCACCGAACAAACCATATCTGCCTCGACTGGATGCTCAGTAGCTACTTTCCAACCAGCGTTTTCTCGATAAGAGTTAACTCGCTGACCGGCAAGTCGACTATCCGGCCGGGCAAAATAGATAAACTCAAATATACAAATTCGAAGTTGAGGATTTTCTGCCCAAATAAATGAGTTTTCTATTCCATTTTTACCTAAAACTATTAATTCGCCGGGCTGAACCTCTTTAACCAAGCTCGCTTTCAAGGTGTTAAGGGAAGACTCCTCTGAGGCTAAAATTAAACTCGTAGCATCTCGGCCAAGGCAAAGCGGTCTAATACCGTATCCGTCTCGAACGCCAATGACCTTATCTTCAAATAAAATAGTCAAGGCAAAAGCTCCTTTAAGCCGCGGTAGAACTTTTTGTAAGGCCTCTAAAAAATCTTTTTCAGGAGAGGTTTCTAATAAAGCTATAATTACTTCGGTGTCAGAAACTTCTGACCGAAATTTATATCCCTTTTCTTCGGCTTCTCTCCTCAGTCTATCGAGTTCTATTAAGTTACCGTTGTGGCTAAGAGCGAAAGGTTGCCCATGAAACTTCCCAATTAAAGGCTGAAAAGTCCTTGGCTGTTTTTCCCCTCCTGTTTTCCCAACTGTTGAATAAAGAGTATGGCCGATACCGAAAGTTCCTGAAAGCTTCTCAAAAAGTCCCTTTCTATTTTCTTCGTTAAATACTTCTGTAACTAAACCTCTTTCTTTGTGTTCATGGAGCTCAAGACCGTCGGAAACAGCTATCCCCATGCCCTGTTCTCCTCGATGTTGAAGGCCATGAAGGCCAATAGGAATTTTAGGAGCTACATTTTCATTGCTAACTATCCCGAAAATACCGCACATTGTTTTTTTATCCTCCTTTCCTGTAGAATTTCGATATTCAAATGGAAAAGAGCTAATTAATTAGCCCTCCTTTTATATTTTACAGTTTATTCTCTTTCTGGTAAAGGCCTGATGTCGGCTTCTTCTTGTAATTGTTTAATGTTTTTAAATCCTTGTTTTTGTAAACTTTGCTTAACCCCAATGATTAGTTTGGGAATAAAATCATAACCTGAACCCCGATAAGGCACCTTAGTCACTATACCCTCGGCAATCCTGGTTTTAACTTTATCTACCGCATATCTTACTGCCCCCCTTCTTTCCATCGCTTCCAAAGACCCCATGCCCCGATATTTTTTAACCATCATATTCTCTTCATAATCAAATTCTTTTTCACCGGGTGATTCATCTAAACCGGCCAATAAGCTTCCCATCATCACTGTTTGAGCGCCTAAAGCTAAAGCTTTAGTAATATCGCCAGGTTTGGTTACATCCTGATCTATCACATCAAGAGTTTTTATCCCGCCATCAGCAATGATAGGAAGAAAACCATATTGAGGTTCTAACTTCTTTATGGTCTGGGTACAATCCCAAACTGCCGAAGCCTGAGCCCGGCCGGTGCCTAATTCTTGTTGAGTAATACAGACCGCACCCGGCCCTATTCCTACTCGAAGAGCGTCGCAATATTGCGAAGCCTCTTTAATTATTTTTTCTACCATTTGGGCTGAATCTACATTTCCTAAAACTACTTCCAATTCTGGGAAATTTTCTTTACAAAATTTAGCAATTTCTAATTGTTCTTTAAAAACTACACTGGCGTCAACCACGATACCATCAACTCCGACAGCTGCTCCTTTATTAATTCTTTCTTTGGCTAAAGCTAATCTTGATTCAACAGCAATGAAAGTTTTTAATTGTTTGTTTTCGTCTTTGGTAGCCAAAGGAAACTGTTCATTTTTTCTAATATCTGAGTCCGTCACTAAAGCAGCTATTTTATCTGTTTTATCTACAATAATTAAAGTGTCCAGGTTGTTTTCTCTTATGATTTTGTTGGCGGCGTTAAGGTAGTTTTTATCAACTATTTCTGATTTTTTACCTATAATTAACTTTTCTCTAGGAGTCATTACATCTTTTAATTTAGTTTCCATATCATTCCGGTATCTGACATCTCGATGAGTAACAATCCCTAATAATTTTGAATTTAAAGTTCCGTCTTCAGTAATGGGAGTACTGAAAAAGCCGTATTTCTCTGCAATATTATAAACGTCTTTAATGATATTTTGGGGAGACAAAACAACCGGATTAAAAACGAATCCGGCTTCAAATTTTTTAACTTTCTCTATCTCTCTGATTTGTTCATCAATAGTTGAAAAATTATAATGAATAACTCCTATTCCGCCCATTAAAGCCATCGAAATCGCCATTTCAGCCTCAGTAACCGTGTCCATGGGCGAAGAAACAAAAGGAGCTTTCAGTAATATTCGTTTAGTAAAGTGGCTAATCAAATCAACCTCATCTCTTTCAAAATCAGGTAATCTGTTTGGAATTAAAGTAATATCTTTGTACCAGAATTCTTTATTTTGTAAGTCGGGATGTAATTTTGCCATTGGAATCTATTATTATACACCCAAACCGCAGCGAAGGGTGGAAAAAAGGATTTATCCTCTTTGGCCTTCCTTTTTTAATAGAGTAATTTTCTTTGTTGTTCCTTTGTTGTAGCCGCCGACTTTTCCATCTGTTCTAACTACTCGGTGGCAAGGAATTTTGGGGTCTTGATTTTTATTTAAAATATTGCCTACTGCCCGCCAAGCTTTGGACCGACCTGCTCTTTCAGCTACGTCCTTATAAGTCAGGACTCTCCCTTCAGGAATTTCTCTAACTACCTTAAAAACCTTTTCTTTAAAAGAAGCCATGGCGATGAACTTCATTCATCTTTGCCCTTCGCTGGCGCTCGGTCATCTGATTAATCTTTGATAAAGCTTCAAATGGTCTCTTAAAAGCCGGGGGGTTAAAAATTTTTCTCTAACAGTTTCTTTGGCTTCCCTTCCCAATTCTTCTGACATTTCCGGATTTTCAATTAACTGGACCATTCTTTTAGCTGCCGCTTTAGGGCTAGAAACTAAAAATCCATTTCTACCATCCCGAATTTGCAGTTTTATTCCTCCGACATTTCCACCAATCACAGGTTTCTCTTTCCACATCGCCTCAGCTACAGTTAAACCAAAACCTTCTCTAATTGATTTTTGTAAAACTACTGTAGCAGCCGTCTGAAAAGCATTAACAAACGAATCTATTCTCAAGCTCCCTAATTGTCCGGGGTCGGAAAAAAGAAAGACATCCGGGTCATTTTTTACTTTTTTTTGAACTTTTTTAAAAACTTTTGCTCCTTCAGGGTCGTCTCTGGCTAAAAATAATCCTAATAAAGCTAATTGTAAATTAGGAATTTTCTTTTTGGCTATTTGATAAGCTTCTACTGTACCTAAATGGTCTTTCCAAGGGTCAAAACGGCCAACTTGAACAGCTAAAGGTTTACTGGGATTTACTCCTAAGATTTCTACAATATTCTTAGCTACATTTAGGCTTAAATGTCTATTTTTCAAAGTTAAAGGGTTAATGGCTGGAGAAAAGACGGTAACCTTGCTCTTGGGCAGCGAAGGACCAATAAATTCTTTGGAGGTAAAAACTATTTTATCATACATCAGCATAAAAGGGTGAATAAATTCCCAGGCCTCTCTGTTGGGGTGAAAGCTGTCTATGTGGACTCGCCAAATTGCCGGATGAAAGTTAGGCAGAAAAGCTGCTACTCCCACTGGCTGGGGGTCGTGAATAACCCAGAGGTCGGGCTTCATATCCTGCATTAACCTGGCGGTTTTCTCCATATGGCGAATATATAACTTTCTAGCTGAAAAAGGAAATTTAAATTCTTCTCCTTGAAAAGCATTATGGATTTGTTTAGTTAAGGTAAAAAACTTCTCTCCAGGAGGATTATTATGCCAGGCAGCTTTTAGTCCCACTCCCTTCATCAAAGGCACCAAACTGCTTATCAGCTCAGCCACTCCTCCACCCCGGGGAGTAGCATTAATATGGACTACCTTTAAACCCTTAAGGTCTTTGGCTATTTTTTTTATTTCATTAAAAAGTTGGTTAGAAATAATGCCTTTATATTTCTCTAATCTTTTAGTTGGCGTTTTAACTTTGGGGAGCATTTTGGTTTAAGAAATTATTTGCCTTTTTAAGAATTTCTTTAGCGTTTTTAAAAGACAGCCATTTGAGAGCTTTTTCATAGGGTAGCCATTTGAATCCCATGTGTTCATAAGAAATTTTAACGGTCTTGGTTTTAGTCTCGGTCAAAAAGAAAATCACTATTTTAAAAACAGTTTTACCCTGGACTTTGAAAAAGTACTTAATTGCTTGTTTGAAGCCTTTTATAAACTTAATATCTTTTAAGCCCGTTTCTTCAAGTACTTCTCGCCTAGCTGTTTTTAATATATTTTCTCCTTTTTTAATATGACCTTTAGGAAAGTCCCAATAGTTTCTCTTGGCTCGATGAGAAATAGAAGGATAATGTAAAAGGAGGTAATAAATCTCATTATCCTCCTTTCTAAACACTACTGCTCCGACTGATTTTTCTACTGGCATAAATTACTTGAAGTATTTTAGCAGGTTTTCTAAAGATTGGCTATTAATTATATCTTTTTTTTCTGCCCAGCCACGACGGGCTTGAGCGATGCCTAATTCAATAAAACGTAGCTGGTCTTTATGATGAGAATCGGTATTAATTACCATTTTTACCCCGGCTTCTTTCGCTCTTCTGATGTTTTGGTCATTTAAGTCCAATCTTTCAGGAAAAGAGTTTATTTCTAAAATCACCTTATATTCTTTGGCTGCTCTTAAAATTTTATCAAAATCAATTTGATATTCGTCTCTTCTTTTTAAGATTCTCCCTGTAGGATGAGCAATAATATTAATATGGGGATTTTTCATGGCCCGAATTATCCTTTCTGTCATTTTATCTTTTTCCATTTTAAAATTGGAATGGATTCCGGCAATAGCGTAATCTAATTTTTTTAGAGCTTCGTCTTTTATATCAATTGAACCATCATTCAAAATATTAGTCTCAGCTCCTTGCAAAATTTTAAAATTCTTAAGTTTGAAATTCAGTTTGTCAATTTCTTTTCTTTGCTGGGCTAATTTCTTCTCATCTAAACCGTGCTCAATTCTCAAAAATTTGGTATGGTCGGTAATCCCTAAATATTGATATTGCATTTTTCTGGCTACTTCGGCAATCTCTTTAATAGAATTAGCTCCACCGTTCCATTTAGAATGACAATGAAGATCTCCTTTTATGCCATTGTAATCAATAATTGTAGGAATTTCCCCTTCTAAAGCTGCTTCTACTTCTCCTTGATTCTCTCTCATTTCGGATGGCATCCACTGCATGCCTAATTTTTTATAGATTTCTTCTTCGGTTTCTCCGGCAATCATTTTTTTCCCTCTAAATAGGCCGTATTCTGAAAGTTTTAACCCTTTATTCATGGCAATCCGCCGAGTAGCAATATTGTGTTCTTTAGAACCAGTGAAATACTGAAGAGCAGAACCATAACTTTTTTTAGGTACTACCCGAATATCCATATCAAATCCTTCTTTTGTTCTCACTGAGGCCTTAGTAGTCCCCTTTCCCCAAATTTTTATTACTTCGGGCTGAGAAATAAAAAAATCCATTACCTTTTCTGGATTTTTAGAAATTACCAGAAAATCTACATCACCAATGGTTTCTTTCATTCTTCTGACAGAACCAGCTGCATCAACCGTTTCCACCTCTTTTAAACTTTTTAGTTTTTTGTAAATTTCTTTTACTTTAGGCAAAATTTCTCCCAAAAGAAATCTTCCCTTGCTTCTCTTAAGAAACTTAATTCCTTCTAAGATATTCTTTTCAGTTTTTTCATCAAACCCAAACAAAAGGGCGATTTTATGAGCCTTGGCTGCTTTTTCTAAATCCTTTAAGTTCCTGATGCCTAATTTTTGATACAGAACTTTAACTCTTTTTGGCCCTAAACCCTCTACGGCAGTTAATTCTTCCATCTGGACCGGTGTTTTTTTCTTTAAGTCTTCGTGATGCTTTATCTTCCCGGTTTTTAGATATTCTTCAATTTTCTCTGCTATATTCTTTCCTACTCCAGGAATCTCCTCTAAGGCTTTTCTTCCTCCTTTTTTGTAAATACCCTCAACATTTTCCTCTAAAGTTTCCAGGGCAGTGGCTGCCTTTTTATAGGCATAGGGTTTAAATTGTATCCCTTCCATCTCTAAAAAATCAGCAATCTCATAAAATATCTGTGCTATCTCTTGGTTTTTCATGATTATCCTTTAGGTAAGTGGGGTTCTTGAAGAGCTTTGGCTCCCGGCACCCGGGAAACAGCATGATCTCTTGGAAAAACATCTTTATAAATTAAAAATGGTAAAAAGGCACTAGCCAGAGCGAAAACTCCTACCCCAACAAATAAAATATTAAAGCCGAATTGAGTGGCAATTATTCCACCTAAAGCTCCGGAAGCGCCAGCTCCAATCCCAATAAAAGTACTTCGAGTAGACCACTCAAAGGCCTCCTTTCCTTTGTCAATGTGGCGAGTAAAGATAGCTGACCACCCGGGGATGTTCATTGCCATTCCTAAAGAATAAACTCCCTGAAAGAAATAAATATGCCAAGGTAAAGAACTAAAAATAAAACCAAACACGGCTACCGCTGCTAAAATATTGCCAATCACTACAAACCACAAATCATCTTTTTCTCCCTTAACTCTATCTAAATAATTTCCGAAGGGGATCTGCAAAATTGATTTTACTATCCAGTAGATAGCGGCAGCAAAACCTACTACCTGAGCGTTCCCACCCTGAATTTGGTCAGTAATAAAAATAGCAAAAATTGGAGAAACAAATCCGAACCCGGTCAAAAGTAAAACATCTGAGAAGGTCAGAACTTTAATAATTTTGTTAATAGATTTAAGCATGAACTACTTTAACTATTACTTCTCTTTCTCTGGCTCTATTATCAAAATCAATTAGAACAATCTGCTGCCAGGTCCCTAAAACTAATTCCCCATTCTCAACCGGTATAGCTAAACCTGGCTTCATTAAAGCTGCTCTGACGTGAGCGTAGCCGTTACAATCTCCCCATTTTTTGCAATGCTCGTAGTTTTCGTTCATGGGGGCAACAATTTCTAAGGCTCTTTTTAAATCTTTAATCAACCCTTCTTCGTATTCAATTGTAGTTATAGCGCAAGTTGAATGAGGAACAAAAACTAAACAAATACCTTCTTTTATTTTAGAATCTTTTACTGCTTTAGAAACTTGAGAAGTAATATCTATAATATCGTTAAAACCTTTGGTTTGAAGGTTAAACTTCATTTTAGTTATTAGTTAAGCTGTCTTTTTTAAATAAAGTGTTTTTAAATATGCTTATCCCTAATCTGAAGAAAATTATTATTCCAGCTAAGGCAAGAATTAGCTCGGCCCCTCGAATAAGCATAGTAAAAGCGGTAGCCATAGAAGCTTCCAGCCCTAAAGCACTAAAAGCAAAAATTTGAATTGCTTCGTGACTGCCCAAAGCAGCAGGAATGGGTATCATCATAGCTAGAAAAGTAAAGCCGAGAATAGATAAAGCAGGCAGGAAAGAAATTTCTTTCCCTAAAAATAGAATCAGAAGCCAAGCTCTAAGATAAGCAGCTCCCGTTCTTAAAAAAGAAAAGGCAAAAGCTCTCCATAAAAATTTCTTTTTGTATTTAAAAAAATGGAAAATTTCATTTTCGGTTTTTATAACAGCGCTGTCTCCTCCTAATTTTTTAATCCCTAACATTTTTAGAACAAGCTCAACCATACTTTCTCTTCTAAAGACCTTAAGGTAAAAGTAAGATATTCCTATAGCAAATAGTAAAAAAATGCTGCCAAAAATTACTGCCAATTTAGCGGGAGGAAGCCCAATCATAAAGAAAAAAATTAAGACACCCAGAAGAATAACTACCAAGTTAGCAGTCCATTCTATAATGCGGTCAATAATGATTGAGGACATGCTTTTGGTCCAAGGAATGAAATTTTTATTTTTTAAAACATACCCCCGAAAAATCTCTCCTCCCCAAAATAGAATGGGAGCTAAAAACATAACAGAAAAGCCAGCTAAATAAGAACGGAATAGGCCTTTAAAAGATATTTCTACTCCCTCCCCTCTTAGAATTTCCAGCCATTTCCAATTACTAAAAGACATTACCAACAAAGTGGTAAGAAAAATTACTATTCCTTGCCAGCCAGTAAAAGCCAAAAAGGCATTCTTAATTTCCTGCCAACCGACTGTCTTCCCAATCCAGATAAATAATACTACTCCAATCAAAAGAGAAAATAAAAAAAGCAAAATTTTCTTCATACGAGTTCTTTTAACATTTTAGCATTTGCGGTTTTGAAATGTTTGGAAAAATATTTCAGTTTATCTTTAGAAGGCAAATCTTCTGGATGAAAATCTTATCCCCGTGAGGGTAAACCTGACCGGAAGTCCCAATGTAAAACTCTTTGGGTATGGTTAATGGATTTTATTTCTCAGAAAGGTTACAATTTGAGGTCCGACTTCGGGTGAAGACCAGCCATATTCATGTCCTGGCACTTGAAAGGCCTGGGCAAAAGGAAGATTTTGACCATTAATTTTTGAAAAAATCCACCTGAAGGGAGTTTTTATTAAAGCAAGAAGTAAACCTTTTACTTCTCCTGCCGACAAACTGTCTTTTCCTTTGTTGGTTAGTTGAAGCGTATTTTCTGGCTGGGAGCTCTTGTGCCAAAAGGGAGGCCCTACGGAAATCACAAAAATTGAATCTTTAGTATCGTCAGAAACTCTTTCTATGGTTTTTCTAACAAAAGCTCCGCCATTAGAAAGACCGGCCATGATAATTTTTTTATCGGGCAATTTTCTGATTATTGATTCTAAATCTTCAGCTAAAACTTCTGAAGAAAAATCAAAGAAGTTTAGAAAATCTTTAGCTCCAGATATTTTCCCTGTTGCCCGACGATAAGGAATAACTATTGAGCTATAACCCCAGTTATTAAGAGTGTCCTGAATTTCCTTTACGATTGGAGAAAAATCTTCTGCTTCCTCTAAAGGTGTATCTCCCCAGCCACCAGAATTAAAAATAATAATAATATCATTTTGAGTAACCGAATCTAAAATCTCCTGAACCTGAAGGTGTTCGGGTACAACCTCTAAGCCAAAAAGAAAAAATAGGCCACCAAAAACAACAAAGATTAGAGTAAGAAGCTTTATTTTTTTCATTTTTTATGAAACTCTTCATCTAAAAGTTCCATAAATTCCAACATAAGAGGGTCATCAAAGAATTCTCTAGCCCAGAGCCACCAAGGACAAAGGGGTGGTTTTTTATACTTTTTCCAATATTCCAAAGCTTGTAAAAAATTTTCCATTTTGTCAGCTTGCTGAAAAAATCTTCCTTCGGGAGTTAAACCTTTTTTATAATCTAACCAGAGATTTCTTATTTCTTTTTTAAGATGAGAAGGTAATTTAGAAGTCAGTTTTTCCAGAGCCTTTGTTTCTTTTCTGTATTTTTCCTGAAACTTTTTTTTCTTTTCTTTATCGGTAAATCTTGGCCAGGTTTTCATTAAGACCCGAAGCGCTTTTTTATTTTTCGGTAAAACCGAATCGTAGGGAGTAGTATCTCCGGCATACACTTCGCATAAATCATGAACCAAAGCTATTTTCAAAATTTTTTCTTTATTCATTCCTCTTTTCTCCTCTCCTAAAATCCATCCCATCAGAGCTGAACGAAAAATGTGCTCAGCAATACTTTCTGGGTTTTTAATTTGGTTTATTACCCATCCCCGGCGGGGCATTTTTTTTAATTTTCCAACCTCAATAAAAAATTTAAGAAGTTCCTTCATATAATTAACTTTAACATAATCTTTATCAAAAAAAAAGAGGAGGAGGCCTCCTCTTTTTAACTTAAAATTTAAATATTCTTAAATATTTTTATATTTTATCTTCCTAATTTTGTAAATTGTTTTGATCGGGGAAGATACCATAACTTCTTCTCCTGCCCGATGACCTAAAAGCGCTCTACCTACTGGAGACTCATTAGATATTCTTCCTAAGGATGGATTAGCTTCTAAACTTCCGACAATAACGAATTCGTCAGTTTGGCCTTCCACTTGTACTAAAACCTTGGCTCCCAAATTAACTATGCTTTGTTTTTCCTTGGAAGGTAGTTTAATTAATTCAGCATTTTTCATAATGTTTTCTAGTTCAGTTATTCTCGTTTCTATAAAGCTGAGGTCTTCTTGAAAAGAAAGATATTCAGGATTTAAATCTTCGGAATGCCAAATCTTGGGGATTTCTCCCGAAGTTTTAGAAAGTTTAAGAGCTCTCAAATCCTCGTACTCTTTTTTTATCTTTTCTACTCCTTCTTTAGTTAGATAAAACTTTTTTTCTTCTTCCATCAAAGTAAATAATCAATTATTTATGAGATGAGAGATGAATTTTAATTCATCGAACATCGAAATGAATCTGATTTTTTAAAAATCCCCTTTGGTGAGGGGATTGGTTTTCAAAATGGATAATTTCCTCAATCCCTTCACCTTGTTAGTTTTCCATAAGTTAAAACTGAAATAAAGGTGGCCCATCTAGGGTGGGTGTTTTTTTTGGAACAATTAATTATCTCGTCTAATGTTTCTATCATTATCTTGTTTGGTCCTTATTTCTCTTTTACATCTTTATTATAGTCCTTCAAACAACCTTGTCAATAGTAACGATCTACTTACGTATAATAAGTTAAGTATGGCACAATTTTTGATTTTAAGTGACTTCTGCCTTAGAATAAATTATACATATATATATGGATGTACTAAATATTGATGGTTCCTATTTAGAAGGCGGCGGTCAGATCCTTCGGACAGCCACTGCTTTGTCGGTAGTGACTAAAAAACCTTGCCGGGTTTTTAATATCCGGCAAGGAAGACCTAAACCAGGCTTGGCTGCTCAGCATCTTTTGGGAGTTCAAGCTTTAGCTCAATTATGTAGCGGTAAAATAGAAGGAGATTTTTTGGGTTCAGAAGAAATTAAATTTTTTCCTGGAGAAATCCAAGCTAAAGACCTTTCTGTAAAAATTGAAACTGCCGGCAGTATCACTTTAGTTTTACAAACATTAATTCCGCCTGCTTTATTAGCTTCCCAACCTATTAAAATTACTTTTGCAGGCGGTGCTACTGATACTTTTTTTTCTCCAACCATTGATTATTTCTGTTATGTGTTTTTAAAAATTTTAGAAAAAATGGGGGCAAAAACAGAAGTTAGTATTATTAAAAAGGGTTATTATCCTGAAGGCGGGGCTAAAGTAGAAGCAAGAATTTTTCCTTCAAAACTAAAACCTCTAAATCTAACCGAAAGAGGAAAAATAAAGAAAATTACCATAATTTCTGGGGCTTCGACGTCCTTAAATAACAAAAAAGTGGTAGAAAGACAGATAGCTGGGACAAGAGAGGTTTTGGGAAGATTAAACTTGCCCGTTGAGGAAAAAGCAGAATATTATCAAACTCAATGCCCAGGCAGTCAGATTTGTTTAATGGCTGAATTTGAAAATACCATAATTGGCACAGATAACTTAGGGAAGCTCGGTAAGCGGGCTGAAGATGTTGGGAAAGAAGCCGCTTTGGAATTATTAAAAGAACAAAAATCCGGAGCCTGTTTAGATAAGCATTTGACCGACCAGATTTTACCGTATTTAGCTTTGGCTCCTGGTAAATCTCAAATTAGCGTCTCTGAAGTTACAAAGCACTGTAAAACTAATATTTGGGTAATTGAACAGTTTATAGAAGGAAAATTTGAAATAAAAAACCAGCAAATTAGCTGGTTTCCAAAATAAACAATTTTTATTTAAAGCTATTTTTATAAAGTCGTTATTGGTCGGGATTGTAAAATATAGAATTTATTTTTAGTCAAGGCCCATTCGATATCTTGAGGGCTTTTATAATGATTTTCAATTTTCTGACAAAGCTTAGCTAATTTAATAATTTGTTTATTAGAAAGTTTTTGTAGGCTTTTCTTAGACTTTGGAACTGACACTTCTTTGGTGCCTTTTTTATTTTTAATAATCATTTTTTCTTGGATGCCAATGTTTATATCTAACATTGACCAATCTTTTTTAGAGACAACGTAGGTATCAGGAGTAATCTTGCCTCCAACAATTGATTCTCCCAAACCCCAACCTGCCTCAATCACCATCTGTTTAAGATTTTGAGTTACCGGATGAGCAGTAAAACAAATTCCAGCAATTTTAGGATCAACCATTTTTTGAACAACAACCGCTACTCCTACCGGATAACATTCAGCAAAGTATTTACAGGTTTTAGCTCTGATTTTCTTTTGAGAATTGACCGTTGTGAATTTTTTTTCAAAGGCATAAAAGAGAGCTCTAGAAGTAAATAGAGACGACCAACAATTTTTAATATTTCTTAATAAATTTTCCCTTGTTGTCCCTAAATAAGTTTCTAATTCTCCTGCCCAAGAAGCAATTGAAGAATCTTCAGCAGTGGCAGACGATCTTACTGAAACATATTTTGTTTTTAACTTTTTAAATCCTAAAAAGAATTCTCTCTCTAGATCTTTTGGCATCTTACCATCTCTAATTAAATCTCTTGTCTCTCCAGAGGCTCGATCAACTGATTTAATGTCTTTATAATTAATCCTTTTTAATACAGTAGCAATATCAACTAAAAGATCAGTTTCTTCTAAAAATTTATCAAAAGCCGAAATCAAAATCACAAAACCTGGCGGCACGGGTATTTTAGCGTGCATCATTTCCCCAAGTGAAGCTCCCTTACCACCAGCAATTTTTATATCTTTAATAGAAATCTGAGGAAAGAATCTAATAAATTTAAACATAATTATAAATTAACTTTTTCGATTTTTCCGTGATTAAGTCTTAGAATAATCCGGTCGCCATTTTTAAATACTTTTGTTGCTTTTTTGGTGCCAACGATGCAAGGAATATTCAACTCTCGGCTAATAATAGCGGCATGGCAGGTCATCCCGCCTTCATCGGTAATTATTCCTCTGGCTTTCTTTAGTAAAGGCAGAAACTCGGGTCTGGTCATTGTTGTAACTAAAATTTCTCCTGGCCGAAAAGGGTCTTTGAAGGGGTTAATTACAACCCTTACTCTCCCTCCAGTATAATTTCTTTCTCCTCTGGAAACCGTAATGCCTTCTATCATTTTAACCTTTACTTGTTCTTCCTTAAATAAAATTTTCCATAGATTTTCTGCTTTTATACCAGCATAAATTTGCCATTTTGTTTTGTATTGATAGACAAAAATAAATTTCTTTTTTCTTTGGCTTAAAATCTTAAACCACTTTTTTTTACCCTCCGAAATAATTTTTGGCATTTCTTCAGGTAAAGCACAGTCCAAGGTAAGATAACTGATTTTAACTCGATCTGCCAATTCTTTTAAAAGTTCGGCCGCATAATGGCTTCCCCTTAAAGCCATCTCCTTTCTTTCGTCAAAACAATAACTAAAAAAAGATATTGCTTCTAGTTCTTTTTTTAATCTCTGAGAAATTTTAATTTCCCTTAAAATATCTCTTTTTCTTTTCAAAATGTTTTTGCTGTAGTTTTTTAAATCTCGATATTCTTTATTAATTTCTTTTTTAGTTTTGTTTTTTATTTCTTCTTTTAAAAATAAAAAGAATTTAAAAATAGTTATTGGCTCCGTTTTAAAATAGTTAGTTCTAACCCAATAAAATTTTTTCTGGTGCTCCAAAAGTTGCTTATAAAAAGGTGGGTCAAGGTCTTTAATTTTTGAAATTTTTATTTTTTTCTTTAAGAACTTTAAGATTTTTTTATTTCTAAAAATTATTAAACAAATTTTAAGAAAATCTAAACGTTCCTTACCGATAAAAGAAAGCTTTTCTGGTTGAGTTAAAATAGTAAAGTATTCACTTATAGTTTTATTATCTAAAGTATTTAATTCTTTTTTAAATTTTGGGAGAAGACTTTTTTCAGTATAAACAGCTGTTCCCTCCATAACTAAAGGGATTGTCCACTCGTTAGTAAAGTTCTCCACAAAATTTAGATACTCAGAAACTAATTCCTTATTAGATAACTCTTTCAAGTTGATTTTATTTAAGTGCTGAAAATTTTTTATTAATTTTTTTTGAAATTTCTGCCAAACTTTAAACGGTTTGAAAATTGTTTTTTTAATAAACATCTCAACGATTCTTTTTGTGATTAAGTAGTTTTCATCTTCGTCAATAAACTGCCAAAGATAATTGTTTTTTAGAGTTAAGATAACAATTTTAAATCCAAAACCTAAGTATTTTCTCATATCAATAAAACCAATCCAAGGATAACAATTCTGAAACAAGACCGGAGCCGAAGCAATCCAAAATTTTCTTCCTTGAATTTCTTTAATTAAATTTTGTAAATCTGTTTTGTTTTTCATACTTTATATTCTTTTTTCCTTTCATTCAGCATTTGGCGGGCCATTTTTCGAACCTCTAAAGTAAAAAGGTTGGGAATACTTTTTTCTAAATATTTACACGTTTCTTCGGGAGACCATTTAAATATCCTCATAATTGCCCGGAATCTAGCCAAAGAGAATCTATCTAAAGTGTCTAGATCATTAAATATTTTTTTGTTTTCGGTATTAAATAATTTTTTATCTTCTATATCGTGGGTACTAATTATCTCGACAATTTCTTTAATTTTTTTTGACGGATAGTGAATTTTTTGTAATAAATCTTTAGCAATTTTGGCACCGGTCAACATATGAACCAACTTAGAGTCGGGCAATTTATTGGGGCCAGAAACTCTATCAAAGTGCTCGGGCAAAATAACGGCATGCCCAATATCATGAAAAATAGCCACCGGAACAAGAATATCCGGATCCCCCCTATGATATTTTTTAATAAAGTCTGCCACCAATTCGGCAGCTTGCTTGCAATGAATTAAATCATCCGGTCGACACTTCTTTAAAATCGGTTCGGCCAACTGCCAAATTTTCTGATATTTTTGGGAAATATTAATTCTCACAGTTTAAATAATAAATTTATTTAATAATTTTTACTATGCCCTTATTGGCATTTACTTCTACTTTCATTCCGTCTTTTAATATTTTGGTAGCAACCTGGGTTCCGATGATGCAGGGGATATTTAATTCTCTGGAAATAATGGCAGCATGACAAGTAATGCCTCCTTCGTCGGTAATAATAGCGCTGGCCAGTTTTAAAATCGGCACGAATTCAGGTCTGGTCATCTGAGTAACAAGTACATCTCCTTTTTTCATTTTTTTAAAATCGTTCTCGGTTATAATAATTTTTATTCGCCCCTTCACTTCCCCCAGACTTGCCGAATTTCCTTTAATAATTTCTTTTTGCTTTATTAGAAAACTTTTCTCAAAGTATTGATGAGTTCTCCTCGCTTCTTTTCCATAAAAACATTTATATTTTTTGAGACCGAGACCGACAACAAGAATCATTTCTTTCATTTCCCATTTTTTAACTAAAGCAGGAGAAATTTTAAAACTTTCCCAATCGTAAGGGAAGCTGTATTTTAAAATGGAGTAATTAATCTTAGTTCTCCGGCTGAATTCTTTTAAAAATTTATCGGCCATGGCAACCTCCATCAAAATCTGTTTTTTTCTTTCGTCTCTCCATCCTCCCATTCTGCGAAAAAAATAAAAGAAATTCCGAAGGGGCTGGGATATTTTGCGTTTTTGGATAATCTCTCGCTGTTTTCTTTTAAGAAATTGCAAATGTCGGAGATTGTTCTTTATTTCTTTTTCTAAAGCAGCCCTATTGGTTTTTTTTATTCTTTGACGCCAATATTCTTCATCTAAATTTTTTGCAAAAGCCCAGTTGTTTTGAAGCCAATGATATTTTTTAGAGTATAATTCTAATTTCGATGGAAAATTTTTATCTTTTCTTTGATAAATTTTAAAAAGTTTCAGAAGCTCCTGCTGAGCCAAGGCGAAAAAACCTGGAGTAGTAGATGAACTTAAAATTTGTATTTCTTGACGCGGTAAGTTCATAGAAAACCGGGTAAAAACTTTATTAAGGAAATGCTCGTCCCAGGCATTGAATAATTCCAAAATATATGGCCGAGAAGAACCCCATATTTTTTCTCGTAATAAAGTAAATTGACGGTATAATTTTAGTAAATCTTGATCGCTTAATTTTTGAAAATCGGAGAATTGAAAATTTTCAATAAATTGCTCTTCTCCAATTTTATCTTTTTGCCACTGCTTAAATTCTTTATCAATAGCGAAGGGGGTTTTAAGGGTCTTGTTAACCAAGGCGGAGGCGGCCTGATACTGGACTCTTTTATTATAATAAGAATAAGCGACAAAATTACGAGAATAAAAAGCTCCGGCATTTACTCTCTTAAAGTAGAAGCAATAAGCTAAACTAATATAAAAAGGAGCCATCGCTCCACCCTCCTGATACCATTCGGTTTGAATAATTTTTCGACAATCAATTTTAGGCATTAAATTTATAAATTTTTAGCTTAATATTTTAACCGTTCCCCTGACAGCATCTACCTCTATCTTCATTCCGTCTTTTAAAACCTTGGTGGCGATTTTTGTTCCAACAATGCAGGGTTTTTTCATTTCTCTGGAAACAATGGCAGCATGGCAAATTATGCCGCCTTCATCGGTCACAAAAGCGGAGGCTTTTTTCATGGCAGAAATTAAATCGGGATTGGTAGCTGGTGATACCAAAATGTCTCCTTCTCTCATTTTTTCTACATCAGCTTTTACGGCAATAATTTTTGCTATACCCCTTACTTTACCCGAATAAGCTATCATGCCTTTTAATTCTTTCATTCCGGTGGTGAATTCTTTTGTAGCAGTAAGACTCTCTCTAAGATATTTTTTGTGTCTTTTTGCTTTTTGGCCTTCGTAAACTGCTGTTTTCCCTTCCGAAATCATAGCAATACAATACTGGAGACGCTGTTTGGCTTTTTTTTGATCAATTTTCCTTTGGATTAAGGCCCGGCGCAGCTCGTCTGAGGTCAAATATTTTACTTCGGATATGCTGAGATTGAGACGCCTTCCAATTTCTTCTATTACTGGGTCCATTAGTACATAAGATTGTTGGTATATTCCTTTTCTATAGTCTTTAAACCACATGAAAAATTTAGAAACTTCTAATAGATACTGTAGCTCCTGAGGCAACTTTAGTTTTTTGATTAGCTTTTCTCTTTGATGGGGTAATTTTCTAAAGTGTTCTCTATTTTTTTTCATCTGTCCCCGAATAGACAATTTAGTTTCTAAACTTTCCTTCATCATTTGTAGCACATCTTCTATGCTCATTACTGGACCAATATAATAATAGGGTAGCCATTCATATTTCTTTCTGTGTTTTTTTAGTTTCTGATAAATTAGGGGGAAATCATGCTGGATTTTGATAATAGCTTTTCTGATGGGCAATTTTTTAATAATCTTAATAACCGCTCTGTTAGAATGCTCTATATTTAAAATTAATTTTAATCTATCCACCTCTTCTTTTCGAACCTCGCTTAATTGATCAGGCGAACTTAATAAACTATAGTACTCGCCTGTTTTTTCTTCTAAGTTTTTTTTGACTAAAAATCGTCTTAGGTTTTCTACAACATAATCCGATAAAAAACTGGTGCCGAGACCATCTATTACAACCGGCACCCACCCCCAAATTCTTAGTTTTCTCATAAGGATTTGATATTCCAAATAAAGATTTAATAAGCTCTGGCTGGGTAGTCCGGGGAGTTCTTTGGATTTAATATTTTTGCAGAAAGAGATTAATTTCTTTGAATATTTATAAATATTTTTTCCGACTAATTTATAAAACTTTTTATCTTTTTTAATTTTATTGAAAAGAAGCTTGCCTAATTCATCTAATTCCTGAGCAATACCATAATAATAAACATGACCCTTTTTAAATTCTAAAATGATTTTACTAGTTTTTTTGCCGTAGGCGGGTTCAATATCTTTGGTCAAGCATTCATCGGCAAAATACCAGGGATAAAGATAAAATCTATCTCTGTCAAAATATATTTTAAATTTTTTTCTTTTCATTTTATTTTAATAATTCTTTTTTGGTTTTTAATAAACCAAGTGGAAAAGGCCAATGACTTTATTTTGTTTTCCTTCTTCTTCTTCTGATTCTTGGCAAATTATATTAAAGGTTTTGGTTGCTTCTTCTGTTTTGTCAATGATTAGTTTAATGCCCTTTTCCAAAATAAAATTTTGAGCTTCTTCAGTCATCTTAGCCAAACCTCCTTCACCAGTCCCAACAACGATAGTATCTGGATTTTCTTTTACCGCTCTTTTAAAATCCTCTACGTCGAAAACGTGGCTTTGAGCTCGCCACCAAGATAAAACTTCATCCGTCCAACGAACCTCCACGTCCTCATTATAAGTTTTACCACCAATGGTAATCGCTCCAAATTTATATTCGTCTATCATCATTAAAAATAGTTTAAACAGTGTTTACGTTTAAGTTTGACCATTTACCGCACCTATCCCCCCAGCGCGCCACTACTTTCCCTTCGATTCTGGCCTCGATTACTTCACAACGATTTGGACATCCTTTGCATTGAAAAGAAGTGCATTTTATATCCTGGTCTGATATTTCAAAACCCCTAAAACGGGCAGCGGAAGGATTGTAATCTTTTACTAAAAGCGCTGCTCCAAAAGCTCCAATCACCGTATTATACGGCGGGACAATTATTTTCTGGTTTAGAGCTTTCTCAAAAGCTTTTCTTATTCCTAAGTTCTCCGAAACTCCTCCCTGAAAGACAATGGGAGGTTTGATGTTTTTTCCTTTCGCCACATTGTTCAAAAAGTTCCTTACCAAGCCCTGGCAGAGTCCAGCCACGATATCTTCGGTAGAATGACCGATTTGTTGTTTATGAATCATATCTGACTCGGCAAACACTGTGCATCTTGAACCAATAGTGGTTGGGTTTTTTGATTTTAAGGCTATTTCTCCAAAACTCTCAACTGGTAATTTTAAACGAAAGGCCTGAGCATCAAGAAAAGCGCCAGTACCGGCAGCACATATAAGATTCATGGCAAAGTCAACGGCTACGCCATTTTCTAAAATAATAATCTTGGAATCTTGGCCGCCAATTTCAATCACCGTTCTAACCTCTGGAACAAAAAAAGAAGCGCCCTTGGCGTGAGCTGTAATTTCGTTTTTAACTAAATCTGCTCCGGTAATTACTCCGGCTAATTGACGAGCCGATCCCGTAGTCCCCACTCCAGCGATTTCTACCTTTTTAGGTATTTGTTTTTTTAATTCTTTTAACCCTCGCTGGATTGCCCCAATAGGATTTCCTTCGGTCCTAATATAAAGAGAAGACAAAACCTGATTTTTCTCGCCAATCAGAACCAAATTGGTAGAGATTGAACCCACATCAATGCCTAAATAGGTTTTCATGATTGTTTTTTGTTATGATAGTGATTTCTTACCACATCCACGAAGGCCTCCAATCGGGTATTGATTCCAGCCTCAGCCACTTGTTCGTCTAAAGATAAGGACAAAAAGGGAATACCTGATTCCAGATGAATCTTCTCTAAAATCGGCCTGACTGTTACCTCCGGCATACAGCCGAAGGGTAATAAGTGAATTATACCGTCAAAATCTTCTTTTACATAATGCAACATTTCATAAATGGCATCACGGCCGTGACCACCGACAGTGGATTTTAAATAAGGATTTATTTTTCTTTGAATTATCCAATCTTTCCAGGGAAAAATCAATTTCTTGACATGATAAGTAAGGTCCATTTCCCGGTAAACTTCAATCCCCTCTTTGCCCAATTTACTCTCTAAATCAAAATTGATATCCGGGTCGCAAACGGTATAAATTTCTCCTATCAAAGCCACTCTGGGAGGTTTTTTATCTTTTTCAATTTCAATTTCAGAAAGACTTTTTAAAATTTCTTTTCTCAGTTTTGGAAAATCTTTTTCCTCTTTTAACTCCTCAATTTTAAGAAAACTCTCCTGTAGTATCTTATCTGTAGCTCCTCTTTTAATTTCTCTGGGTCGATAAAATTGGGCCCTCTTTTCAATTTTTTCGATTAATCTTAACTTTCTAAGAGAAAAACGAAATGCCCTTAAAATCTGCCAGAAGGAAGCTCCAGTAACTTCTTTTATTTTTTTATAAATATCTTTGGGAGTAGCTCTGAAATCTAAAAAATTAATATTATGGCCAGCTTCTTTCAAAACTTTTTCTTGAACTACGCCGTAATATCTTTGGCGGCAAGAACCGCCAACATTTTGAACCATAAAAACGGTATCGGCTCCCTTTTTTAAACTGGGAATTATATTGCCTAAAGTTACCTTTAAGGGAAAGCAATACATTTCTGGAGAAATTTTAACACCTTCAGCGATTGTTTCTGAGGTGGTTTTTTCCGGAGGAATAACCTCCAAGCCCAACTGCTCAAAAAGGGTCTTAAAGGCAATGGTATAATTCCCCCATCTGGCAAAAGTAATAATTGGCTTTTTCATAGCTTTAGTGCAAAGTATCGATAAAGGCCTCCAGTCGAGTCTGTAGACCCGCCTCTCCGGTATGTTCATCAATTAATAAATAAAGGAATGGAATTTTATTTTGTTTAAATTCTCTCTCAACAAATTCTTTTAATACGGCGTCGCAACCACACTGAAAAGAAGAAATCTCAATTGCGCCGGCGAGATCATAATTCAGAATACCTTGAATTTTCTCCATTATTTCTTTCCCGAACTCCCAATGAAACTTTGGCCAATTTTGGATTTGGTCCGCCAGCTGGCGGATTGGATTTTGGATTTCTGACGTGGGGACTTCCTCTATAAAAATCGGCTCTGCTTCTAATTTTTCTAATTTCTCTTTTATCTTTAAATTAATGTAGTCGTCGTATAGATTATATTGGTGAGAAATTAATACTATTTTCTTTTTTTTAGATTGGACTTTCTTAAAAAAATCTTTTTCTTCTTTCTTTTTAGCTTGCTCTTCTCTTAGAAAAGTTCTTTCCAAAGCTTTTTCAACTTCTTTTTTTTCTTTCCCTAGTTTTTTACCTAATTTTCCAAGAGTTTTTTTAAATGGTTCTTTTCGATAATCAAAAGTTTCGGTTAAAATTGGTGTTTTTACTAAAATCTTAGACAGGTCAGGAAGGCCGAAAAACTTAGGACAATATTCAAGCTTTTCTGAATTAGTTTTTAACCGAGGGACAAAAATCCAATCGCACTTCCCGTCTAACCATAGAAGGTGGCCAAAAAAAACTTTAGTTGAAAAACAATTTTCAGGGTCGGAGGATTTTACTCCAGCTTCAACGATTTCTTTATTAGTTAAAGGAGAAAGTAAAACTTTAAAATTGAGCTCTCTAAAAAAAGTTTCCCAAAATAGGGGCTGTTTCCAATAGATTAGAGCTTTGGGTATGCCTATAGTCATTTTAAAAAAGAGTTTTCTGCCGCGAAGGAGTTTTTGGTTCTTCTTTAGAGAAAATTCTTATTTTCCCATAAACTCCGTCGTAACCTGGCTCAATATTTACTTGCCCCTCCCTTACTCGTTTAATTCCCTCAGCAATTTCTGGCAAGGTAGCTGTCTCCAACTCAGAAAAAGGAACATTAAGTAAAATTTTAAATTCGTTATCAAATTTTTTTATCAAATTTTTATATTCCTCGTCAACTTGTTTGGTTCCCTCTGTTACCCCTAAGGAATCGGCAATTATTTCCGTTAAAGGGATTGAACTCTTGTAGGGAATAGCATTTTCTGGTTGAAAACCTTCTTCTTTATCTGCTAAAAAATCAACTCTGTTTAAGACGCCGATAGTTAAAGGCCTTCCGCAATTGGGACAGATATTGTTATATTTTTTTGATTCCTGGGGCGATAAACAAATCTCGCATACTCTGTGGCCGTCGTAATGATATTTTCCTTCCTCGGGGAAAAATTCAACCGTATATAAAAACTTCTGAGAATCTCTTGATTTTATAGCTTCGACGATGGCAGGGTAACTAATTTCTGTATCAAAAACATTAGCTTCCCGACCGATATGAGCTGGGCTGTGAGCATCTGAATTGCTGATTAAAGTAACTCTCCGGCCGTCTGGAATCCGCCAGAGCATTTTAGGATCGGCTGACAACCCTGTTTCTATTGCGTAAATATACCTTGAATAATCTTCAAAGCATTCTTCGATTGAATCAAAGCCGGATTTAGAGCCGAATATACCAAACCAGGGAGTCATAGCGTGGGCCGGGACAATTAAACAATCCTGGGAAATGCTTAAAATAGTTTTGGCTAATTCTTTAGCGTCCAATCCTAAAATTGGTCTTCCATCGGCTTTTAAATTGCCTTGCCATCCTAAATGAGCGTTTATTTTATCAACAATTTCCAAAGAGGGAGCAAAAACTACAATGTGAATTTTTCTGACCTTCCCTTTTTTAGAATAAATGCAGCTAATTTCAGTGGTTAAGATAAACCGAGTTTCACTATCGGAGGTTTTTAATCTATAAAGGCCCAGTTCGGCCGGTGCCAATTTTTCCTTTAAGGTTCTGAACCATTCGGGGTGAGTAAAATCGGCTGTTCCCAAAACTTTAATCCCTTTAATTCTTGCCCACTTATCCAGATTTTCCAAGTCCATGTTCCGGGAAGTGGCTCTAGAATATTTACTATGGAGATGAAAATCAGCTATAAATTGCATGATTTTAAAAATGCTTGAGAAATTGCTCCCAAAATCAGGATGAGCATTAAGAAGTATAACAAAATTGAGGGAATTTTCAAACTGTATTCTGGCTTTCTGTTTCCTTTTGTCTTAGCTTTCTTAAAAATTAAAATTATCGCTATTCCCTCAATTACCCCGACAATTGTCCCAACAAATCCAATAGTCTCAATAAAGCTTCTAAAACCTATCAAGAATAAAATTAAAGGGAAACCGCAAGTTATCATTGTAGATGTTATTTTTGGAAACTTTAAGTCGAGAATAAAGGTATTTCTTAGGTAAAGGCCCAAAGCTAAAAAAGAATCAGCCAGAGTTATTACTGCAGCTAAAGCTATAAAAAATATAATTTGAGGGCCCAAAAATGGTATCAATCCTGAAAGAGTATCTTGGCTCACATTTTCCCCGGCTACTCCAATCACGGCTAAAGCAAATAAAAGATAAAGGGTAATGACGATAATTGAAGATAAAACTATTATTTTCTTAAGATTTCTCTTGGCTCCCGGATTCTTCAGAAAATTACAAATCTCGGGAATAGCTGACCAGCCGATTAAAGAAAACAAAAGTACTCCAAAAGGAAGAAAAATGCTGGGCAAGTTAAAAACGCTAATATTTGTTAAATCAAACTTAGGAAGACAAAATCCCAAAATAATAATAATAATAAAAAAGAAAAGGGAATTTGTAAAAAATTCGGCTGGAGCTATTAATTTAATACCCCGAAAAATAAAATAAGATAACACTAACCAAAAAATAAAAGTAAATTCGGAACTAGATAAATTTAAAAGGGGTGATAGTAAAATTTTCAGGAATTCCCCGCCAAGAATTAAAAAAGCTAAAAGGGCGCCGGTTATCCCAACAATAACTGAAACTGTAATTAGTCTTCTTCCCCAATTCCCTAAATATTTTTGACTAAGCCCTACTAATCTACAATTTTCTTCTGTTCTTAAAATTATTTCTCCAAAAAATAAATGGATTAAAAGAACTACTCCGCCCAAAACGAGGAAATAAAAAAAACCGGGAATTATCCCGCTTTTTTCAATTACGTAAGGAATTCCAAAAATTCCTGCTCCGACTATTGTTCCAATTAAAATAGATAGAGCGAAAAGGAAACTTTTTTTCATTTATTTTATTTGTTTT
>Ga0315552_1000151_pt1 | contig 45221 bp, 42 predicted proteins | sample SalMarSW160170MG_2_FD_203102 | JGI IMG/M metagenome (GOLD analysis project Ga0315552, IMG submission 203102) | Salt marsh sediment microbial communities from the Plum Island Ecosystem LTER, Massachusetts, United States - Salt Marsh Sediment SW1601-70 ...
CAAACAATCCGGCACTTATAAAATCTGCTCTTGATAAAGGCATAAAATTGCTGGCTACCGCAGGAGCATATCAAAACGGGAATAACGAAAAAATGATAGGCACTATTATAAAAGAGATGCCAAGGGACTCATTTATATTATTAACAAATTCCTTCGATATAAATTGGATCGATACAACAACAGGAACCTTAAATTCTGATTTTAATCAGGACCTTTTGTTAAAGAATGTAGAAGCCAGCCTTTCAAGACTTGGGTTAGAATACGTGGATATTTTTATTCAACCATTCACAGCCAGGCGTGAATCTGTTTTTCATGAACCTGCGTTAAAAACGATGGAATCAATAAAACTAAAGGGACTATCCAGATATATAGGAATTGCAACCCACAGATATGAGCCCGAAGCAATAAGGGCTGCTGTGGATACCGGCATATATGACGTAGTAATGACCAGCTATAATTTTCTCAAGACAAACCTCGAAGAGCTTAATGATGCAATACGGTATGCAGCTGAATCTGGCCTCGGGATCATTGCAATGAAAACAATGGCAGGTGCTTTCTGGGACAAGGAAAGAGCTAAACCCATAAATACCAGGGCAGCACTTAAATGGGTTCTTCAAAACGAAAATATACACACATCTGTGCCTGATTGCACAACCTTTGACCAGTTGTCGCAGGATCTGGGAATAATGTCTGACCTTAAACTTACTGAAGAGGAAATGAAAGATCTGGTATCCCCATCAGGAGAACCGGTTTCCGGACTCTATTGCCAGCAATGCGGAGAGTGCCTGCCCCAGTGCCCCTATGGAGTGGACATTCCAACTCTAATGCGAAGCTATATGTATGCCTTCGGATATCATAACCTACCCCTTGCAAAACTTACCCTTACAACTACCGGATTAAAGGGCAATCCATGCTCCGGATGTAAAACATGCGACATCAGATGCAAAATGGGATTCAATATCCGGGAAAAAATTCAGGATATTTCAAGAATAAACTTTTTGAATGTCATTAATTCTAAGACAATCTATTTTTAAATCCATTCATTTAATTCAGTTATCTGAAGATCTTTGATTAGTTCTGTCATCCCTTTTCTTGCTGCTCCAAATGTGCCAAATTTATTTACGGTGATTTTTAATGATCCATCTTTATTTAACAGAATTAATCTTATATCGCTTTTCTTCATATTTAGTTGCATATTGGATCTGCTGTATGAGGTATATGTACGATTAGATCTGTAAATTCTGAATTTACTAAAGTCATTGATACTATGCCACTTCCCGATTTTTAGAAATCCGAATAAACAGGTGTAGTTTTTAATTCTTCTGGTACTAAAATCAATTTGTGTTCCGTCATAGGTAAATGCCATAAACATACCTGCCACAACCAGTATCAATCCTGAAAGCGAAATATATAAACCAATCAGGCCAAAGACCATAAGAGAATACCCGGCAAAAGATCCTGAAGGCCCTAATAATCTGTCAATTTTATTATCAGTAATCATAGTAAGAATTCAGAGTAGAGTTCTGACTCCATTCATGTTTAGGTCAAAAATAAATTGTATTCCTGGTATATATAAATATTTATTATCCGTAATTACTTTCTATTCGATCTTGTAAAACTGCTTTGCGTCATTAACTATGTATCTTTTAATTTTCAATAACTCAGTTCTGTTATCCCCATTATCGGTAAATATCAATTCTTCAGACAACGGACAGAAAATCCGCTTCGTTTGTAGTAAGCATACCTTCCGATATCTTTGCCATGCGAACACATTCCCCGGTACCAGGCATAAACGGGACTGCCCTCATCTGAAGTCCACCAGTACCCGTAAGTACCAATATAGCTGGATGTACCACTGCCAAAACGCAGCCCCCCGGGCAAAGCTGAAAAGCCTGTTTCGTTGGTAGCACCTTCATTTGGAGTGATCCAATGTCTGGTGCCCGCTTCTTTTAACATACCACCGGCCACCCATGAACCACCAAGATGATCAATAAGCGCATTCCACTCGCTATCGGCAGGTAGATGCCATCCCGGAGGACAGACATTTTTTGCTGTTGCCCAGTTATACAGATACCCATAGACTGACACATTGCCCTGATCATTGTTGTATGACCAACAACCACTGCCTGCCTTGTAGGAAAGATTTTCTGCCATCCATACCTGGTCTCCTATCTGCAGGATTTTATAGATCCTACCATCCCGTTTATCGGTAAAAAATCTATAACTTATTATATTATTTTGTATCCCCGGAGAATTAGTCTCTTTAATCCGGGAAATAACCTGAATGCTGGAGGTCTGAGCTGTTGTCTTTAGATTCATCACAATAATGAATAAAAGAACCAGTGATGATCTCACACTATTTATGACCACAATTAATAAGAGGTATCTCATAGTTTACACAAAGTTACTCATTTAAAAATGTGAGCAGTAACTAAGGCCAGGGTAAACTGATGGAAAAGGTCTATTATCGGAGCATCTTATAGGATTATTATCTGCTTAACTAAATCTTAATAAAATGATATAGTATAATATTTTGATGTCAAATTTTGAATTATTTTTGCACTTTGAAATAATTGAGTAAACATATAATATTGGGTATAATGAAAACTTCAAAAACGAACACAACCGGCAGATCAAGAAAGACTTCCGTGACAGGTAAAACCGTAAAGAGCAGAAAGATTACCACCACTAAATCCTCTTTTAGTGAAGATGAGATTCGTGAAAAGGCGAAAGAGATCTACCTTCAGCGTATCAACCGCGGGGAACATGGAACTGAATTGGATGACTGGCTTAAAGCAGAAGCACTTCTGAAAAAATCAAATAAAAAATAACGGCTCTCCATGTTTAATTCTGGTCATATGCTTTCTCCCTCTCCTTCCCTGTTTCAATCCATTCGGGAAGGAGAGATTCAAGGAAGTGGAACCCGGGCATAAGGCACGCTTGAAAGGCTGCTGACCCTGCCGTGAGGAGTCTCCCGGTGACAATTCAGGCATTCACGTTCCACCCTGAAACTGTGTGTTTAATAGAAAATTGTCTTTGAAATTTTTCATAACTTGGCACATTATTTTACATTATGAAGCAGAAATTCATTATAATTACTTTTATCCTGACTATACTTGTCAGCGGGTACTATGCAGGTGCACAGGATTTTAAAATAACACATGGAATAGTTACCGCTTTCAATGGCATTCCGCTTAACAATGTTACAATATCAGCTCTTAAATCAGAAGATAAGGCATATACCGATTCAACCGGACAATTTGCAGTCATGACCTTTAATAAAGATGTACTTACAATATCCGCATCAGGTTTTGCAGGGAAAAAAATCAGGATAAAAAAAGACAAATTATACAAGATAAACCTTGTCTATCAGGCAAAAGCTAATAGTTTTAGTGATGCTATTAATAACAGGCATATTACTGAAAGTGTTCTAAGGCAGGCAATTAATCCAGCCTCATCCGCTAAAGGAAAGGATTATTCAACATATGAAAATATTTATGACCTGATCAGCAGCGAGATTTATAATGTAAGAGTCAAAGGCACCTCCGTTGTCAATACCAGAATCCGGTCGTTTAATTCATCACCCCAGGTTCTTTATGTTGTTGATGACAGGATCGTCCCCGATATATCATATATACTTACGGATGATGTAAAATCCATTGAATTTATTGATGATGTTGGCACAACAATTTACGGAATGCAGGGAGCTAACGGAGTCCTTAAAATAACTTTGAAATAAAATCATTAACAGTGGGGTTGGGTGTGTAATCAAATACCTTCAATCTCCGGTTCCTTCTCCTTAAAGATCAGATACCAGCTGCCGTTTTCAATAAGAGCCTCTTTACCAATAACAAAAAAGAGCTCTCTGAGATAGGAGTGTCTATGCCTGGTTTCCATCTGTAAATTATTTATTTCAGTGACCTTTGCTTCAGCCCTCTGATAAATAACCTGCATCAACTCATACTGATTAAGTAACTGTTCGTACCCTTTCATCTGAATATATGCCCTGATTAAAGCAAAGATCCCCAGGAAAATCGGAGCTATTACCAGCAATAAATCCAGGTAATTGGTTGCTTCATAGAAATTCCCTATAAAGAATATTGAAACTAACAGAGCAAAGGCTATAACAAATGCCACATTGGATATTCTGTGGTAATGAGCTATACGTTTCGCCATCCTCCCGATTGATGCTTCAAAGAAATCAGCCTGGTTTCTGATCCAGTTATCGGTGAGATCGTTAATTGTCTCAGACGTTATTGATTTGATGTCGTATGTAATGCCATAGATGGCTGAAAGAAAATGCTTTACCCATGTAAATTCTTTCCGGTGTATTCTCAGAATATAATCTGAAACATTTTTATGCAAACCTGCAAAGTTCCAGTAAAACTGAATTCTTAAAGCTTCTGCCAGCGTTCTGTTGTAAAGGTATTTTTTATGATTTTTTGTCATCCTCGAGTAAACATAGATCAGGATTGCAGCAATAAGAATAACCATGGAAGCACCCAGAACCAACTTGTTTATCCACAGATTCGAATATATTTCCAGTGTCAGTATTAACAACAACCCCAGAACAAACAGCCAGACAGTAACCAGAATATCTCTCTTCCTGAATTGCAATGATAACAGATCAAGTATTGAATACCAGCTTAATATTGACATCTGCGGAATATTGAGTTTTTCGGGTTTATTAAAAAGATATGATTGTGATTTTTGAAAATCGGATTGAATAATACTCAATGAATCCTTGTTGATCTCCTCAATTTTTTCAAGGGCCTCTCTTAATGCTGTATCTTTCAAAACGAGATTGAGGGATAACGAAATCTTACTGTCAGTCTTTTTTGAAATCTGCAATGATGATTTACTCCTTTCGCTTGGTAAAATAAATACTGTACCGTCATATTCAAATGTGCTTTCAGCAACAGTATCATCATCTCCTGTTATTTTATGTCTTACTATATCAGCTGTCCCACCTGTTTTTCCTGCTTCCCCATCCCACAGGGCAAGCAGTATTAAGGAACTGTCCGCCACAAGTTTTCCTGTTTTTAAGTATTGCTGCGGCCTGTCAATTTCTTTACCATCATACCCAACAAAGAAGCTTCTTTTAGCCTCTTTTATTAATGCATCAAACTCTTTGTCGGATACATCATCAAAGTCTTTTTTATATTCGTCAATCTCAAAAGGCATTGGAACTATCAGTTCAAACCTCTCACGATATCCTTCAGTTTTTCTTTTCATATCTAAAAAGATATTGGCAACATATCTGTCGGCACCCTCTGCAATTGATGAAAACAAATAGATTGGAGAATTAGGATATCCGGCTGCCAGATCTTTAAATAGTCTTTCGATTTGAACTCTGTGTTCCTCTGTAGTTATTACATCCAGATGACCCACAACACCTACGGTAATTGGTATTCTGTCTGATATTAACATTCTCTATTAACTTTGATTTTTATAACTGATCAATGACTGATTTCTTATTGCTTTGCTCATTTCTATATCAAATTTAAGCCTGCGTTTTATTAAAAGCAAAAATTTGTTTAAAAATGACTGGCAAGGTTTATATTCCTGTTACAGATCTTTTACCATCCAGATATTGCACCCGAAATGGCCTGAATTTCCAAGGGGATGTGTTAAATGCCGGAATCCAGCTTTAATATACATCGATACAGCCTTATCGAGTTCAGGCAGAGATTCAAGATACAGTTGTTTGTAGCCAAGGCTTTTAGCAGATTCAATACACTTCTCCATAAGGGTTCTTCCTATACCCTTTCCCCGCCAGGGTGCCAAAAGGTAGAATTTAACAAGTTCAGCACAACCATGCGGCAGTTCCGGTGTCGGATAAATGCCGCAACAGCCAATAATACCGTTCTCTTCAGCAATCCAGAATACTGAACCTGGTACCTTAAATAATGAAAATAAATCGTCATTAGTGGGATCAAAATAGACCGTCCCTGATCTGGCTATATTAAATTCCCTGAAAACACTGCGGATAAGCTCTGCCACTTCCCTGTTATCTTTTTTCTCGATAGTCCTGAATTTGATCTCCATTTTAGAGGATAGTCTGTCAACCTTAATGTCGGGCTATATCCTATAAAAATAATAAACTTAAGTTATTAATTGCACGTTACAGATTACAAGTTGTTATATTTTAATGAATGAAGTCATTAATTAATAATATGAGGCAATTTTTACCATAATCTAATTAACAGGCTGATTTATAGCATTTTCAACATGCAACCTGCAACTTACAACCCGCAACTTAAATTAATTAATACTTTTTTCTACTTTTGAACAGTTAAAACCTACAAACAATAAAGGAGCATGAGGTTAGTACGGAGTCTGCATTATAGAAAAATAATAATCTCCCTATGTATAATCTTTTTTACGTCCGGATATTTATCAGCCCGCGATTTCATGGTCACAGGAAGGGTTACTGATGCTTCCGGGGGAATAGTAGCCAACGCAAAAGTATCAATGACATCCGGTGCTGCTGAGTATGCCGCAATCACGGGAGCTGATGGAAGCTATTCTCTAAGAATATCTGGCATATATAGCAGTATTTCCGGCTTACTTGAACCGGGTATTCCTTATCCTAATCCTTTCTCTCATTCAGTAAATATCCCTTTTATTATCAACAGCTCCGGTGATGTACGCTTAAATATTTATAACCTGTCGGGACAAAAAATCAGGGATATTCTGTTCCCTGATGTTGATGCTGGCAGCTACCGGATAATCTGGGATGGGTGCAATCAGAACGGGACACCACAGCGTGCCGGTTTGTACTTCTTTGCAATAACCTTCAGAGGAAAGACCTGGTCGGGAAGACTGGTAAAGGCAGCAGGATTCTCGTCATACTCTGCAGGTACTGCACTGGAAATGATGATGTTGCCCCCTGTAACAGTACCACCATCTGTCTCAGTGCGAATCCCGGTCATTACAAATGTCTCATGTACAGACTACTATCCTGTCAGGTTTACAGATATTACAATAGGGAGGGATACTGTTATTAATTTCGAGCTCACCCGTAAACAGGCTCTTCCCTTTAAAACCTCAGGCAGTCATATCGCTATGCATACCGGATCTGAGTACAGGCCTCTGATGCTTAAAGGAATAAACCTTGGGTCATCTCCGCCGGGTTACTTCCCCGGTGAGATTTCTTATGCTATCACACCCGACATGTACGAAAACTGGATAAACAGGATAGCTGAAACGGGTTTCAACAGTATAAGGGTTTACACACTTCATCCTCCGGTTTTCTATGAAAAGCTTGCCGAGTATAATCAGAGGCATCCTTCAGATCCGCTTTTACTCTTTCAGGGTGTCTGGCTTGAAGAGATAGAAGACAGGTGGGATCCAGCATCATACGATCTGATGAACCGTACAACATCATTTGGCAAGGAGATCAGGGAAGTGATCGATTGTATTCATGGTAACGGAGACATTGCCTTCAGATATGGCAAAGCTTACGGCAGGTACCTGACGGACATATCAAGATGGACAGCAGCATATATTATCGGAAGAGAGATTGCTCCTCAGGAGGTCGATTCCACAAATAAATTTCATCCCGCAATCAGTTCTTATTCAGGCAATCAGTTCAGTATCACCGGAGCAACCGCAACCGATGTTTTTGCTGCCCGTATGCTCGACGAAACAGTAACATACGAAGCACAAAATTATGAAATAAGGCGCCCGGTGAGCATTTCAAGCTGGCCTACCCTTGATCCACTGACACATCCGACAGAGATATATACCGACGAGGATAAAGCCTCTTTCGACATTACCAGGATAGAAGGCAGAAATGAACTGGCAGGCCTGTTTGCCAGTTATCACGCTTACCCTTATTACCCTAATTTTATCAGCCTGGAACCTGGATACCGGACCTATAGCGATAGCTACGGACCCAACAGCTACCTCGGTTATCTCAATGCACTTAAAGCTCATTATTCCGACATTCCACTTATTATCGCGGAATTTGGGATCCCTTCAAGCTGGGGTAGTGCCCACCAGTCATTCAGTGAGATGCATCACGGTGGATACTCTGAAGAGCAGCAGGGTAATAAAAATATCAGACTGATAAACAATATAATTGACGCAGGATGTGGTGGAGGATTTATGTTCGCATGGATGGATGAGTGGTTTAAACCTACATGGATTGTTCTTTACTTAGAAGCCTATGGCTTATTTTCGGAAGGGATAACAATTCCAACAAGGCAATTGTGGCATAACCTCGCTTCACCTGAACAAAATTTTGGACTGATCTCCTTCGATCAGAGCTCAATATTTCCTTTTGTTGAATATCAGACTGATAATCCTTCAGGACCTCTGAATAAGGTTGAAGCGACAAATGATAATAGTTACTTTTTACTAAACCTGGAGACTAATAGTATCCTATCATCCGGTGATACAATTATGGTTGCTTTTGATACATATCTTAAGGACACAGGGGAATCTGTTCTTCCAAACGGCCAGCTACTTCCCAACAGATCTGAGTTTCTGCTGACAATGGTACTTGGAGAAGACACTGCACTTTACCATGTTACTGAAGCCTATGACATGAACGGTTTAACTCCAAGGTTTGATCTTGCGAACCATGCAGTACAAAAATTCCGGAGCACAGTAACTGATGGTGCCCCCTGGGTATTAATGCAGTGGATAAATGACGGGTACGAACTTACAACCCACGATATCGGACGGCTGCCAATGGAGAATTCAGGTGATTTCAGTAACGGTCATCGCGCAGCAGTTGCCTGGAACGGAAGCAAAATACAAATACGTATCCCATGGACCCTTCTGTACTTCCATGACCCTACCCAGATGATGGTTATTGATGGCGCTGTATCTTATGATGGGGGATATAACTATGAAATACTTACCACTTTATCTGAGGGAATAGCTGTCTCAATATACTGCGATGGTGAAGTTACCTCATCTGAAACAAGATATAACTGGGCCCGCTGGCTGATTGTACCTCCCACAGTTGCAAGGGAAAAAGGATCTCTTCAGGTAATACAGACAGGATTATCCTCTATTCCTGATTTTGCTGATTAACAACAGGTTTAGTTGTAACCGTCTCCTTTTTGGATTTCTTTCTCTTAATCTTATCAAAACCACTACGTTCTGCTTTACCCCATCCTTTTTTACCTCTCAGCACCTCCAGGTTACCTCTTACTGCAAAAAAGGTATGTACAGGATAAAAGAATGGCTCAATAAGTGCAGCAGAGAGTAGTTTCAAAACATCTCTTTTCTTTTTATATTTATGGAAAGTGATCTCCTCAAAAAGCACTGCCCAGATTGAGAGACAAACAGCAAAAGAATATACAAAGATGAACAGGAGAAGATAAAATTGCCAGTTGAGCGCATGCATGATAATTAGAATAATCGTGTATACAAATCCCGAAAAAGCTATCAGGGGGGCCAGCCACTCAAAGAAAAACCAGAAGGGATAACCAAGAAGTCCCAGACGTCTGAACTTCCTGTTAAAAAACATAACACGGTGTGTTATGAGCGATTCAACCAGACCACGCGTCCAGCGGGTACGTTGCCTGCGCATTGACTTAAGATCCGACGGAACTTCAGTCCAGCATAATGGATCAGGAATATATGTTACTTCATATCTCCGGTCCCTTTCCGCCATAAAGCGACGCATTCTCAGCACAAGTTCCATGTCCTCTCCTACTGTCTTTATGCTATAACCACCTGCTTTGATAACTGTCTCACGATCAAAAAGACCCATAGCTCCCGAAATAAGCATTAGTCCGTCAAGCTGACTCCAGGCCATCCTCCCAAGCAGGAAAGCACGTGTATATTCGAGTACCTGAAGACGCGGGAGGATCTTCCTGGGGACCTTAATTTCACGGATATGGCCACGTTCCACATCACACGAATTGACAATTCTTATTACCCCCCCTGTGCCAATTACCTTACGGTCTTTCTCTTCAAGAAATGGCTTGACAAGCTTAAGGATAGAGTCGGCTTCGATAATGGAATCAGCATCGATAGAGACAAACAGATTGCTCTGGCAGATGTTTATCCCTGCATTCAGGGAGTCGGCCTTGCCACCATTAATCTTATCAATAACAGTCAAACGGTTATATGATGGATTCCTCGACCTGTACACCCCTCTGATCCTTTCACAGGGTAGCCGGTAATCGAAGTAATAATTGACTCTTATAAGGTCATAAGCTTCTTTTACCTTCTCAAAAGTATCGTCGGTTGAACCATCATTAACGATAATGACTTCAAAATTATTATAGTAAAGTGAAAGAAGTGTACGTATATTATCAATAATGGTCCTGCTTTCGTTGAATGCAGGAGCGATTATTGATATTTTAGGGCTCATTGGTGACAATACCAGAGAGTTGTAATTGATGTAGCTGTTCTTTCTAAGGTATTTGCGCAAAGCAATAGCCGAAAAAATCCCGAGTAGAAGGTATGAACCAAAAATAATCAGTGTAAGTACAAAGACAATATGTCCGAAAAGAATTCCCATTTACTTATTTAGTATATCCTTCGATCAAGAACATGTCTGACAATTATGTTATAATTCTTATACTCCGATTTCATAAGCTTAACAAGTGCTTTAACACCCTCTTCCCCATTGTTTTCTATAGCCTTTGTAGCTTCAATCTGCAATTGCACATCATCTTCCTTATCAAGCACCAGCTTAAGAAAGCCCATCATGGAAAGATCGGGCATCTTACCCATCGATCTGACAATTTCAAGACAAACAGGATGCTCCTGGTTTTTGTACATCTTTTTCATCGTCTCCAATGTTGATCGCATATTAAGATCACCTGCAACCTGCACCGCAAGCTGCCTTACCTGTGGTGACTGATGTAATAATACCTCTCGCACTTCATCTTCTGCATCTTTCTGTTTAAACTCCCTTATCATCCTGAGGGCGAACATTACCACCGTTGGGTTAGGTGATGTAAGCCATGTCTTAAAGCCTGGTACTGGAATCTCATGCTGGACAATAAGTTCATGAAGCGTTATCTGTTCCCACAGGGAAAATGGCCTTGTTAGATGGGAAAGAAACTCAAATGGATTCTCCTCACTCAATCTGACAAGTGCAATCTGGGCTTCCATACGAAGTATTTCATTCTTTGAGTTAATTGCCTTATAAATAGCAGCATTGGCATCTTTAATATTCATAAAGGCCAGTTCACGAAAACCCTTAATCTTTTTATGCCACCTGTAATCGTATGCTCTTTTGATTGAGTCTTTATCGAGGCCAAGATGCTTGTAAAGCCCCAGGAGTTTTTTTGAATCATCCCCCTTAAGATTTATACTGACATCAATCATCTGGTCAATCAATACCTGTCTGCGATACATATCAGAAGCTATGGAACGGAATTCTTCAGGGCTCGCATTTCCGAAAAGATAGTCAATAATAAGACTCTGGTATTTCTCCATCAGATATTGTTTCAGCCGCTCTTCTCTCTCCATCCTTCTCCTGTTCAAAAGGATTACCGTCAGTAAAACAACCATTGTGACAATAGAAGCAAAGATGGTAATTATAAGAGAATTAACCAGAGCAATGGATTTGCCTAAATAGGTGATCTTCTTAAGCCATGGACTGTCTCCTTTTATAAACAGGATATCGTGTACTGGAGATTCAGCCTCTAATGGAGATTCTGCAATGTCAGAATCCCGGGCTGCCTCCCTGACAATATCAGCACCAGCTGATAAAGAATCCTGAGGTTCAGTTACAACCGGGACGGATAATTCTTCCGGTCTTCCCGGAGCAAGCTCATGCGTATCAGGCAACCTGGTTACACGAACCTTATAGTATCCATCCTCTTTTATTAAAATCGCATTACTATCGATATGTCTCCTGACTATTCTGAATAATGCTTCAGCATTATACTTAAATTTGAATGCTCCAAGCTGGTATGGATACTTGTCGTCTGATAATCTGTTATATACCTTAGAGACAATCTGTGACAGTTGAGCATTTAAAAGGCTATCTGCTTCTTCGATCGATATAGTATCGTAAGCAGAGGTGTCAACAATTTGGAAACCATAGGGGGGTGAAGATTTTGCAGATACTAAGAAAAGGGATAATATTATCAGTAGCCCGAACTTCATCACTTCATTTTAATAGCATAAATGAAATTAATTCCACCCTCAAACCTGTTTCTCCATGTTTCCTCTACGTATTCTTCCCTTGAATAACCGGCCCCGATTCGCATCATCAACTTAGACGTAAGCGACACATTATAAGCAAGCCTTATACTATGGGCACTAAGCCGCATCAAATCTGCCTGTATATCAAATGGTTCATCCGGAGCAGTTCCCGTTCCCAGAGTAACCTGTAAGTAATCGACATCATTAAAGTACCGTCTGGCGTTAATGTATAGAGATGTGGTCGGACCATCATCTTTAAAAAAGAGATATCCTTTCGAGGATAACCAGTACTTTCCAAGATATTTCTCAACTGATGCCAAAGCAATAAAAGAATTTCTGTCAAACCGATAATAATTCAGTCCTCCTGATAGAACCCAGCCTTTAGGCAGAACCTGCCACACCTCAAGTGCAGCCCTGTGGTGGGGAAAATAGGTGCCCGGACTATAGGCATAGGCCAGATATGCATAATTTTTATCTGTTAACTTTGGCCAGGCTTCAGCTTCTAATTGCATCTCTGTAACATTTACAGGTGATGGTTCGCCGATGCTTATATTCCCGATATTCAGACTTGCCGATACAGGCCCCCAGTTAAACCTGTGTCCTGCTCCTGCTTTAAAAACCTGCCAGAACCGGTTATATGGCTGGCTGAAGGCATCAAAAAAGTACCCGGCTCTTATATCGGTTTCCACGGGTGTATTTACCTTTGACCAGAGGGAAATATCTCTTCTGGCCGAAAGAGCGTCTGCATTATCGGGTTCAGTTATAAGCAGAGTATCAATCACTGCCGCTGCCTGTTCATAATCTTTCTGCCAGGCCAGAATACGACCGAGAAGTATCCGGGCGTCACCATAGGCCGGATAAGCGTTAACCAGCCTTCTTGCTGCGGCAGCGGCATTTGCATAATCTCCATCAAACGCCATTGTACGTACCCTGAGATATTCAGCCTCAGGATCAGTAATCTCCTGTGAAAAACCCTTCCCGGGAAATAATAATCCCGCAAAGGTCAGGACGAAAACAAATAAAATACGAGGATTGCGCATGACTTACTTGTTCAGGATTGATCTGATCTTCTTAACCAGATCAGCCGGATTAAACGGCTTGGTTATATATCCGTTAATTCCCAGCTCGCTTGCCTGCCGTTGCTGCTGCTGATCGCTGAACGCTGTTACCACCAGAACCGGAGTATCCTTATCAAGATCGGACCTCAGAAATTTAAGCAGTTCAAGACCACTGTGATAGGGAAGATGGATATCGACCACAAGCATATCATAGTCGTTTTGCTGAAGCAGACTTATAGCTTCGTTCCCGTCAATGGCAATATCAGTACTGAAACCCTCCCTCTCGAGTACTACTGAGAGGGTCTTCATCGCTAACCGGTTATCTTCACATATCAGTATCTTCATCGTCTGGTTGAGGAATAATTATTAATTTAAGTAAGTCTCCTGCAACCTGCCGGACAGGTAAGTAAGGCAAAAATGGTGATTTTTGGCAGGTGTACCAAAGAAAACATATATTATTTTGATTTTCGGTAAGTTTTTGTAGATAAAAAGAATATTATTAATTGATTAACCTTTTTCCCTCTCATCTGATCTCTGATATAACAGTGGTGTTTTATGCTAAAATGTTTTCTTTTTACCGGCCCGTAAGCTTCCCTGATAGACTCTTACAACGCAAACCAGTAATTAAACTTGATTAGAAAAATATTTTTCGGAAAAACCTTCCCTAATTGTTGAAATGATTCTCCTACCGAAGCTTGAGGCAAATCAGTAAAACCGGTACGCTCGCTCGACCAGACAAGATAAATAAAAGAGCCAAGCCTGTATTCCCATTTTGCCACAAGGTTGGAACGGATCTGGTGAAAATTGAAATCGGGATTACTAACCGAATAATCCGGTACTAAATCATTGTTTTCGTCAAGCAAATATCTTCCGTCCGAGAGAACAGGATTATCAAAGATATCAAATCTGTCGGTATAGTCCTCTGCCTGTGGATTGACTACACGTTTAAAACCTGAATAACTTCCCTTTGAAACAAACGGACTTCCATAATACTGGACCGAGAACTCCGGTGTCACATTAAGGTCAATTTTGAAGGTTAATCCAAGGGTCTGCTGATCGATTGTAGCTAATATATACCTCTTATCTGGTGCCAGGTTAATTGTTGTAACATATTGCAAATCGTTACGATTATCTTCATAATTTGCAGTTAATCCGATTTTAAGTGCATTCAGGGGGCGTATGGAAATGCCAGGACCAAGTTTAAAAGTCCGTTCAGAATTTTGACCTGAATAATCATAATCATACTGTAGTTCGAAAATGAACTTTTTCGAAGGATCGGTTCTGAAAATCCCGAAAGTGGTAAGGTTGAAGGGCTTTATAAAGTCCTCCCCGCCTCTCAGTAGACGCATATCCAGTGCCTGTGAATGAATAATAAAATTAGTCCTGAAGCTCCAGTAATTCCTAAATTCGGATGTAAATGACAGATGTCCTCCTGAACCAAGGTATGTACCATTAAAATTCCACGAGTTGAATTGCTCGAAATCAATCCTGTAAGTATTAAATATGGAAACAGGCTGGTTAACAAAATACGCTATTTCGTTTACCTGATTAATCTCATCAGCCGATCTCATATAACCAAGGTCATTCAGCTCCAGTCCGGGAGAGAGCCAGGTAGCACCTGTTGAATATCTCCAGAATCCTTTGGACCCTTTACCTATCCTGAATTTACCTCCGAATCCGCTCAGGTGTGTACGCGTGGTGTCATAATCAACATAATCGGCATCCGGTCGCTGAAAATAACGGGCTGAAGATTCCTGAAGAGCTGTGATTGACTCTTCACTGCCATTGACATAACTTCCTATTAACCTTGCATCTACATAAAACTCCTTGTCTTTCCAGTGATGCAAAAGATCAACTCCTCCGGTATAAGCATTGCTGCTCAAAAATTCGAGGTTCTGATCATTGATAAAACGATTGGTGGATGTCAGCATACCTCCGAGTACAGTATTGCCTGCCTTATATCCTTTCTGTATCCGTGCAACAGTATAACTTGTAACCGGTTCAACCTCCTGTCGCGTCCTGTTGCCCTCAGGATCGCTAAGCCTTGCATATTCATTTGCTGTAACACTTTGTATCAGTCCCAGTGATAATCCTTTGGATGTTGTTCCGCTGAACTTGACTGCACTGAGAATGGTTGTCTTGTCCGGGATCTTTACAAAAAGATTATCATCAGGATTTACGATGAGAGAAGGAGCGTGTCCGATCCTCCTCGAATAAAAAAGACTCTGCTCGTCAAAATCGTAGTCAAATATTGTTAATCCCTCCAGAAAGAATGGTCTTTTTTCTTCATAAAATGTCTCAAATGCCGTTAAATTCATAACAGACGGATCGGATTCCACCTGTCCGAAATCCGGATTAACTGTAAGGTCAATTGTGAAATTACTCGTAACACCTATCTTTGCGTCAAGCCCCATGTTCCCTCCCCAGCTTCTTCCATTTTCAGTAAAAGGATTGCCGGGTTCCTCCTTCATGGTCCTGAGATCCCCCAGGGCAAATGGCATAATTTCGAGCCTGCGCGATTTTTTTAATCCCCTGATACCGCGTAACTCTCCGAAGTTGTATAGCATTCCGGGACCTGTTTTTGACTGTATTTCCCAGTTGCTCTCCTCCTGGAGTCTGGCTATCCATCTCCATGTATGCATGCCCCATATCTGTTCATCCTGGGGACTGTAACGCAACTGGCTCAACGGCACCTCCATCTCTGCCACCCATGCCGAATCTTCAAGCCCGACCTTTCCTTTCCAGACCGCATTCCAATTGAAATCCCAGTTCATAGGATTGAACAGAACCAGATCAACCTTCTGCCCCCAGGCTGTTATTGTAAACTCAAACCCTGTACGATAATCGCGGTAACTGTCGAAGTTGACACCTACCATATCCCCGACAATCTCATCACGTACGCCGGCAAACCTCTGGATCTTATCCGGTTCACCATCAAAAGCCCTGAAAGCTATGTAAAGGTTCCTGTCATCATACTGGATATTTAACTCTGTAGGATATGTAGGTTCATCCCCTTCCTTAGGTACGAACTGGGTATAATCGCCAGCCCAGGTTCCGTGTTGCCAGCATTCATCATCCAGCTTACCATCAATAACGGGCTTCGGCGTTACAAGCCTTGATGTCGTATATACCGGCTGGTTTGATATTGATTTTTGTTTTGAGGTTGTATCCTGCTGAAGATTATTATTTATTTCATATGTTATGGCAAGACCTTTTCCCGTAACGCACAATAGAAAAAGAACTACAGCCAGGAAGTGTAAATTTGTTTTAAAATGTATCATTTCAGAAAATGATTTCAGGGAGGTGAAAAATTTTGGTTCAAAAATATAAGAATAAGTCAGTTTTAACAATATTTTATGAAAACAATCAGATTTGAAGAAGAAAATAGTGAAACCGCCTCCGCCTTCTGGCGGACAATTTCCAGTTTCTTTTCGAGGTCGATGAACAAAATTCTTTGAGGCTCATTTCAGGGATGAATCCTTTTGCCTCAGAGTACTCTCTCAAACCGGGAGAATCTTTTATTACTCCAGCGATGATCTTTACTTTTTCTGACAAAGGTAAAGGTCAGGCCAGCCGAAACCTGCATCAATGGGCTTTAAATTATGGAATTCTTAATGCTGATAAATCCCGTTATACACTCTTAAACAACTGGGAGGCAACCGGCTTCCGGTTCAATGAGTAACAACTGGCAGGTTTAACTGACGATATTTCATAATATTTTCAAAACATACAAAACAGCTATAACTACTATTATCAGAGATGATACTCCGATTGGGAACCACACAGGTGCAATCCATGGTCTGGGAATCAGGAAAAGGACATCAATGGTTGTCAGTTTTGGAGGCCATTTAATAAGAATATATAACGAGAGATAGTAGAAGAGATCCCAAAACGCAAAAGTCCACAGGAAAAATATACCTCTTTCTATCCATGTATTACCAACCAGATAAGCAATTACAACAAGCATCATGATTGTAGCTACTTCACGGGACATTTCTATTTTCAGAAATCTCGGCTGGATCTTCTCAACAGATTCCTTACCGGACTCAGAATCGAGCATCCCCAGTGCTTTACGCAGGTAGACCACAACAACACCTTCAAAGTGCGCCATTGCAATACCAAACAGTGAGAGAAGAGATAGTTTCAAAAGCATTATTCAACGGGATTGATTAAATTCAAAATTAATAAATCCTGAAATAATAAACCTTCCCTTTCCCCAATAATAACTCATCAAAAACAAATCTAAAATCGGCTACTTAGCAACAAGTATCTTCCGGAGTCGGATAATCTCCTGCAAACCAGGGCCTGAGGAACCAAGGTAATCCGCTATACCTCCATAATGATCACTGACTCTGTCAAGTACAGACTCGATATTTCTTCGTCTCACTGTAATAGCATAAAGTATATTATTGGAAGGGAAAAATCCCAGAGAAAGGATTTTTCTAACAAGTAACACCCTTCTGAAAAAAGGCAAAAGAGCTTCATTTGATTTCATGTAATCGCTGATAATTGATTGTCTTTCTGCTTCCAGTGCCAGTTGAATCAAGGCGCAGATGATACCAGTTCTGTCTTTTCCGGCCTGGCAATGAATCAATACAGGACAATACTCAGGTGATAAGAGCACTTCTATCACCTGTCTGAAAACCGTGCCTGCAGCATCAAGGATCTCGATATACAATGAATTTGAGATTTCATCAATTATATCATATGAATCCCTTTTATATAAATATGGCATTAACTTCTCCCGTGTTCTCTGCTCAAAATCAAGAGGCATGGAGATTGTTTCAATTTTGTTAAATTTTCTCTTATGGCTTTTGCTTTCATAAGGAGCACGAAGATCAATTATAGTCCTGATATTCAGATCGTACAGCTTTCTTAAATCTTTCCTGCTCAGTTTATCGGGGTTGGCTGATCTGAATATAATTCCCTGCTTAATACTTTTACCATCAACCGTAGGTGCACCACCTGTATCCCTGAAGTTTTTGATGGATCTAAAGGCGAGTTCAGTCTGTTCTGGATTACTTTTCCTGATATTCAATACACTATGACTATTTGTTCTTTTACAGAACGGTATTAATTATTCCTTGACTATCCAGTTATAATCAACATATTTCCAGTCGAATTCATCACCCTTTACTTCTACAAGTACAAAGCCCTCCTCGAATCCCCTGTTGGGACCTCTCCACCATCCTGCAGAAACTGCTCCGGCTGTAATAAAATGAATACCATCGATAAAAATATCTTCTATTGTATGCAGATGACCTTGTAAAACAAGCTTCAGATTATATCCATTAAAAAGATCAATAATATCTTTCCCGTTAATAACTACCCTGGATGGTGGATTTGGGACTGTCGTTCCTGCATATTTCTGGGTAAAAGCCGTTATAAAAGGAATATGTGTGCTAATGACAATAGGAGTTTCAGGATCAGTTTTCTGCAATTCTGCCTTAATCCAGTCAATCTGACTCTGATCAATCATACCTATATAGCTTTCTTGTCCCGTATCTTCAATAGAGTTCAGGATCATGAACTTCCATCCTTTGTGGTCAAAACTGTAATACGATTTACCGATCCGGTTCTCAAACATTTTTTCGCCGTAATCGGGATGGTCCTTATCAGCACCGCTTCTGCTGTAAATCCCATATAATTCGTGGTTACCTATTGTATTGTAAACAGGCATCTTTAATTCTTTTACTGTCTCCTGATATAGATCATAAAGAGAATCTGCCCGTCCATACCTCTGGCCCATTGCGTCCATTATCTGGTCTCCACCTGTTATGACAAACTCAGGCCTGAGATCATTTATGGTATCAATTGCCTTTAAAAATCCCTGGACAGCATTGCTTTCAGGCTGCAAATGGATATCGGTTAAAAAGGCAAATGTGAATGAGTCGTATTTTGATTGTTGCTTACATCCTGTCAGAGACAATGTTATTGCAAATACTATCACAAAGATTTTCACAAATAATAAGGTTTGCTTTTTCATAGGATCTTTTTTAAAAGTTATGAAGCCAAAAATAGTATGATTTTCGATTTAAAATATAAATAACCATTTATTTATATAGTTACGGTGTATTCATTTCTCGCTCCTGAAGTTATCCATTAACCTTTACGTAAATTTTTTATATAAAAATTCCGGAATTCTTCCCCGATCAAATCTCTGATTCTCCTGAATTCTTCCATTATGAAATCGTCGGTTCCGACAGTAAATGAGGGATCTTCAAATCCTGTATGCAGCCGGTTTGCAACCTTGCCAGTAAAAACAGGACAATTTACTTTTGCGCTGTCACATACTGTTATCACATAGTCCCATTCCTCATTAAGGTAATCATCGACCGGTTTCGGAAAATGGCTGCTTATATCAATACCTGCTTCTGCCATTACTTCAATTGCCCTTGGATTAACGCGGGAACCGGGAAAAGTCCCTGCAGAATGGACTTCAAGATTTTTATCAAACGATTGCAAAAATCCTTCTGCCATCTGGCTCCTGCAGGTGTTACCGGTACATAAAATAAGTATCCGCATGATTTATTGGCTGTTAACCTCCTATTTCTACATCCTTTAACACTGAAAAGAATTTCCTGAATATTTTATTGAAGCGTTTGATACCCTTTATATTCAGGCAATAATTTATCCTCAACCCATCAATCTCCCCTTGTATCAGTCCGACTTCTCTTAACTCCCGGAGATGTTGGGATACAGTGGTCCGACTGAGAGGGATAAAATCAGAAATATCCCCTGATATACTGGTTTTTGTTTCTGCAAGATATTTCAGAATTGCCAGTCGGGCCGGATGAGAAATTACTCTGGCAAATCTTGACAGTTCCTGTAATGATTCATCAAACTTATCTGCCTTATTCATTTCATTATAACTAATGTCGCAAACATACGTTATTATTTTCAATTATAATATAATTAAGAAAAAAATTGCAAAGAAGTTGTTTTATTGAAATCATTTCGTAATTTTGCGAAATATAAAAATGAAATTAATTAATCTATAAGAAAATAAATGTCAGAAAAAACCGAGTTTTCACATGATGTGATTAAAATTGCTGAAGTAGCCAAGGCTCTGAGTCATCCGGTGAGAGTATACATTTTGCAGAAACTCTCAAAAATGAATTCCTGCTGTTACAGTGGCGATCTGGTTGAAGAACTCCCGGTCGGACGATCCACATTATCCCAGCATCTTAAAGAACTTAAATATGCAGGACTTATACAGGGAGAGATAAATCCTCCTTTTATAAAGTATTGCATTAACCGGAAAAACTGGGAAGAGACAAGAATACTATTTAACGGCTTCCTGAATGAAAAGGAATCATTAACTGATCATCCCGGGATTAAATCAGACTATCGGATTACTATTTGAGCCCTTTTAATATCATTTACAATAAAACATTTTCAAATTAATAATCATGAACATAAAAATTCTTGGTCCCGGATGCCCTAAATGCAGGACACTTGAAAAATTGACACACGAGGCTGTAGCTGAAACAGTTATTGATGCCACCATCGAAAAGGTTGAAGACATCGTTAAAATAATGGAATACAGGATCATACACTATCCTGTGCTTTTGATTAATGAAAAGGTTATCTTAAGCGGCCGTGTACCAACGATGAAAGAACTTAAAGAAATACTAGTCAACAATCATTGACAATATCCTGCGGTACAATAATATGGAAATCAGAAAAGAACTTAAAATACTCGCATGGATAACTGTAGTTTTTGTAATTGCCTTCTTTCTTCCAATTGAAAGTGTCCGTTTTAATACTGCTATCGTTGCAACACTCGATCTTGTAAAATGGTATGCCCGCGAACATGTTGTATTATGCCTTTTACCTGCATTTTTTATAGCAGGTGTAATTTCAGTTTTTGTCAGTCAGGCATCGGTGCTTAAATATTTTGGCGCACAGGCAAAAAAATGGGTGGCTTATACTGTTGCTTCAGTTTCCGGTACAATCCTGGCTGTATGTTCATGCACAATCCTGCCTTTATTTTCAAGTATACATAAAAGAGGTGCAGGTCTTGGCCCGGCAATTGCTTTTTTATACTCCGGACCAGCAATTAACATACTTGCAATAATTCTCACCGCAAGGATACTCGGATTCGAGATGGGAGTTGCAAGAATTATCGGTGCTGTTTCTTTCAGTATAATCATAGGCCTGATGATGTCATTTATATATCGCAAAGAAGAGAAAACCAAGAAAGAAGAGCAAATGAATATTGTTCCTCCGTCCGAGAAACGACCTTTGTGGCAGACATCATTACATTTCTTTACTCTTGTTCTGATCCTGGTATTTGCAAACTGGGGAAAACCGGCTGAGGGAGATACTTCAAGTACATGGTTTTACCTGTGGAATTATAAGTGGTATATTACAGGATTTTTCAGTTTGGTTCTGGGATATTCACTTATTAAGATCCTACAGATCAAGTGGCAATGGGTTCTTAGTGCAACGTTGGTTACGGTTATTTCAGTTTTACTTGCAAATGGATTGATAGAAAATGATAAACTCAGACCGCTGGTTCCCATGCTCGTCGGAATAATTTCACTTAGTGTAATAACTCTTTTAGATAAGAATGATGAAGAAAATAGGGGCTGGACACTGGCAACATGGGATTTTGCAAAACAGATTCTTCCTTTACTTGCCATTGGAGTGCTTACGGCTGGTTTCCTTCTCGGTTCAACCCATGACGGTAAAGCCATTGCAGGAGTAATTCCAAATGAATGGATATCAGCGTTGGTTGGAGGAAATTCTATATTTTCCAATTTTTTTGCATCGGTTGTGGGTGCTTTCATGTATTTTGCAACCCTCACTGAGGTGCCTATACTACAGGGATTATTAGCTTCCGGAATGGGAAAAGGACCTGCTTTGGCTTTACTTCTTGCCGGACCTTCACTGTCATTACCTAATATGCTGGTAATAAGAGGCGTGATGGGTACTCAAAAAACAGTGGTTTATGTTGGCCTAGTAGTATTAATGGCTACTCTTTCAGGAATAATCTATGGAAATCTGTAGGTTGATTTGCTTTATTAAGGTGTTTTTTCCTGATTCTCTTTTATCATTTTCTAATACACTCTTAAGGTCTTATCTTCTCAAATAAACCAATAAGTTTGGTCCTGTAAATTTCTGCAATCTGCGGTTCATGTTCCCCTATGGGTTTTACAGGGATAAGATCAATGACCTCCTGTGCTGTCAGACCCGACTTATACATAAGATTCAGTGATGCAATGGTAGTTTGATTAATAGATTCTTTGGACTCTGTATCAGTTAGTCCGATCTTTGCCCCGATATCAGCCAGCTCTTTCCACTGAAACCAGAAATATGTTGGCAGCATTGCCGATATAACAGCGTAACTTTCCAGTTTTTCCTCCGCAACTTCAAATGTAGTTCCCAATGTTTTCAGAAGCTCAAGCACGTCTTGTTTCCTTGCCGGATCAAAATCTGGTGCAAATGTCACAGGATTATACCCTTCGTTTATCAAAGATGTCGCATTTGGTATCAACCGTGCAATGTTCTTAACCTGTGCCAGCTTCGATGCAAGTTTCACAATATTTATCTTTGGTGCAAGTGAAACAATTACCACATTGTTTTTTATCCTGCTGCTTATGACCTCAATAGTACCCATTACAACAGGAGGATGCAGGGCAATAAATACAATATCCTGTTCTGCCGAATCCCCTGCTTCCCCCAGTTCTATTTCAGGGTATGATTTCTTCAGGTTATTCAAAACACCAGTATTGGTATCTGCTACAACGATTTTACTGCATAATACATTCTTATTCTTAAATCCCTGGAGAAGAATTTTTGTTACTCTTCCGCCACCAATGAAACCTAATGTTCTTGTTTTCATGAGATATACTATTAATTAACAGATATTAATGATTAATCTGAGCTATTCTTATATCTTTTTGCGACCTTCCATCGGTTTAAGCTGGCAGACACACGAACCGGAAAGCCTGTAGGATTTATCAATGGCAACAGGTAATCCATCCCTCTCCCAGTCAACAATGCCTCCGGCCATATTAGCTACATTGTCAAATCCGTTATCCGTCATGAAGATTACCGCTTCCCTGCTTTTCAACCCCACCGAGTCAGCAAAAACCAGCGGACGATCGACCGGCAGCCTGTTGTAGTATTGTCGTAACTCACTGTATGGAAGATAAATCACATTTTCAACCTTAAACATCTTGAAGTTTGTCATGTAAGATTCCCTGACATCCACTATTAATACTCCTTTGGAAAGAAGTTCATAGCACTCCTTTGGAGTCAGGTTTAACACTCCGTGAGAGAAAAAACCTTTCCAAAATAAACTAACCGTCGATTCAAGTGTCATTTCTTTTCTTTCTGGATTCTTGCTATTGTTATACCTGTAAATTCCCTGAAATATTTTTTGGCCAGTTCCCAGTTTTCAATGTTGATGCAATATTTAACTTTCGGAGGTTCAAAACTTCCCTGTATCAATCCGGCTTCTTTCAGCTTGGTCATGTGCTGTGACACAGTCGAATCTGCTATAGGGAGTTCTTTCGATATTTCGTAAAAGCAGCAGGTATTCAGGGACGCAAGATGACGTAAAATTGCAACTCTTGCTGGATGCCCCAGTGCCTTAGCGAACCGGGCAAGCCTGACATCTTCTTCGGTATAATTCTCCTTTTTCGGTGGAATCATGGCATGATCTGTTTAATAAAAAGACTGAAAAAAAACAGCTCTCGGTTCATTCTGCTAAAGAATCACGTATTTCGTAAATATACGAATAATAAATATAAATTAAAATGAATTTTTACTTAATGACTCAGGTTGCCAGCAACTTTTTTAAGTAGGCATTGATGTAAAATTGTTTCTGCTTTGATCTGTATTGCATAATATACCTTGGATGCTCAAGCGGTTCAATTCTTTCAAAAAACCTTAATTCACTGTTTAATTCAGACAGGAATTTGAAGTTCTTACCAGTACCAAGGCAAAAACATACATCCCTTTTGATTCCAAATTCAATTTGTCTATTAATGTTTTCTCTAATAAAATCATATACTGCATCAGTAAGTGATCTGCTGTCGTAGTAATTATAGTTGAGTTCTTTCCCGTTTTTGCCTTTAACGGTAAATCCGAGAGGTGATACTGCCCCTATGTAGAAATCAGAGTAAAATTTCTCCGGACCTCCGTATTCATCGATCATTTCATAAATAAAAACCGAAGAAGTTTCGTATGTTTGAAGGCCCCTGATCAATATGCCGCATTTCTCCTTCAGTCGTATCGTATCAGTAAAAGGAATCCCCGTCACGCCGGCACCAAATCTGCCGGGATTTATTCCGAGAATTAAATGCCTCTCCCTTGTATCATTATAATATCTTGTATAAAATTGTGATACAACAGACAACACTTCCGGATTATCCCTGAAAGGATTCATCACTGAGATTCCTGTCGGGAGAGTACCTTTATAGTCAAGGCAGATACAAAATGAAATTACTTTTTCAGCAAAAGTGCACATCCGTAAATTACTAATGAAGCCCGGATTTTCCATTACCAAAAATAAGCAATCCAATACTTTGAAATATAGAAACATTTTTAAAAATGATTAACTTTGGACGCTCATTAAACAATTGCCGGTTTGCAAACAGATGAACGCGTGACAGATATACTCAGACCATACGGTGACAAACAAAAAGCCTTCGACAGGCGATATCTTGAGATGGCACTCATATGGGCACAGAATTCATACTGTAAAAGGCGACAGGTCGGTGCTCTGATAGTTAAAGAAAAGATGATCATTTCAGATGGCTATAATGGAACCCCTGCAGGATTTGAGAATATTTGCGAGGATGAAAATAACATCACAAAACCATACGTTCTTCATGCTGAGGCAAATGCAATTACCAAGGTCGCAAAATCGAATAATTCGAGCGAAGATTCGACACTCTATGTCACCACATCTCCATGTATGGAATGTTCCAAACTTATCATACAGGCAGGCATCCGAAGAGTTGTTTATTGCAACAGATATCAGAAAACCGATGGACTTGATCTTCTGAAACGTGCCGGTATTGAATTGGTTTATATTGATCCTGAAAAAAAGATTTATGAGATACAATAATTCAAACAGAAGTGTTCTGCTGCCCTTGTTGCTTGCATTAGTACTGATATCCGGGATTCTTATCGGAACACATCTGCCCAGACGGAATGTTTTATCACAACATTCAAGTATCAGAACAAGACAAGACAAAATTAACAGCATATTAAATTTCATTGAGTCAGACTACGTCGATTCCGTAAACAGAAGCGACCTGGTGGAAGCTGCTATTCCTGCCATTCTGAAAAAACTTGATCCTCATACAGTTTATATTCCTGCGAGAGATCTGGCAAGGGCTAACGAACCCCTGCAGGGCAATTTTGATGGGATCGGTATTTCTTTCAACCTGCTCACCGATACAATCCTTATTATCAGTACCATTCCTGGAGGTCCTTCAGAAGACCTCGGACTCCAGCCCGGCGATAAAATTATCTATGTTAATGATTCTCTTGTAGCCGGAAAACGGCTGACCGATGAGAAGGTGATGAGTTTGCTTAAAGGGCCCAGGGGAACAGTTGTGAGAGTTAAAGTATTGCGTAAGGGACACAAAGAACTGCTACCATATGAAATCACCCGCGATAAAATTCCTATTCATAGTGTTGATGTCAGTTATATGGTAAATGACAATATCGGTTACATCCGCATTAACAATTTTGCATTGACAACCTACGAGGAGTTCATGAAAGGGCTCAGGCAGCTCAAAGAAAAAGGTATGACAAGCCTTATTCTTGATCTTCGTGGTAATTCAGGTGGCGTCATGGATCCTGCAATTAAAATTGCTAATGAGTTCCTTAAAGAAAAACAGATGATAGTATATACCAAAGGACGTGCCCAGCCAAAGCAGGAAGCAAGAGCTACGGGAAAAGGTGAATTTGATACTGGTAACCTGGTAGTGCTTATTGATGAATGGAGTGCTTCAGCAAGTGAAATTATTGCAGGAGCAATCCAGGATAACGACAGGGGTACTATAATAGGAAGAAGGTCATTCGGTAAGGGAATGGTACAGGAACCCATCCGGTTTTCTGACGGATCGGGATTAAGACTGACAGTTGCCAGATACTACACTCCCACCGGCAGATCCATCCAGAAACCATATAATAATGGATTTGAAGAATATTTCGACGACCTTAATGAAAGATATGAAAGAGGCGAATTTGAGGTCTCCGACAGTATCCGGCTGTCGGATTCCCTTAAATTTACTACTCCGGGTGGACGCACTGTTTTTGGTGGAGGAGGTATAATGCCCGACAGGTTTGTCGCTGTAGATACTACAGGTATATCACCTTATTTCGTGAGGGTCAGACCATTTATTTACCAGTTTGCATTAAAATACACTGAACAACACAGAGACATCCTTAACAAATTAACAGATGTTGAAGAGATGGAAAAGTACCTTGACACACAGGGCTTACTCGATCAGTTCATAGATTACTCTTCAGCAAACGGTATTAACAAAGACGCTGAAGGATTGAAAATCTCAGGTAAAATAATCCAAACCCAGCTTAAAGCCTATATTGCCCGTAATATATTGGACAACAAAGGATTTTACCCTATCTGGGAGGATATCGATACAACACTTAAATACGCGATCGATTACCTGAATAAGCAGACGGAGGAAGCATAATTCACTTACTAAAATATTTGTGCCATAAAATCAGTAATGACACGGATAGATACATCCTCCTCTTCAATAAATCCCAGATGCCCAGAGTTTTCAAGCACGACGATTTTTGCATTTGAAGGAAGCTTCACTCTGTCCTGCATCGCTTCGCACGGAATATAATTATCCATCCGGCCAAGAATCAATAGTAAAGGGACCCTGCCCTCTTCCATTACAGATAATCTTGACGGCCGTGATATCATGCCTCTCAGTACTGCAATTATCCCTTCAGCAGGTATTTCCGAGGCAATCTTTTTTGACCGGCAAAGAGCATCCGCAAATTTTTCAAGGTTCCCGGGAGCAAACATCATTGTTACATTATCCGGATACATTAGATCTTTCTTTCCGGCACTTACTATATCTATTTCCCTCGCCCTTTTTTCAATTGTTTCTTTCGTATCGGCGAAAGGGTGCGAATGAAAAAGACAATAACCTTTAAGGTGCTCAGGAAAAAGCTCAAGAAAAGCAAGTGCAACATATCCTCCCAATGAATGACCGGCAAGAAAAACCTTTCTAATATTAAGCCTGTCAAGAAGCTCCCTGAGAACATCAGCCATGAATTCCATCGAATGGCTTTCACTGTAAACATCTGAAAGACCGTGTCCCGGAAGATCAACGGTAATCACACGGTATTTCTCTGAAAGTCTTTCCGCAAAGGATGACCAGATCCCGGAGGATTCAAGGTATCCGTGAAGAAGTACTATAACATCCCCGGTTCCAGAGTCAGAATACCATATTTTACCTTCCCTGTATTGTATATGATTTTTCATAATAAAACCGAAATTAATAAATCCCCGGAAAAATAATCATTACAATTGAATTCCGGATATAGCTGTTTACATAGTTGATCAATATTAGTTGGTAAAACGATTAAATAAATTTATATTTACAAACCTATGTAACTTAAATAAAAGCTCAACCCATAAACATTTCATATTCAATGTATAGAGTCATTTTTTCTTCCATTTCCAAAAAGTTTATAATGGCACTGGCCGGATTGTTCCTTCTGTTGTTTCTTCCAGTGCACCTGATGATCAACCTGAAGCTACTTAACAGCAATCCTGAGCTGTTCAATAAAGCTGCACATTTCATGGCTACTTTTGCACCCATTAAAATTTTTGAAGTAATATTATTAGGGGTTTTATTGATCCATATTTTCTCAGGTATTACGTTGCAGATACAGAACTGGATTGCCAGGCCCATAAGATATAAAATGGTCCATAAATCAAATACTTCATTCTTTTCAAAATTTATGATATGGACTGGCGGTACTATTTTTATTTTCATTATTATTCACTTTACGAATTTTTATTTCATTAAACTTGGTTTTATTGAAGGAGATCCGGAGAATTTCTATGCTGTTGCGCACCAGTTATTTTCTATTCCGGGTTACAGAATTTTCTATTGGATATGTTTTATCCTTTTAGGTTTTCACCTGTTCCATGCCTTTTCTTCAGCCTTTCAGACTCTCGGCCTTAACCACCGGATATGGACGCCGATAATAAATTTTCTGGCTTTTATTTACGCAATTCTCATACCTGCCGGATTTGCATCTATCCCATTAATTATCTGGCTATTTAAATAATCAGAAACAATTAGAAAATCTTTCAAAATGGCAAAATTGGACTCAAAAATACCAGAAGGACCACTAGCAGAAAAATGGACAAGACATCAGGAATCAGTCAAACTTGTCAGTCCTGCAAATAAAAAGAAACTTGATATAATTGTTGTTGGTGCTGGGGCAGCAGGAGCATCTGCCGCAGCATCTCTCGCCGAGTTAGGATATAACGTCAAGGTCTATGTATTTCAGGATTCCTCACGCAGGGCACATTCAATAGCCTCACAAGGCGGTATCAATGCAACCAAAAATTACAAAAATGATGCTGATAGTGACTATCGCTTATTTTACGATATGATCAAAGGTGGTGATTTTCGGTCAAGAGAAGCAAATGTTTACCGAATTGCTGAAGTAAGCAATAAAATAATAGATCAATTCGTGGCACAGGGAGTTCCTTTTGCAAGAGAATACAGTGGCTATCTTTCGAACCGTTCGTTCGGAGGAGTACAGGTTTCCAGAACCTTTTATGCCCAGGGACAAACAGGACAACAATGTACATTAGCAGCTTATCAGGCATTGATGAGACAAATAAAGGCCGGGAATGCAAAAATATTCGTTCGCCGGGATATGCTCGATCTGGTAGTTATTGATGGTAAAGCTAGAGGAATTATAACAAGAAACCTGATAACAGGCGAGATTGAACGACATTCGGCCCATGTTGTTGTTTTTGCCACCGGGGGTTTCGGAACAATATATTACCTGTCAACACTCGCGATTAATTCAAACGGCAGTGCTGCTATGGCCGCTTTCAGGAAAGGAGCTTTCCTGGCTAATCCAGGTATGGCACAAATCCATCCTACCTGTGTACCCGTTCTTAATGAATATCAATCAAAACTGACACTGATGTCTGAATCACTCAGAAACGACGGAAGAGTATGGGTACCCAAAGAAAAAGGAGACAAACGACCTGTAAACGAAATAAAAGAGGAAGAAAGAGATTATTACCTTGAACGTAAATATCCTGCTTTCGGAAACCTGGTTCCCAGGGATGTTGCCTCCAGAGCTGCCAAAGAAAGATGCGACGAAGGATATGGTGTCGGAGATACAGGATTATCTGTATATCTCGATTTCAGGGATGCTATTAATAATCAGGGAAAGGATGCTATAAGAGCCAAGTATGGGACTCTTTTTGATTTATATAAAAAAGTCACAGGAATAAATCCCTACGATGAACCTATGCGAATCTATCCGGCTTCTCATTATACAATGGGAGGATTATGGGTAGATTATAATCTCATGACTACCATCCCCGGCTTTTATGCCATCGGAGAAGCTAATTTTTCTGACCATGGTGCCAACCGTCTTGGTGCAAGTTCTCTTTTGCAATGTTCAGGCGATGGATATTTCATTTTACCAGTTACTATAGGTGATTACCTTGCCGGCCAAATTAAAACTCCACGGATCCCTACTGATACACCTGAATTTGATGCAGATGAAAAAGCTGTTAAGGACAAACTAAATAAGCTTATATCAATAAAAGGAACACAAACTCCCACATCATTTCATAAACGACTAGGTCATATATTATGGAACTATTCCGGTATGAAAAGAAATGAAGAAGGATTAACAAAAGCCATGACACAAATAAAAGAACTCAAAGAAGAATTCTGGAAAGATGTTAAGGTGGCCGGTGGCTTATATGAACTTAATCATGAGCTTGAGAAAGCAAACAGGATAGCCGATTTCTTTGATCTAGCTCAACTGATCGTTATCGATGCACTCAACCGTAAAGAATCGTGCGGGGCACATTTCCGCGAAGAATATCAGACTGAAGAAGGAGAGCCCAAACGCGATGATGAAAATTATTCTTATGTTGCAGCCTGGGAATACACCGGGGAAACATCAGACCCTAAACTACACAAGGAAAAACTTAAGTTTGAATTTGTCACACCAGTGCAAAGAAGCTACAAATAGTGAAAATAATTAATACTCAAACTTGTATGATATGAATATAACACTTAAAATCTGGCGTCAGCAAAACAAAGATGATAAAGGAAAATTTGTTATATATAAGCTTGATGGTGTCTCTGCTGAAATGACCTTTCTTGAAATGCTAGACTATCTTAATGAAAAACTTATTTTAGATGGCGTTGATCCGGTTGCTTTTGACAGTGATTGCCGTGAAGGTATCTGCGGAATGTGTGGCTTGTATATTAACGGCAAGCCAAATGGACCCCAGGAAGGTGTAACTACCTGCCAGTTAAGCATGAGTGTTTTCAAAGACGGCGATACAATAACTGTTGAACCATGGAGGTCAAGGGCTTTCCCTGTAATAAAAGATTTAATAGTTGACAGAAGTTCTTTTGATCAACTGATACAAGCCGGTGGATATATTTCAGTTAATACCGGTGCTGCTCCTGAAGCAAACGCCCTTCCTGTAAAAAAAGAAAATGCCGAAAGAGCTTTTGAGGCCGGAATCTGTATAGGTTGTGGGGCATGTGTCGCAGCTTGTAAAAATGCCTCGGCCATGCTTTTTGTCTCAGCAAAGATCTCCCAGTTTGCACTGTTACCTCAGGGACGTGTTGAAGCCAAAAAAAGGGCAAGAGCAATGGTTGAGAAGATGGATGAGCTTGGTTTCGGAAACTGCTCAAACACAGGTGCCTGCGAGGCGGAATGTCCCAAACAGATCAGGCTGACAAACATCGCCAGGCTTAACAGGGAATATTATCAGGCTTATTGATTGTTCGGAACGGATATAAGATTCATCGTATTTACCTCCAGAGCTGACAAAAATCCATATCCCAGGTCCCTCTCATACACACAACCCGTATCAACAGGGATTACATTTGATTTTTCATTTATGAGTCTTTGAACAAAACTTATGGTTTTGGGACGATGACCATGCACTATTGTTTTACCTGAGAAAACAGGATTATGGTATGATGGTCTGCATTCCCACACCATAGTGTATCTGTCAGAAAACGGATCTGCAGCAAAATCATTGAATCCGGCGTGTACAAACAGGAAGTTCCCCACAGCTTTAAAGTAATCCAGCCCGGTAAAAAACTTGATATACTTACTGTTTAATTCTCTTACATTCTGAATACCAAAACTTAATAAAGTCGTCATACCGCTATTCATGTACCAGAGAGGTAACATAGCCGGATCGTGGTATGCCTCGGTCAGCATTAACTCATGGTTACCTGTAAGTGGAGTAATATTGAAACCTTGCCTGATTAGGTCCAGTAAAAAATCTATAACTTCCTTACTCTGTTCACCCCTGTCGATATAATCTCCGAGAAGAATGAGCTGGTCAGATTTGTTCAGTTTGATGACATTTACAACAAGCTCATAAAACGGATTGAAACATCCGTGAATATCGCTTAGCGCAAACAGACGGTCCATAATATTTCCTTATTTCTTTCTAACCTCTACATCAGCCAGCTTTTCATAGTACTGTATAAGTCCTCCATGATCATTTTTAGCTTTACCATCAGCTTTCAATGACTGCATGATTTCCAAAACCTTTCTTGTAAGAGTATCCGGAACATTCAATTCCCGGGCTGTTTCAAGTGCATTCATCAGATCTTTGATATGAAGCTCAATTCTGAATCCGGGTTTGAAATTTCCATTAAGTATCATTGGCATTTTAGCATCCAGTGCTGTACTGCCTGCGAGGCCACTCTTTATTGCCTCATACACTCTTTCCGGATTAACACCGGCTTTGGCAGCCAGTGTCATCGCCTCTCCTATTGCGGCAATGTTCAATGCAACAATAATCTGGTTAGCCAGCTTGGTTATATTACCGCTTCCTATATCTCCCACTAATTTGACCGAGGCACCCATCAAGCCGAGAATATCTTTTACCTTGTCAAAAGTTTCCTGTGGGCCACCGACCATAATTGCCAGTGTGCCATCTATCGCTTTTGGCTCTCCTCCGCTTACAGGAGCATCGAGCATAACCACACCTTTCTGTTGAAGTTTTTCTGCTACTTCTTTTGAGGTTAAAGGAGCTATGGAGCTCATATCTATGAGCACAGATCCTGATCTGACTCCGTCAATCACCCCATTGTCTCCTAAAACAACTTCACGGACCTCGGGAGAATTAGGGAGCATGGTAATGATGACCTCTGATTGAGAAGCCACATCACCTGGTGATTTTCCTTCTTTAGCCCCGTCTTTTACCAGATCTTTCATCGCATCGATATTTATATCATAAACAACAAGCTGATAACCTGCTTTGAGCAGATTCCTTGCCATGGGCTTGCCCATAATGCCCAAACCGATAAAACCTATCTTATACATTTGATCGTTTTTAATATTATATATTTATACTGGTTTTAAAACAACTTTGACAGCTTCTTTTGATTCGCTCATTTCAAAAGCTTTTTCCCACTGATCGATCCCCAGTTCATGGGTAATGATTTTTTCGAGGTCAACCATTCCTTTTCTCATCAGAGTAAGGCATTTTTCCCAGACATCCCATGTATGGCTGAAGTGACCTCTCAGGGTTGCTGATTTTGCTATTAACGGATCGAGGCTGAAATTGACCGGCGGACGGCCCCATCCAATTTTGGTAATTTGTCCTGCAGGTCTTACAGCATCTATTGATAATTTTAAGGTAGATGAGCTTCCGGCAAGATCAAGTATTAAATCAGCACCATAACCATCGCCTAACGACATTATCCTTTTCAAAGGATCCTCTTTTGAAGAATTAATCGTTATTGTTGCTCCGAATTCTGTTGAAAGTTCAAGCCGCATGTCATCTCCTTCTGTTCCGATAACTACTATTTCGCCTGCACCCGATAGCTGAGCCAGCCTGGCACACAGAATACCTATGGCACCAGGCCCTATAATAATAACGATATCTCCCGGATTTATTTTACTATTGGATACAAGAGCTTTATATGCCACGCAAAATGGTTCTGTTATTGATGCAGCCTTTAGCGAAACATTTCCGGGAACGTGATGCAGTATCCTCTCTGGTACCCTGACAAATTGCGTAAAAGCTCCGTCAACATGAAATCCATATCCTTTTCTTTCTTTACAAAGCGGATAATTATTTTGTCTGCAAAGAGAGCATTTTCCGCAATATTCCGCATGTGTTTCTGATGTCACTCTGTCACCGACCGAAAAGCCGGTTACTTTAGCTCCAACCTTTACTATTGTTCCTGAAAATTCATGCCCCAGAATAAAAGGACGGACAAATTTAAAGGCAGAAGTATTCCTATGCAGGTGAGGGTCAGTTCCGCATACTCCGGTAAAAGCCACTTCAACAAGAGCATCTGTTTCCCCAATTTCAGGAACAGGTACATCGCGCAGTTCTGTGGCACCGGGTGCATCTGCAAATTTCACTACAGCTTTCATTTTATCAATCATTTTATAATTTTAACCAATTAATATACTGAGGATCCAAAGAGTTAATACGGCAAAAGTACCAAGGATAAAGGTACCAAGACTTTGTAGTTTATAACCTGTTTTTATATCCATCCGCGACATCTGGGTAACCACCCAGAAAAAACTATCATTTGCATGAGATACTACCATTGCGCCTGCTCCAATAGACAATACAGCCAATGATTTCGCAATCTCGGAATTAAAGCCCAACGAGGATAATAACGGTGCAATAATAGATGCAGTTGTAATTATTGCTACAGTCGATGATCCCTGGGCAGTCTTAATTGTCGCTGCAATAATGAATGGCAGCCAGATTCCAAGCTTTACACCAGAAAGAGAATTGCCAATGATATCTGCCAATCCGGAGTTTTGAAGGACCTTGCCAAAGGCGCCACCGGCTCCGGTGATCAAGATAATGGCAGCGGCACTTCTTAAAGCTTGCCCAACCCATCCATACTCTGAATAAATACCCTCATGTTGTTTTTTAGGCAATATAAACGCCAGAAGAACACCTATAAGCAATGCGATAGTCGGTTCGCCAATAAACCCAAAGAAAACCTTGAATGCACCTTCTCCTAGCGGGTTTGTTGGAAAATCAGAAACTGATTTTAAAACTATCAGAATGATCGGCAGGAAAATCGGGATTAACGCTTTTAATGGAGAGGGAGCATCTTTAATCTTGTCAGCTATGTCTGATTCTGACATTTCCGGATTAGGGTCAATTTTAACTTTAGAACCTGCTTTTTTTGCAAAAAGAAAACCAAAAAACAACGAAACAAAACTGACCGGAATACCGAAGAGAATAACAAGGCCCAGATTTGCTTCCAGGATACCGGCAGCAGCGATAGGACCCGGAGTTGGAGGTACCAGGCAATGAGTAGCTGTCAGACCCAGACTTAAGGCAATGGCAGGAGCCGCCAGAGTGATCTTTGCCCTTTTTGACAGAGCTTTATTTAATGGCGATAGAATAACAAAACCCGAATCAGCAAACACCGATATGGAAACAAACCATCCAATAACTGACATTGCAAGGGGCACACGTTTTTCACCAATTATCTTTAGTATCCTGTCGGCCAATGTATATGCACCACCAGATAATTCAAGGAAAATGCCGATAATAGTTCCTGCCACTATCACAATGCCGATATACCCCAGAGTGTTGCCGAATCCGATGTTCAACGACTGGACTATCAGGGGCAAAGGCATGCCGGAGAATATGCCAAAGCCCACTGCAGCAAACAACAAGGCAAGGAACGGATGTAGCTTGATCTTTGTTGATGATAACACAATGAACAGAATACATAATACCAGAATTAATATTAATAGCATACTGTATCCTTCTTTTATAAGCAATTATTTGATAATAAACGTATTAAATGAGTGAGGTTCCACTTGTGCAACCAGATTTTTTCTACCTGTTTTTATATTGATAGCAGAAGCAGTCTCGGCTTTGTTCCCAACAATTATGACCAGGCTCTTATCAGGATTAATAAAAGCAAGTAATTCTGAATTATTGCCATCGGTTTTAAGCTTCTTTGCACCTGGTTGAATATAATAGCTGAAATGCTTCAGCAAATAAAATTCAGGATTATATGATACCAGTAGAGGTTTAATAGAGTGTCAATTTTTTAACCGATTTAATAATATTCTCTGTAGTCAGACCATATTCTTCCAGGAGTTCTTCATAATTATGTGCAGACTGGCCAAACCGGTCATCTATTCCGATGGGTATAACAGGTATTCCGCTGCCACGTAAAATGAAAGTAACGGCACTAGCCAGACCTCCTATCAATGAATGCTCCTCCGCAGTAACCAGCCCCTTCATTCCACTTGCAAAAATTTTAATTGCCTCTTCATCTAAAGGTTTCAATGAACTGACATTTACTACTTTTACTGAAATCCCTTCTTCTTCCAGCTTTTCTGCTGCCTGAAGCGCCTTCGATACCATTATGCCGTTTGCGAAAACAACAACATCTTTGCCATCCCTGATCAGGTAAGGTTTCCCAATAATAAACTCCTGCTCCTCAGGAAACAGGTCAGGAAGATCATGCCGGTTTATCCGCAGATACACCGGGCCATTATATTCAATTATCTTTTTTACCATTTTCCTGGTTTCGATACCATCAGCCGGCACCAGTACGGTCATATTAGGGATAGCTCTCATTATAGCGATATCCTCTACTGATTGATGGGTGGCACCATCACCAAAATCTGACAGACCGGCGCTTGATCCCACGATTTTCACGTTTAGTCCTGGTATACAGATCCCCTGCCGGATCTGATCGAAAGACCTCCCTGCTGCAAATACAGCAAAAGAATTTGTAAAAGCGACTTTACCCGTTAATGATAGTCCTGCTGCAAATGAGGTCATATTTGCTTCTCCAATTCCCATCTCAAAAAATCTCTCCGGGAATTCCTGCTCAAATAGTACAGTCATTGTCGATTTACCAAGATCGGCTTCCAATACAACAATATTCCTGTTTGCCCTTCCCAGCTCGAGTAGCGTTTCTCCATATACCTGCCGTGGATTCTGTAATCTCATTAACTATTAATTATTTTTTAGTAATTCGGTACAAGCAATTTCAAATTGTTCTTTCGTAAGTTCTCCATTATGAAATGCAGCAATATTCTCTGCAAAGGAGATGCCTTTGCCCTTTACTGTGTGTGCAATAATAATTTTAGGTTTATCTGGTATCTTTTCAACCTGGTCAAGGGTATTAATTATTTCCTTTATATCATGGCCATCTATAACGGAAACATACCATCCAAAGGCTTCCCATTTTTCAACAATCGGATTAGTATTATAACGTTCCGGGATAGGGCCGGTAGCCATCAGGTTGTTTTTATCCAGGAAGACTATCAGATTATCCAGTTTATAATACGCGGCTGCCATTGCAGCTTCCCATATCTGGCCTTCAGCTATCTCACCGTCACCAATAATACAATAGACTTTACTTTTCTTCCGGTCCAGTCTGAGTCCTGCTGCTATACCGCATGCCATTGATAATCCCTGCCCCAGGGAACCAGTGTTCCCTTCTATTCCGGGTGTAGTTTTCATTTCCGGGTGTCCTTGCAACATTGCACCTAAACATTTTACTTTCTCAATCTCCGACATCGGGAAATAACCTGATTCGGCAAGTGCCGCATATTGGATAAGTGCAGCATGCCCCTTACTCAGCAGAAATCTATCCCGCTCCTCCCATTTCGGATTTTGCGGATCATGTTTCATTTTATGAAAATACAGAACTGCAACAATTTCACTTAATGAACAGGATCCGCCCAGATGTCCTTTCTGGCCAACACCAACCATTTTAATTATATTCAGCCTCAGCTTGCCTGCTATTCTCTGAAGTTCATTAACAGTCATGTTATTTCTTATTGAAATATTAAAATTAAACCTGATTAAGGATGTTAAATGTAAAATCCTGAAATTATAATTAAATTCGAATAATAAAAAGAGTATATTAATAATAGTCTGTATTAAATTATGCTATTCCAGTAAATATTTTAAAATCACCTAAATACAGAATACATTATTTTTTTATATGACTATCGGTAATCAATAAAATTATGTTATTGATTCCAAGTACTCATATTTTTTTATTGACAATAAATATTACTATTAACATAAAAATTATTTACCATGAGAAAACTGATTTTCACTTTATTCCTGTTGATGCCGGTTTTTTTATTGTCGCAAACAGCACGGATCAAGATAGATGTCGACAGGCAGATCAGCCAGATAGATCCAAAAATTTATGGGGTTTTCATGGAGCCAATCCGAAATTCGCTGGATGCTCTATATAATCCCGATTCTCCTCTTGCTGATGAAAACGGAGTTATGAAAAACTACATCGAAGCTGTCAGAGAGCTGAAGATAACCCAGATGCGATGGCCAGGGGGTAATTATGTATCGGGTTATAACTGGCAGGATGGAATCGGACCTAAAGATCAGAGGCCTGTACGCAAAGAATTAGCATGGGGGGTATTGGACAAAAACCAGGTTGGCACCGATGAATGGATAAAAATATCCCGATCGCTGGGAGTCGAAAATGTGATTTGTATTAATCTTGGAACGGGTACTCTTGATGATGCACGCTACTGGGTGGAATATTGTAACGGTGAAAAAGGAACCTATTATGCAGATCTTCGCTCCAAATATGGTAATGAGCAATCCTATAATGTAAAATACTGGGGTTTGGGAAATGAGATCGACGGTTCGTGGCAAATGGGACATAAAAATGCGGAGGATTACAGCAAATTTGCCAAAGAAGCTGCTAAGCTGATGAAATTAACGGATAATAGTATATCACTTATTGCCTGTGGCCCATCAGCATTTAATTTTAATAATGCAGATTGGCTTAAATGGAACAGGACAGTACTGTATGAATTATATGATCAGATTGATTTTATATCCATACATAATTACTGGAATCCATCCGATGATTATAACATTTTTATGGGACAACGTGCTCTTGATATGGAACAAAAAATTACTATACCTGCTGCCCAGATTAAAGAAGTCAGGACCAGGTATGAAGTTGCCAAACCAATTTATCTGGTTGTTGATGAGTGGGCTCCGTTAGGATGGAATTTTCTTGCTTCCCTGGCAGTTGCCCAGCATTTCAATTCTTTTATTCGTCATGCTGATATTGTGAAGATGGCAAATTATACCATGCTTACTTCACTTCTGTCATTCGACAGGGAAAAGAAAATATCTTTCAAATCACCAACATTCTATATCTTCAAGCTATTCTCCAATAACTGCCTGGGTGTCTCTTTAGATGTCTTTGTCGATTGTGAAAAATTCAATGCAACCGATTTCTATAAAGATATCCCCTGTCTTGATGTAACCTCTTCCTACGACAGGGAAACAAAAACGATAGTTATCAATGTTGTAAACAGGCACAAGGACAATGCTATCATTACAGATATTATAAGTTGTTCGGGTAATTTTACTGGCAAAGCGTCAATAAGCCTGGTAAATGTCACTGATTATATGGCACCTTTAAGCTATGATAAACAGGAGCAATATGCCCCGGTCGTAAAAGAGACTGGAGTTAAGGGAAACAAAATGACGTATTCTTTCCCGGCTCATTCCTTTACTCAGATTAGTGTGAAAATAGAATAACCGGTAACAGATAGCAATCCCTTTGCAGATTGCATGGATCTTTCGAATAATTATTTAAACAGGTATATTTTAAGCTTATCAGAAAATAATTAATTCAGGAACAAACTGATTCAATTTCTGATATGGTTTTTGGAACAGGCTTGCCAAGAAGCTTATGGCCCCTTGAAGTGATAAGTACATCATCTTCAATCCTTATTCCGCCAAAATCCTTGTACCCCTCGACTTTTCTGTAATTAATAAATTCCTCAAATTTTCCCCCGGATTTCCATTTGTCAATCAGTTCGGGAATAAAATAACAACCCGGTTCAACTGTAAAGACATATCCGGGTTGATATGGCAGGGCAAAACGCAGAAAAGCCAGGCCGAATTGCTCGCTCCTCTTTACCTGGTCGTTGTAGCCAATATAATTTTCCCCCAGAGCTTCCATATCATGAACATCGAGTCCCATCATATGGCCAAGTCCATGAGGCATGAAAAGGGCATGAACTCCTGCAGCAACTGCTTCATCAATATCTCCTTTCATCAGATCAATCTCTTTCAGTCCCGCTGCAATTATTTTACAGGCATTTAAGTGAACATCGCGGTTTGATATACCAGGTTTAGCTGCTTTTATTGATTCCGTATTTGCTCTAAGGACTATTTCATAAACTTCCTTTTGTTTCTGACTGAATCTGCCTCCGACCGGAGTAGTACGGGTGATATCGGATGAATAGTGCAGGTTTGTTTCGGCACCGGCATCTGTAACCATCATTCTGCCTTTTCTGAGTACATTGTCATGAGCGTGGTTATGGAGTGTTTGCCCGTTTATGCTTAATATTATCGGGAATGCTGTTCCCCGGCCTTTTGCAAGGGCAATACCCTCAATGGTTCCGAATATTTCCTGCTCTTTTGCTCCGGTTTTACACATTTTCATTGCAGTAACATGCATCTCGTAAGCAATATCTATTGCGTTCTCTATTTCATCAATTTCAATCTGTTCTTTGATTGATCGCATAAAAATGACTGCTTTGATAAGGTCAGCAGAGGCAAGTGTCTTCATCTGGCAGGGATTCTCTTTAAGCAGTGAGCCCAGTGTCATCTTGGTCTCGGCCCGGTAAGGAGGCAGAAAATGTACCCTTCTTTTTTTGGAGACTGCATCTTTAATTGTCGCCTCAAGCTTATCCAGGGGAGCACAGTTGGCAATCCCGCATTTTGATGCAAGATCCCTTACGGTTGGTTGTGGTCCCATCCAGATTATGTCATCTATATCAACTTCATTACCATATATCCAGTCCTTACCGGAATCAAAATCCATTACTCCGGTAAATCCGGGAAGGTCAAGACCAAAATAATAAAGGAAATCACTGTCCTGACGGAAATGGTAAGGGTTTGACGGATAATTCATCGGAGAGTCAACATTACCTATAAATAATCCCAATCCCGATTTCATTAACCGGTGAAGTCCGGCTCTTCTCTTTTTATATACTTCACTTTTAAACATCGCCAAAGTTTTTTATATGATCAAATATATTTTACTAAAATACAATTCATAAAAGACTATTCCAATTCCGGTCAAATAATTATTTAACCTGACAGATTAATACATGAAACATTTTTAAATTTTCATCGTATAATGACAAATTAAGGAGGTTGATTTTATCAACAAGACGAAACCTGAAAAATAAAATTAGAATAAATTAATAATCAAGATAATAAATTTGCGAATAGTATTTGATATTAACAAAACTTTTTTATATTCGCATTAGTTATCAACATATTATTAACGCCATGTAGGATATGCCGTACAGAAGATTGCCTAACACCGATGCTGCCCGGATAAGAGCAATGAGGATCGCTCTCGAAAAAGGAAAAGAGATGCCTCCTCATAAAATGGCTTTTTCACCAAAAACGATTGTCAAATTGCAGAACTTTCTACCACAGTTTGAGCAGGGCATACAACTTCACCGTCAATCAATGTCTTCCCAGTATAATAAAAGTAAAGATTACAATGAAATTGTTAGAAAAGCAAGGTTGTATCTTACGCATTTCATAAAGGTAATGAACATGGCTATTTCCAGGGGAGATATTCCTGTAGACACCAGGGCCTTCTATGGCCTGGCTACCAACGAATCGACTGTTCCTTCGCTGAACACCGAAAATGAATTAATAAGCTGGGGAAAAAGAATAATAGAAGGTGAGGAATACAGAATAAGAAAGGGTGGGTGCCCTATCACAAATCCGACAATAGCAGTTGTTAAAGTAAGATATCAGAATTTTCTGGAAGCTTATCAGCATAATAAAACTCTTGCCAAAAGGACCCAGGATTATACTGTAAAAAACCATGAATTACGCAAGGAGGCTGATGAGATAATTGTTCATATATGGAACGAGGTTGAAAACTCTCACAGCACTCTCCCCGAAGATATCAGGATAGCTGAAAGTGAAAATTACGGGCTGGTCTATTTCTACAGAAAAAATGAACCTAACAGGCCGGAATTAAAACCGGAGATCCGTAATACAACCTGGTCGTGATAAGGATACTATCCTTACTGTATCTGGTTCTCAAATGGTAATTTTTCTTATCCCCTTAAATCATTAGTTTGACCATAGGCAAAATATCGCTTGGGGATTACCCTTTGTTCCTGGCTCCGATGGAGGATGTCACTGATCCCTCATTCCGTATTGTATGCAAAAGGTACGGAGCAGATTTTATGTACACTGAGTTTATCTCATCTGATGGTCTCATAAGGGAAGGCAAAAAGTGTGTAAAAAAACTGAATATTAACGATTATGAAAGACCTATGGGTATTCAGTTATATGGACATCTGACTGGTTCCATGGTTGAAGCTGCACTCATTGCCGAAGAAGCAAAACCGGATCTCATAGACATCAATTTCGGTTGTTCTGTAAAAAAGATAGCTGCCAGAGGTGCCGGTGCAGGTATGTTGAAGAATATTCCATTAATGGTCGGTATGACCAAAGCTATTGTCGATGCTGTAAAACTACCTGTCACAGTCAAGACAAGACTCGGCTGGGATGAGGATAGTAAAAATATTGTGGAGGTGGCAGAAAGACTACAAGACGCAGGAATAAAGGCGATTACTATCCATGGCAGAACAAGAACCCAGCTTTACAGGGGAGAAGCCGACTGGAGCCTCATCGGTGAAGTTAAAAACAATCCGAGAATTAGAATACCTGTTATCGGAAACGGGGATATTGACGGGCCGTTAAAGGCCAGGGAGATGTTTAGCAGGTATGGTGTTGACGGAATAATGATTGGCCGTGCTACCATAGGCAGACCATGGATTTTTCGTGATATCAGACATTACCTGAGTAGTGGTGAGTTACTGCCGGAACCAAACGTTACAGAAAAAGCCGAGTTAGCTCTCTTTCACCTCTCCAAGTCTCTTGAATATAAAGAAGGGCCAAGAGCTGTATATGAAATGCGACGGCATTTCTCAAATTATTTCAAGGGATTACCGGATTTTAAAGAGACCCGGTTAAAGCTTCTGACCACACCTGAACCTGAAGCTGTCAGAATTATAATCAAAGGGATCATTGAAAAATGGGGTAACTTCAGGACAAACGATAAGACCTCAGTCTATGAAGTGTAACTGATTCCCTGCTCCGATTGTACTGTTTCCATCAGTACAGAAAAACCTTTCCATCTGAATATTGCTTTAAGGACTAAGATGAATATTATTCCTGTAATAAACAGAGCTGTAAACTCAATCCACGGATATACTTGCTGTTGCTCATAAATTGCAGGCGTTTGCAAAGCTGAAGAATCGTGGGTAACTGTCAGGCATAGAAAAATATTATTTGCCGTATGAGCCCCCATTGCTGCTTCAATACCGTCGTCGAGTATAGTCATAACTCCGAATATCAGCCCGAAAATAATATATTGAGGCATCATGGTAAAGAAACCAAAATCCTTAACCTCAGGATTAAATGCATGCATAAGTCCGAAAAGAACTGATGTGGCAATAAGCGGGAACAACCTGTTCCTCAGCAAAACCGCAAAACCCTGCATAAGATATCCTCTGAAAAGTACTTCCTCGAATGCTGCCTGGAAGGGAATAAAGATCAATGAAATAATAATCAATAATAAAAATGTGCCTGCTGCAGGTTTATTCAAGGTAAAATTTAAAGGATCAACTTTAAGATAGAGATATAAATAAAGCGCTGACATTATCAGCCAGACAAATCCTGTTATAAAGAAACGATTCCACCTGAAAGTGTTTGCTCCATTAACTGTTTTTATCAATGTTCTGTTATTTAGCGGCTTAACCAACAGGACAAAAGTTGCCAGCCCGGCGATGAAGGGAAAAAGCATTATCAGAAGACCAAGATTTGGATCAAGACCCAGAACACCAAGATCATTTGGATTATCTGCTATTTCTGAAATTACAGCCGGATCTGAGGCTGCTTTCATTATATATGCAATAATTAAAGGGAAAGCACCAATAGTGTTTGAAGCCACAAGCACTGCCACGAACATTACAAGATATCTCCAGAATCCGTTCTTCCCTGCAAATGCTGATTCAAGATGCCTCATTTGTCCCAATATTTCAGAATTCAGTAATTGCTTTTTTAGGATGATCGATTGAATAGTGTAACCCTATGCTCTCATGCCGGTTTTGTGCAAACTTAATAATAATATACCCTACATTTATCAGATTCCTCAGTTCACAAATTTTTTGTGAGATCAGAGACTGTTTGTATAGACTTTCTGTTTCTTCATAAAGTATCTCCAGACGAACTAATGCCCTTTCGAGGCGCAAGTCGGAACGTACAATTCCTACATAATTGCTCATTATCATTTGCACCTCCCTGATACTCTGTGTAATAAGAACCATCTCCTCCAGATGAGCAGTGCCTTTATAGTCCCAGGCAGGTACCTTCTCTTCGTAAGTTACTTCATTTATGAGCTTACCTGCGTGCATGGCTGCTCTGTGGGCATATACTGCAGCTTCGATCAGTGAGTTGCTAGCCAGCCTGTTAGCCCCGTGCAAACCTGTAGAGGAAGCCTCCCCGATAGCATAGAGCTGTTCAATATTACTCCTTCCGTCCATATCCACCTTAATACCTCCGCAGGAATAGTGAGCAGCCGGTACAACAGGTATCATATCTTTAGTGAGGTCAATGCCTCGCGACAGACAATGCTCATAAACATTGGGAAAGTTATCCCTCAGGCCCCCAGGATCAAGATGTGTGCAATCGAGCCATATATGATCATCGCCCCACATTTTCATTTCATTATCAATAGCTCTGGCAACAATGTCCCTGGGTGCAAGTGATCCACGGTTGTCGTATCTCTTCATAAACTGCTCGCCGGCTATGTTTTTAAGAACTGCTCCATAACCTCTGAGAGCTTCAGTGATCAGGAATGAAGGCCTGACATTCGGATCATATAATGATGTAGGGTGGAATTGTACAAACTCCATGTTCTCAATTGTGCCTTTCGCCCTGTAAACCATTGCAACCCCATCACCGGTTGCAATCAGTGGATTGGTTGTTGTCAGGTAAACATGTCCCATACCACCTGTGGCAACTATTGTAGCTCTTGATAGAAATGTTATTACTTTCTGATTGACAAGGTCGGCAATATATGCTCCATAACATTTTATTCCCGGGTAATTGCGCTTTACCTCCTCCCCGAGATGATGCTGTGTCAGAAGTTCAATTGCAAAATGATGTTCAAAAATTTCAATATTCGGAATTTTCCTTACTTTCTCAACAAGTGTTTTCTGGATAATCTCACCGGTTTTATCTTTATGGTGAAGTATCCTGTATTCCGAATGCCCGCCCTCTCTCACAAGGTCATAAGTGCCATCCTCCTTTTTATCGAAAGTGACACCTAACTCAATAAGATCTTTAATCCTTTCAGGGGCTTCTCTGACTACTATTCTGACTACTTCCTCATCACAACAACCGGCTCCGGCAATAAGCGTGTCGTGAATATGTTTTTCAAAACTATCCGGCTCGCTGAAAACAGCGGCAATACCCCCCTGGGCATAACGTGTATTGGATTCCTCGATAGTTGATTTTATAACGACAGATACCTTGCCGAACCTGGAAGCCTTAATAGCAAACATCAGGCCGGCTATCCCGGATCCTATGACCAGAAAATCTGTTCTCCTCTTCATATGTAAGTTATAGAATGAGAAGGTAAAGATACAAATAGATTTAAAGATTGAAGATCCTCGCAGCAAGCTGCGAGGATCTTCGATCCCCAATAAGGATTT
>Ga0315552_1000152_pt1 | contig 45208 bp, 43 predicted proteins | sample SalMarSW160170MG_2_FD_203102 | JGI IMG/M metagenome (GOLD analysis project Ga0315552, IMG submission 203102) | Salt marsh sediment microbial communities from the Plum Island Ecosystem LTER, Massachusetts, United States - Salt Marsh Sediment SW1601-70 ...
GGTACATTGACAAAGAAGAGTTAGGTATCAAAATAGAGATGTGTGCCTTCTTTAATATAAAGCCGTTGTTCATAATGAGATATGCGCCAAAGCCTTACATCAAATTAATATACGAGAACGGCGGTTTTGCCCTGTTATTTGAAACGCAAATATACGAATTGGGTCAAGTTGAACTAGTGGAGAAAATCAAGGAAGTTACTGGTCTGCCTGTAATTTGTACCAAGAGTATTCCAGATGGGATTATAGACCGATTTGAGAAGTGGCACAAAACTAAAGTAAAAGTGTGAAAAAGTTGAAAAAATCACAAAAACCTAGTAATTCTACGTACAAATTGCAATACCCCTATGAATACTATCATGCCTACCCATCTATCCATCCATTTTATAAATATACGCATGGAAGGGCAAACATGCCCATGTTCGTGCAGTGGTAAGCTGTTTGGTATTCGACCCGAATTTAAGTTGTAAGAGCTGTTAAGCTAAGGCAAGCCCACAAACACTATCACCAGGCCTACCACTAGCATTGTCACGCCCAAAGCTAATAAAGAAATCAATAGCTTCTTATTCATATACAGAATCTCTTCCAGGCACGTGTCTTGTATAATACTAGAACGCCAAACAAAAGGAAAGGCTTGGCGCTATATTCAATAGTCAAACACCAAGCATGCAACATGGTGAATATTATTCTGCGATAGGGAGAGTGAATGAAAAACGGCTTCCCTTTCCCAACTCACTCTGGACTGTGATTTTTCCGCCATGGGCTTCCACCAGCCGCTTGGCAATAGTGAGGCCCAGACCACTGCCTCCGGTGACTCTGGCACGGGATTTGTCCACTCTATAAAAGCGTTCGAAGATATTAGGCAAATCCTTAGCAGGAATACCTTCGCCGGTATCCGACACATTAACCTCTACCCAATTACCTTGTGCCATAGCAGCCACTTTGATAGTGCCTCCTTTATGAGTATGAGCCACCGCATTTTCCAGAAGGTTATGCAGCACCTGGTTGACCCGTTGCCAGTCAATGTTAACCAGTGGCAGGTTATCAGGCAGGTCAAGTGACAGCGATATCTCCTTTGCCGCTACCTGGGGCTGCCAGGAAATTACTGCTTGCTTAACTACGTTGGCGATGTCTTCCGCCTGATAAACCAGCTTCAGTTCACCGGCTTCGGCGAGACTTAGCTCCTGGAGTTCATTAACCAGTCGTGACAGCAGGGCTACTTCTTCATTGAGGGAGCGGATAGTAGTGGTATCTGGCTTCATCACCCCATCACGAATCGCCTCCAGATAGCCTTGAATATTGGAAAGAGGGGTTCTCAATTCGTGAGCGACATCAGCAACCAGATTTCTTCGTAATTGCTCGTCATGCTCCAGGTCAGTGGCCATAGAGTTAAAGGCTTGAGCCAGCACCTTAACTTCGCCTTCTCCCTTTAATTGAACCCTCTGAGACAAGTCTCCCCGCCCCAATCGTCTGGCAGCTTTGGCAAGGACACCGATGGGTGACGTTATCCTTCGCGACAGGAAAAAAATCAATATTAAAGCGATGGCAATTGCCAGCGAGCCTCCCATGAGAAGAGAGCGATTTATTGACTCGGACAGTCTTCGAAATGGAGCAACATATAATTCTGCCGCCGGGTCGGCGCTGATGTAAACTTTCCCCAAAAACTCTTCGAGCCAGTACAACTCAAGAGGGCTCTCTGACGAGTCAGTATAGTTCGTCCCTACCAGAAGTTCTCCCTGTGAATCAGCTATGACTGTCCCGTTGGTACCGACCAATATAATATGTGCTCCAGAGACATGCGCTGTATCTTCAACTACGGACTGGACGCCCTCCCAGCTTCCCTTATCTAAATAGAAGAGATATAGTCTGTACCGTATTTGATTGGAACGGTATTGTGTACTTATGGTCTTATAATATTCTATTTCGACAGCAATACGCTCACTGACGAAGAGATATATGGTGCCGACGGTCACCAATATTATCACTGCGAAAGTCAGCGAGAGACGAAACCACAACCTATGTATCACCGTTCCCCTCCGACAAACTTATAGCCGACTCCATATACCGTCTTTATGTATCTGGGGTGGCTGGGGTCTCTCTCCAGCTTTCGGCGCAGGTTGAGAATGTGAACATCAACGGTGCGGTCAAACCCCTCAAAATCGTAGCCCAAGGCCTCTTCAATAAGGCTTGCCCGACTGAAGACTCTACCCGGCTCCTTGGCGAGGACCCCCAGTAGCTTAAATTCAACACTGGTCAAATTCAGTGGTCCGCCGGCAAACCACGCCTCGTGTTTGGCAAAATTCATACTAAGTTCATCACGCTTAATCTCTTCAGGTCCACGCTCTCCGGGAAGACGTCTTAGCACTGCCTGTACCCGAGCCACTAGCACCTTAGGGCTAAAAGGCTTGGTCACATAGTCGTCGGCCCCTAAACCCAGGCCTGTTAGCTTATCCTGGTCAGTAGACCTGGCGGTAAGCATAATGACTGGTACATCGGATTCATGTCTAAGGATACGACAGACCTCAAGTCCATCTATGTCAGGCAGCATAAGGTCAAGAACAATGAGGTCGGGGCAGCTTTCTCGAGCCAGGCGCAGAGCTTCAATACCATCATAAGCAGTTAGCACCTGGTAGCCGTCGCGGTCTAAGTAGAGCTTGACCAATTCCACAGTCTTTACATCGTCATCAACTACCAAAACCTTTTTGCTTGCCATCCCTAGTCTCCTGGCGATGCTTCATGCTTCTTTAATGTTATAACAGAAATGTTAAGAAATTAATATTATAGGACTCTTTTCACATAACCTTTCCTTAACAAATTGTACGAATCATAGCCTGGAGCCGATACAATCCTCGCTGAGCAATAACCATATGTTATTGCCACCCCAGCGTTTTTAGATTGACATGATTATATTAGAGGGCTATAATCACTTCTGGAACGAGATATAAGGTACGGAAATGAAATCATCCCCAGACCCAGACCATAAACGGCGACAGATTGCCATTTTCGTTCGATGGTGGTGGGGCTTGCTTTAGTGTAGGTCTGTAATTGAGTCGTGTGTGCCCCACGTCCCACCGGACGTGGGGCTTTTGTTTGTCATGATATGGCTCAAGATTCTCCTTGGAGGCTGCATTGGAAATTTTGAATGAAGACACATTCAAGGAGTTGCTGGAAAGCAAGCAATACAGGGCATTGCGAGAGAAGCTAGCGGACTCGGAACCCGCACATATTGCCGACCTCCTGGCCAGTATACCGGCAGATGAAGCAGTGATAGCGTTTCGCCTCCTTCCGAAGAGTCTTGCCATTTCTGTTTTCGATGATATGAATGGAGCGTTTCAGAACCAGCTGCTTGAGGCATTCAGTGACGAGGCGGCGAGGAATTTCCTCGAAGCAATGCCGCCCGATGACCGCGCGGAGTTGCTCGACGAGGTGCCCGCCAAGGTAGCCCGCAGACTATTACAGATACTCTCGCCTGACCAGCGCCGTGTCACCCTGCAATTGCTGGGCTATGATGAAGAAACGGCCGGGCGTGAGATGACCCCCCTATTCGTAGACCTGCACAGCGATATGACTGTGGCACAGGCTCTGGAAAGGGTCCGACAGTTGGCCATCAACAGAGAGACTGTATACGAGTGCTATGTCATGGACCGCCGCCGCTATCTTATAGGCACTGTTTCGCTCAAGGACTTGGTCATCGCTAACCCGAATGCCAATGTAAGTGATATCATGAAACCAGCCCCACCCTTTGTCTCCACCCACACCGACCGCGAGGAAGTAGCCAGGGAACTTCGGGAGCATAACCTGCTGGCAATTCCCGTGGTAGATGCAGAACAGCGCCTCGTCGGTACCATCACCCATGATGACGTGGTAGACATCATAGAGCGAGAGGCCACCGAAGATATCTATCGCTTTGGTGCGGTACCGGGTACGGAGCGAGGTTACTTTGCCAGCCGTATTTTTGATGTTGTCCGGCGCCGGGGGGTATGGCTCCTCCTGCTTATCGTGGTGAACACAATTACTTTCACTATTATTGCCCGACATGAAGCGCTGCTTACCGGCGAGCTACTGATACTGGCTGCCTTTATCCCGCTGTTGATTGGTACCGGCGGGAATGTGGGAGCGCAATCGGCCACCGTCGTTATTCGTGGGCTAGCTACCGGGGAGGTGAAACCAAGACGGGCTTTGGCCGTGGTCTTGCGGGAGGCCGGGATAGGTGCTCTCCTAGGCATTGTCCTTGGTGCGGTTGCCCTGGGCTGGGCTTATATGTTCGGCGGGAATCTGAAGGTGGCCGCCGTAGTGAGCACGACCCTGGTGGCCATCTCAGTAATGGCAACTCTGGCAGGCGGAGCCTTACCATTTATTTTTCGCCTACTCAAGATTGACCCAGCTCTGGTGTCCGCCCCTTTTATAACTACGATTATGGATATATCCGGCGTGGCGATTTACTTTGGGGTTGCGCAGATGATACTGCGATTGTAATCAGCCTACCAGGATAAGATAGAGAAGTCTAGAGGTAAAGGGAAACTCGAAATGATGAATAGACCCGTCGAAGGCACGAGGAGAAAGTCAGGAATAAAGCGTTTGCGGAAGCTGCGAACGGCGATCGTCGAAAAGGGGCTAGATGTTCTCTTGATTTCTCAGCCGGAGAACCTCCGCTATCTCTCTGGATTTACCGGCTCCTCCGGATGGCTACTCATTTCAGGACAGAATGCTATTTTAGCTACTGACTTTCGCTATGTGGAGCAAGCCAAGGGAGAGTCACCGGATTTTGAAATTATCCAGACTAAGCAAGAGTTACGTGACTGGCTTCCTGGTTTGGCCTCTGATTCGGGATGGCACAAATTAGGCTTCGAGTCAAATTATATTTCCTATGGAGGTTATCACAAGCTCAGCAAGGCAATAAAGACTAAGCCAGTTAACCTTGAGCTTGTTCCCACCACGGGCATAGTAGAGCAGCTTCGCTCAATAAAAGAAACCGAAGAACTAGGGTTTATCACAAAAGCAGTAGCGCTAACCGATGCCGCCTTTGAACAGGCAAGGGCAATAATTCGTCCCGGCATAACGGAAAGGGAAGCAGCCTGGGAGATAGAAAAATTCCTTCGCCAAGAAAGGAGCGAAGGAATGCCCTTTGAAATCATCGTAGCCTCAGGCCCAAATTCAGCTTTGCCCCATGCTCGACCGACAGAGAAGATAATCCAATCTGGTGAACCAGTGCTGATTGATATGGGAGCCAAAATCAATGGTTATTGCAGCGACTTCAGTCGCACTTTACTCTTGGGCGAGACAGACAAATCCCTCCAAGAAATTTATAATATAGTTCTCAAAGCACAGACCGCTGCCATAGAGAAAGCTGAATCAGGTATGGATGCTTCACAGGTAGACCAATTGGCTCGCAGCGTTATTGAACAAGCCGGCTATGGAGATGCCTTTGGACATGGTCTCGGACATGGTGTTGGGCTAGCGGTGCACGAATTTCCCGCGCTTGGTCCTAGCTCCTCTGATTCACTTGCAGATGGCATGGTTTTTACCATAGAACCGGGAATTTATCTTGCGGGACGAGGCGGTGTTAGGATTGAGGACATGGTAGTTTTGGAGAATGGCAAGGCCAAAGTGCTAACCAAGGCAAAGAGGGATTTGTTATTCTGACAAGGAGCAAAGAGAACGGAGTGACAATTCATTCTCAATAAACACGGAGGTTACTAAATGATTGATGCCGGGGAATTGAGAAAGGGAGCTGCCATAGAGCTAGATAGCGAAATATACCAAATACTGGAATACCAACACGTTAAGATGCAGCAAAGGCAGCCTGTAGTCAAGTTGAAACTTCGTGATGTTCGCAGCGGGAATGTCACCGAGCGGAATTTCCAATCCGGGGATAAAGTTACAACAGTATTTCTGGAGCACCGCCCCGTCCAGTACCTTTATAGCGATGGCGATCTTTATTATTTCATGGATACCGAAAATTACGAGCAGATTATGTTAACTTATGCTCAAATAGGAGAGAGTACAAATTATCTAAAAGAGGGGCTGATGCTAGAGATTTTGACCTGCAAAGGGGATACAGTAGCCATAGAGCTACCCACTTCGGTAGAGCTCCAAGTTATGGAGACAGAGCCTGGCTTCAAGGGGGATAGGGCCACCGCGGGCACTAAAGCAGCCAAGCTGGAAACAGGAGCAACCACTCAGGTACCTCTTTTCATTAATACAGGCGACATCATCAAAGTCAATACACGCACTGGCGAATATGTAGAGAAGGCTGGCTAATATTGCTTGGTTAACTTTCTCTTATCAGCAATGTTGGCTCTTTCTCCGAAAGTTCTAACATACTGAGGGGGAGCAAATTTCGCTGCAAGCTTTAAGGAATCTGGTATAATCAGGTAACAGGCGAGGGGGATAGATTCTTCGGTCGCTCAGGATGATCGATAAGCAACAATAAGACAGGCAAGCTAATTGATAAAAGCTGATTTACATGTCCATACCTGCTATTCTATAGATTGTCTCACGCCTCTAGAGCGAATAGCTGACCGTTGCCTAGAAATAGGCATAAATTGTATTGCTGTAGCTGACCACAACACCATTACTGGCGCCTTAAAGCTAAGGGAAATTGCTCAATTTAAAGTAATCATTGCTGAGGAGGTCTTAACACCTGCGGGTGAAATAATGGGGCTCTTTCTTAAAGAAACGGTTCCCCGGGGATTGTCTCCCCAGGAAACAATATCTCGAATCCGCAGCCAAGGCGGTCTAGTTGGCATTCCTCATCCATTTGGTAGGTCGCTGCCCTGGAATGCTAACCCTTTAATCTCGGCGGAGGTTTTATCCCAGGTCGATATTATCGAAGCTTTTAATTCTCGCACGCCGTTTTCTAGTAGCAACGCCAGATCATGGCAACTAGCCAAAGAGCAAGGAAAGGCTGCCAGCGCTGGCAGCGATGCCCATACTCTAGGCGAAATTGGCCAAGCATATGTGGAAATGCCCGAATTCAATGGCCCTGACGACTTCCTGAACTCTTTAGCCCAGGGCAAAATATTCGGGCAAAAATCTAGCTACTTAGCTCATTTTGCTAGCACATGGGCCAGGATAAGGAAGCATATGCTTGGGGATCCCTCGCGGAGTTTATCTTGAGTGCCAAGAGATTGCTTCGCCCCGATAAATCGGGACTCGCAATGACAAAAAGCGACGGGCTCAAAATAACATGACTGAGGAAGGTAAAGCAGGCTCTTGCTGAACATTGGCTGGTTTTCCACAGGGAGAGATGAAGCTGCCCGGCAGCTTTTGCAAGCTGTGCAGGATAAGAGCCACAGTGGCGATATTAATGGGGAAATTAGCTTCGTTTTTAGCAACCGAGAACCCGGCGAGGCCAAGGAAAGTGACCTGTTCTTTGAGCTTGTTCGGAGCTACAACATTCCTCTTGTCTGTTTATCTCACAAAAAGTTCAAGACTGCTAAAGAGGAAGAGGATTTGGATATCAAGGAAGAGTGGCGTATCAAATACGATAGGGAAGTAAACAAGCAGATTGAACCATTTGCTCCCGACCTTTGTGTTCTTGCTGGCTATATGCTGATCGTGGGCGAAGAGCTATGTCAGAAATACGATATGATTAATCTTCATCCTGCACCCCCTGGTGGACCTACGGGTAGCTGGCAGGAGGTGATTTGGACGTTGATACGAAATAAAGCCGACACAGCCGGAGCAATGATACACCTGGCTACCCCTGAACTGGATAGAGGTCCGGTAATTAGCTACTGTCTCTTCTCTATTAAGGGTGGCCCCTTCGCTGAATATTGGCGGAAGGATAACAAAGACATGTTGTTTCAGCTTATTCGCCACCACGAACTTGCTAGAGAATTTCCTCTTATCATCTTGACATTACAAGCTCTGAGCCGAGGTGAGGTCAGCATAAAGGACAAGAGAGTAATTGATGGCCGAGGAAAGCTAATCAGTGGCTACAACCTTAGTGGCAAGGTAGATAAGGAGGCAAAGAAAAATCTGAGATGAACTTGATTTGCTTTGACCTCGAAGGACCCCTGGCTCCCCAAGATAATGCCTATGAACTGATGAAGCTATTCCCCCGTGGCGGCAAGATTTTCGAAGTCATCAGCCGTTATGACGATTTGCTGACTTTAGAAGGTCGGCCTGACTATGAGCCGGGGGACACACTTGCTCTCATCATTCCCTTCCTTGCTTATCATGGAATAGAAGAGGAACAAATCGTTGCTATGGGGCAAAAAGCTGTGCTAACCCCAGGGGCAACTGAATTAATCTCCGCACTTAAATCTCGAGGGTGGTACATATTTTGTATTAGTACCAGTTACGAACAATATGCCTTCCCCACCACACAGAGACTGGGCATACCCAGTGAGAATGTGGCTTGCACTTCCTTTCCGCTGGCACAGATTCGCCAATTATTAAGTCAAGATAAATTTGCCTTACTGGAACAAACGGAACACGAAATTGTGAATCTTAAGCCTTTTACTGACGATACCAGAATAAGGGAATATCTGGACTATTTTTATAGGCAGAAATTGCCCCAAACAAGTTCGGGAGGAATGATAGGCCAGGTGAAACCGGTAGGAGGGAGACGCAAGGTAGAGGCACTGGAGAATTTTAGCACCAAGATGGGCAAACCGCTTTCTCGTTGGACGGTAGTGGGAGATAGCATAACAGATTTCAAAATGCTTCGGGCTGTCAACAAAGCAGGCGGCTTAGCCATTGCTTTCAATGCTAATGAATACGCCTTGCCCTATTCCACTCTGGGTCTGGCATCGGTAAGTTTGTATGATTTGTGGATGGTTCTGGAAGTCTGGGAGAAAGGTGGGCGCAGGGTTGTTGAAAGAGTGGCCAAAGAGTTGGAGACAGCTGGAGGAAGCGGCGATAGAGAGCATTTTCATTGGCTAGATGGAACTAAGGATATAACGCCTGCCTTGGAAATCCATAAAAAGATCCGACATCTGGTTAGAGAGGAAGCTGCCAAACTGGGTTAATATGGACTATTTACTCTCGCTTTCCGGTCTCGCGGAAGATCCACACGAGGGTAACAATAGCGATTATGGAAACGATGATGATGGTAATTAGGCCCGCTTTACCCAGCCCACCGAAAGCTTCGCCTGCGGCATAACCCAGGGCACCTACCTCCATCCACTTTGGCATTCCCTCTATCATCCAACCAGCTAAAACTACAAGATGGCTCAGCCCTTACAAGCAGCACCATTTGAGTGGGGTTAATTCAACCAAGACCTTAGCTACTGTTGACCGTATTGCATCCATTTTATTTCTTTGCTGGCTTGCTAAGTATCTCGTCTATAATACCATATTCCACTGCTTGTTCAGCACTAAGATAAAAATCCCTGTCGGTGTCATGGACAATCTTTTCTACTGGCTGACCCGTGTGCTTTGCTATAATGTTACGTATCATTTCCTGCATCCTCATGATTTCTCTGGCGGCAATTTCAATATCCGCCGCTTGCCCTTGAGCACCACCAACTGCCTGGTGTAGATGTATAGTTGAATTGGGTAAAGCATACCTTTTGCCTTTAGTCCCTGCACAAAGAAGCAGGGTACCCATGCTAGCTGCTAAACCAACACAAATTGTGGATACAGGGCAGCGAAGAATCTGCATAGTATCGTAAATGGCTAAGCCAGCGCTGATAATGCCACCGGGACAATGAATATAAAGGTTTATATCCTTTTCCGGATCTTCCCTCTCTAAATAGAGGAGCTGGGCAATAATAAGATTGGCTATCTGGTCATTGATCGGCGTGCCCAAGAAAACGATTCTCTCTCTGAGCAGGAGTGAATATATGTCAAAAATACGTTCACCACGCGCACTGGTCTCGGTCACTGTAGGAATTATAACTTGAGATATTGTTTCCATCATTCCCCCTTTGTCTTACTCTCAATATTGCCAATGGCTATTTGTAATAATCGGTCCATCGTCTTCTGAGTATGCAGAGATTGTTCGATTGATTGCCTAACCTGGGGTAGTGAGAAGAACTGTTTTGCTTTTTCTTTATCCTCAGCATCATTGGTAATCTCATCTACCTTATTATCTACCTCTGAGGAACTAATTTCAATCTTCTCCTCTTCAGATAATTTTCCTAAGACAAAACCCTGAATAAGCCGTTTTTTCGCTATAGGACGCAATTCTTGTTTAAGTTCCTCTTCTGTCTTACTAGTCTTCTTCAGGTAATCCTCTAGTTCTCTAAAGCCCAAGCGCTGTGCCTCGTCCCTAAGAAGTCCGGTAATTTCCTCATCTTCCAAAATAGGAGGGTAGCTTACCTCGCTGATTTCCACCAGAGCGTCAAGTGCCTTTTGCCTCAATTCCAAGCGATTCCCAGCCTCAGCTTTGGTTCTTAAATCAGCAGCTACTTTCTTCTTCATATCCGCTAGGTTATCGTAGCCGGCACCCCGAGCCAGCTCATCATCAAGCTCTGGTAACTGTTTCTCCTTTATTTCGGTAACAGTGACTTTAAAAGCGCCTTCTTTGCCGCACATTTCTTTAATGGGGTAGTCAGCAGGGACAGTCAGGCTGAAAGTCTTTTCTTTATTTTTTTCAGCGCCCTGCAAATGCGAGGCAAATCCAGGCACAGGTGAACTTGAATCCTTATTCACCTCATATAATATGTCTTTGTGATTTAACCACGGTTTCCCGTCCACATTGGCTTGGATGTCCATAGTAACTAAATCACCCAACTCAACAGGACGGCCTACAGGCACCCACGCCCCTTGCCTTTCCCTAACCTCTTCCATGGCAGTATCAATTTCTTTCTTGGCGATTTTTATTGCAGGGCCGGGCTCCAGCTTTATGCTGTGGTAATCGCCAAGCTTAACTTCAGGTTTGAGAGACACTGTAGCCTTGAAAACCAGTGGTTCAGTTTGAATAACTTCTATTTCTGGTCTGGCGATGGGTTCAAGTTCCTGAGACTCGATCGCCTGTTTATAAAGCTGTGGTATAAGATGCTCCAACGCCTCTTCCAACAAACTCTTCTTGCCTACGTGCTGCACCAGAACAGCTCGCGGTGCTTTTCCTTTGCGGAAACCAGGTATGGATACCTCGTTAACCAGATGATGATAAGCCTCGTCCAGTGATTTATCTAACTCGCTGTCTTCAGCCTCAATAGTAAGTGCTGTCTGGCAATTCTCCAAACTTTCTGTGCTTATTTTCACGTCTCATTCCTTGTCATTGTGGGTGAAGAACCTCGTGCTTCAGCTTAAGGTTTAGCTCGTCAAGTTGATGCTTACTAACATATGAGGGGCTGTCCAGCATCATATCAACGGCGTTCTGATTTTTAGGGAAAGCAATAACTTCCCTTATACTCTGCTCTCCGGCAAACAACATCACCAAACGGTCCAGTCCTATGGCAATACCGCCATGGGGCGGTGCTCCATATTCCAGCGCCTCTAAGAGACCTCCAAAACGGCTTTCCGTTTCTTCTTTGTTGTAACCAAGGAGGCCGAATATTTTTTCCTGAAGCTGACGGTTGTGAATCCTGATACTGCCACTGCCAAGTTCACAACCATTGCACACTACATCATAATGTTGGCCATAGACCTTAGCTGGTTCTGTATCAAGAAGCGACACATCTTCCCATCGAGGTGCAGTAAACGGATGGTGCATGGGTTCCCAGCGATTCTCAGCCTCATTCCTCTCCAAAAAAGGAAAATCAACTATGAAGGCAAAAGCCAGCAGGTCAGCATCGGCTAGATTAAGCCGCTGTGCCATCTCGCGGCGCAACTCATCCAGTGTCTTATTGACTACCTCCAGCTTATCAGCCACGATAAGTAAAAGGTCGCCAGGCTTTGCTTCAAATCTACCGGCTATTTCTTCCAACTGGCGAGAGGTTAAATATTTAGCAGCCGCCGATTTTACATCATCCAAAGTTATTGCCTCTCCTGTGAAAGCTATAGTCGTCAAACCCTGGGCACCATAGCTCTTCGCCAAATTTATCAATTCATCAAGTTGATGGCGGGTATAATAACCACAAGCAGGAACACATATTCCTTTCACCTTGCCATTATTATCGAGGGCCGAACGAAAAACCTGAAACTCCGTATTGGCGGCGATATCAGATATATCCTTGAGCTCCAGGCCAAACCTTATATCCGGTTTATCTGTGCCATACTTCTCCATTGTTTCTTTATAGGGGAGATACGGAAAGGGCTTCAGTAACCGCATATCAGGCTTAACAGTCTCCACAAGCGAGGTGAAGAGTTCCTCCATAAGCTGCAATATATCCTTTACTTCGATGAAACTCATTTCCATGTCAAGCTGAGTAAACTCAGGCTGGCGATCTGCCCGGAGGTCTTCATCCCTGAAACAACGAGCTATCTGGAAATACCTGTCAAACCCGGCTACCATGAGGATTTGCTTGAGCTGCTGTGGAGATTGAGGAAGAGCATAAAACTTGCCGGGATTGATACGACTGGGCACAAGGTAGTCCCGGGCTCCTTCGGGGGTGCTCTTAATCAAAATAGGTGTTTCAATTTCAACAAATCCCTTAGCATCGAGGAAATCACGAATAAACTTTATCATCTTGTAGCGTAAGATAAGGTTGTCCTTCATTCTGGGTCTTCTCAGGTACAGGTATCGGTTTTTCAGGCAAAGCGACTCATCAACATCCTCATCTTCACTTACGTAAAACGGTGGCGTTTTCGACGGATTAAGTAGGACAGCCTCTTTTGCTATGACTTCAATATCTCCGGTAGCCAGTTTGCGATTCACCGTCCCTTCAGGACGGGGAGCAACCTCTCCAGTAATCTGCATTACATACTCGCTACGGAGCGAACCAGCTACCTGGTATGCCTCTTGGGATACTTGGGGATTGAACACCACTTGGACTATCCCCCCCCGGTCACGCAGGTCAATGAATACCTTCCCGCCATGGTCACGACGCCGATGTACCCAGCCAGCTAAAGTCACCTTTCGTCCGGCATGGTTTTTCCTTAGTTCACCACAGTTATGGCTTTTGAGCAAGGATAGTCCCCTTTTTTGGATTGTCCATTATAGCGTATAAAAGGGCTTACTTTCAATTGAGCCTATTTAATGGGCAGGTTAGTGAGAAGCAGTCTGAGATACGGGAATGTATCCAAATTATGAGACAATACCTTGCTCCAAGCCCATGTTAGACAACTTCGGAGCACCTTTGAAGGGCAATTTTTATTTCTTCCTGTACCTCTGGGGCAATTTCAATATTGAGCAATCGAGTCAATGCATCTATTGCCTTCTTGCCCCCGATTCTCCCCAGTGCCCAGGCAGCATACAAACGAACTCGGGGTTCAGAATGACTGAGTGATTTAATAAGCGCAGGCACTGTCGTTGGATCACAGATGTTACCAAGCGCCAGCGCGACATTTCGCCGAAGAGCCCAAATATCCATTTCGAGCACAGATTCCGGCAACACTTTTTTGTAGTAATTATTATTCCCTAATAACAAAGGAATTAATTCAGGATTATCGGATTTTTCCTCTATCTCAACTGGATAACTCTTTCTCGGTGTCAAACCTTGATTTTTTGGACAAACCTCCTGGCAAATTTCACAACCTGTAAGCCGATTTCCTATCTCCGACCTGAGTTCGCGAGAGATAGGCCTCCCATCAAGCCACTGGGCAATACACAGAGACGGTATGACTTTGTAGGGTTCCTTTATTGCATTAGTGGGGCAAGCTTCTATACAGGCAGTGCAGTCGCCACAGTCGGAAATTTTGTAAGGACGGTCTTCGGCCTCAAGCGGTGCATCTGTAATCACACATTCCAGGTAAATCCAGGAACCAAAGCCCTCAGCATAGACAAGGCTGTTCTTACCATACACCCCAATTCCCGCTTTGACCGCCAACGGCTTAAGAGCTATCTTTTCCTCTTTTTTTCTCTTAACTGCTTTGTATCCTCTCTTGTTTAGGTAGTCTTCGATAACTCCATAACAATATTCATGCATAGCGTAAAATGCTCCCATTCCTGGCGAAAGCCTGCCTCGTGGTGCGTCTGGTCTTGATGGCTCCGGTGATGGACTACCAAAGTAGAAACCATACACAACTACAGATTTGGCATTTTCAAGATAGGCTCTTGGGTCCACAAGTGGCCTATCTAGTTCCTGCACCTCAAAGGCTTCGGCAGAAGTTACGCCGATGAGGTCAACACCATGCTTAAGAGCATATTCTTTAAGTTCCCCAGTCAAAGACACATTAACCCTACTTTTCTGGATTGGCCATTATAGCGTATAAAATAGCTTGTTCTCAATTGAGCTAATTATGGGAGGCTGCTCAGAAATATAGTTACCTAATTTACTTTATCGAAGATTTGGTTGGATGAAAATCTATTGGGCGGCTCACTATGTAGAACTGCGCCGAAGGCATCAGCTTCAACTGTTGGTCAAACTTGAGTCTCTTCGGGTCGGCCTATCCTTGCAATTGTGCCCTGCGCAACGGCGCATAAATTCTCCTTCCCTTCGCTAACCACGAATATATCGCAGCGGCAAACAGCTTGTGTCTTGCTCGAATAGACAACTGTTGCTCTGGCAATCAAAGCAGTCCCCTTAGCAGGCCTTAGATAATTGATCTTGTACTCTGATGTCACAACTGCTGGACCAAGAACACTTCCGCCCACAAACGTCAGGGCGTTATCCGCAGCATAACTGATTACGCCTCCGTGCACAAAACCGTGCTGCTGCTTCAGTTGAGGAGTGATGGGAATGGTCAGCTCAGCCCATCCCGGTGAAAAGCCTGTTAGTTCTGCGCCGACAAACACACTGAAAGGTTGTGACGCCAGGGCCTGTTTTCCGAACTGCAATAAGTCATCCATGCTTGGCCTCCCAGTATACGGAAAAGCCTAACGCAAAAATCATCGGCGGCTTTTAGCCATCCGCATAAGGCGGTTATTGTGCGTTAAATCCATTCAAGGTCTGTATCTGTTAGAGGCCCTCTGGCGCTTCCCGTATTTAAAGTGCCGGAGGGTTCCACCAACATTATTGTGCATTCTGTATCACAAATAGGTTTATGTTCGACACCTTTAGGGACAACTATCAACTCACCTTTGTTTAATTCGAAAACCTCTTCACGAGTGGCAAGCCTCATCTGACCTTCTACAACGAAGAACATTTCATCTGTTTCTTCGTGGCTATGCCATATAAACTCACGCTTTGCCTTTATCAGCTTAAATTGGTAGTTATTCAACTCAGCTATTAGCTTGTACTTATGTCGCTCTTTGATCAAACGCGCCTTTTCCTCAAGATTCACTACCCGCAGTTGCATATTGCACCTCGCCCAACATTAACTTTTGTCATTTTGTTAAGTAGTAAAATTGCATTGCATTCTTAGCTACTTGCCAAGGCATCGAGCTAAGAAGTTACGGCTCCGCTAGCTCCCGAAGAACAGCTAACACATCCCGCTGAGGCACGTCACTACTAATTACCACTTTGCCGATATCCTGTAACAGCACCCAGCGAATTGCCTTTCCCCTGGTCTTTTTATCTAACTCCATAGCTCTTGTTATCTCAGTCAAATCCACGCCAGAAAAGCTCGTGGGTAGGCCGAATTTCTGTAACAGGGCTTGCTGGCGTTCCACTGCCGCTACAGGCAAAAGACCCAATCGCTGACTGAGCTTAGCGGCTCCCACCATGCCAATGGCTACCGCTTCGCCGTGAAGAAAGCGCTTATACTGAGTAGCCGCCTCCAATCCATGAGCGATGGTATGTCCATAATTTAAGATGGTACGTTTCCCTTCCCTTTCCTTTTCGTCCTGACTGACGACCTGAGCTTTGATAGCAGCGCTACGGGCAATAGCCCGGGTAAGCGACTCCGGCTCCAGTTTTGTCAACTTACTAACATTGCCCTCCAGGAATTGAACAAATTCCTCATCAAGAATCATGCCATGCTTGATAACTTCAGCCCAGCCTGAGGCCAGCTCACGCTTAGGCAGAGTGGTCAGAGTCTGAGGGTCAGCCAAAACCAGGTTAGGCTGATAGAAGGCACCAATAAGGTTTTTTCCTTCAGGATGGTTAACCCCGACCTTGCCCCCGATGCTGGCATCAACCATGGCTATCAAACTGGTCGGCACCTGCACCCAGGGCATCCCCCGCAAGAAGGTGGCAGCGACAAAACCCGCCAAGTCACCCACCATACCGCCACCCAGGGCGATGATAATATCGTCTCGCTCCACCCGATGCTTGACAAGGAAATCGCAAATCTTGATAGCATAGTCCATGCTTTTCGTTTCTTCACCCGGCGGCACCACAATGGAATTACCCGCAAAGCCAGCGCCCTTGAGGATTCCCTCGACTTTGCTGCCATAAAGAGGAAAGACATTTTTGTCGCTAATTATGATAGCTGTGCCGTATAAACCAGCTTGCTTCATCTTTTCACCGAGCCTGTCCAACAAACCATAGCCAACAAAGATAGGGTAACTTTGAGTCTTAGTCTCCACCAGGCAGGTGATATCCTTATCGCTGTCATTGCGAGGAGTGTAATGACGAAGCAATCTCGAAGCCCTTATTATTTCTTCTGCTACTTCACTGACGTTTAAGCCGTCCGTATGGATAGTCCAATCTGCTTTGGCATAGTGAGGCTGACGGGAGGCTTTGAGCTGCCTGATACGTTCCAGGGGATTATCAACAGCTAAAAGAGGGCGAACTTCGGTCCCAGGACTACGAGCAGCCTCACGGAATAAGCGCTCATAGATTGTCTCAGGTTTAGCTTCAAGGCAAACAATTAACCCGGCTTTGGCAAGCAACTCATAGTTTTGCGGGTCAACTATGGCACCACCGCCAATAGCTATAACTGTCTGCTTTTGCTGGCAAGCTTTTCTAATTGTCCCGCGTTCCAGTTCCCTGAACTTTGTCTCCCCATCCTGACGAAAAATCTCGGCGATAGGCTTGCCAGTTTGTTTAACTATCTCATCATCGGTATCAATAAAATCCCAATTTAATCTCAAGGCTACCTCCATAGCCACCAGAGATTTACCGGTGCCTGAGAAACCTGTAATAATGAGATTGGTTATTCGCCTGTCCAACTTCATCCAGTTATCTTCGCCAGTATATTGAAAAATCCAGATTAGAGCAAGAATTAGCTTTGCACGAGATTGATTGCCAATTACCTCACTTACAAGCGATTTTCCCCAAAGTGTAGACTCATGCTATATTTTATGAATTCGACTTTACAATTACCCAAAAAGAAGAGCAATGATTGTAAAAATGTTAGTGGTCGGCCCTTTTGCCACCAACTGCTACGTCCTTGGTTCATCTTCAACTAAGCAAGGTATGATTATTGACCCTGGTGCTGAAGCTGAGACTATTTTAAGAACGGTACAGCAAACGGAATTGTCCATATCTTTAATCGTGATAACCCATGCCCATATGGACCATGTTGGTGCCCTTCGCGCGGTCCAAGAAAAGACCCATGCCCAATTCGCCGTTCATGAAGAAGAGAAGGGATTATTGCTTACCGCCCCCATGCGGATGCTAACATCGCTTGGCCTCTCCCCTGTCAAATCACCCCCTAAGCCCGATAGGTTACTCAAGGACGGTGACCGCATAGATATAGGCGACTTACACTTTGAAGTCCTCTATACTCCAGGACATAGTTCCGGCGGGATCTGCCTTTCAGGGCATGGAGTAGTCTTTAGCGGTGACACTCTATTTAATTTTGGTATTGGCAGGACCGACTTTCCTGGTTGCAGCCACGAACGTCTGATGAAGAGTATTCAGGAAAAACTTATGATTTTGCCTGATGAAACCATTGTCTATCCCGGCCACGGACCATCTACCACTATCGGCGATGAGCGCCGGGGAAACCCCTTTCTCCAGTGATTATCCCCTCTAGAGACTTCTTTAACAGCCCAGCCCTGCGCTGTCGCTAATGTTGCCTCATTTGCTCTGGGATAATAGTGCTCAATCAAGCTATATTGCGTAAATAATTACGGTAATTCGCCAGGGTCTCTCTTAAGTTATCACCGCCGAATTTCTCTAAGCAAGTGTCAGCCAAGATAATGGCTAACATGGCTTCGGCAATTACCCCGGCGGCCGGGACAACACAAATATCGCTACGCTCGTAGTGAGCATTCGCTGCCTTTCCAGTGCGAAGATCTATAGAAGGTAAAGGATTAGCCAGCGTGGCAATAGGTTTTACTGCTGCCCTGACTATTATATCTTCGCCATTGCTTATGCCGCCTTCGATGCCACCGGCACGGTTAGTGGCATGTCGCCAAGGGAGCCCCTTCGCTTTGCTATGAGGACCGGGGTCGATAACATCGTGAGCTTGCGAGCCTTTGAGCCCGGCTAAAGCAAATCCCGCTCCGACCTCCACCCCTTTTACGGCATTGATACTCATTATCGCTTGAGCAATCCTGCCATCGAGACGGCGGTCCCAGCTGACGTGGCTGCCTAAGCCGATGGGGACACCGGTAGCAATCACCTCAGAAATGCCGCCCAAAGTGTCACCATTAGCTTTAGCCTCATCAATAGCTGCTATCATCGCCTTTTCTAGTTCGGCATGGGCACAACGAACAGGAGAGGATTCTACTTGCTGCCAATCTATAGAGCTTGCTTCGCCTCGTTCCCAGTGATGTCGCCCAATTGCCACAGTGTGGCTGTGGATAGCAATGCCCAATTCCTCCAGGAATCTTCGGGCTATAGCTCCGACGGCTACTCGGGCTGCTGTTTCCCGGGCACTGGCTCTTTCTATAATCGGCCTGATGTCTTTGAGACCATATTTAGTCAGTCCTGCCAGGTCGGCGTGTCCAGGGCGGGGACAGGTTACAGGCTCGATTTCTTTCTCTACCGGAGAAATGCTTAACTGTTCTTGCCAGTTTTGCCAATCCCGGTTAGTAATAAAGAGTGCGATAGGGCTACCTATAGTGAGCCCGTAGCGAACACCGGCCATAATTTCCGCCTTATCCTCTTCAATCTTCATGCGGAGACCACGCCCGTAGCCCTGCTGGCGGCGTTTGAGTTCTTTGTTGATATACTCCGCCTCTAAGGGAAGGTTGGCCACCATCCCTTCTATTATGGCTACCAACCCCCTTCCGTGGGATTCTCCACCAGTAAGAAAACGAAATTGTCCCATCAGTTTTGATATAGAAACAGAGGTTGCCTGTAATTGTGGTCCAAGATTTCCAACAAAATCATATCTTGTGCGTTCAACCCCGATATCTTCGCCTGTATGGCACTGGCAAACCCCAACAGCGACCTTAGTGACAGTCCAGGTGGTTGATAATACTCCACTATCGGAGCTTCGATGCCAGCCAGTTCTGCTGTCAAATTTATGGCTGTATTCAGATCTCCTAGCTTATCAACCAGCCTCAACTCCTTGGCTTCGGTACCAGTGTAAATTTGCCCCGTAGCCAAATTTCTGACCTCCTCCTTGCTTAGCTCCCTCCCTTCAGCCACTACATCGATAAATTGCTCGTAATACTCGTCGACCATTCCCTGTAAGATTTCCTCTTCCTCTGGCGTCAGTTCCCTGAACCCTGAGTACATGTCCTTATACTTGCCGCCTTTGAAAGTCTCTATCTCGACACCCAGCTTCTCCAAAAGCCCTTCGATGTTTATTAGTTGAGAGATAACCCCAATGCTCCCAGTCATTGTAGTGGGAAGGGCAACAATCTTATTCGCTTGGGTTGAGATATAGTATCCGCCTGAGGCAGCAGTGCCCCCCATGCTTACCACAATGGGTTTTGTCTCCTTAACTCTTTCTATCTCCCACAGGATTTCCTGGCAAGGCGCTATCTCACCACCAGGACTCTCTATTCGGAGAACAATCGCCTTGACTGCTTTATCCCTCTCCGCTTTCGTTAAATAATCTCTCACCAAATCCGGGGTGATAGCTGAGCCAGGGAACAATGAAGAATCTCCGGTGGTGATAGTCCCGCTGAGCGGGATTACAGCAATTTTACTTACTGCCTGTCTGCTGGGGACGCCCAGAACTAGAACCAGAACTACTATGGCCACAACCACTGCTACGATTACACCAATAATGATTGCCCTTTTTTTCATCCCTTTCCTCCTGTCAATATTTCCTTCGCCTTACTAAACATTATGTCAACTGGAGCTTCTTTCCCTATCCATAGTTTGAAGGAAGCCGCTCCCTGATATACTAACATAGGTAGGCCGCCGAGTATATTGGCCCCGGCTTTTTGCGCTAGACTTAACAATGGTGTGGGCCAGGGGTTATACACCAGGTCATAAACTAAGACGTTCTTAGGAATCACTTCGAGGCTCAAAGGTGATTGGCCTTCTTGAGAACTGTCCTTCATTCCTATGGTAGTGCAATGGACTATTAAATCGCAGTTACCAAGAGTTTGGGCTGAGCTTAGCTTCTGCCACTGAAAAGCAGTGACATCTGGCTCCAAATCCTTCGAGTTTGCTGAAGTCCCTTTTGTATACTTCAGCAAACTTTCGGCTAACGCACCGGCTCGCTCAAAGACACCATCAGTAATGGCCAGTGAGATTGCTTTCCTTTGCACCAGGGTGAAACCTACCGCCCTGGCCACCCCACCAGCACCCAAGATGACAACCCGCTTTCCTTCAGGGTCAAAGTGCCCTTCCTTGTCCAGTGCCTCAATAAAACCATAGGCGTCAGTATTAAAACCCTGAAGCTTATCATCTTTTTTGACTATTGTATTAACAGCACCAATCGAACTTGCCAATTCATCAACTTCATCCAATAAGGGTAAAACTGTCTCCTTATAGGGCACAGTTACGTTTGCTCCAACATTTTGAGTTTTTCTTAAATCATTCACTGTGTCTTGAAGTTGGGCTGGGCCTGTCTCCCAAGCCTCGTAGCGAATATCAAGTCGATAATAATCCAGAGCTGCCTGCTGGAAATAAGGAGAGATAGAATGTTTAAGGGGATACCCAATGAGACCTATGTATCTTGACATCGCTTAAGATCCTCCATTATTGCTCGGGCGGTGGCTATCCAGAAACCCCTGAAGAATAAAGGCCGCCGCTATGGCATCTATTTCGGCTTTAGACGAAAACCTGTGATTTCTGGCTCCCCTTTTTGCTCTGGAGCGCAGTTTATTTCTCTTGCCAACAGCCTCCAACTTCAAGCGCTCGGCAGCTTTGGTAGAGAGCCGTTCATCCCATAGTTGTACATCAAGCTGGTTGAGACTGCTTTGCTTGGCTCGCCATGACAATTTGTCGATGAAAGCTGTTACTTCACTAGCTTGTTTTCCCAGTTCGCCGTTTAAGCGGCGAGGCAAGCCGACTACGATACACTCTACCTTATATTGCCCCACAAGCTTGAGGATTTCATTTATAAGGGCATCTTCGTCTTCACTGGCGAGCACGGTTAGAGGAGTAGCCAAAATCCCCCCGGGGTCACTTACGGCCACCCCGGTTCTCTTGCCTCCGATATCTAGCCCCAAGCTACGCATATCAAACCTTTTGAATCAGTTTATGAACTAATTTCAGGGCTTCGTCAATCTTGGTTGCGTCTTTTCCGCCGGCTTGAGCCATGGCAGCCTTGCCACCACCACCCCCACCAGTAACTTTGGCCACTTGATTAATAATATCGCCGGCATGAAATCCTTTAGCTATCAAGTCAGAAGTCACCATAGCCAAAAAGTTAGGCTTACCATTATAAACTGTTGCCAAAACAACTACGGCGCTCCTTAGCCTATCACGCAATATATCGCCGGTTTCCCTGAGGATAGGCATGGTCAATGCTGGTACCTTAGCAGCCAGGACTGTCACACCATTCACCTGCTCGGCTTGCCCAGGCAAATCCTCCACTATTCTGCGCGATAGCTCCCTTTCCAGTGAAAGCACTCTCTTACGCTCTGCTTCCAGTTCGCTAATGAGAGCTTTCACTTTATCAGGAACCTCTTCAAGTGAGCCCTCCACTTCTTTGGCTAAGCTCTGCAAAGTAGTTAAGCGCGACTCAATTAAGGATTCAGCTTTCCTTCCCGTTACCGCTTCGATACGATGCAGTCCCGTGCCAATGCTGCTTTCACTGGTTATCAGGAATATGCCAATTTCTCCCGTTGAACTCACATGAGTGCCACCGCAGAGTTCCTTGCTGATTGCTGGCTCTCCTATTTCCAGCATCCGGACTTCTTCTCCGTACTTTTCTTCAAATAAGGCGATAGCACCCTCAGCGATGGCCTGTTTATGAGGGAGTACTTTTGCTTCTGCTTTTAAGTTCTGGCGTATCCACTCATTAACCTGCCTCTGAATTTCATTGAGCTGCTCTTCAGTTACCTGTCCTAAATGGGAGAAGTCAAATCTAAACCTTTCAGGCTCTACTAACGAGCCTTTTTGATAAACACGGCTGCCCAAAGTTTGTCTTAAAGCAGCCTGGAGGAGATGGGTGGCGGTGTGGTTGCGAGCGATATCCAGACGGCGCTCTCTATCCACTATAGCCTCAACCTCATCCCCCACCGCTAAACTGCCTTGGGTAACATACCCCTGGTGGATAATAACATACCTCTCGTGGGTAATAATGTCGGGTGGAACTGCAATAGTATTGGTAACAGAAAATCTACCTGATGGGCTGATTATCTCACCGGTATCGCCTACCTGCCCACCCATCTCGCCATAGAAAGGAGTTCTGCCAAGCACAATATCAACTTCGTCTCCCTGAGAAGCGGTTGGCATACGCTGACCCTTGACACTCATTTCAAGTAGCTTAGACTGCGAAGTAAGTGTTTCGTATCCAATAAATCCCTTTGATGGTAGCATGGTAACATGAAACTCTTGTATACCTAGTATTCCGCCGTCTTTCCGCCAACCTGTCCTAGCCATCTCACGCTGTTTTTCCATTTCATCCTGGAAACCTTGCCAGTCTATAGGTATGCTTTTTTCTTTAGCAACTTCAGCGGTTAGCTCTGGAGGAAAACCGTAGGTATCATAAAGTCTGAATACCCCTTCGCCTGATAGCACCTTTTTTCCCTGAGTTGAAGCTTCGCCGATGAGCTTTTCCACCAAGTTAAGCCCGGTACCTAAGGTAATAATGAACTGCTCTTCTTCCGCTCCAATTAACTCGGTAATCAGATGCTGATTAGCCATAAGCTCAGGATACACATGGCTCATCTTATTGACAGCAACTTCTGCCATTTCATTAAGGAAAGGGGCATTCAGTCCCAGCTTCCGGCCGAAGAGCGAGGCCCGCCTGAGTATCCGGCGCAGGACATACCCCCTCCCTTCGTTGGAAGGCATTACACCATCGGCGATGAGAAAAGCAATGCCACGTGAGTGCTCAGCCACGATTCTAATGGCTCGGTCGATATTCTCGTCATGGCCATACTTTTTCCCGGACAACTGGCAAATACGGTCCACCAGGGGGAAAAACAAATCCGTTTCGTAAGGAGATGACCTACCTTGAATAGCGGCTAAGGTCCTCTCCAATCCCATACCGGTATCAATGTTCGGTTTGGGTAGAGGAGTGCGTTGTCCACTTTGGTCCTGGTTATATTGGGTAAATACCAGGTTCCATATCTCCGAGAAGCGACCGCATTCGCAATTAGGCTTGCACTCAGGTCTGCCGCAGCCCAACTCTTCACCAAGGTCATAATGAATTTCACTACATGGTCCACAGGGACCAGAATCGCCAACCGGCCTCCAGAAATTGTCCTCCTCGCCGAATCGCAGTATCTTCCCGGCGGGAATGCCGACCTCCCGCCAACAGGCGAAGGCTTCGTCATCGTCAAGGTAAATAGTTATCCAGAGCCGCTCCTCAGGCAGTTTCAAATACTTGGTAACAAAGTCCCAGGCCCACGAAACAGCTTCTTTTTTAAAATAATCACCGACGCTGAAATTACCCAGCATCTCGAAGAAGGTAAGGTGTTTACTATCGCCCACCGAATCTATATCAGTGGTACGAAAGCACTTCTGGCAGGAAGCTAATCGCCGACTAGGGGGGGTCTCCAATCCCAAGAAATATGGCTTAATTTGCACCATGCCAGCGGTGGTCAACAGCAAAGTAAGGTCCTTGTGAGGCACCAAGGAAGAGCTAGGGATAATCGTATGTCCCCTATCCTGAAAAAAACTCAGAAAGGCTTGCCTCAGTTCGTCGCCAGTCACTTACCAGTCACCTTCTTGATTTTAGAAGGTGACAGCTTTAATGTCAATCCGAGGAACCCCAAATTAATCCGGGCGATGGAGAACCTCAGGGATTCTTCGCTTCGCTTAGAATGACAACTGGTCTTGGCCATGGTGTTGAGATTGCTCCTTAATTTGTGTTCTGTGATTCGCACCTACATAATTTCTTTGAAATTCTTTCCCACGCCATTTATAATATAAAGTTCTTAGTAATCTTGACCAAAACTATGCCGTTAATAAACTACAAAGGTTTAAGTTAAGACTGCGTTGAAGGCAGCACATGTCTATTGAAAGGAGCGTAACATGATTTCGTTTAACCCAACAGAAGAACAGCAAATGATTATAAGCATGGCAAAGCAGTTTGCCAATGATGAGATGCGTAAAATCTACCGGGAATGTGATGAGAGCGGGGAGATTCCTGCCAGTGTTATAGATACTGCCTGGAAGATGGGGCTTATTTCCAGCAGCATACCTGAGGACTACGGCGGTTCTGGCGGGGAACACTCAGCTATCACAGGTTCGCTAATAAGCGAGGAACTGGCTTGGGGTGACCTGTCCATGACAATGCACATCCTCTGTCCAGCTCTATTTGCGTATCCTGTTTTGGAAATGGGCACTGAGACACAGAAAAAGAAATACCTGCCACTTGTTTGTGATGAAAAGTATAAGGCAGCTACCGCCGCGCTTATTGAGCCACACTTTGGTTTCGACCCCTACTCTCTATCGACCACTGCCCGACCTGAGAGCAATGGATATGTTCTTAATGGCGAGAAGTGTTATGTGCCCTTGGCTGCTGAAGCCGACTTGTTCATCATCTATGCAACGGAAAATGGCAGCAGTCAGGCTTTTATTGTTGAAAAAGGTACAAAAGGGCTTGAAGTCGGCGAGCGAGAGAAAAATATGGGCATAAAAGCTTTAGCTACCTACGAACTTAGCCTGCAAAACTGTCGTGTTCCTAAGGAGAATCAGTTGGGTGGTCAAAATGGATATGATTTTGACCGTATCATGAATTGTTCACGAGTGGCGCTGTCGTCAATGGCTACAGGGGTAGCTAAGGCTGCCTTCGAATACTCGAGGGACTATGCCAAGGAACGTGTCGCCTTCGGAGAGCCCATCGCCTCTCGCCAAGCAATCGCTTTTATGCTGGCAGAGATGGCAATTGAAATCGATGCCACCAGATTAATGAACTGGGAGGCTGCCTGGAGGTTAGACCGAAGGGAAGATGCGACCAAAGAAGCATCCCTGGTGAAAGCGTATGCCGATGATATGGTTATAATGATAACTGACCGTGCTGTACAGATTATGGGCGGGCATGGCTATGTTCGCGAGCACCCGGTAGAACTTTGGCTGAGGAATGGTCGAGGATTTGTCACTTTCGATGGCATGGCTATAGTATAAAAGGAGTGTTGCACAATGATAGATTTTGAACTGACACCAGAACAGCAAGAAGGGATAAAATCGGCTCATGAGGCTGTAAAGGAGCTAATCCGACCTGTAAGTCGTTATTACGATGAGCATGAACATGAAAGCCCACAGGAACTCATTGACCAGATATGGAGGAAAAGAAGCGAAGGCATATTCAACATGGGCATGGATATAACGTCAGCTCTTAGAATCGAAGAATTATGCTGGGGAGACGCTGGTCTTTTTTTATGCATTCCCGGTCCGAGCCTTGGGGGGGCTGCCGTTTTTGCTTCGGGTACAAAAGAGCAATTGCAACGTTTCTTGGGGAGCTTCAATGAAGGGAAGCCAAAATGGGGTGCCATGGCGATAACGGAGCCCGGCTGTGGCTCGGATACCTCTGCTATCACTGCTACTGCCACGCGTGATGGTGACGAATGGGTGCTCAACGGTGAGAAGATTTTTGTCACCATGGGCAAACGTGCACTGGAAGATTCCGATGGCTTCGTCGTAGTCTGGGCGACTGTGGACAAATCAGCAGGACGGGCCGGCATGAAGTCTTTTGTAGTGCCAGCTGGAACCCCAGGGATGAGAGTAGAAAAGCTAGAGAAAAAACTTGGGATCAAAGCCAGTGATACAGCTACCATTATTTTCGATAATTGCCGCATTCCCTTTGAAAACATACTCGGCAGCCCCGAGGTAAAAAAAGTAGATAAGTCCGAAACCAAGGGTTTCAAAGGCGCAATGGCAACTTTTGACGCCACACGACCTATTGTGGCTGCGATGGCTATTGGTGTCGGACGCGCCGCCTTAGATTTTGTTAAAGAAACACTTGAGAAAGAAGACATAAAAATACGCTATAGCACACCCAGACAGAAGCTCACTGTCTTAGAGCGGGATATAATAGAAATGGAAGCGAATCATAAAGCGGCCAAGCTACTTACCTTGCGGGCCTTATGGATGATGAGCCAGCTTCAACCAAATAACTTGGAGGCATCAATGGCTAAGGCAAAAGCTGGCCTTGCCGTTACCAAAATCACTCAGAAAGCAGTTGAGCTCATGGGGCCACTGGGCTATTCTCGAAAGTACTTATTGGAGAAGTGGATGCGCGATGCCAAAATAAATGATATCTTTGAAGGAACGGGGCAGATTAATATGCTCATCGTGGCCCGAAGAATTCTCAACTATTCAAGAGACCAGCTCAAATAACCAGGAATCCAGCTATTTCCCCTTCTTCGTGTAATCAGGACACCAAGTGGCATTAGGGCGCTCAGGGCGATGACAAGCTGTTCTCCAGTTCCATTTACAACTGTCACAGATGAAAATATTCATGCCTAGGGTTTTTTTTACCCCCAGTTTGAACTTGTCTAGCCAGCTGGGATTGCTTCGCTTCTTCACTTTGTTCGGAATAGCAGACAGGGCAATAATGTCCCCTACATATCTTTAGATAGAGTGGCTAAGAACTCAGCGTTATTCTTCGTCTTAGCTAGCCGTTCCAAGATCCTTTGTGTAGCCTCGCCATGATTAGGTGAATCGCTATCTATCATAGTAATCACACGCCTGAGCAGCCATACTTGTTTTAAGGTATTTTCATCCAGCAAAAGCTCTTCCCTCCTTGTGCCGCTAGGCATAATATCTATAGCCGGGAAGATCCTGCGCTCGGATAATTTTCTATCTAAGTGGAGCTCCATGTTACCTGTTCCCTTAAATTCCTCATATATGAGGTCATCCATACGGCTGCCGGTATCCACGAGGCAAGTAGCAATGATGGTTAGACTTCCCCCCTCTTCAATATTGCGAGCAGTACCGAAGAAGCGTTTGGGGGGATGCAGGGCTGTTGAATCAATACCGCCAGATAAAGTACGCCCGCTAGGGGGCAGGGCTAAGTTGTAAGCTCTTGTAAGTCTGGTAATGCCGTCAAGGAGCATAACCACATCTTTTCCTGTTTCTACTAGCCTTTTGGCTCTCTCTAATGCTAATTCCGCTACCCGAGTCTGGCTTTCTACCGGTTCATCGAAGGTGGCAGCAATAACCTCGGCCTCAACTGACCTCTTCATATCAGTGACCTCTTCGGGTCTTTCTCCAATAAGGCAAACCATGAGGTGAATATCATTGTAGTTAGTAGTTATGGCGTTGACAATTTTCTGAAGAAGCACAGTCTTGCCTGCCTTAGGTGGTGATACAATAAGCCCTCTTTGCCCCCGGCCTATAGGTGCCACAAGGTTGATTAGACGACTGGATAACTCATCTGACGTTGTTTCCAGATTGATGAGCTTATTTGGGAAGGTGGGCGTCAGCGAACCGAAATTGCGGCGTGTCCTTGCTAGTTCAGCGTCAAGTTCATTGATACTCTCTACTCGAAGTAAGCTGTAGTATTTCTCGCTTTCTTTAGGAGGTCTGGCCTGGCCACAAATAGCATCGCCGTCTCTCAAGTTGAAACGGCGGATCTGGGAATTTGATACATAGACATCATTAGCACCACGCCGGAAGGTATCCTGCCGTAGGAAGCCGTAGCCCTCGCTGATGGTTTCCAGGATGCCTGTTATAAACATATTTCCCTGCTGCTGGGCTTCCGCCTCCAGGATGCGGTGGACAAGCTCGGACTTTTTCAGAGCAGAGTAGCCGCTGATGCCACACTCCTTAGCCATCGCCTCCAGTTCATCCCGATTTTTGCCTTCTAGTTGTGCCATAGTTATCATAGTAGCCTCTTTCTAAAATTTATATCTATAATTTTGGGGTCTTTTACAGTAATTCTTCCCTCGCCATCACCCTCTTCCAGTCATTCGTAAAACGTTCAATGCCTACATCAGTTAAAGGGTGTCGTATCATTTGTAGTAACACTTCGTAGGGCACCGTGGCGATATGAGCACCAACCTTAGCTGCTATTAAACAATGCTGAGGATGTCTGATACTAGCGGCGATAACTTGCGTAGGTAGTTGGTAATAATCCAAGTACTCCACAATGTCAGCTACTACTTTCATACCATCCTCTCCAATGTCATCCAATCTGCCCACAAAAAGGCTCACAAAAGTAGCTCCTGCTGCTGCTGCCAGTAAAGCCTGGTTCAAGGTGAAGCATAATGTAAAATTCACCTTTATGTTTTCCCTGGCCAGCACCGCGGTTGCCTCCACTCCCTCAAGGCTAGCCGGTATCTTAACCACGATATTCTGTGCCCATTTGGCTATTTCCCTGGCTTCAGCTAGCATTCCTTGAACATCTTGACTCAATACTTCAGTAGATACCGGGCCAGGGACAATGGAACAAATTTCCTTGACCAATTTTCGATAATCAACCTTGCCTTCTCTCGATACAATGCTTGGGTTAGTAGTTACCCCTGTAACCACCCCTAGTCTCACCCCATGGCGAATATGCTCTATATTGGCAGTATCTAAAAATATCTTCATTTTCTCAATTCAAGGGTAGGCTTGTCTGCGCACCTTCAACAAGTGTCTCCTTGGCCGCCCCGATAAATCCCAGAAATAGCGGATGGGGAGAATCGGGGCGAGATTTAAACTCAGGATGAAATTGGCAGGCAAGCATCCAAGGATGATCTCGTAACTCAATAATTTCCACTAGTCTCCCATCCGGGGATAACCCAGAAGGTACAAGACCGGCTTCTTCTAATGGCTGGCGGAAGTGATTGTTAAATTCATAACGGTGGCGATGTCTTTCATAGACTACTTGAGTGCCGTAGGCACGAGCTGCCGTTGTTCCTGCTACCAGATGGCAGGGATAAGTCCCGAGCCTCATAGTCCCTCCCTTTTGCTCCACGCCATGCTGCTCAGGGAGCAGGTCGATGACAGGATAAGCACTACTGGCATCAAACTCAGTGGAATTTACGTTTTCAGTACAAAAAACATGACGGCCAAATTCAATGACCATAACTTGCATCCCCAAGCATAAGCCCAGGTACGGAACCTTCCTTTCTCGGGCAAATTTGGCACCTTTTATCATACCTTCAATTCCCCGATAGCCAAAGCCGCCAGGAACAATTATCCCCTGAACTTGCCCGAGCTTATCATCAGCCGTGCCATCCAATTCCTCGGAATCTAGCCATGCTATCTTCACCTCGCGATTGTGCGCTAATGCTGCATGGCACAATGCTTCGCGCACGGAGTAATAAGCATCTTGGAGCTCTACGTATTTGCCTACCAATCCGATAATTACAGGCTCTTTAAGAGCTTTTAGCCTGGCTACCATGTCTCGCCATTCTTCCAGATTGCTTTTCTTGGTTTTTAATCTCAATCGGCTAACTATTAATTCCCCTAGCCCTGCCTCCTCGAGTAGCAAAGGCACTTCGTAGATGGTTTCGCTGGTAACTAGGGGGATAACTGCCTCTCTGTCTACATCACAGAAGAGCGATATTTTGTCCTTTACCCCTTCAGATATCTCCTTATCGCTGCGACACAGTATAACATCGGGCTGGATACCGATTCTCCTTAGCTCGTTTACGCTGTGTTGAGTTGGCTTGGTCTTTAGCTCGTCGGTGGCAGCAATGTGTGGCAAAAAGGTGACATGAATATATAGAACATTATCCCTGCCTTCATCCTTTCTCATTTGCCTTATAGCTTCCAGGAAGGGTTGCCCTTCAATATCTCCCACGGTTCCGCCAACTTCAACAATAACTAACTCGGCTTTGGATATTCCGGCTACTTCTCTTATCCGTCTTTTTATTTCATTGGTTACGTGGGGAACCACCTGAATTGTGCCTCCCAAAAAATCTCCTCGCCTCTCCTGCGCAATGACCGCAGAATAGACTTGACCAGAAGTGACGTTAGAAGCTTGGGTCAGCTCCACTCCAATAAACCTCTCATAATGTCCTAAATCCAAATCAGTCTCGGCACCGTCTTGAGTAACAAATACCTCACCGTGTTGGTAAGGGGACATCGTCCCCGGGTCAACATTCAGGTAAGGATCAAGCTTCTGCGCGGAGACAGATATACCACGGCTTTTCAAAATTTTGCCGATAGAGGCTACTGAAATTCCCTTACCTACAGAGCTAACCACGCCACCAGTAATGAAAATATACTTACTCACTGCTCATTACAAGAGTATAGAGAAAACCAAATCTAGTAGGCCGATCCTAAAAGGCGAAGCAAACCCGAGTTTCTTTCATTATAAAAAGTAGGATTCTAAATTGTCAAGTCTGCTTTGTTCCAATTATTTGACATACTCTGTCTTGAATTTGGGCGCAGATTTTTATAGAAAAAGTAGCAATGCTATAATAAGCGTAGTGGAAAATGTCTAGAAAATACATTCTGATTTTCGTAATACTAATAGCAGTAGCAGTAGGTATCGGTATTCGGGCCATATCTTTTTCCCCAACATCTAGCCCACCGCAGTCCAATAACTCAACCCAGCACAATGATCCCAATTGGACATTTCCATTAGAGGGCGAGCCAGCTACTTCTTTGCCTTATTTCCCTCCGGTGGTTGCCGAGGTAATGCCTTCGGTGGTTTCCGTGACTACAGAGACGGTCGTCTCTTCTTTCTTCGGTCAGAGCACGGATTATGTTGCTGGGTCAGGGATACTTCTCGATGAGGAAGGATACATTGTCACCAACGAACATGTAGTTGAAGATGCCCAGAGCATCTATATAGAGTTGGCCGATGGTAGAACTTTTTCCGCAAATATAGTAGGGACTGACTCCTTGTCTGACCTTGCCGTGATAAAGATAGATGCCACAGATTTGCCTTATGCCTGTTGGGGCGACTCAGGTTCACTATCTGTCGGCGATTGGGTACTAGCTATTGGCAATGCTCTGGGAGGAGGGGGTGGAGCAACCCAGGGCATAGTCAGCCGCTTAGATGTATCCGTGACCGTTGAGGGAAATACCCTTTACGGTTTAATTCAAACCACAGCAGCTATCAATCCAGGCAACAGCGGTGGCCCACTGGTGAACATGTCTGGTGAGGTGATAGGTATTACCAGCGTTAAGATAGTTGCATCCGAAGTGGAAGGCATAGGCTTTGCCATAAGCAGTGATGAGGCTAAGCCTATTATCTTGGATTTAATTCGTTATGGTCACGTGACCTACCCCTGGCTGGGTGTGTTAGTAAAGACTGTGAATCCTTTGCTAGCTGCGGCAATGAACCTTTCTGTGGAGAGGGGAGCGCTTATTGTAGAAGTAGTTGCTGACAGCCCTGCAGATGCTGCGGGGTTAAGAGAAGATGACATCATCATCCGCTTCGGGGGTCAGGAAGTAAGCGATATTGCCGACCTCGTCCGAACCATTCGAGCCAGCGAAATCGGCGAGGAGGTAGAAATAGTCTCCGTTAGAGGCGAAGATATTAAAACAACCTCAGCTCGACTGGTAGAACGCCCGACTTCCTAGGACAAACTTCCTTCATGCAAATCTCGAATTCAGTAACCAAGACCTCTCTGTTTTTGATTTGGGAATTTGAATTTTGGAATCTGTTTAGGGTTTAGAAATTAGGATTTAAGATTTGCCTTTTTAATTGCTAAGGAGACCTCCCTGTTCGAGATACGGTGTTTCTCCCCATAAGCCTCATCAGGAGGCAAACCATCGATAAGCTCCTGAGATAAGGTCTCCTGTTTAATATAGTCGGCAAAAGTATTTATTACTTGCTTGATAAATGCTTCCTTCGTCTGATAATAAGTGGTAATGTGGTCTGTGATATCAAACCTTGCATTGCGCCGCATATTTTGAAGATGACGCACAAGCTCTCTACTTACCCCCTCGGCAATTAGCTCAGGGGTCAATTCAATACTTATAGCCACCCAATATCTGGCGTCGTTAGCTACGCTGTAATCTGGCATGTCCCGATAACATCGGGATTCCTCTCGTTCCTTTACTTCACTCAATACAACGAGTTGCTTAACATTTATCTCTTCCATTACCTCGGTAGCTAAGTTTTTTAAAGCTTTCTTCTCTCCTCCGGTCTCTACCCCGACTATGGCTTTGTCCAGTGGCTGGCGCACTTTAACCCCCGCCCTAGCTCGTGCCGCCCTGCCCAAGCTGGATATTTTCATGGCTAGCTCAACATCACTATTTAGCTTGTTATTGATTTTAGTCTCATCCGCTATGGGGAAATCAGTTAGATGAACGCTTTCTCTAGCTTCAGGATTAACAGGGCGAAACAAATTCTGATAAAGCTCTTCAGCAATAAATGGCACAAAGGGAGCCAGCAATTGAGATAAAGTCACCAGACATTGATGTAGCGTAGTATAAGCGGCCAATTTATTGGCATCGTTCTCGCTTTTCCAGAACCGGCGGCGGTTTCTTCTGACATACCAGTTAGAGAGATTATCTATAAATCCCTCAATCCTGCGTGTCGCAGAAGTAGGATTATAGCTATCCATTAATTTCGAAACCTCGCTTACGAGCTGATTAAGTTCTGAGCTAATCCAATTGTCCAGCTCCGTGAAGGCTTTTGGTTGATCGCTGTCAGCCGTCGAGGGCTGGGGAACAAAGCGATCGATATTGGCATAAAGAGTAAAAAAGGAATAGGTATTCCACAAAGTAAGGAAAAATTTGCGTAGCGTCTCTTCAAGCATCTTAGTGGAGAAACGATGGTTATCTTCTCCTGTAGTAGAAACCAGCATATACCACCTTAGAGCATCGGCACCATAATTATTAATCACAGCCCAGGGATTGATTACATTGCCCTTGGACTTACTCATTTTCTCACCCTGAGCATCGACAACGTGCCCTAGGCAGATGACGTTTTTAAAGCAAGGACGATCGAAAAGTAGAGTAGATATGGCATGTAAGCTGTAAAACCAGCCCCTAGTCTGGTCCACAGCCTCGCAAATAAAATCGGCGGGAAAATTCTGCTTGAACTTATCTTCATTCTCGAAGGGATGGTGCCACTGAGCTACGGGCATAGCTCCGGAGTCGAACCAACAATCAATTACTTCGGGAACACGCTGCATCCTGCCACCGCACTTAGGACAGGCGAAGGTAATTTCATCCATATAAGGGCGGTGTAAATCCAAAGGTGTAGTCAAACCACTGAGGTTTGACTGTGCCTTTAATTCATCCACCCCACCGATACATTCACAATTGCCACAGGAAGAACAGCGCCAAATATTGACTGGAGTCCCCCAATACCTCTCCCGTGAAAATGCCCAATCAACGTTGTTCTCCAGCCAGTCGCCAAAACGACCGTACTTAATATAATCGGGGTACCAGTTTATTTCGGCATTGCCCGAGATAAGTTCTTCTTTCACTGCTGTTGTCCTGATGTACCAGGTCTGCTTGGCATAATAGAGAAGAGGTGACTCACACCTCCAGCAGAAAGGGTAGGTATGGGTAATCCTCTCACTGCGAAAGAGCAACTCACGAGACTTTAAGTCATCAAGAATGTCTTTATCGGCATCTTTGACGAATTTGCCTGCACCAGGTAAATCCACCTTCCTTCGTGCTGGCCCAAGAATCACAGGGGCTTCACTTTTCTGAATATATTCCCGTGCCTTAGGTGTAAAACCTGTCACTAGATTAGTCGTTACCATCCCATTTAACTCCACAGTATGAACTAGGGGCAGACCCTCCTTCTCGCCTACTTCGAAGTCTATCTCACCGTAAGCTGGGGCTATATGTACAATCCCTGTCCCCTCCTCCATGGAGACAAAATCACCTTCTATGACTCGATAAGCTTTCTTATCTTCCCTGACGTAACGAATGTCAATATTGCTGTATAAGGGTTCATAGTGTAGCCCCACCAAAACGCTACCTTTCATCACCCCTACCACCTTTTGTCCACCCAACCCTGCCTGCTCAAGCAGAGCATCGGCCAGAATGAGATATCCATCATCTACCTCCACCACCGCGTAGTCAGCCTCGGGAGCCACCGCCAGGGCGGTATTCCCCGGCAGCGTCCAGGGTGTGGTAGTCCAGGCAAGAAAATAAGCAGGCACGGTTGAGGAGAGAAGTGAGCGAGCAGTTTCGCTACCCCCGGGCTGTGCTAGGTCGAGCTTGAACTTTACCCAGATCGAGGGGTCATCCGCCTCAGCATATCCCAAAGCTACCTCGTGAGAACTGAGGGATGTGCCGCATCTAGGGCAATGCGGCGTTACTTTATAGCCCTGATAAATTAAGCCCCTCTCCCATAGCTCTTTAATTATCCACCAGCAGGATTCAATATAGCTATTGTCCAAGGTTATATAAGGATGTTCCATATCTAACCAACAGCCAAGCCGCTCAGTCATAGCCTCCCATTCCTTGATATACTTGAAAGCGCTTTGGCGACAATGGTCATTGAATCGAGCCACCCCATATTCCTCAATTTGAGCCTTACTGGTGAGGGCAAGAGAGCTTTCCACCTCCAACTCAACGGGTAAGCCGTGGGTATCCCACCCTGCCTTTCGGGGCACATGATAACCCTTCATCGCCTTGTACCGGCAAACGACGTCCTTATACAGACGAGACAGTACATGATGAACTCCCGGGCTACCATTAGCTGTGGGTGGGCCTTCATAAAAGGCATAATGTGGCCCTCCTTCTCTTATCTCGATGCTTTTGTTAAAAATTCCCTGCTCTTTCCAGGAACGGAGGATATGCTCTTCCAGTTGAAGAAAGTTAATCTTGGTGTTTACTTCCCGGAACATGACTAACCCTGTCTCAGTAAAATGACTACCTTCCTGCTCTCACCCTCACCTATGCTCTGAGTTGTTACATCGGGATTATCAGCCAGAGTTAAATGGACAATACGGCGTTCGTCAGCAGGCATTGGTTCCATAGTTATGGCACGGCGTCTTGATTTCACCTGCTCAGCTAGATATAGGGCCAATCTTTGCAGGGAATCACGACGGCGTTTTTTATATCCGCCGACATCAACTGTTAACGGTAGCCAAGTCTTCAACCGTCCAACTACCATGAGCTTGGTAATATATTCCAAGGAAGCCAGTGTCTGACCTCGCCGACCAATCAAGATACCTAAATCGTCACCCGTGATATCCAAGGCTAGAGGTATCTCATCAGATAGCACTTCAACCTTGCCTGTCACATCCAGAAATCCAAGCAACGTATCTAAAATCTCTGTGACCACTTTGACTGCATCCTCCTCTGCCGAAATTACTGGAATCACCCTGATTAAAGCCTCTTTGCCTTTTGTCCCCAAAATCCCCGATTTCCCTTCTCTAATACTCTCTACCTCGAATTGGTCCCGGCTCAGCCCCAGTTGTGCCTCTGCTTTCTCTATCGCCTCTTCTACTGTCGCAGCTACTATCTCAATCCCTTCCATAGTCCAATTTCCTTTTAGAAATTTGTTTTATTACCAGCATAATTTGCGATTGCCTCTGCAATGCTAGCTCATCTTCCCTTCTCTGGTGTTGACTGAAATGGAGACCGGAATTTAAGATAACCCCATCCACCAGTGACAAAGTACTGAGTTATAATACCAATTATATTGGAAACTGCCCAGTAGAGGGCCAAGCCACTGGGGAACATCAAGGTGAGGAAACCAAACATGAGGGGCATCATCAGTGTCATCATCCTCTGTGTGGACTGTTGCCTTGGGTCAACAGTTGGTGCTTGGGTCATCTTCTGCTGCACCCACATTGTGCCGCCAACTATGATGGCTAAAATCAAATAGGGGTCAGGTTGCCCTAAATCGAGCCATAAAAATTTACTGCTCAACGGAATCGCTTGATTCACTATTTCCCAAGAGTAAAGACGCTGAGCTAAATCCAATAAGTTCTCGGGCGTGGTAGCCAGAGCCCTCATGATGGCTTGATAGAGAGCAATCCAGATAGGAAGCTGAACCAACATGGGCCATAAGCAACCCAGAGGGTTTACCCCTGCTTCTTTATAAAGCTTCATCATTTCTTGCTGAAGCTTTTGCTGGTTTTTACCATATTTCTTCTGCAATTCTTGAATCTTCGGCTGCATATCCTGTAAAGCTTTGCTGGAATTAAGCTGGCGCTTGGTAAGGGGCCAGGAGATTAAACGAACGATAATAGTAAGGGCAATGATTGCTAACCCAAAGCTACCAGATAAGAGGTGACTCAGGGCAATCAACACATTAAGTACTGGGTTACCTATAATTAAATACCAAACATCTAGGAAACTCATTAAGTGCGACCCTCATTCTTCAATAGTTAAGTTGACTTTCCAACTTACTTCCCCCATATCAATATCCACAACATATAACTGATTATCGTCACCCTGAATATAAACCAGACCTTCTTGAGCACAAAAAGGACTTCTAACATCAGCACCAACGGAGATGGTCTTCAATGGCACTGCCTCATCCTCAAGCTCGGCGCTGAGGTCAAAAACATATACAATGCCTGATTCATCAGTCACTATTAGTAGATTGTCCATCAAAACAGGCGAGGAAACTATAGGGTTTCCAGCATCAAATTCCCATAGCTTTCCCTCTGTTTTTGCCTCAATAGCGTAAAATTTACCATCGAGGCAGCCAGCATAAACAGTACCTTCATTGACTATAGGAGACGCCCAGAACCAATTGCCGGCTGGTTTCTCCTGGGGAAATTTCCACATTGGCACATCGCTACCTATTTTTACGGCATAAAGATAGCGGTCAAACGAACCCAAAAATATGGTATCTACGTCAATCACTGGTGAAGAAGCAAAGCCTGCCTCTGATTCAAAAGCCCAGTCCGATAACTCCCCCGTTTCTAACGATAAGGCATAGACATGACCATCGAAAGTGCCGACATAGAGGATATCACCTTGAATTACCGGCGAGGTCCATAGCTTTCTATGTTTTTCGTCTAAGACCTTTGATTCCCAATTTAAATCACCGAATTCCTTATCTAGAGAATACACCCTGCCATTGGAACTACTTACATATATGGCATCCTCGCTCACTAACAGGTCCGCTACTATAGCATTGCTTTTTGCATTATCTATGGGACAATCCCATTCCCATTCACCATACCTTTGCTGAGGAAAGGTCAAATTCTGGCTTCTAGCTAGCATGTTAAATGCCAGAAGCTGACCACTATAGGTGCCAATATAAACCATATCTCTATCTACAACCGGTGTACAATATATAGCGGTTGGAGCCAATGTCTGGCCACATGATAAGCCGCTGGAGGGTGTGGTGACCGGGGTGATGGAATAAGACCATTCTAGATTTCTAGTTGACGAATTTATCGCCACCACCCTGCCATCCAGGGTGCCTGCATAAATAATGCCGTCGTGAACTGCAGTTCCTGACCATCCCATCGCTACCTGAGCCCCGCCTGGAACGCAAGAAACCAGTATCAAGGGCAAAAGAGCAATTACGACTAGGAGTAATATCTTTGATTGCTTCATTCTATAACTAAGGTACTGGGTCATAGCCACCTTGAGAGAAGGGATTACATCGAACTAGCCTCTTGGCTGCCAGCCAGCTACCTCGGGCAAAACCATATTTTTTAATTGCCTCAAAAGCATATTGAGAGCATGTAGGCTGGAAACGACAAACAGAAGGGAGCATCTTCGACACTGTGTTCTGGTACAATTTAATTAAACCCAAAGCTAATTGAGTCACCTGTTGCTCTCCAACAATTGCGCCCGAGCTAAAAGCTTGGTTACTGCCTGCTCCAGCTGGTGATAATCAGTATTGACTGCTACAGGCCGAACAATGAAGACAATATCCCATCCCGAACTTAGCGATTGCAGCTTCATTATTTCCCTCAGTAATCTCTTCAGGCGATTACGCTGCACTGCCTTACCTACTTTTTTAGTTACGGAAAAACCATATCGGCTTAGACTTAAATCATTGGGCATCGCCTTCATTACTAGCAGACTGGTTGTCCACACTTTACCCTGGCGATAAACCAAAGTATATTGTGCTCTATTAGTTAAAGATCGAGGCTCCTTCACAAGCTAGACTTAAACTGGAGTCAGCCTGTACCTCCCCTTAAGGCGCCTTGCTTGAAGCACTCGTCTTCCAGCTCGAGTGGCCATTCTAGCACGAAAACCTAAGCTGCGCCTCCGGGAAATTTTCTTCGGTTGATAAGTCCGCTTTGGCATTCTTCAAACCGTTGAACGGGATAGGCCTACGCCTCCTGTTTTCCAAATATGTCTTGGTGCGTAAGGTAACATAGCGAGATAACGTGCCCTCTTTATAGCTTGTGCTAGGCTTCTTTGATGTTTGGCACAGGTTCTGCTCCTCCGTCGCGACACAATCTTACCCTGACTGGAGATATAGCGAGACAAGACGGAAACATCTTTATAGTCGATTTTCATATTCCCTTTGCAAAAGGGACAGATTGCTGGCTTGGTGATGAAGTTCCTCGTACCTCTTACTCTTCTAGTATTAACCAAATCTTTTTCTCCTTTATTTTATTCAAAGGGTAAGTCTTCAGGTTCGAGCTCCCCTTCCTCGGGAAGGGAAACCGGAGCCGCTCTGTCGAGGAAAATCACTCGGTTTGCTGATACCTCAAGGCTAGTACGCATCTGTCCATCTTGCCCTTCCCAATTACGAGAACGCAACCTCCCTTCAACGTAAACTCGTTTCCCTTTGGATAAAAATTGATTACAGCTTTCAGCTTGCCTGCCCCAGACACTAATCCTAAACCATTCTGTTTCTTCCCTCCGTTCCCCATCAGGCCCACTATAACGATAATTAGTAGCCATACGGAAAGAGGTAACTGCCTTTCCATTGGGCGTGTATCTCATCTCGGGGTCACTACCTACATTACCAATGAGCATTATTTTATTTAAGCTAGCCATATCAATCCTTAACTTTTACCACAAGATATCGCAAAATATCCCCCGAAGCACTAATTTCCACTTCAAGTTCCTTAACCGATTTTGGCATTAACTTAAAGCGAGCTAGAATATAATCAGCCTCCATAAATTTCCTTATAGGGTAAGCCAGCCTCCTTCTCCCCCATTTTTTTATCTCGTCTACCACCCCACCACGACCATTAATGGACTGCGTCACCTTGTCTACAATTTTAGACACTCCTTCTTCATCAACTTCGGGACTAATTATGGCTACTAGCTCGTAATCATGCATATCTAGATTTTATAACACAGGGAATAAAATGGCAACAAGACCTGCGTTTTAGCCGCTTGTTATATCTACCAGCTAGAATATTAAATAAAGCCGGTGTTATAATTCCACCAATGGAAGTATCTGAACTGGGAGAGTTTGGACTGATTAACCTTATACGTAGTATCAGTGCTAGATACGAAAATTCTGGACGCACTCCGTGGCAAGAAATTTTAGTGGGCATTGGTGATGACGCTGCTGCTTGGCAAAGTGACAATCAAATCCAGCTAGCCACTACAGATACTCTAGTCCAGGATATACACTTTGACCTGGACGTCATTAACTGGGAGGAATTGGGCTGGAAAGCACTGGCTGTAAATCTAAGCGATATAGCTGCCATGGGCGGTATTCCCAAGTACGCTTTGCTTTCTCTAACACTGCCTGGCGAACTGGAGGTGGAAGACGTCTCCAAATTTGCTAACAGCTTGATGCATCTAGCCAAGGAGTTTGGAGTGGCTATAGTCGGAGGTAATGTAGCTGCCGCTCCCACTGTAGTTATCACTGTAACAATTATAGGGTGCTCCAAAGGTAAAGCGATACTTAAGAGGTCAACAGCTTCTTCTGGTGAGCAAATAGCTGTCACAGGATACCTGGGATTATCGGCAGCTGGCCTAGAAATGTTCAAGGGGAAAACCATCTCAGATCCCAAAATAAGCAATATCCTGAGACGAGCTCACCTTCAGCCCCTGCCAAAAGTAAAAGAAGGACAAATCTTAATCGAACAAGGAGTTAAAACTGCTATAGATATAAGTGATGGGCTTGTTGCTGACCTTGCCCACATATGTGAATCCAGCAAAGTCAACGCCGAGATAAAGATAGAACAAGTGCCAGTACACCCCGTAGTCACAGCAAATTTTCCTAACCACAAGGAGCTGGCTTTATGTGGTGGGGAGGATTATGAGCTTCTTTTTACCGCTGATGAGGCCACTGTTGCCCGCGTTAAGCAAGCCCTAAATTGTCCGGTGACTGTAATCGGTGACATAACAGAAGAAAAGCTACCAACACGAGTGACTATAGTGGATGGCAAGGGAAATATCATCCCTTACAAAAGGGGGGGCTGGGAACACTTTAGGAATGGAGTCCCTGAAGTTAAATTCGCATAGCCCTGAACAAACTCAGCTCTTGGGAAGCTACTTGGGGAGACTAGCTCAAAAAGCTGATGTTTTCCTTCTCGTAGGTGAGTTGGGAACGGGCAAAACTTGCCTTGTCCAGGGCCTCGCTCGTGGACTGGGTGTAAAAGAATATGCCTTCAGTCCTTCTTTCGTCATCCTTAGGGAGTATCATGGTCGACTTCCTTTATACCATATTGATTTCTATCGCTTAGATCACACTAAGGAAATTGCTGCCCTGGGGCTGGAGGAGTATTTCTACGGCGACGGGGTCTGTGTCGTTGAATGGGCAGAGAAGGGACTCCAGGTAGTGCCCCGAGATAATTTGCTTATCACCATACAATATATTCCTGCCTCCGAGGCAGGACGGTCTATTTGCCTGAAACCTCAAGGCGAGCGCTACTATGAACTAATAAGACAACTAAAAAAAGAGGGGGAATTGCGGCTCTGAATACGAAATGCTAAACCTTTTAACTTTTGCTTTGTCACTTTTACTTTTTGCATTTCGGAGGGATTTATTTAAAGTTTAGAAATTAGATTTCTGATATGGAATTAGCTATAGATACTTCGTCCAATATCGTCAGCGTTGTCATATCTCATAAAGGTGAGGTACTGGCTTCGTTAACCTGGCAAACAACACAAAACCATACGATAGAATTATTACCGAATTTAGTTTGTTTGTTACAACAAGTCAAGGTGGAGCTAGATTCTATAGAAGCAATCATTGTAGCCAAAGGCCCAGGAAGCTTCAACGGACTCCGAGTAGGCATAAGCACCGCTAAAGGGCTGGCTTCTGCCTTAAATATTCCTTTGCTTGGTGTAAACACATTGGAAGCTGAAGCCTATCCCTTTGCCTTTACTGGATTGCCTCTGCGCCCCATTCATAAAGCTGGACGCGAAGAAATAGCCACTGCCCTTTACCGGCAAAAAGATAATGAATGGCAATGTCTGGAGGCAGAAAATCTAACCACAGTCAAAACTTTGTGCCATCGCATTAAGCAAAAAACGCTTTTCTGTGGCGAAATCCCCGCTGACATAATACGGGAAATACAGCAAAAACTAGGCAAGCAAGCTATAATTTCCCAAAGTAATAGCCCACCTCGAGCTAGGTCTTTGGCTATATTAGGTTGGCGAAATTTGAGCAGTGGAAAACAAGATGACCCGGTCACCCTACAGCCATTATACCTTCGCCCTCCTCATATAACCAAGCCCAGAGATAAAGAACCCCTTTTATCACCCCAAGTAGAGCAACGGATACGAAGAAATGGAAATGCCTAAATTAGATGTTGAATATACCGCAAGGTTTTGTTTTGCCTGTAGCCAAGAGAACCCTATAGGGCTGAAGTTGAAACCTGTTCATGATGGGGAAAAAGTCACTGCGGAGTTCACCGCCGGAAAATTCCATCAAGGCTGGGATAATATTATTCACGGCGGCATTCTCTATACCCTCCTCGATGAGGTAACTGCCTACGCTATGCTTTGCCACGGGATCGAGCTTGGCGTTACTGCCAAGAGCGAGATAAGATTTAAACAGGTAGCACCCATCAATGAGCCCATCAAAGCTTCTGCCTGGGTCACCAAACTGACAAAACGGCTAGTGGAAACTAAAGGAGTACTTGCTCTCAAGGATAACACAGTCATAGTCAACGGCGATTTCCTATTCTACGTCTGGAGAAAGTCAAGAAGGACAATCCTCTGGGACATGGATGGAACGATTTACGATTCCTATTCCTTCCACTTTGCTGCCTGGCAAGAGACTTTTGCTAAAAGGGGGATAAAATTCACCCAAGAAGATTTTACCAAGCTCTTCGGCACCAGGAATGACTTCATAATCGGCAGTATTATGGGCAGAGAATTCCCCGAAAGAGATGTCAAGATTATGGTACAGGAAAAGGAAGAAACTTTTCGGCAGAAGGCAACAGGAAACATCAAGCCATTTCCCGGGGTGGTAAGGCTGCTGAATGCCCTAAAGAAGGGGAATTTTAAACAAGGCTTGGCATCTTCAGCGCCCAAGGAAAACATCGACTTGATCCTTAGTGAGCTTAATTTGGAAGGAATTTTTGATTGTATTGCTTTTGGTCAGGAAGTGTCCGAAAGCAAGCCTAGCCCCCAGATATATCTTTTAGCCGCCAAAAAATTGGAGGTGTCACCTAGCGATTGTGTGGTAATTGAAGATTCCCCCCTGGGAGTCAAAGCAGCCAAAACCGCGGGGATGAAATGCCTGGCCATAACCAGTACACACCCTCGACAAGATCTTGAGGAGGCTGATAAAGTAGTTGATTCTTTAGAGAACGTGGATTTGATCACCCTGCTCACTAGGGTTTAGAAAGGAACCAGCATAAAGGAAGAAGGAGATTAAAATCATGGAGAGAAGTTTAGTTCTTATCAAACCTGATGCCATGCAACGGGGGTTGGCTGGGGAAATCATTTCTCGTATGGAAAAGAAGGGGCTTAAAATCGTAGCTATGAAGATGTTGCACATGGATAAAAATTTGGCTCAACGCCACTACGCCATCCATAAAGGGAAAGCTTTCTTCGATGATTTGGTAAATTTCATCACCTCTAGCCCAATCATCGCCATCGTCTTCCAAGGTAAAAATGCCGTGGAAATAATACGACAGATGATGGGAGAGACTGACCCTGCCAAAGCCTACAGTGGCACCATCAGAGGCGATTTTGGTATTGATATTGGACATAACCTAGTACATGGCTCTGATTCATTGGAAAATGCCTCGAAGGAAATAGACTTATTCTTCTCGGCAGAGGAAATCTTCAACTATGACCGGGAGCTAGATACATGGATCTATTGAATTCTAACTACGGGAATCGCCTTGTCCCATAATTGATCCAGTTGATAATAATCCCGCTCTAATGGGGCAAATATATGAACAATAACCGAACCAAAATCAGCAAGCATCCAATTTGAGTCAGGATTCCCTTCATTATGATGAGGTACGACACCTCTAGCTCTCAACACTTCATCAATGCCCTGCCAGATAGCTTCAATATGTCGCTTGGTATCTCCAGTGCAAATAACAAAATAATCCGCGAAAGAGCACAAGGCTCTGACATCCAGCATAGCGATATCCCTTGCTTGCTTCTCAGAAGCAAGTTCGGTAGCCAAGCGAGCTATTTCCTCAGCTTCCAGAAAGGCACTAACCTCCTTCCATAATTATACCATTTATGGCAACATTTGACCAAGACAATCTTCCCATGTATATTTTTAATATAATGTACCCTGCATTAGAAGTCTACGGCGGTACTACGCCACTTACAAACTTGAGAGCGAAATTTTTCAGTTTGCAATATATTTGTTATAATTAAGGCGAAAATAAAGATATGCAAGTAAAATGGTGGCGTAGCGGATTTTTTTACCTGCTGCTTCTAGCAGTGATAGTTGCTCTGGTACTCGTCTCCATGCCCCATGATAAGCCTGAGCCAGTAACCCTCGCTCAGTTTATCGAAAGAGCCAAACAAGGGCAAATTGACACCATTCTACAAAATGGTGATGCGCTCGAGGGCTTGAAGGATGACAAAGTCACAATTACGGCGGCATTTATAGGCGATACCGATGCCCTGCGTGATTATCTGGAAAAGGAAGGGGTGAACGTGGGAGCAGGAGGAGTAAACATCGACGTTAAACCTAGTGGCTTTGACTGGGGAACGATAGCACTAACAGTCATTCTACCCATTGTGCTACTTGGGGCATTATTCTACTTCTTATTCTTCCGCGCCGCCCGTGGCGCTGGCACGCAAGCCTTCAATTTCAGCAAAAGCCGTGCCCGATTAACTCTCGAAAAGAGGCCCGATGTAACTTTCGCCGATGTTGCTGGAACAGACGAGGCGAAAGAAGAGGTGCAAGAAATAGTGGAATTTCTCAAGTCCCCCCAGAAATTCCAGGCGCTGGGTGGACGCATACCTCGAGGAGTGCTCTTGGTAGGGCCACCAGGAACAGGTAAGACTTTACTAGCTAAAGCTATAGCTGGGGAAGCTAAGGTACCCTTTTACTCCATTAGTGGAAGTGAATTCGTGGAGATGTTTGTGGGTGTCGGTGCCGCCAGGGTCAGAGACCTATTTGAGCAAGCCAAGCGCAATGCACCATGCCTTATATTTATTGATGAAATAGATGCCGTTGGCCGACACCGTGGTGCTGGCTTAGGTGGAGGACACGACGAAAGGGAGCAGACCCTCAATCAAATTCTGGCTGAGATGGATGGCTTCGATACCAATACCAACATCATTATCATGGCCGCCACCAATCGCCCCGACATCCTCGACCCGGCCCTTCTGCGCCCCGGTCGCTTCGACCGCCACGTTGTCATCGATCTACCCGATATAAAAGGTCGCAAGGCTATCCTAGAGGTACATGCCAAGGGCAAGCCGTTGGCCAAAGGAGTTAATCTCGAAACGGTAGCTAAGGAAACGCCGGGATTCAGCGGCGCTGACCTTGCTAACTTAATCAATGAAGCAGCCATACTGGCTGCCCGGCGAAACCGTAAAGATATCACATTAAAGGAGCTCGAGGATGCTGCCGACCGAACTATAGCCGGACCGGAAAGGAAAAGCCGTGTAATAAGCCCCAAGGAGAAGGAAATAACTGCCTATCACGAAAGTGGCCATGCCTTGACCGCCAGGATGTTGCCTAATGCCGACCCTGTACATAAGGTTTCCATTGTCGCTCGGGGGATAATAGGGGGCTG